>Ga0187852_1003871_pt1 | contig 10590 bp, 15 predicted proteins | sample June2016WEW_6_40_FD_134511 | JGI IMG/M metagenome (GOLD analysis project Ga0187852, IMG submission 134511) | Peatland microbial communities from SPRUCE experiment site at the Marcell Experimental Forest, Minnesota, USA - June2016WEW_6_40 | ecosystem: Environmental > Terrestrial > Soil > Wetlands...
AACTCGATCCCCAACTCGCGTTTCCCCCGGTCATAGCCGATCGCAGCAATGCTCGTCGAATCCACCGCCACACACTTCATCATGCCAGTCTAACTGCGACAGAGTTTATGAGACCACTTCTAGCGCTTTCGCCGATTATTGGAACCAGCACTGCAGCGCCAGTAAAGCCTGGGCGGAGTCACACCAAACCCTTGGGTGCAATCCGTGCCTGCCCAAAATGAAGCAAAGCATAAACCAATCCGGCGACTTTCCAGTTTGCCGGGTTTTACCATTCACTAAACTTTGCCCATACGAATTATCTTTTGAACAGCCCTGTAGATGGCATCGTCGTCGATTCCATCTACCGGAATCGCCGGCCGGGATTTCTGCAGCCAATGATCATATGGTGTAAACGCGATCAGGATGCCGAGGTCGTCGACGCTGTAAACCACCTCCTTCTGGCACGTCGCCGGCGAGAGGCTCTGCTTCTCAACGTCGCAATCAAACCACCGCCGCAAGGCAGCGACCGCTATTGCTTGTTCAGAGGGCACTTCGTCGATCGTGCCGTCGGCACGCCGGATCCACAACATCGCCAGACCACCCGGGGTGGCACTGCGAAATCTTTGAATGAAACCTCGGTAAGTCATGGTTTTTCCTTACCTCCCGGGCCGCGGCGGACCTTGCGAGCTCGAGATGTTGAATTCGGCTTGACCGAACGAGATTTCGCGTCCAAATCAGAAGTCTCGTTCTCCTCTTCTCCGGGAGTTGGCCGGAAGTCAATTGGATACCGCTTCACCCTCATCATGAACTGGAGAAAATTTTTGTTGATGTCGAGCTCTTTCGGTTCCGTTGTCGTGGGTGGATTCTTCGGCATGTCATTCGGCTTGTTCTGATTCATGTTGTTCTCCATTCTTCGGGTTTGAATTGCTCGGGCCCTGTTGAGACAACCTTGGAGTTCGACCGAACTCGCCAGTGAGCCAGCGGGATAGTGTCCGGCCGCGTAGGACAGCCGCTCAGGCGATCGTCAGCCCGGCTTCAGTCATGCCGACCGCCAACGCCCAGGCATAACGATGCTCGACGACCAGAGCGTTGCCGTACCAAGTTGGATCCGCCTGGACGTGTTCATCAATCCATGTGCTGGCCCTGGAGGTGAGCGGGCAAAAGAGGAACAGTGTGCCCGCATTTCGAATGATTAAATCTGGTGTTGTTTTCATGTTTGCGGGCTCCTAAGACCCGCCGCATCAGCTGTGAAGCTATCGCACCGTGATGGCACATTAAGAATCTATGTATCCATTCGGTTGCGGGGCACGAAGCAAGTCCGTGCCGCTCGTGATGTAGTTTTAGGCTAACTCTGTCGGCCAGTGCTGTCAATCACACGAGGAAAAGGAAGGGCGATAACCGCGTCAGGTGCGCATACAGTCAGGATGGGTGGTCCCGAGGGCGGCCAGCCTGCAGAAATAACCGCCGAAATCCACGCGGTTCGATGCGGCACGCTGTTTGGATTCGTGGCCGAAAGGCAAGCGGATCGTCACACTCTGTCGAAAATCTTAGGAAGAGGTATTCGCAGGCCTTTGCTGATTTTTTCGACGTTGAGGAGCGAGACGTTCCGCGTACCCCGCTCGATGCCGGAGTAATACGTCCGGTGCAATCCACAGCGGTAGGCCGCCTCCTCCTGGGTAATTGCCTGCTCCTCCCGAATACGGCGGAGGGCGCGGCCGAAACGAATGCGAATGTCGAGCGGCATCGTGTGCCATTTTGGGAGTATGCAGCCGATGAGTCGACATCCAATGAGTCACATTGTTGTTGACCGATCACAACGGAGAGTTCAACATGTTTCGCACAAAAAGTTCTTACGAATCGAGTGGATCTAGGCCAGAGCCGTTAGTGGAGGAATTTATGTTTGGCGACGACTATATACGGAAGATTGGTCTCGCAACTGAGAACGCGGCAAAGGCCGCTCTCTTTAAGTTTCTCTTTGCGCAATATGTCAAAAACCGAATGGAAAATGGGAAAGACGACAGGCCTGATGAGGATTTCGCCGCGACGCTTGCCGCGGCCGTTACAAACCGGGTCTTCGGTGAGGACGCTGCCAATGATGCCGGGAAACAATTCGCTGCACAAAATGCGGAGCTCATTTCAATCTTGGCGCACATGCTGTCAGCGGACGACAGAGTGTGTGCCGTCCTGAGTGGCGCCGCCTACAACACATGCTACGCACGCTATGTAGGAGCGGGAGGAAGTCGTGGGATGTTTTCGAACGCATTCCTTGCGTACGTGCGCACTCTGAGCCGGGATGACTCATATGCGACTACCCGCGCAAAAGCACTCGATCGAATTGTCACCCTAGGCAGCGGAATTCTGAAGCCAATTGAATCAATGCTTTCCCTCGGCATATTCCGGCCGCTCCCGGACAGTCCAAATGAACGAAGCTTTTACGATGACGTTCACCACTTCGCAACTATTGTTGGAGCTTTGTGAAAACATCAGCATGGGTTGTGACGCCTGCTGATAGCCGCCAAAATCTTAAGTCGTTAGCAACAGCTGTCATCGAAAGGCCCTGAGCAAGCAGCACGCGGATTTACGCAGCGGACCCGAACACATGCGGTCTCCCAAGCTTTCTCCCATTCGCTCGGGCGTTGTGCCAAGCAGGGCGCTGTCCGATACGGAACAGGACCAAAGACGTAGGAAAGAATTTTCGTGTCTTGGTGGGGTCCACGCCGAAAACCGTTGTGCGTTGCGGTACGGGCAGCGGTTAAGGAAGACAAATGACCAACGTGTTCTGCATAAAATGTGGCACTGAGAACCCCGAAGATGCCGATTTCTGCTACAAGTGCGGGAAGAAGCTATTCAGGCCTGATACGAATTTTCCCGCCGTTCCGACTACTGCCTCGTCAGAAACAGTTGAACCTCAATCAGCATCTCTTCCATCGAGCGAGCCAGCGGTGGCAACACCCGCAATTGGAGCGCAAGATTGGGCACAGAGTCGAATTGCCGGATTAAAGGGCGCCGGACCAGTATTAACGCCAGATAACGTTCCTCCGAATCTCGCTCAGAGTCGCACAGAATCTGAAGCAGAACGTATTCGGCGCGAACATCCAAATCTGGTTGGTATTGGCGGATGGCTGCTGTGGTTCTGCATCGTTATTACGATCATTTCACCCGCTGTAGTAGTGATTGGAGCAATTGCCAAGCCGTCACTTTCCTCACTTCTAGACCTTGGATTAGCAGTTTATGGAATCTTCGCCGGCGTGAAACTGTGGAAAATTGATCCGAAGGCGCTCACGTACACGAAGGTTTTTCTGTGGATTCAGTTCGGCCTAGGCGTGTTGTTTTCGCTTACTCAAATCATGGTTGCGGTGACGGAGCCAGCACATCCGGGAAGCCCTGATACCGCTGGTGGTCGCATGTTTGTGGGATCGATCATCTGGCTTTTGTACTTCGCAAAATCGAAACGGGTCAAAGCCACATTTGGCCATTCAATTTCAGGAGTTAGTGAGGCTAGCTCCAGCCCTTCCCCAATAATAATCGCGGCAGAGGCAGAGAGCACCCCAGCTTTGGCTGGAACGGAACCTACTGCCGCGTCCGCACAAGTGGCCGCTGCCGCAGCTGCTCCGGCGCGGGCACAGGAACAGCCGGCGGCGACTCAGACTGACTCTACGGAACGAAAAAAGTGGTTCGCCATGGTTTCGCTGGTCATGCTCGCTCTCCTGCTTGGCATCTATTTCTTGATGTCCCATCTGGCCGAGACCGCCCCTAATATCACACCACAACCCGCGCCGCATCCGGCCCAGGACATTACCCCGGTGAAGGTACAAACCAAGGTTAATCCGAAGGATGGCCTAACGTATGTCTGGATTGCACCAGGCCAGTTCATGATGGGTTGTTCGCCGGGAGACGGTGAATGCCTAGACTCTGAGAAGCCATCGCATCTGGTAAAGATCAGCAAGGGTTTCTGGATAGGACAAACGCTGGTGACGCAGGCTGCCTACCAGCGGGTGACGGTGGACAGCAGGAACCCCATCGACTTTCCTGGAGAGCGGTTGCCGGTGAAACAAGTTAGTTGGGATGAAGCACGGTCGTACTGCAAAGCGGTGGGTATGCGGCTCCCGACGGAGGCGGAATGGGAGTATGCGGCGCGGGCGGGGAGCACGACGGCGCGTTACGGGGATCTGGGTGCGATCGCCCGGTACCATGACAACAGTGGGGAGAGTACCAAGCCGGTGGCGCAAAAGCAGCCGAATGCGTGGGAGCTGTACGAAATGGAGGGCAACGTTTGGGAGTGGGTCCAGGACTGGTACGATCGGAATTATTACGGACAATCGCCGGCCACCGACCCACAAGGGCCTTCTCAGGGCTGTCTCGCGTGTTGCGGGGCGGCTCCTGGGTCAGCAACGGCCGCGTTTCCTTTCGCTACGCGCTCGAACCGGGTAGTCACTACAACGACAGCGCGTTCCGTTGTGTCGGTAAATAACTTTTACTCTTCACTTTTTCTCTTTTGCTGATGCGACGATTCGAGGTCAGCAGCCGGGTAAATCTCGTCAAGAACGATGATCCGGAGTGCGCCATACCTGTGGAACAGCGTAATGCGGTCGGCATTTAAGTAACGCGACCAGCGCGGCGCGAATCCGGAGCACCAGACAAAACCCTTTCAATCGGGCCGGGTTTACTTAATTACAGAAGATCGAGGTCTGGACTATGAAGAAGACGCTACTCGTGCTATTCGGTTTGGTTCTGGCGTTTGCCCTGGCTGCGCCGCCCAACGCGAGTGCGCAAGTGGCAATTGGAATCGGCGTTGGACCCTACGGGTACGTTGCGCCTGCGCCTTATCCCTATTATGCCTGCGGCTACTATCCTTACTATCCTTGCGCCTATCCCTACGGTGGAGTCCTAATCGGCGGCGGTTGGTATGGCGGAGGCTGGGGCCGTGGCTACTACGGCTACCGCGGCGGTGGGGTTTATCGCGGCGGCTATGGATACCGCGGGGGTGGCTACGGCTATCGGGGAGGCGGGCACGTTGCCGGCGGCTTCAGCGGTGGACGTGGCGGAGGTGTAGGGCACAGCGGCTTCAGCGGTGGGCACGGCGGAGGCGGACGGCGCTAAAATCCGTTCCGCAAGCTCTTCGCTCTCTCAGCCGAACCTGGTTGAGGAGGCTTTGTTTTGCGGAAGAGCGTCCTGTGGCCCCGAGTCCAGGAGCTGGACTCGAACTTGCACCACCGACCGCACACCCGGTGTTTCCGTCAGTGTTCCGGACTCGCTTCCTGCTACAAGCAACAGTAGCTTCCCGGGCAGTACGCGTGTTTCAGGCGTTAGTGTACGCCGGGGATTTCCGGTTCCACGTTGAGCTCATGTGGAGAACCGAGTGCCGCACTGTCGGGGTTCAGTAACCCTTCGTGCCGGGGGCCGAGGCCGAGTTTGATAAGAGCGCGCGAGTCAGGGGTGATCTTGGTCTGCCATCCGTTTTCCGCCTGATAGCGGACCATCGCCTCCTTGGTGCGCTGGTCCCAAACGCCGGAAGGTTTGCCATCGAGATAATGCTCACGAATGAGCGCCGACTGAATTTGCCCGGCGCGCTCGGAACGGATGGATTGTTGCCCGCGGCCCCTGCGTGCAGCTGAGGCCTCGCGCTTGCCTTTAGCTGCGACGGAGCGCGCTCCCCGGTTCTTGGTGGTGGCAGCCGCGTGGCTCACTTTTGCTCGCTCGACTGAAGCATGGGGATTTCTACGCCCAAGATGTGCAGACGGCCCTGGCGCTCCGCTCTCGCGGCTGGCCTCGGCCTCGGCGGCGCTCACAAAGAAAAGAATTGAACAAACCGCTATGGGGACAGCCTTTGATAAAGCGATCGTCGGAAAAATTACCTTCGAACGCAAGTAACACCTCAGCGAAAAGAATCGGACAGCACTTCATTCGCGAGATCATCTCCGGCCGGTACCGAACCTCATGCCTATCATGATGCTTCAGCATCAGCTGTAGAAAGTTACGGGAGGGTGCCAGCCACGAAGACGTTGGAGCCGCTCCGGCCCTGTCCATTTGGACAAACCAGGAAGACGACATCCTGCCCCAAACTTCAACGTCAACTGCACCTGTTGAAGTCGTTTGACCCCAAGCTGATGCGGCCTGTGGCTCGACCTCGGATTCCAGAATGACCGCGGTGAATCTGGTCAAGAACGATGATCCGGAGTGCGCGATACCTGTGGGAGAGCTTAACGCGGTTGGCATTTAAAGTTGTTGACCTCTGTCGTGCGAAATGACAGTCCAGACGTCTGGACACAAAAGTCCAGGCACCTGGACTCCCGAGTCCACGAACCTGGACTCGAACTCGTACCGACCCACACCGTTTATCTCCGTTTAGTAATTCGGAGCTCTCCATCGCGACTGTGTAAAAGACCGAGACGAGAAAAGCAGGGATGATTACGAGCCTCAAACCGAGGTTCATCTTCTGGGGGTCCGGTCTAAGGGGAACGGCGGCACCTTTGCGAAGCTTTTGTTTATTGGGAAATTTGCATCATTTGAAGAAATAACTAATCAGGAAGAGTCTTTCTTGAAATGAGGAATCAAAGATAAAGACAACAGATAAAACCCGGCACCGCCGGGGTGTTCTACCCACTTTTACAGGAGAAAAACCATATCTTGGGGAGTAGGAGCGATCGGTAAAGCATCAGCGGTTCGCACTGAGATTGCGAAGCAGTTTGCCAGCAGCCATAAGTGCGTGGATCCGCAGGAAACGAGGGAGGCTGGAGGCATTCGGATCCCCTGAGAATTGCTCGAGGAAGGGCACAGATTCGCACAGATAAAGACTTAAACAGTGAGCCAAAAAGATGCTTACCGGCGAAGGTTGTTAGGCCTGAAAAGCACATCGTCGAAACGATTAGGCGATTTCGACTTTTTTGGGGGCTGTTGAGAACTTATGTTTCTGGCAGGAATCCAACTCTTTTAGACAATGTCCACGGTTGTCCGAGATCTAGACGTCAACGCCGAGACCGATTAATGAGGAAATTATGAACATAAGCAAAGACAACGAATGTTCTCGGTATCACTGCTCACCGGAACGGCACCTCGTACCACTGGTCCGTACGCCGATTGCTGGTCCCTTGTATAGCTTTATGTTCCGGGTCTCGAAACAAAGCGGATGCTTTCACGGCTCCGCGGATGGGGTCGCGCAGTATTTTGGAGTCAGCCGGTGGAAAATTCAGCGAGCGATGCAAGCACTTGTCGATCTGGGGTTCCTTGTCCGCGTCGCCCAGGCGCCTTACACACCTTCGGTGTACCGCGTGATCGGCCACAAGGAGTGGGCGGCTAATCATCCTGGTTGTTGTACGGAAAAGGAGACCTTGCCGTGGTCCGCGGAAAAGGGCGATCCACTGGGGGTTCGTCTGTGGAACGTCAGCGGCGGCAAGGTGAAATACCAGCCATACCAGCTCACGGCTCTGCGCAAAACCGGGTTAACTGATGATCAGATTGCAACGGCGTTTAAAGAATTTGTCACGGCTGAACAGGCGCGACGTGAAAAGGGCGGATGGCACGGCCGCTGGGGTGCGGTCCAGGCCCGCTTCTGGCGGTGGATCACTGGGCGGGTGCTTTCTGACGAGTTGGAAAGACTCGGACTGCAGCCGTTCTGTGCCTCAGCAGAGCCCGCCGAAGCAGTGTGTTCGTCGTGCCAAAAACCTGTAGCCGTGTAGCACGCATGCCACTCGGATCATGTAGCACGCGTGGCACTCGACCAGGTGGCACAGATGCACATGCCGTGTAGCATGCACGGCACACAAGTAGTCAGAGTCAGTTGTCAGAAAAGTAGTTGGCAGATGAACGAGTAGTTAGATACCGCAAGCGGGAGGGCGAGAATTTGTATGAGCAACTACAAATTAGGTGACCATGACCTTGACTCGCGACCAGGGGTAAAAACCATCGGCGAGGCCCTGGCTGGTGGTGGGATCACGGAGATCTCGGACGGCGAGTTCAATCTCACCTACCTTGCGAGGTATCCCCAACGGCCGCAGCTGGAGGAATCCTGTCGCCGGGCTTATGAGGAACTGGCCGAAGAGCCTTACCGCGGGCGCGAGTCCTGTGCCCGAGTGATGGGACGTGCGATGGAGTTGCTACGCGAGATTTATAGTTGCAACACGCCACGCGGCTGGGTGCCGGTGATGCGCCGGCTGCGTGCAGCGCTAGTTCAGCGTGATGTTCAAACCGAGCGGGCTGCCAGGGACGCAGAGGAGGAGGCTTTGATTGAGGAAGATCCCTTCAAAGATTGATCCAAAGTGGCAAACCGAGTCCGGGTCCTGGACTGAAAGCGAGCTTAGAAATGAGCCTGATTCTAATTGCATTTGCAAATAAATACCGCTTAAAACTGAAGCGTGATCCCTGTGATGGCACCTACATTATTCCAGGCCGGCACGGCCAGATTTATGAATATAGCGACAGCGAACTGGCCGTCATGTTCATTCTTCTGAGCGATCAAGAACCCAGTCCGCGTACGTGGACTTCGGTACGGCGGAAATGTGTGGCCACGGGGATGACATTACGTCAGGACGGAGACGCCGAGGGCGCCCTGAGCTTTGACCCGTCTGATCTACCGCTAGCCAAACTCGCAATCAAAATTGCGGGAATCCGGCGCGTAAGACAAATATCGAATAAGCACCGAACGAAATTGGTGGATTCAGGGTCGCGCTTTAAACGACAAGAGGACGAGTCTACGGAGGCACTTTGGCGTCTAGGAACGCTCGCCGGATCCCGGATGGACCTAGAGCCCACCCAAAACGAAAAAAGCGGCTTAAATGATCGGAAAAGCCGAAATCGAATTATTGAAGCGCGGCTCTGCCAGCATTCAGGTATTTGCCAGACGCCTGCGGTTTAAGCACAGCGGCCGGGAGTTCGATGCCCTTTGCGGAGGAGAAGGATTCCTAAGTCGGAGCAACCAGAAGAGGGGCCGGCGCCCGGGTGGGTGAGTGGTTGCTGACCTGGCAACTTTTCGAGAAGTAATGACCAGACGGGGGGTGAGCGAAAGACGATTCGAGGGTGTTACCTGATAAGTAAGGCCGTTCGTGCTACCGGGAATTGCTATCCATTTTTGCGCGCGGGTTTTCTGGTTGTGGCGTGCAGATCGATAAAACAATAGCAAACCGGATTGGGAAGCGATATGGGAAGCAATGGACAGCGTGATAACTACAATAGGGACGGCGCGAGAGACTCAATGATCGTTGACCTACTCACGCAGGAAGAAGCGTCGGCAATACTTCATAAGAGTCCCCGTGTGCTGCGATTCTGGAGAACCGCCGGCATCGGCCCCGCTTATGTGAAGCTCGGGAAAACCGTTCTCTACGACCGCAACGACCTGATATCCTACGTTCGGAGCAACACTGTTCAACCTTCCGTGCGAGCCGCGATCGAGGAGGAAGACCGTGTCGCTCATTAAACGCGGGAAGTTTTGGCATTACGAGTTTCAGGTGAACGGAACCCGTTACCGCGGATCAACCAGGCAGAACACACAGACCCGGGCCCGGCAGGTCGAGGTGCGCAAAATGCAAGAGGCACAGGAGAACGGATATTTCCCGCTCCCCAGGAAGGCACCGATATTGCGCGATTTTGCCGCTGCCGTGCTCAAAACGCTCAACGACAGCTCACTCGATCCCGACACCAAGCGTTACTATCGAAATGGCTGGAGCCGCATTGAGGCCACCCAATTGGCCGGCATGAGGCTGGATCGGGTCACAACGGACGCGGTTGCCGCCATTCAGCTCGACGGTTCCCCGTCGTGGCAGAACCAGGCATTGCGGACGCTGAGCATCATTCTGGCAAAGGGAGTGGAGCATCGCTACCTGAGCAAGAAACCTACAATCAAACTATTGAAGGAGACACGCCGGGAATGCATCATTGATGACAACGCCGAGGCGCTGCTATTGGAATCGGCACAGCAACCCCTAAAGGACGTGCTGATCATCATGCGCGATATGGGCCTGCGGCCAGATGAAGTGTTCCGCATGAAATGGGAACATGTCCATTGGGAGAAACGGCTGTACTTCAACCCCTATGGGAAAAGCCGGAAGGCGCGGCGCTGGACCCCAATGAGTCAGCGGGTATTTGAGGCTCTCAAGGAAAAACTGCACCAACAGTCTGCACCCAGGGTCACGCGTCGTCGGGAACCGGCCCTACCGCCGGCTCCGTGTGAATGGGTGTTCCCGTCCAAGAAAGCTGAGTCTGGGCACCTGACCACGGTGGCCAAGCAGTTTCGCGAGGCGAGGCGGCTAGCGGGCCTGCCCGAGGCCCTGAAGCTTTACGGTGCTCGCCACGCTTTTGCGACCTATGCCGTTGAGGCTACCGGAAACGTATTCGCGGTAGCCGACGCCATGGGACATGAGGACCTGAAGACAACACGTATCTACCAGCATCCCGAATTGGGCGCGATTCGAGACGCCATTGACCAGCGCAACAACCGGAGGGTGATGTGAGAGTCCCCCACAAGTCCCCACAAAATCCCCCACAGTCCAAAACAAAGCCCGCCAAGTAGGGCGGGCATATTGCAGATTCTCAAGAACTTAGTGGAGCCGACGATCGGACTTGAACCGATGACCTGTCGATTACGAATCGACTGCTCTACCAACTGAGCTACGTCGGCTT
>Ga0187852_1003875_pt1 | contig 10576 bp, 4 predicted proteins | sample June2016WEW_6_40_FD_134511 | JGI IMG/M metagenome (GOLD analysis project Ga0187852, IMG submission 134511) | Peatland microbial communities from SPRUCE experiment site at the Marcell Experimental Forest, Minnesota, USA - June2016WEW_6_40 | ecosystem: Environmental > Terrestrial > Soil > Wetlands...
CAGGCAAGGGCCGAACTTACCGTGATTCAGTCGCGATTGCCGGTTCCGCCTTTCCGCCCCACGATCACATTAAAGATGATGCCACTGCGCGCTTTTCTGTTCGGGGATGTGAAGACCGCCGGCCTGATACTGTGGGCTGCGGCCGGGTTCCTGCTGCTCGTCGCGTGTGCCAACGTCAGCAATCTGCTCATGGCCCGATGGATGCAGCGCGACCGGGAGTTGGCGGTCCGCTCGGCGCTGGGCGGTTCGCGCGGGCGCCTGGTTTGCCACTTGCTCACCGAGAGTGCGCTGCTAGGCGCGCTGGCCTGTGCCATCGGCCTTGCCTTAGCATTTGCGGCCGGCCGCGCACTTCTCGTGCTGAGCCCATACCGACCTTCCGCCCTTCGCAATCTGCCCTTTGACGCTCGGGTGCTCGGGTTTGGGGTGGCGCTTGGGATGTTGACCACCCTGTTTTTCGGACTCATGCCGGCCTTTCGCGTCACCAAAGTCCACCTTGCGCAAGCTATGAAAGTCGGAGAAGCGGCCGCTGCTGGTGGCCGAGGCTCCCGGCGCATGCTTTCCGCGCTCGCAGCCGCAGAGATCGCGATTACTTTGATCCTGTCGACCGCTGCGGGCCTGATGCTCCAGAGCTTTTGGAAACTGCGGTACACAAATCTCGGGTTTCAGCCGGGCCGCCTGGTGGTTGCGACGCTGAATATCCCAGGCTCCGCGTATCGTGAGCCCGCGCGGCGCTCTGGGTTCATCACGGAACTCCTGACGCGTGCTCAGAGCCTTCCAGGCGTTGAACTGGCAGCTATCGCGGCAGCCGGTGACATCCCGCCGGGAGGTGGTCATGCCACCAACACCTTCGCCATCGAGGGACGCGATCAGCCGCTCGGCGGGCCCCGGCCAATCGCCAGATACCCCGCGGTCAGCACGGGTTATTTCGCCATCCTGGGAATTCCTCTGCTCGAGGGCAGATTGCTGCAGGATTCCGATGGCCTCGAAGCGCCGCCCGTGACGGTCGTGAATCGTGCGCTCGTGCGCCGCTATTTCGAGCGGGAGAATCCGATCGGGAAGCGGATTCGTACGGGGTCGAATGACCAACCGTGGCGGACTATCGTCGGCGTGGTGGGAGACGTCAAGGGCTCCGGGCTTGCCGCTCCCGCTGAACCAACCATCTACCTTCCTTGTCGCCAGGCGGATGCCGGTCAGGAGATCGGCTTGGTCATGCGCTCTCCCTTGAAGGCCGGAACCGTTGCGGTGGAAGTTCGCAAAATGATCGCAGGCTTGGATCCGAACCAACCCGTTGCCGACGTGCAAGCGATGAGCGATCGCCTCAGTGAATCAGTATCGGGGCCGCGCTATACGGCGGGGCTGCTGCTCGCTTTTGCCGGCCTCGCTATAGCGCTCGGCTTGGTTGGTGTTTATGGCGTGATGGATTGCCGTATTCGCTGGCAACTGCGGGAACTCGCCGTGCGGCAGGCCCTGGGCGCGCAGCAGCGCGATGTAATCTGGCACGTGGTCCGTCAAGGGCTCGCCATTGTTCTCGTGGGATTGCTTGCCGGCGTATCAGGCGCGCTGGGACTGAGCCGGTTGTTGTCCGGCCTCCTGTACCAGGTATCCGCGCACGACCCGCTCACCTTCACCCTCGTGCCTGCAGGCTTGGTGAGCGTAGCTCTACTGGCTTGTTGCATACCGGCCGTGCGTGCCGCCAAGTCAGATCCGGCGCAATTGCTGCGCCACGAATGAGTCGCGGCGTGTAGGGGTAAGGCTTGCCCTACCCCGGTGCCGATCAGGGGACGGCAAGCCGTCCCCCTACAGCACGCTCGGCGACTTCGCTCGGGAGGTGCTGTTGAGTAGCCGCTTCCTGTTCCAAGTGCGAATTTGGCTCGGCCGCAGACCCAAGGAAGAAGACCTGGACGAGGAAGTCCAGAGTCACCTTCGAATGGCGGCGCAGGATCGCATGAAGGAAGGCGAGAGCAGCGAGGAAGCTCGGATGTCAGCAGTTCGTGAATTCGGCAATGTCGGGCTTGTGAAGGAAGCGACGCGCGACATGTGGGGCTGGCGCTGGCTTGAGACTTTGCGGCAAGACATCCGCTTTGCCGTCCGCATGTTACGCCGCAGTCCCGGCTTCACCGCCGTCGCCGTGCTCTCGTTAGCGCTGGGAATTGGCGCCAATACAGGCGTCTTCAGCCTGATCAATACACTCATGCTGCGCCTGCTTCCCGTTCGGGACCCCGCGAGCCTCGTAGAACTGCTGCACCAATATCCTGGGGAGCCTCGCATGAATGGCTACTCGTGGCAGAGCTACGAGCATTTTCGTGATCACAATCACGTCTTCTCCGGCCTCATTGGCTTCAGCCCCGCCCGCTTCGATTTGCGGGGCGAAGGTTTGGGTGCCCAGACCGTCGATGGCGAATACGTTGTGGGAGGCTTCTTTCAGGTCCTGGGAGTGAAGGCCGCCTGATTGGCCCCGAGGACGACCACGTGGGTGCTGCGAAGTCGGCAGTGGCCGTGGTGAGTTGGTCTTTCTGGAAAAGCCGCTTCAATCTGGATCCGCAGATTCTGGGTAAGCGATTTACTTTGCAGAATGTGCCAGTCACGGTCATCGGAGTGGCTCCGCGTGAATTCTTTGGGCTGGAAATCTGGTCGAGGCCGGAAGTTTGGGTGCCTACGGGGCTGGAGCCTGTGATTGACCACTCCGGCCGCCCGATCTTCGGTGCGCCGCTGGCCCTGATCGGCCGCTTGAAACCCGCAGTCTCCATCGGCCAAGCGCGCGCGGAAATGAGCGTCCTGTTTCAGTTCGCTCTCGATGAAATGAGCAAGGGGAACAAGAATCCTCTCATTCGCAAAATCAAATTGGATATCGTGCCTGCGGGCGCCGGCCTCGCGTTCCTGCGCGACCAGTTCACACAGCCTTTGCTCGTCTTGATGGCGCTGGTGGGTCTGCTCCTCCTGATTGCTTGCACCAGCATCGCCACTCTATTGCTGGCGCGTGGGGCAGCGCGTGAGCACGAAATGGCGTTGCGGATTTCCCTCGGCGCTGGCAAGATGCGCCTTTTGCGGCAGGTGATGACCGAATCGCTGTTGCTTTCCGGCGCGGGCAGCCTGCTGGGAATCCTGGTGGCCTATTTCGGGGCTCACTCGCTGGTCCGAATTCTCCTTTCCGGGCGGCCTATCGTGGGGTTACCCCCTCATTTCACCTTCGAGGTTCAGCCGGATGCGCACGTGCTCCTCTTCACCCTCGGAGCGGCGTTCGTGACGGGCGTACTCTTCGGATTGATCCCTGCTCTGCGGGCCGTGGCGACGGCGCCGGCGTCGATGTTGCAAGTCGCTGTAAGGCCCACGCAGACTCGGGCGACACGCTTTTTCGGCAAGAGTCTCGTCGCAGCCCAGGTGGCCCTGTCCGTCGTCGTATTGAGCCTCGCGGGCGTGTTTACTCGCCATTTGTCCGACCTGCGGAATCAGCTCGGATTTGAGCGTGACCACCTACTGCTCGTGAGCCTCGATACGGCCCACAGCGGATATTCGGCAGAACGGCTTTCCCTCTTATATCAGGAATTGCTGGGGCGCCTGGATGCTCTTCCCGGCGTGCGCTCGGCAACGATCGGTTCGCCCACTCCTATCTCAGGCGCAGGAGCGTCGAGCTTCGTAGACGTGGAAGGCTTCCAGCAAAAGCCTGAAGACCGCCGCTACGTGGCGATATCATGGATCGCGCCGAAGTATTTCCAAACGCTCGGCACGCCGTTGCTGGCAGGCCGCGATTTCACGTTTCAGGACGAAGGCGGACCGCGCGTGGCCATCATCAACCAGGCCATGGCGCGATACTACTTCGCCGACTCGAACCCCATCGGAAAGCATTTCACAATCGAAAAGGACTGGAAAAATGTAGGCGGCCCGGACAAGCCGTATGAAATCGTCGGCGTGGTGGGGGATGCGAAATACGACGATGCACACGGGACGCCGCCACGCACGATCTACATGCCCGCGTTCGGCGACGGCAGATTGTTCGCGAGCGATTTCATCCTTCGCACCAGCATTCCCCCGGACGCTGTGGCCGGTGAAGTGCGGCGGAGCATCGCCGAAATACTGAAAGGCGTTGAAGTGCGACATATCACAACCATGTCCGAGCAGGTGGATGCGGCTATCGTTCCGGAGCGACTCATCGCCATGCTCTCCGGCTCTTTCGGCACGCTGGGGTTAATCCTCGCTGCGATCGGCCTCTATGGATTGCTGGCGTACACAGCCGCACGGCGCACTAAAGAGATTGGCGTTCGCATGGCGCTCGGCGCAACACGCGCAGTTGTGACCTGGATGGTGCTGCGAGACGCGCTGCTGATGGTCTTGGCCGGGCTGGTAGTGGGAATTCCAGTGGCCCTTTGGTCCAGGAAATTCGCCGGCAGCCTGATTGAGGGCTTGCCCGCCTCCAGCGCCCTACCCATTTCCGTCGCTGCCCTCGGAGTAATTGCCGTGGCGCTTCTGGCCAGCTACATCCCCGCGCGGCGGGCGACAAAAGTGGATCCAATGGAGGCGCTGAGGTACGAGTGATGGTCGATTTCCGAAAAGCGATTGAAGAAGCAGTCAGCCGTCAGCTATCAGCTTTCAGCAAACGCTCTGGGTGGCTGCTGCAACGTCTGACCAGAGTGTCATCCTGAGCGCAGCGAAGGATCCCTGCAGTTTGTGGTGGCCACCAGAAACAAGCAACTGCTGAGATCCTTCGCTGCGCTCAGGATGACAGTTTTTCAAGTTCTTTGGCGACCGAGTCGCTGATAGCTGACGGCTGAGAGCTAACGGAGGCCCTGATGATAAGCAAGCTATTGTATCTCCTCAGAGCGTTGTTCCGGCGCAAGTCGTTGGAGACGTCGCTCGACGAGGAAGTCCAGGGCCATTTGCGGATGGCCACACAGGAGCATATGGAACGGGGTGAATCCGCCGAGCGGGCTCGAGCCGCGGCGCTCCGCGAATTCGGAAACGTCGGACTGGTCGAAGAAGTCACGCGCGGCATGTGGGGCTGGAGCTGGCTTGAAACCCTGCTGCAGGACTTACGTTACGGACTGCGCATGTTGGGGAAGAATCCCGGCTTCACGGCCGTGGCCGTACTCACTCTTGCCCTCGGCATCGGCGCCAACACTGCTGTCTTCAGCCTCGTGAACACAATTCTGCTGCGACCGCTGCCGTATCGCAATCCCTCGGAGCTGGTTGTGGTGTCGGAGACCGTGCCGCAGATGGGAGGCGACCTCGAAGTTGGTGTGGCGGCTGGAGAATACTTGGACTATCGCGACCGCAACCGTAGCTTCGTCCAGACCGGCGCTTATGAAGACGCGGGATTCAATCTGACAGGGGAAGGGAATCCGCTGCGCATAAATGCCGCCGCGGTTACTGCTTCGGTATTTCAGCTCCTCGGGGTTCCGCCCCGTCTGGGACGTGTCTTCACCGCAGAGGAGGAGCGGAATGGAGGGGCAGCGGTGGCGGTGCTTTCCTACTCGCTGTGGCAGCGCCATTACGGAAGCGATGCCGCCATCTTGGGTAAGACTATCAAGCTGGATGAAAAACCTTATCTGGTGCTGGGCGTCATGCCGCCCTCATTTCACTTTCCCTCGGACGGAGATCCTCTCTCTGAGCGGCCCGACCTGTGGGTTCCGGAAGTGTTCGCCCCAGACCGCCTGAAGGATCGCCTGATGGAATTTGGCGTCAATTTCATCGGACGCCTGAAGCCGGGCGTTAACGAACAGCAGGCTGGTGCAGACGTCAGCTCCGTAGCTGCCGGATTTATGCAGCAGCTTCCGGAATTCTACTCCGGCAACATCCGTGTGTTTCCTCATGTGCACAGGTTCGCCGCCTATGCAGTGCAAAAGGCCCGGCCGTTGATGATTCTTCTGATGGCCGCTGTCTCGAGCGTTCTCTTGATCGCCTGCGCCAACGTCGCGAACCTTCTGCTCGCGCGCGGCAGTTATCGCACTCACGAAATGGCGGTTCGGAGTGCGATTGGCGCAGTGCGATCGCGTTTGGTTCGGCAGTGTCTTGTAGAAAGCCTCCTGCTCTCACTCGTGGGCGCCGGCGGCGGGTTTGCTCTGGCTTTCATGCTGGTAAAAGGAGTACGCACCTTTGGCCCTTCGGACGTGCCTCGCCTCGAGGAAGTTGCGATCGAGCCCATGGCCCTGGCCTTCACGTTTGTGCTCTTGCTGCTGACCACTGTGCTGTTTGGATTTGTGCCTGCGTGGCGGCTCTCTCACGTCGCGCCACACGACTGCCTCAAGGAAGCGTCCCAGGCACGTGGCGCCCGGGGGACAGAGCGCCTTCAGAATTTCGTGGTCGTCGGTGAAATCGCCGCCACATTGGTTCTCTTGATCGGCGGCGGCCTGCTGGTTCGGAGTTTCCTGCGAGTCTTGAATGTTCCTCTGGGCTTTCGTCCCCAGGGCGTATACATCGTGCGTACCCTGTTTGACGAGGCTCGCTACCCCAACGCCATTAAGCGGGAAACGGTCCAAAGGGAATTAATCGATCGCCTCGCGCATCTTCCCGGCGTGCAGAGGGTGGCGGCCGCGAGCCACTTGCCCCTGAGCGACAGTCGCCAGATCGGGTTCCGCCTCGAGCACGCCGCGCCCGACGATTTTCACTGGGCGGAAAACTCGCTGGTGACGCCGGGATATTTCAGCGCCATGGGGATATCGATTCTGCGCGGTCGGAACTTCACGGACCAGCAGGATCGCCCTAACACACCTTTGGTGGCCATCATAAATGAAGCTATGGCGCGCCAGTATTTTCCCGGGCACGATCCCATCGGTCAACGGTTCCACTGGGGAGACCGCGACCTGTTCACGATTATCGGTATCGCGCGGGATGTGCGTATTTCGGCCCTCGACGCCGATCCTCCGCCCATGATCTACCACTCGATGTTCCAGCTTGAGACCCATACGGGCGATAGGACGGCCCTGATCCTCTGCACCGACGGCAGCGCACAGGGCAAGGACCTCTTCGCGCGCACCCAGCAAGAGATCTGGTCGCTCGACCGCGACCTTCCCATTTATAGCTTTTCGTCGCTTGACACGCTGATTTCCGAATCGCTGGCCCAGCGTCGTTTCACGACCCTCCTGACGTTGTCGTTCGGCCTGATCGCTCTGGCCATGGCGCTCATCGGACTGTTTGGTGTGATGTCGTATCTCGTGGCCCAACGACAGAGGGAATTGGCCATACGGATGGCGCTGGGCGCAAACGAAACCGGACTTTGGTGGATGGTGATGAAACGCGGCGCCGCCCTCGCCATCTTAGGCTGTGGAGTCGGATTGCCGTTACTGCCCCTTGCCGCACGTCTGATCCGTGCCACGCTTTTCGAGACCAGCGCGTACGATCCGCTGACGCTATTCCTCGTCCCTCTCCTCCTGTTTGCCGTCGCCCTGGTTGCGAGCTACCTGCCCGCGCGCCACGCCACGAAAGTCGATCCCATGACGGCGCTGCGGTACGAATGACCGACCATTTGGGATTTGTGATTGGTGATTTCTGATTGATTCGAATTGAGGGCAGCCGTAGATCACTGCGCCTGTCGGCAGAAACCGGTTGCACCGTAAAGTCGCCTGCTTTCTCCCCAGATCGTATCTGTGAAAATCCCATTAAGACTGTCATTCCCAGCCCTTCGCTGTCATCCTGAGCGCAGCGAAGAGCCTGTCCTGAACGAAGTGAAGGAAACTCGCTCGAAGCGTTTTCAAGGCAGTCGCTCATGCCCGTCGACTGACAGGCGCCCGGAAACCATGAAAATGGTTCCCCTCCTTTATAAGGAGGGGTCAGGGGTGGTTGACCGCTCGGCTCACCACCCCCTACCCCCTCCTCAACTGAGGAGGGGAGTGAGTTTCAAAGCAGTCCCGCATGCCCGTCGGCTGACGGGCGCCCAGAAAACATGAAAATGATTCCCCTCCTTGGTAAGGAGGGGTCAGGGGTGGTTGACCGCTCGGCTCACCACCCCCTGCCCCCTCCTCAACTGAGGAGGGGAGTGATTTTCAAAGCAGGGCGAGATTCCTCGTCGCAGGCGGCTCCTCTGCATGACACAGGTCTTTCTTCTCAGAACGCCGTTCGCACATCCACAGTCGTCGATCACCAATCACAAATCGCAAATGACATGTTGTCCTCTTGACAATCTAGAGGAACGCAGTATTCTCATCTTGACCGTCAAGAGGAGAAACCATGAAATCCAGCGAGCTGGTCCAGGGCACTCTGGATATGCTCATTTTGAAAACTCTGGCGCTTGAACCCTTGCATGGCTATGGCATTTCCCTTCGCATCGAGCAGATCAGCAAGGGAGTATTTCGCGTTAACCCAGGCTCATTGTTTCCGGCCTTCCGGCGCCTGGAGCGGGCGGGATGGATCAAACCGGAATGGCGCCCCACGGAGAACAATCGTCGCGCCAAATTCTACCAACTCACCTCTCTTGGCCGGAAGCAGCTGAAAGCCGAGACGCTGGAATGGGCAAGGCAACTCGCTGCGATCACACGCATTTTGCAAGCCGGGGCCATGGGTGGCTTGTGACCGGCGGTTTACGCTCGACCAGGTTGGGTAGCGCGGGCCCCCGGGTTTGGGGTCCGCGGCTTGCGCTTAAATCTGGGGGAAGAGCCGCAGACCCCAAACCCGAGAGTCTGCGCTGCCCATCGGCCGAAGGAGAATTGCCATGTTTCGCATATTCAGATTCATTGCTGGCGTGCGGGCGCTATTCCGAAAGAGGCAGGTGGAACAGGAGATGGACGAAGAGCTGCGTGGTTACCTTGACGATGCGGCGAAGGCGAAGATGCGCCTCGGGATGGATCAGGAGGAGGCGTTGCGGGCAGCACGCGTCGAGATGGGCAGCATTGATGGGGTGAAAGAAGAAATCCGCAGCGCCGGCTGGGAATCAACACTCGAGACCCTCTGGCACGATTTGCGTTTTGGCATCCGCATGCTGCGCCGGAGTCCCGGCTTCACAGCGGTGGCCGCGATCACGCTGGCGCTCGGTATCGGTGGAACTGCCGTGGTCTTCAGCCTGCTTGACGCGGTCTTGCTGCGCCCTCTGCCCTATCCTCATTCGGAGCGGCTTTTCAGACTGTTTCCGCTTGAAGGCAAGAGAAAACGCGGCGTCGAGCAGGCGTCATACGCGGACTTCCGTGACTGGCAGCGTCAAACCCGCACGTTCGATTCCCTGGCGGCCTATCAAGGTTCATCCATGAACCTGACGGGCACGGCGGAACCCGAGAGCCTCGAGGGTACGACCGTCACACCCGGATTTTTTGCGACCTTGGGCGTCATTCCTGTGCTCGGGCGCGAGTTCAGGACCGATGACACAGAGAACGTGGCCATCTTGAGTTACGCTCTGTGGCAAAGGCGATTCGGCAGCGATCGAGGAATCATCGGCAAACCCGTCCACCTCGAGGGGCAAGTGTACACGGTCGTCGGTGTGCTGCCACCCCAGGTCCGCTTTCGTTCGCACCCTTGGGCGACACCGGTCTCCGAGATTTTTGTACCTGTTGTTCCGAACCCGGCGCGTGATTGGCATAGCGTGCGCGTCGTGGGACGCCTTGCCCCGGGTGTAAGCAAGGAGCAGGCGCTGGCGGAGATGACCGGCATCGCCGCTCGTGTTGCGCGAGCCCATCCTGAGTCGGAAGCATTGGGAATCGGTCTCGAATCGCTCGCACAATACGTCGTTTCGGACGCCAGCCAGACCGCGTGGCTTTTGTTGGGCGCGGTCGCCTTCGTGCTTCTTATCTCCTGCTCCAACGTGGCAAACCTACTCTTATCCCAAGGCGCGGCGCGCGAGCGCGAGATCGCCATCCGCACGGCGGTGGGAGCAAGCCGCGGGCGCATTTTGCGCCAACTGTTAACCGAAAGCCTGCTGCTGGCGGGCTCGGGCGGCGCAATCGGCGTCGCGCTCGCCTATTGGGCAATACCGCTGGTGGGGCGCATTGCGCCACCGTTCAGTTCACTCTTCTCGCGCCTTGAAGATGCCCATCTCCACCTCAATTGGACGGTGCTGGTCTTCAGCGCACTCTTGTCGGCGCTCTCGAGCGTTATGTTTGGCGTTTTGCCTGCTTGGAGAGCTACCCGGCCCGCGCAAAGCTCGTTCGCTGCCGGTCACGCGGGCGGGATTCGTGGGGGACTGATCGCGCTCGAAGTTGCCTTGTCCCTCGTCTTGCTGGTGGGCGCCGGGCTGATGATGAAGAGCATCTTACGACTGCTGGAAATTGACGTGGGTTTCCGCACAGAACATCTGCTGACCATGCAGGTGAGTCTTGCTGCGGCAAAGTACTCCACACCCGAGAAACAGGCCGCGTATTTCGACGAGTTACTGCGACATCTCTCTCCGTTGCCGGAAGTCGTCTCCGCAGGCGCGACCGTAGATCTGCCCCTAACGCGCTCCGAAACGAGCAACACAGTCGAGATCCCCGGAACGCACCAAATGATGGGCACAGCAGGTTACCACGCGGTCAGCGCCGGTTATTTTCGCGCCATGGGAATACCATTATTGAATGGTCGAGAGCTGGGAATTGCCGATTCCGCAAGCTCACCCTTAGTCGGTGTCATTAACCGCAGCATGGCAATCAAATACTGGCCGAACGAGAATCCCATCGGGAAGACC
>Ga0187852_1003876_pt1 | contig 10573 bp, 5 predicted proteins | sample June2016WEW_6_40_FD_134511 | JGI IMG/M metagenome (GOLD analysis project Ga0187852, IMG submission 134511) | Peatland microbial communities from SPRUCE experiment site at the Marcell Experimental Forest, Minnesota, USA - June2016WEW_6_40 | ecosystem: Environmental > Terrestrial > Soil > Wetlands...
GCAATTGGGATGGCAGCCCTGCGGGAACCACGGGCGGCCGCGCTTGTTCCGTCAGGCTGCGCCCGCGCGTAATCGGGCCGGGGTTTTGGGCCAGCAGGAGCCTGATGTAGTTCTCTTCCTGTTCGATCTGCCGCTCGAGATCCGGAATGGTGGAGGAAGCCACGTAGACAAGCTGTTCGGCCTGCCGCACGTCCACCATCGAACCAGCGCCTTGGTCCGCCAGCAGCGTTGTCAGCCGCAATGACTCCTTCCGGGAAACGAGCGTGCGCTGGGTGATTTCGAGTTCCGAGTCAAGCGTCCGGAGCTGGAAGTAGGCGGCGGCGACGTTCGCAACCAGGGTGCTCACCACAGCGCGCTTTCCCCATTCCGTCTGGGCCAGATTGGCGCGAGCCGCCTCTGTGGCCCTTCGATACTGCCCCCAGAAGTCGACGTTCCACGATGCCGCCCCCCCCAATTGTAGGTAATCCCAGCGATAGGAAGGAGAGAAGGGACTGGTGGGTTCGCGCTCGGTCGTGCCGGCGACGCCTACTCCAGCGGACGGGTACTGGTCAGACCGCACGATGCGGAGTTGTGCCTGCGCCGCCAACACGCGCTCCGCGGCGATTCGGACGTCGTAGTTGTTTGCGAGCGCCGTGCGAATCAAAGTCTGGAGCTGCTCGTCCTGGAAGACGCTCCACCATTTGGCTTCGCCCAACGACTCCGCGGCTGGGGGCGCAGCCGCCGCCTGGGGCGTGGCTCCGCGATAGACCTCCGGCACATCCACCGCGGGACGTTTGTAATTCGGCCCAACCGTACAACCGAAGATGACAAACCCGAGGAACAACGCGCAGAGCAATTTCCACAAACGCATCACGCCGGATGACCTCCCGTACTATCCGTCGATCCGAACTCTGGTTGGCGCTGGCGACGGAACCGGCCAGAGAAATTCTCAACCACCGAGTAGGTAACCGGGATTAAGAAAATGGCGATGAAAGAAGCGGCCAGCATACCGCCGATTACCACGGTTCCCAGGATGCGCCGACCCGACGCGCCCGACCCCTTCGCAGCCCAGAGTGGGACGCAACCCAGGATGAAAGCGAAAGACGTCATCAGAATGGGACGCAGGCGGAGGCGGGCTCCGGCAAGCGCGGCCTCAATAACGCTCTTACCGCGTTCATGCTCGCTTTTCGCAAACTCCACAATCAGGATGGCGTTCTTCGCTGCCAGGCCAATCAGCATCACCAGGCCAATTTGCGCGTACACGTCGTTTTCAAAATGCCGCGACATCAGGGCCAGGAACGCTCCTGCAACAGCGATGGGCGTGCCCAGCAAGACGCTGAAGGGTAGCGACCAGCTTTCATACAAGGCGGCAAGGATCAGGAAGACAAACATCAGCGAGAGCCCGAAGACCGCTGCTGCCGGAACGCCTTGCGCGGCTTTCTGTTCCTGAAATGACATGCCCATGTAGTCAAAACCCATCTCGCGCGGCATGGTTTGTGCGAACACTTCTTCCATGGCTTTCATGGCCTGTCCCGAGCTGATTCCCGGAGCAGCCGTCGCGTTGACCTGTGCCCCCGTGTATTCGTTGTAGCGCATCAGGAATTCGGGACCGCTAATGCTTCGAACCGTGCTCAACGTGCTCATCGGCACCATGTTCCCTTTGGTGTTGGTCACATAGAACTGGCCGATGTTGCTCGCATTGGTGCGGTACTCACCCTCAGCTCCGAGGTAGACCTGCCATTGGCGTCCAAATCGGTTGAAGTAGTTCACCAGATAGCCGCCCATGAACGTCTCGAGCGTTTGGTACACTTGCGCAACATCGACGTTCTGGCGCATTACCTTATCACGGTCCACGTCCACGTAGATTTGCGGGACATGCGCGGCGTAGGTGGTTATGACCCGCGCGAGTTCCGGCCGCCGCTGAGCCGCCGCCACGAAGCGCGCAAGGTTATCGGCAAAGAAATCGCCTCCGGTTCCGGACCGGTCTTCCAGCACAAAATTCACGCCCCCCGCAGCGCCGATGCCGGGAATGGAGGGCGGCGAGAATGCAAAACAGGTGCCTTCCCTCACCTGTGAGAGTTCCTGGTTGAGGCGCATCTGTATGGCCTGCGCGCTCTGGCCCGGCGACCGGCGCTCGTCCCAATCCTTGAACCGTACGAAGAAGAGGGAATTATAGGAGCTCTGGGTGCCGCTCAGGATGCTGAACCCCATGATGGCCGTAACCGCATCCACCCCCGGCACCCTTTCGGCGATCTCCTCAACTCTCCGTGCGGCCTCCGACGTACGCTGTAGTGACGCGCCTTCCGGCAGCCTCAGGGTGATCATCAGGTAGCCCTGGTCTTCTTCGGGAAGGAACGAGGAGGGCAGTTTCTTTCCCACGCTCACAACCAGCAGGGCCACGAGCCCCAGAAAAATCAGGCTGAAAGCGGACTTGTGGATCAGCAAGCGGGAAGCGTTGATATACCCGTTCAAAGAACGCCCGAAGGCCGCGTTAAACCGGCCGAAGAACCAGCCGAGCGGACCGCGGAAGCGCTTGCGCGGTTTGAGAATCAGCGCGCACAGCGCGGGGCTCAAGGTGAGCGCGTTGAACGCCGAGAAGATCACCGAAATGGCGATGGTGACCGCAAACTGCTGGTACAGCCTTCCGGTGATTCCCGGAATAAACGCCGTGGGGATAAAGACCGCCGCGAGGATCAGCGCAATCGCGATGACCGGTCCCGAAACCTGTTGCATTGCCAAAAGAGTGGCATCCCGCGGCGTCATCCCCTCCTCAATATGGTGCTCAACCGCTTCGACCACCACTATCGCGTCATCAACAACCAAGCCTATAGCAAGCACCAATCCGAAAAGCGAAAGCGTATTGATGGAAAAGCCGAGCAGCGGGAATACGACGAATGTCCCGATCAGCGAAACCGGCACGGCCAACAAGGGAATCAGAGTTGGGCGCCAGCCCTGGAGAAAGACGTAGACGACGAGAATGACGAGCAGCAGCGCCTCAAACAGGGTCAGCAGAATTTCATGAATCCCTGCCGTGACGGCTTTCGTCGTATCGACAGAAACGGCATACTCCATATCCTTCGGGAGCCGTCGGGCCAACTGCTCCAGCTTGGCGCGAACTCCGGTGGCGGCGGCGATCGCGTTCGAACCGGGCAGTTGATAGATCCCGAGAGCCGCGGCGGGCACGTCCTTGAAGCGCGAATCGAAGCTATAAGTTTGGGCTCCCAGTTCGATGCGCGCCACGTCTTTGAGCCGCAAGGTTGAGCCCTCCGGATTGGCCCGCACCACGATGTCGCCAAACTCCTCCGGCGTCACCAGCCGTCCTTGCGAACGGACCGTGTAAGTGAATTCCTGGCCCTTGGGCACGGGTTCTCCGCCGATTTGGCCTGACGGGTTCACCGTGTTCTGCGCCTGCAGTACGGAGACAATTTGCGGAACGGTTACGCCCAGTTTTGCCAACTGATCGGGCTTAACCCAGATTCGCATGGCGTATTGGCCGCCGAACACCTGTACCCGCCCGACGCCCGGAACTCGCGAAAGTTCGTCAACGTAGTTGATGTAGGCGTAATTGGTCAGAAAGTTCCGGTTGTAAGTCGCATGGGGTGAGTAGAACGCGATGACCATCATCGCGGCGGACCGGGATTTCTGCACGATGACCCCGGTGGTATTCACCATCGCCGGCAACTGCGGCGTCGCTTGGGAAACCCGAAGTTGGGTCAAAATTTGATCGATATTGGGGCTGGTCCCGACGTCGAAGTTCACCGTCAAAGTGGAGTTGCCGCCGTTGTCGTTGGTGGAATACATATAGTTCATGTAGTCCACACCGCTCATCAGACTTTCGATCGGAGTGGCGACAGACTCTTGCAGGGTTCTGGCGTCGGCCCCAGGATACACCGCACTGACCAGGATTTCGGGCGGAATAATCTCCGGGAACTGCGCAATCGGAAGGGTTGCCATGGCCACCGCTCCCACGATGACCATCACAATGGAAATCACCATCGCTACGATGGGACGATCGATAAAGAACCTGGAGATCATCGGTTTCCTTCCGGCTGCGGGGTTTGGGGCATGGGCGTTACCGGCATGCCGTCGCGTACCTTCGACGTGCCGTCCAAAACCACCTCTTCGCCTGCCGCCAAGCCCTCATCGATAACCCACAACGAACCGACGCGATCTCCCACCTTTACCTTCCGAATCGAAATGGTATTCTTAGCGTCTACCACGGCTACTTCGTAGGTTCCCTGAAGTTCGGTTACCGAGCGTTGGGGAACGAGAACCGCTCCCCGGTGTATGCCCAGCAGCGCGCGGACCCGCGCGAACTGCCCGGGACGGAGGATGTTGCCAGGATTGGGGAATGCTCCGACTACCCGGATCGTTCCAGTCTGCGCATCCACCTGCCGGTCGGTGAAGATCACCTGCCCCTTGTGGGGATAAGTCGAACCGTCCGAAAGGATCAGCTCAAGCGCCCTCGAATCTGAGCCCCGCAGTAGACCACCGGCCGACGTGTTTTTCGGCAACCTGGAAGTAAATTGCAGGTACTCTCGCTCGCTGATGGGGAAATAAACCTTGATGGGATCGAGTTTGGAGACCATGGTCAGCGGGGTGGCCGACGAGACCAGGTTCCCCATCTGGGTCGTGGCGATGCCTGCGATTCCGTCGATCAGAGAAAGGACTTTGGTAAAGCCGAGATTTAGTTGCGCCTGCTCGACAGCGGCCTCAGCGGCTTGAATGCTGGCCCGAGCTTGCATCTGCGCAGCGGTTTCGGTGTCAAGCTGGCTCTGCGCGATCGCCCGCTCCTTTACTAACGGTGTGTCGCGCTTCACATTGACATCGGCCAAGTAGAGTTGCGCCCGTGCCTGGGCCACTTGCGCTTTCGCCTGGTCGAGCACCGCCTGGAAGGGCCGCGGGTCGATTTCAAACAGCACATCGCCTTTGTGGACGTACGAACCTTCCTTGTAGTTCTGGCTGATCAGATACCCGCTTACTTGGGCCTGAATCTGGGCGTTCACGTAGCCGTCGAGGGTTGCAACCCATTCGGCGTGTGCGGGAACATCCATCTGGGTCGTCTTCACCACCCCGACCGCCATGGGTGGCGCCGGGGCAGCAGCCTGCGGTTTCAGACGGCCGCAACTTGAACCCATCAACAGCATCGCGGCAAGCCCGGCCAGCACCATGCCGACGCGCATACCGTGGAGCGATTTATCCAAGCCCTGGGATCTTGCCGGCCAGAAGTCCGGCAGTAATGCACGAGAATTGCATTCTTCTGGCCCGCTCCAAAAAACAACATCTCTGTTCATCGAATTCAGCACCCTTTTTCTTGGGTTCTTAGCGACATTTAGGAATTCAGGCACTGTGGCTGCTTTCCCCGGTAGGTCCGCAGGTGTTCGCCACGCAGTGGTCACACCGTCCTCATGCTGGTGTCGGGCGAGCCTTTTATAATGCATCTGATTGATACAATTCAACCCCGATTCTCCACCGTGCTATTTTGGGAGCAAAGGGACTTTACGATACCGCAGCACTGCACGTGGCATCTCGTTGGGGGGCCCCGTGGGTGAAGCTGCGCGAAGCGCCTTGGAGTGCGGCGGCTTCTCAGTTCAAGGAAAGGACGCAATCCTCGGTCATGACCTCGAACTCAGCGACCATTATTTCGTCGGCGCCCAGAAAGGCGGCTTCGGGAGTCGTGGCCAGCACCAGGCTGCCATCTGAGTGCATGCTCAGTCCGAGTTTGCGCAGGGCCAGGTCGGACAGCCGCACCATCGCCATCAGGGAGTCGCCCGCATCACACGTCTCGAGGTGATGGTCCCGGGCGATCCGGCAATAAACCTCCGGAATTCGCCGCTGGCCCAGGAAATCAAACCCCAGCGCCGTGTGAGCGCTGGTCAGGGCTTCGTCAACCAACTCAGGCAATAGGGTGAGAGCGGGAGCCTCGGCGGTTTTGAACTCGTCCAGGGCGCGCACCAGGACCAACTCGCCGATGTTATGCAGGAGGCCCGCCAAGAACGCCTCTTCGCGTCCGCGCTGGCCAACCCTTTGCGCCAGCCAATCCATCGCCATGGCCGAAGCGGACGCGTGCCGCCACATCCCTTGCGCCACGGGTGCAAGCACGGGATCGCGAGCCCGGTATTTCGATCGTTCCGATGCCATGTAAACGAGGTGGACGACCTGTTGGAGTCCGAGCCGCATTACCGCACTTCGGATGGTGGTGATTTCGGAGAGGCCGCCAAAGAATGCTGAATTTGCCGCCCGCAGCACCTCGGTGACCAGTGTCTGGTCACGCCGGATGACGGACTCGACCTCCCGCAGGTCGCAGTCTTCCTGGGAAGCGAAAGTCTGCAACCGAAAACAGGCATCGTTGAGGACCGGCAAGTTGAAGTTCTCACGCGCTACGAAGTGCTTGATGCGATCGAGAAGCGATGTGCCTTCACTCATAGGCCTTCTCCCAAAAGCCTGTACAATTCTTCCGGAGGCCGGGGTTTGGCCAATCGCGGCAGCTCCCGGATGATCTCGTCAAAACTCGTCTGACCACGCAACGCCTTGTGGATTCCGTCCTCGAGCAACGTGACCAGCCCGGTCGAATCGGCGCTGATCCTGCGGATTTCATACGCTGTTTTGTGCGCGATCAAAGCGTCCTTGACGAGCTCGTTCAGAACCAGAAGCTCGAATACCGCCACGCGGCCGGCATAGCCGAGAAAGTTGCAGGCGCCGCACCCCCGCCCCACCTTGAAACGCACTCCCTGAAGTTGGCGCGACTCATAGCCCAAGCGGCGCGCCTGCTGGGGCGTTAGGGTCTGATCCTCGGCGCAATTCAGGCACACCCTTCGCAGGAGGCGCTGGGCCACAACGCAAACCACCGTACTCGAGATCAGAAATGCTTCGATATCCATATTTAATAGCCGCAGCAAGCCGCCAATGCTGTCTTCGGTGTGAAAGGTCGTCAGTACCTTGTGACCGGTCAGCGCCGCTTGAATGGCGGTCTCGGCCGAGAACTTGTCGCGGATTTCGCCAATCACGACGATATCCGGATCCTGCCGCACGATGCTCTTGAGCGTATGCTCGAAAGTCAGGTTGATCTTAGGGTTGATCGAGCACTGACTGATCCCCTCGATCACATACTCGACGGGATCCTCGGCAGTAATGATGCTGGTCTTGGGATCGTTAAGATAGCTGATCGAACCGTACAAAGTCGTGGTCTTACCCGATCCGGTCGGCCCCGTGATGATTACCACCCCGCTCGGCGCGTCGAGTACGTCCTCGAGATAGCGTTGCAACATGCGGGGGGACATTCCGATGTCACGGATCTCCAAGAGTTCGTTTCGGCTTCGCAGTAGCCGCATCACGATGGTCTCGCCGTGAAGGGTCACGTAGGTCGACAGGCGGATATCGAAGGTCAAACCTTTGCCATCAAACAGAATGCGGCCGTCCTGGTGCCGGCGTTTTTCCGCGATATCGACACTCGCCATGATTTTGATACGGCTGACGAGGGGAGCAGCCAATTCCTTGGGATAGTTTTTGTATTGCGTCAGCACGCCGTCCTGGCGGAAGCGGATTCGCAAACAGTCTTTCATCGGTTCAATGTGAATGTCCGAGGCATTAGCGTCCGCAGTGTCATTGATGATCTGGTTTACGGTCTGAATGACCAGGTTATCCTTGAGCTCGACGGAAGGCCCCCTGGCCCGGGTCGTCTCATAGCGATCGAGGGCCTCGTTGATCTCGCCTCTCCGGGCGATCCCAATAATCAGATTCTCACCGAAGATCTTGCGCGAGGCTTCCACCAGGCGCAAATCCAGCGGATACGCCAAGGCCAGCACTACGGCGCCATCGCGCCGGCCCAGCGGGATGATTTCGTTTTCCCGATACCATTTGGCCGGGGCCAGGCGGAAAACCTCCAGGTCTTGGCGCTCGGCCGTGGGAGAAAGCTTGGGGTAGCCGAGTAGGAGCGAGAATACTTCGAGGAGGCCCTTTTCCTCGAGGAAACGATGGTCTACAAGGATCTGACCGAGCTTGATTCCGGGGCGTTCCTTCTGGAGAGCGAGAGCAGACTCCAGGTCCGACTCGCCGATGACCCCGAGCTCCACCAACAGGCCTCCCAAAGGGATGGGAACTTTGCTGGTGACCACTGACTGCTGGATCTGATCGCGCGTTACATAATGAAGATCCTGCAACAATCGCAGTAGCGTTTTGGGGGTCGGAAGTTTGGCCCGCACCCGCTGCGCGTGGCGCAACTGTTCGGGACTGAGGTGGCCGTTCGCGACCAGCAGCTTGGCAATCCGGTCCTTCGCTTCGTCCACCGGGCCCTGGGGGGCTTCGGAGCTGGGGATGGGAGGTGACGGACTGTTGGCTGCGTCTGCCGGCATGCTTATGCGTCCTAAATGCCTGACTCCAAGGCCTATTTCTACCTTCCCGCGCCACACGGATGCCTTGGGGCACGGGCGCCCATAGTCTTCCTATCGGCGGTAACGCCTTGGGCATAAGAATCCTGGTTCTATGCCCTTCCGTTGCTCGGCGCCATCAACCAACCTCTGGAGGCTGTGGAGACGGCGGTGTTCGGCCTGGCATCGGGCAAGAGACTGGGAGAAGCGGGGCCGCGCGTGGAGGTTCCCGGTGCAGGGCCCGGGCCTCTCGCGCCAGGGGTTATGTCCAGACAAATTCACGCGTGAAATTCGCGCGCGAATTTCACGGCACTTTTTCGCTAGTGATTTTGTCTAGACCTCCGGTTTCCTCCCTCTATCTCCTTCTTTCCGTAGCCTCTTCTTTTTCATTGACACAGCCTAGAGTCATATGCAAGCTCGATAGCTTGCGCCCGCGCCGGGTGGACCGACCCAAGAAGTAGGAGTGGGGCTTGCCCTACCCTTGGGTCTGCGACGCGGTCACGGACGGCAGGCGGCGAGGGTTCTGGCAGTAAATCCAAGGAAAAGCGATGCAACGTGGTCCCAGTCAGGCCCCGGAACGCAGGGTTTGGATGCGCTGGGGCTGCGGATTATCGCGGGGAAAAGGTGGCGGCTCTCCACGATGTTACAGAAATAAAACAACTTACTTGTCGAGAGAAAAAATCGTACTAAGTTAAGTATATAAAAAATAAATGGCTTACGTCTCAGCGCCGGGAAGAAAGGCCGTGGCTCTCCACGATGCTATAGAAGTAAAAGGACTTACGTGTCGAGAGCCCAAAACGCTAAAAATTTTAATTATATGAAACTAAATGGCTTACAGCGCTATCTGGGCGCGAAGGAATAAATGCCGGGGGGAATCAAAAAATTGGGTATGTTCCACGATGTTGTTGAAAACACATGTAGAAAGATTGTCCGAAACTCGCCTCTCCACGATGTTTATGAAAATACAGGTACTTACAAGTCGCTCTCCACGATGTTGATGAAGACAAAAGAGAAAGCCTTCGGGCGAGGCAGCGGGACAGAGCTTTAGAAGCCGACTCAGTGAGATACAAGGTGTTATGGGGCTAGAATGAGCAACCGTACTTAGCGAAGCAACCGAGATCTTTCAATTTCTTGACGGAGGGGCTGGCATGTCAACACAGAAGAAGTATTACTACCACCACTACACGTGGCCGGAAATGAAAGAGGTTGTCAAGCAGCAGCCCGTCGTGGTGCTGCCGGTGGGGTCGGTCGAGGATCATGGACCCCATTTGCCATTGGACGTGGACAATTTTCTGATTGGGTCGATCTGCGAGGAAGCCGCACGACGCCTGGATGGAAAGATGCTTCTGCTACCGCCTATTCCCTACGGTTTTGAAGAACACCATATGGACTTTCCGGGAACCATCGACATCGCCATGGAACACCTGCTGCATTTCGTTTCGGACGTCACCCGCAGCGTTGCCCGGCACGGCTTCCGGCGTATCCTCCTTGCGGATGGGCATGGTTCCAACATGCCGATACTCGACTTGGTGGCTCGCCGCACAGTTCTAGATACGGAAGCGCTATGCGCCGTTTTCATTTGGCCCAGCCTGGCGCAGCAAACGATTGAGCGCCTTCGCGAGTCGGAGAAGCCCGGCGGCATGGCCCACGCGTGCGAGCTCGAGACTTCCGTGTACCTTTATCTTGACGCCTCGCGCGTGCAGATGGAGAAGGCGCGGAAAGAAATCGGTCTGCCCTCGTCCCGTTTCCTCTGGATGGACCTCATGACCAGTTCGCCCGTGGTTATGATGGATCACTGGTCTCGCTTCAGTAAGAGCGGAATCGTCGGAGACCCGACACTCGCGACCAAGGAAAAAGGGCAAAAGATTTTCGAGGCAGTCGTGGAAGGTCTGGTTGAGTTGGTAAAGGATTTCCAGGGCTATGCTCGGGATGCCCGCCAGGATATGCACTAGCCAGGTGAAATCGCGATCTGAAAATCGCGTCTGATCTGGACTGGAGAAGGGAAGCGGCGTATGCTCTTGCGCGAGGGGTACGCGTAAATCAGAAATCTAAGCCATGGAGGAGTCATGCCTATGAATCCATTAAACCAGCAGAAGAGTGAAACTCCGCGAGAGCGTGTCGATCGCCGGCAGTTTCTGTCTGCGGCCACGGCGCTGGCGGGCTCGGCACTTGCGATGGGGAGGGCGCCCAGCGTCGCGAAAGCCGCTCCAGTCCCTGTGCCGGCAAAC
>Ga0187852_1003880_pt1 | contig 10566 bp, 10 predicted proteins | sample June2016WEW_6_40_FD_134511 | JGI IMG/M metagenome (GOLD analysis project Ga0187852, IMG submission 134511) | Peatland microbial communities from SPRUCE experiment site at the Marcell Experimental Forest, Minnesota, USA - June2016WEW_6_40 | ecosystem: Environmental > Terrestrial > Soil > Wetlands...
CCCCTCTCCGTCTCCGACCATTCGCCTTCCTCCATCACCCCGGCTTTCAGCCATTTCTGGATCAGCCGGAGAATCCGTCGGTCAGCGACGCGGTGCTGCACAAACTTGAGCATCCAGGCGTGGGAAATAGCATCGAAAAATCCCCGGATGTCGGCGTCCAGCACATAGTTCACCCGCTTCTGCGTGAGCGCGTAGGAGAGCGCATCCAGCGCTTGATGCTGGCTGCGTCCCGGTCGGAAACCATACGAGAAGCCCAGAAAGTCTTCCTCGTAAATCGCGTTGAGAATGGTGACCACGGCCTGTTGGACGATCTTGTCCTCCAGTGCCGCGACCCCCAACGGACGTTGCCGCCCGTCGGCTTTCGGGATATACACCCTTCTCGAAGGCTTCGCTCGATACGCCCCGCGGTGGACCCGGCTATGCAGATCGACAAGTCGACCCTCCAACCCGGTCTCATACTCCTGCCACGTCGTGCCGTCCACCCCAGGCGCCGCTTCCCGCTTCAGTGCGTAGAAGCTCGCTTGGAGCAAATCGACCGTGAGGTGGTGGAGCAAGGCGGTGAACTTCATCTCCTTGTGTTCCCTCGCGGCTTTCCGCACACCCACCAACCCTTGGGACACGCCTGCCCCGCTCTGCGTCGGGTGCGTGCTGGGCTGACGAGTGTTTTCCTTGCTCAGCGGCCTTCCCTCCTCACTCTCCGCCGACGACCTTCCGTCTTGGTTCGAATGATTCATCGGTACTACGCCACTGTCCGACTCCTCGGAGACGTGCAAGCGGGCTGTACGGCAATCGCCTTTTCCCGCCGACCGGCCACGATATACAGCGGCCGGTGCCTCCGAGGTCTCCCGGTTCTCGTGCAGGAAGTGTCTAGGCGTGTCTGGGGTCTACGACTACGCAGGACTGCCCAGGGACTTGCGCTAGCGCCCCTGTCCATGTTGCCTTCCGCTGGTCTGATAGCGTCGGCGTCCCGATTGCACGTTTTCGAAGCTCAATACCCAGCCCACCTATTCCCCTGTTTATGCTTCACTGTGCGCCTCACGACGCCCAGCGCAAAACTCGGGGCCGAGTGGATCGCTACTCCTTTCTCGTGAGAATCTTTCATTCTCTGCTTCCTGCCGGTTTATCCCGGCGCTTTCCAGACCTCCGCGAGACGACCAAAGCAAACGATTCGGAACCACTCGACACGTTCCTGACGCGAGCCTTGCGCGTCCTTCCAGTTCTCGTTGACCGCGACACTGAAGGTGCCGACTGGTTTACCCTGCTGGCTAAACCGGACTTCGGGCGCTTCGCCAAGGAACCCGATCAGAATGACTTTGTTTACACTTTGCGACATGGTTTTGTCCTCCCTCCTCACCGAACTGGGACTTGCGGCACACGCGACCACCTACCGTACATCCATCTGACCGACAACCTCGGCGATGCCTCCTCGCACTCATGCGGGGACCAGAGCGACGTTCCGCAAGGCATCCGTGCTGACTTCCGCAACCGGGGCTCGCACTTTATTGATCTGCCCCTTCAACCCCCGGTCGTCTACTCCGTTGCGCAGGTGAAAACGCAGACGCCAAGAAGTCCAATTTGTTGATTCCTTGTCTGCCTGTGGAAGAGTCACTTAGGAATACTCAGAGCTCATTTGACGGAAACAACCCGGCTGGCTATCCTGCGCTAAGTATGGAAACTGTTGTTCAAGCCACGAGCGTCATCGCCAAAGTGATCCTCCGTCGCGTAGTCTCGGAGGCTAAGCGGGAACGCGAAAAGACGCTCTGCCACCTTAATGATGGTGCCACTATCTTCCTATCCAATTCCCTGGGTGCCCATATTCGGCCCGGCGACGAAATCAACTTCCCTCTGCCCGCTGAGTCCGCTGAAGCAGGAACTGAAATCTACGTCCGCAAGGCCTCGTCATCCGGAGGGGGTCGTGATCTCTACCACGCTCCCATCAGTTATGCTGCGCAGCCCAAAGCCGATAAGCGAGAGCGACTTTACGTGCGGGCCGAGGTTCTAACGAGCCAGCTGGGCGTTTCCTCCATCCATCTGCCTTGCGAGGTTGTGCGTGATCACTTCTACGTCGCCACACGGCGTCACCCCTGGGAACGCCAGATGAGTCTTTATGACGCTCTGCGGATCACTCCCACCGCCTCGCTCGCTGAACTGCGAGTAGCCTTCAGCCTCAGACAATTGGAGCTCCGTGCTGCTGGCGCTTCCAACCGCGACAGCGCTACGTTGGAGCGCGCCTTCAACATCCTGGCGCAACCTGAACTAAGGGCTTGTTACGACTCGCTGCTCAAGGATTCCTCGGCGCCGACACTCTTTCCGTATGGGGGCTTCGGTTCGATCGTGGTCGCCGGAGACCGCTCGCGTGACGGGCAGACGTTCTTTGCGACCCAAATCCTGTCCTTCCAGCCCGAGCACCGGGAGCGCCGGTTCCACGCACCATTGCGGAATTTTGACTTTTACGATGACCGTGCCATTTACCGCGATGTGCGGCGGAAACTCGAGGTCACACTCGACCAATCAACCATGCCGATCAGATGGGACGCGACCTGGAACCGGTGGAGACACCTATTGGGGCCCAAGGTCGAGTTGCAGGGAACGTTCGTCCAGACGGGCAAGTACCGTCACCGGAATGGCCAGTGGAACATGGTCAAATGGGAGACCGCTTTGCCAAGCCGCATTCACCTGAAGGTTCCCGCCAACATCGCAGAGCAAATTGCAGCAGCTCGCAAGAGTTACCACCGATTTGGCCAGTTTTCGGACGTCCTGGGCCAAATTCGTGCCCTCATCGAGCGCGAGCCGATGGAAAGGGAACAACTGCGCAGCCTTTGTTGGGACCTCGGTATTCCTGGCGACTTCGACGTCGCTCAGATCAGCTGGCGGCCAGATTACGATGCCTTCTTCTGCCAGCAGCTCTGCCGGCGGGCGCGGCGGCTATACCTTTTCCGCGAAGAGTATATATTTGACCTTCCTGGGGCGGTCGCCGTCGAGACACCGCAACTGGGTCACGCGACGTATCTGTTTTCCAAGCCCCAGAGCATCGAAGCCTTCCTCGCTGCTTACGTCGCCACCACAAAAGAGGCTATCCGGCAGAATCGGGCTAATGTGGCGGAAAGGCTGGGATTCTTGGGCCGTGTCGTCCACGGTTCCAATCCACGAATCTGGCTTCGTACCCTAACCGCCCGCCTGGGGGAAGCAGCCGATTACGCTCAGGTCGCATCCGAATGAGAGTGAATATGCAAAACGAAACAAACACGAAGGCTGAGATCGTCGCCCTTCTCGAAGGCCGGACGCAGGTGAGCCTCGAGAACATCCGTCAGTTCATCCTGGACCTGGATGAACAGGATTACATGGAGTTCCTGTATCCTTCCGACCCTGATTTCGCCGAAGAACTTAGCGAACGGGATGCGGAAGCAAAAGCGATACTTGAAACCGTGCGGGATATCGAAGGAACACTTCGCGACCTGGATCGAGGGGAGATCAAAATCCAGTGACGCCACCCGTGAACTGTGATAGCGTTGGAAGCCGTCATTTTCCGTGTGCCCTACACGTGCCCAACTGGGGCGCATTTCGCGTTTTTGGCCGTTTTGCGACCACGTAGAATCAATAACTTACGCGTCTTCAACGGGCTGTTGGGGTTCAACTCCCCCCTCCAGCACCAACTTTCTATTGGACTAGTACGGATTCCTGCCTCTCGGCCGGACCTACCACAAAAACCTCGGTGTTAGTAGCGGTGCGAACGAGGATGAAAAGGCTGATCGTCAATGCGGATGACTTCGGGCTGACGGCTAAGGTTAACGAGGCCATTATCGACGGGCACTGTCGCGGTCTGATCAGCAGCACAAGCCTGTTGGCGAACGGCGAAGCCTTCGAATGCGCGGTGGCCTTGTCGCGCCAAGCCCCGCGCCTGGGGATTGGGGTCCATTGGAATCTTACCGAAGGCAAACCTGCTGCTCCCGGCTCCAGCATCCCAAGCCTCGTAAATGGAAAAGAGTTCTTCGCCAGAACACCGGGAAGTTTGTGGCGAGCGATTATCTTGGGGCGAGTGAGCGCGGTCGACATCGAAAGAGAACTGCGTGCGCAGATCGAAAAGGTCCTGGCCGCGGGCGTTGCGCCGACTCATCTGGATAGTCACAAGCATGTGCACGCTCTGCCGGTCCTTGGGAAGATGGGCATCAAACTTGCCCGCGAGTATGGGATTGGGGCGATTCGGTGTGTGGCTGAGCGCTGGCCCGCCCCGGGTGGCTTGCTGCGACGTTATCCCCGCGCGACGACGACTATCATCCGGCAGCTCCTTAACGGTTTCGCGCTTGCTCTTATTTCCAGAGGATGGAGCCGCCAACTCCGGCGAGCCGGCGTCGCCTGCGCCTCGCATTTTTATGGCCTCACAGCAACAGGGTTCTTGGATGAGGAGATCCTGGGTGAAATCCTCTCTCGCCTCCCGGATGGGACCAGCGAATTGATGTGTCACCCTGGAATTGTAGATAATGCCCTGAGACGGACACCGACGCGTCTGCTGGAGCAGCGGGAGATGGAGTATCGAGCCCTGACCCACCCGGCTATGAAGCGCCTGGCCCAAGACCTCGGCATTCAGTTGGTCAACTATCGGGAAATGGTAGGCTTGAAGGCTGCTCGAGTAAGCCAGGAGGAAGGCTCGAATCTAAATTAGCTCTCGGCACGAGCTCAGCGTGATTGCCGCGTCGGTAGCAAGGCGCGGCGCTCAAACGCGGAAGGGCAAGTTTTTCCATGAAGGACCCTCCATCAGCGCAAACCATCTCTATCGTCGTACCTCTGCACAATGAGCAGGAGAATATCCGGCCACTTTACGCACGCCTCATCGAGGTGCTCAATCCAATACGGAAGCCTTACGAGCTCATCTTTGTCGATGACGGGAGTCGGGATCGAACACCGGCGATCCTGGATGAGATCTACGAGAGCGACACCCGCGTATGCGTCGTTCGGCTGAGGAGGAATTTCGGCCAAGCCGCAGCTCTCCAGGCGGGATTTGACCTTGCCCAAGGCGACGTCATCATCTCCATGGATGGGGACCTTCAACACGACCCGGAAGATATTCCACATTTCCTTCTGAAAATGACGGAAGGCTACGATATCGTCAGCGGCTGGCGGATGGAAAGAAAAGATGCCTGGCTCACTCGACGATTGCCCAGCCGCATTGCCAACTGGATGATGGGAAATCTTTCGGGCGTGAAGCTGCACGATTTTGGCACAACCTTCAAAGCCTATCGAAGGGAGATGATCCGAAACATTCGACTTTATGGCGAGTTGCATCGGTTCATTCCGGCTCTGGCAAGCTGGTCAGGGGCGACGATCGCGGAAATTCCCATCCGAAATACGCTTCGTCAAAAGGGCCGGTCGCACTACGGCCTTTCCAGAACCGTTCGAGTCCTGCTCGACCTGATCAGTGTGAAGTTCCTGCTCGACTACTCGACAACGCCTTTGCATTTTTTTGGCTTTTTGAGCCTGCTCGGCACGGGCGCCGGAAGCGTCATCGGACTCTTCCTCCTTTACCAAAAGCTCTTCCTCCACAGGGCGATCATGCTCGAACATGGGCCGCTCATATTTGTCGCGATGCTACTTTTCCTCACCGGTATCCAGTTTCTCTCCGTAGGTCTCATCGCAGAGATGCTTGCGCGCACTTACTACGAATCCCAAAAGAAGCCCATTTATGCGTTGCGAGAAATCAAAGGCCGTAGGTCTGAAGCAGCGTTGAGAGCGGAGCCATAAAGGGCAGGCTCCGCGGCCCGGTGCAACACTGTCGAGCCCATGGGTGAGTGAATCGGGGACACCGAGAATAGCGCTCGGATAGCGATTCTGGTTTAGATACAGTCCCTGAGCCCGGATCCAATATGCAAACGCTGGACGTCAAGTCGGGGCCGCCCGGCTCCTCCGCGATCGCCGCCGCGCCCAGACGCGGCCTGTGGGCCGCCGTTATCTTAATTTCCCTGCTCGTATATGTGCCAGGCCTTTTCCGTCCCGCTTTGCTGGACGATGCGGACGCCACCCACGCCGAAGCTGCGCGCGAAATGGTGGCGAGCGGCGACTACGTTACCCTGCATGTAAACGGGGTCCGTTATCTGGAGAAAGCTCCGCTCCCCTATTGGTTGGTGGGGTTGAGCTACGGGGTCTTCGGAGTGTCGGAGTTCGCTACTCGTTTGCCTGGTGTTCTCGCCGTTCTGCTTTCGATTGCTCTCGCGTCAGCCTGGGCGCTCCGGGCGTTTGGCCGCGCTGCCGGCGTTTACGCCGGATTGTTCGTCACGACCTCCGTCGGATTCTACCTTTTCACCCGCATCTTCATCCCTGAGGCGTTGCTCAGTCTCTTGATCGGCGCGTCCCTATATTTCTTTTTGACGGCCTTGGAAACGGATCGAGGCCGCGCCTGGCGCTGGTACGCGAGCTACGCATCGGTGGCGCTGGCGGTCCTCACCAAGGGCTTGGTTGGACTCGTTCTTGTGGGCCTCAGTGCTGCAGGGTATCTGTTGTTGAGCGGAGAGTGGAGACGGTGGAAGGAGTTTCGTCTGGCCAGCGGGTTGGGGCTTTTCCTTCTGATCGCGGCCCCGTGGCACATCTTGGCAGGCATTCAGAACAAGGGTTTCTTCTGGTTCTACTTCGTCAATGAGCACTTCCTGCGCTTTCTGGGAAAACGCTATCCGATGGACTACAACAAGCTCCCCGCACTTGTTTATTGGGGCTCGCAGTTGGTTTGGCTCTTCCCGTGGAGTCTCTACTTGCCACTCGTCCTGCGCAATGTGCGACGTGACCTCTGGCCAGCCCGGAACTCCGCTGTCCCCGGCAGCCTCGACTTCCCGGGGCGGACCCGTCTTCTCTGCTGGGTGTGGGCAGGCGTGGTACTTGTATTCTTCGCCCTTTCCACCAACCAGGAGTATTACACTTTCCCGGCCTATCTGCCGCTGCTGATTCTTCTGGCCGGAGCGCTCTCCGCTGAGGAAGGAGAAAGGCCCCAGAGCCGCTGGCTGTTCGTTCCCAACGTCGTCCACGCCGCCATCGGCGTGGTCGCCGGAGGCGCTTTAATTGCCGGACTGTGGGCCTCGCGTAATAGGCCCTTCGTCAGTGATATTGGCACCGTGCTGGCCGAGCGCAATGTGGGCAATTACACCCTCTCGATGTCGCACTTTTTCGACATAACTACAGATTCTTTCGCTGCCCTCCGCCTGCCAGCCGTCCTCGCCGCGCTGGCGTTCCTCACCGGACCTCTCGTCGCCCTCTGGCTGCGCGCCCGAGGAAGAAACTCTGCTTCAACTTGGGCGGTCGCATGTGCCACCGGCCTTTTCTTCGTGGCAGCGCAACTGGCGCTCATCCGGTTTGGACCTTTTCTTTCTTCCAAACAACTGGCCCAGCTTATCGCGCGCCAAGCCACGCCGACGGATAAGGTGATGATTTGTGGCGACCAGGCGTACGGCTCTTCCCTGCCGTTTTATCTCCGGAGGCGGATTTACCTGGTTAACGGCCGGACGACCTCAATGTGGTTTGGTTCGCAATTCCCGGATGCCCCGACCATCTTCCTGGAGGATGCTGATTTGGCGCGCCTCTGGAACGAGCACAATCGCCTATTCCTCTTTGTCCCTCCCGACCAGAAAGCCTGGGCGGAAAAAGTGATTCCCCAGCCCCGGTACATTATCGCCTCAAGTTCAGGGAAGGTGATTTACAGTAACCGGCCCTGATGACGAGCCCTGCGCCTCGCCACCCGATGATTTTGGGGCTGGGGAGAGCGGGCCGGACTTGCGTGTCATTTTCCCACCCGCTTCGAGCTGGTAATGCTCACCCCGCCACACAATCTCGGTGCCGAAAAAGCTGGCGCCCCACAGGAAGAATCCCAGAAGGTCTCGCACCGGGTAGAGCCAGCAGAACCACAGTGAACGCGCGTCGCGGACAACTCCCCATCCTACAGCTATGGATTGGACAACGCGGTTTAGAACTGCCAGGCTCAGAAGTCCGAAGCCAAGCGTCCAGCTACCCGTGGCTATTCCTGCCACGAGGCCGAGCAGGCCGAAAGGCATAGCAAAAGTCATGACGGTGCCGACATGACCCAACGGACGGGAGAAACGCGTACTTTTCATCCAGCGAAGCTGATGAGCTAACGATGCCCGCGCCGACCGGTTCAGCGCCACATGGTCAATAACATGGCGGGAGAGCACAACTTTCTTCCCAGCCGCATCCGTAAGCTGACCCAGGACAAAATCATCAGAGCAGTAAGCGCCGAGGACCTTGATTCCGCCAAGCCTGGCCAGAACATCTTTCCGCGTGGCCATGCCCGGCCCGAGAGCAAACTTCATGCCCTCGAACAAATCCGCCACAAGGACGCCGGATACCATCTCCACCGACATGCCCAGCGCTTCCAGCCGTGACCACAGTCCTACGGTAGGTACACCGCGATAGATACAGGTCACCAGCCCGACGCTCGAATCCAGGAGCGGACGGACCACCTGCCCAAGAAAGTCGGGGTTGACACGCACGTCGCTGTCGGTGATCACAAGATACGGATAGGATGCCGCTGCTACCATCTTTTCCAGGGCGGACACCTTGGCATTGGGGTAGGCAGGCTCGCCGGAGAGAATGATTCTTGTCCTGATTCCAGGATATTTCTGCCGAAGCGGATCCACGACCCGCAAAGCCGGATCGCTCCCGTAACGAGCGCCAAATATCAATTCAAAACCGGGGTAATCCTGCCGAAAAAAACTCTCCAAACTCTGTTCCAGAAGTGGTTCCATCCCATGCAGGGGCTTCAAGACGGCCACGGGCGGCAACGCTACCTCGCCCTTGCCCGAGGGGGCTGGCTCAGGAAGTGCGAAGCGCAAGCGAAAAGCCGCAATCAGCGCCAGCAGCAGATAGATTGCGGACGATAGGAGCCCGGCCAGCGCCGTGAAGAGCAGTGCTCGTCCAACCATCCGATCTTCTCCTTATGGGGCGCACACGATCGCAACCCCAAGGGACACCAGTAATATGCCTACCCAGCGCATGGGCCCCAAGCGTTCGCCCAGCAGAATCCTCGCTCCCAGGGCGCCGACAACATAGCTGAGCGCCGTGGCGGGGATCACAAAGCTGACGTCTGCCCATGAAAGCAAGGCCAGAAGAGAGAAAAATGCCAACGTCATCAGCGCAACGCCCACCCACAGCCATCCCAACCGCAAGGCACGCCCGAGGACGCCGAGGATAGCGCGAGGAGCGAAGTCTTTCACCTCGCCGATTCCCTTCATGGCGTAAGCCGCGGCTATCTCTCCGCCAGTCCCGGCGAGCACAACAATGGCCAGAAATATGAAGGTGCGCATGTTCAACCCCGCCCCGTCGTGCTGGGAGGTGTACGGCCCACTATAGCCACGCCCAAACAGATGAACGCTACCCCCACCCAGTGCAGCGAAGTTACCGCTTCTCCGAGCAGGAAATGACCAAGTAGCGGCACCAGGGCGTAGCCAGCGGCCGCCGCGGGCATGACGTAGCTGTAATCAGCCCAGGAAAGTACCAGCAGGTAGGAGACGAAAAACAGGATGAGGGAACCGATCCCCAGCCAAACCCAAACACTGGTGAAAGCCCTTACAAAGTAAACGCCCAGAATGTTGAGTGACCAGCCCTGAGTCTCGCCCATCTGCCGCATCCCCTTGGCGAGCAGGACGTTTCCCACCGAGTTGAAAACCGCCACAAGAAGCACCAGGACACAAGTTTTCAGAAGCGGGCTTTTCGACCAGGTCATGGGGATACGCTTAGTTGCCGGACTCCGGGCGCGAGCGGGAATCAGCAATTGGCACAGCCACCGCACGCGTCCGCGAGGACGCCTGCCGCGCGTACTTCCACCGTTCCGCGCGCAGGCGAAGAAACTCGACGGCTTCGTGGTAGAGGCGCTTGCGTTCATGCGCATTCCAGGCCGCTTTGCGCACGATACGCCAGATCGCTCGGGGGCGGAAGTAGTATGAATCGTAGGTGGTGTCCTAATATGGGATGTAGGGCCGGGGCTTGCCCCGGCCAGGCCGCCCCGCCATGGCGGGAGGCGGCCCTACAGTCGAATTAGGACACTACCGAATCGTAGAACCGGTTGACCGCAGCCATCATTTCCACACCATAATTGTCTGCGAAAAAGGGCACTGATCACATAATTATTCAGTTTTATATATTTCACCGAATCATAATGGGTAGCGCCCGTATTTCAGCGCCGTTTCATACATCGCCAGCACGTTGGCCACCGGCACCTGAGCCTGGATGTTATGGACGGCATTAAAGACAAAACCGCCCCCAGGGCCAAACAGCTTGAGGCGTTCGCGAACCTCCCTGCGAACGTCGTCGGGCGACCCAAAAGGCAGGGTGCGTTGAGTATCTATTCCTCCACCCCAGAAAGTGATTCGCTCACCAAACTTTCTCTTCAGCTCCTCGGGGTCCATGTGGGCCGCCGAGCATTGAACCGGGTTCATGATGTCGAATCCCGCAGCGATGAAATCTTCAATCAAATCGAAGACCGATCCGCAGGAGTGGATGAAAGTCTTCCACGTGGTGTGCTTGTGCACCCAGTCGTTAATCTGCTTGTGGAAGGGAAGAAACAATTCACGGTAA
>Ga0187852_1003885_pt1 | contig 10557 bp, 10 predicted proteins | sample June2016WEW_6_40_FD_134511 | JGI IMG/M metagenome (GOLD analysis project Ga0187852, IMG submission 134511) | Peatland microbial communities from SPRUCE experiment site at the Marcell Experimental Forest, Minnesota, USA - June2016WEW_6_40 | ecosystem: Environmental > Terrestrial > Soil > Wetlands...
GGTTTCACCTTGATCGAGTTGATCGTGGTGGTTCTAATCCTGGGTCTGCTTGCCGGTCTGGTGGTCCCCCGCTTGTTCAGGCATGTAACGCAGGCCAAGATCACCGTGGCGAAGGCGCAGATCGCTGCCTTCCAGACCGCGCTCGGGGCCTACAAACTGGATACGGGCAACTTCCCCAATACGGACCAAGGTTTGCAAGCGCTGCGAACACTCCCGCCCGGTGTCAACAACTGGGACGGTCCCTATCTTCCCAAGGACATTCCCATGGATCCTTGGAACCGGCCTTATATCTACAAGTATCCTGGGGAACATGGCGATGAGCCGGACATCATCAGTTATGGAGCCGACGGGCAACCGGGCGGCGAGGGAGAGAATGCGGATATCCTCAGTTGGAAATGAACCGCGTCACCCCCGGTCGCAGGAAGCCGGCGTGACGCTTCTCGAGCTGGTGATCGTCCTGGCTATTCTCTCTCTGGCAGTGTCGCTGGTCGCTCCGCGTTTTGGCAACTGGAGCGACGAATGGACGCTGAGGAGCGCGGCAGAGCGGGTTGCGCAGACTGTCCGCTACGCTCGTACGCGGGCCCTTTTTGAGCAGAGCTATTACGTGGTGGAAATCGAGCCGGCAACGCGCCTGGTGCGGGTTTTCAATCCCGCCTCCGGTTTTTCGCAAGGGTTTGCACTTCCCCGTGGCGTGACGGTGGATGACGGCGAGAATCCCTCGCCTCCGGTCGTACGACTCCTTCTCCCACCCTCCGGGGTGGTGGAAGAGAGGAACCTGTGGCTCAGTAACCGCCGTGGAAGCAAATTCAGGGTCCATGTGGATTTCTTGCTCGGTGCTCCGGCCGTCGAGGCCGTCAAACAAGGATCACGCTAAGTGCAGAGGATTATCCAACGTCATCGTGGGCCGCGCGAGGCCGGTGTCAGCCTCATGGAAGTTCTGGTGGCGATCTCGCTCCTGGGAATCAGCTTTGCCACCATTTTCTCGGGCCTTTCTGCGGCTCTTCGCACCACTGACCGCCTGGACCGTTTCGATCAGGGCAACGACTTTGCCGCAAGAAAGCTCAGCGAGCTGATGTTGGACCCCTCGCTGGCGGCCGGGCAGGTGCGTTCCGGAGTCTCTTCTTCCGGTATCGGGTGGCAGGCGAGAACCCAGTTGGTTGACGCGAGACCGCTGTCCGATCCTAAGAAGCCGGCTCAACTGGTTCGAATCATGCTGGAAGTTTCCTGGCGCACGCGTTCGGGCCGGCAGAGTCTGAATCTGGAGACTCTTAAGCTGTGCATTCCGGAGCCGCCACCCAGTCCTTAAGAACAGGATTCAGGATTCGGGATTCAGGATTCAGGAACACACAGAATCGGTTGATCGGGAGTTTGGGTGAGCGAAAGAACAGGATTCGGGATTCAGGAACACGCTCCGAATCGGGTGATCGGATGAACGCAGGCTGCATCAAAATCGGGAGATCGGTTGATCCAGTAATTGGGCTGGTTGATCTAGTAATCGTGCGAAGGAAAGCGTTGCCCTTCCGATCAACCGATCCCATGCGTGTTCCTGAATCCCGAATCCTGAATCCTGAATCCTGCTTACCCGATCACCCGATCACCCGATCACCCGATCAAACGGGATTCACGCTGTTCGAGGTGCTGTTCAGTATCTCGCTGACCGGTCTCCTGATGGTCGCCTTGCTGATTGGCCTCCGGGTGGCAAACCGGGCTTGGCGAACAGGAGAGGCGCGACTCCGCCGGGTGCATGCGGAGGCTGAGCGGAATGCTTTCGTGGTTCAGCAGATCGCGTCGCTGGTTCCTTATCAGGTGATGCTGACTGACCCTCATCTGCCGGGAACATTTACTGTCCTGCAGGCGAGCGCCACGTGCCTGCGCTTTGTTAGCTCTTATAGCAGCGTTTTTCGAAGCCGTTCGGGGCTGGTGCTCGCCGAGTACGGCATCGTCGAGGCTTCTCCCGAATACGTTGAGGTGGCGTTGCGCGAAACTCCGGTTGGAGATAATGAAGTCCTTTTCCATAGGCTCGTTCGGGGTGTCACGAACGATCCTGAGACGGGCCTGCCCTCGATCGACTACCAGCCGTTCTCGCTACGAGCGACAGACTTGCCGTTAATGACGGGTCTGAGAGCCGCTTGGTTTGAGTACTTGGAGTTGCACCCCAAGAAAGGCACCGGTCCGGTTTGGCGGCAGGATTGGAAGAGCACGGATGAGGCGCCTTACCCGGAGGCGATCCGGCTCCGCTGGAACCGTGGAAACCAGGAGGGGGAAGAGGTCATCCCCGTGCGAGCAAAGTTTATGCTGCCATCGACATCCAGGCAATGAGCAGGATTCAGGATTCAGAATGCAGGATCGAAACTCGAAACTCGAAATTCGAAACTCGAAACTCGAAAACCGCCCAACAGGTCATTCCCGCGTAAGCGGGAATCCACAACCTCGTGGTACCCCCGCTTTCGTCGGGGTGACGTTGCGCGCAACGAGTTTCGATTTTCGAGTTTCGATTTTCGAGTTTCAGGGTCATCCTGAATCCCGAATCCTGAATCCTGCTCTCGGGGACGCTGGGGTGGCCTTGCTGGCCGTGATGTCAGCAGTCACCGTGATGATCTTGGTGGCTCTGGCGTTTTCGGGTTCGGTCCAGATCGAGACTCGGACGGCCATTTATCGCAAAGAGGCTACTCAGGCTTATGCCTTGGCGGCGGGCGGAGTCCAAGCTGCCATTCTGGAGATCGCCTATCCGCCTCCGATTGACCAGCAAGATAAACCCCGGCTCTGGAAAAAAGGGCAGAGTTTGGTGCGCGTGCCTTACGAGCACGGCGAGGCGCTGGTGGAAATTGTGAATGAGACCGGTAAGCTGGACCTGAACGTTGCCGGGCGAAAACAACTGGCGCGTTTGTTTGAAGCGCGGGGCCTGGAAGCGCCGGAGGCGACCCAGTTGGCGGCGGCCATTGATCACTGGCGGAGCCCGGCGGGGACTAACGACTCGGAGTCCGAGGCCTTGGAGGACTATTATCGCGACGCCGGCTATCGCCCTGCCCACAATCGCTTCGGTTCCGTGGAAGAAGTCCTGCGCGTCCGAGGGATGAGCCGGGACATCTTCTACGGCACGGCAGAGTTCAGCCGGGAAACGGGAATTCGATACGAATACGGAGTGGGGCAGGACTTGACGATTTACTCGGGTTCCACTCTGGTCAATGTGAATTATGCGTCCCAGGCAGTCTTACTAAGCGTGCCGGGCGTGGGCGACGACTTGGCTGAGCTCATTGTCCAGGAACGAAGCAACAAACCCTTTAAGTCCCTCCAGGATATGGCGCAACGCTTGGCCATATCCTTGCCGGATAAGGCGCTGCCATTCCTTACCATCGACGAGGCTGGGACTTACAGCATCGTCTCGGTGGGAGAGGTCAATGGCTCCCGGGTTCGCCGGACAATCAAAGCCGTTGTCCAGGTTGCGTCACAGGGCGCGGCGCTGCATCGCATCATTGGCTGGTACGACGACGTCACGGAGTGAAGAAGGGCAGGATTCAGGATTCAGGAGTCAGGGAAAAACCTCAAGCGCAGTTCCCTGGAACGTGAATCGCAAGTCCTAGGTCCTGCTCCTGTGAATCCTGAAGAAGGGCAGGATTCAGGAGGGCGGAAAATGGAAATTGGGAACTGGCTATCCAGGTCGCTAGTTTCCAGTTTCAAATTTCCAATTTCCTCTTTCCTGAATCCTGAATCCTGAATCCTGAATCCTTTATGTCTCTCGCCTTTACCAAACTCGCTGTCGGAGTGGATTGCGGCGGCGGCGCAATCCACCTCACCGCTCTGGGCCGCCGATTTTGGCGCTTTATGGTGATTGACGAGTTGCGTCTCCCGGAGCCGCTGAACGAGGATGCGGCCGCCAAAGTGGCCGGCTTTCTGGACCGCCATCGGCTCCGCGAAACCCGCGTCATGGCTTGCTTGCCGCGCCAAGCGGTCCTGGTTCGATTCCTGGACCTGCCGGTGGAAGCAGAGCCGCAGTTGGCCAAAGTGGTAGGCTATCAGTTGAGCGCGCTGCATCCTTATAAGGACGATCAGGTCTATTGGGATTGTGCGGTTGTGGCCCGCGACCCAAAAGCGAAGCAGGTCAGCGTGATGGTGGTGGTGGCGGAGAAGTCGCGGGTGAACCGCTGCAAGCAGGCGCTTCAAGAACTGGGCCTGCGGCTGAGCGGCTTGACGCTGGGAGCCGCAGCCCTGGCTCTCTTGGCGAAGCCCCTGCTGCCGCCGACAGCGCTGATCGTGTGTGGCCGAAGCTCGGGGGTGGAAGTGCTATCCTTCCGCCGGGGGAGCTTGTGCGCCACAGAGGAGATTCCTCTCGAACCGAGTGCCAGCGCCAAAGAGCGATTCGACCGAGAGTGGCATCGCGCCCTCGCGGCTTTGCCCGTGTCCGACCCCGCCACGGTTCCCTGGTTTGTCTGCGGGTCCGTGCCGTCCCCCTTTTCCGACCTCCTCCAGGGGGCGTCACCCTTGCCTGCTCCGAAGCTGAACCTGGCCAAGCGCAATGGGTCGGTGGGCTTCGAGTGGCCCGCCTTGGCTGCAGCCTATGCAGGCTTGATCCGCAGCAGCCCGGCGTTCATCAACCTCCTCCCTCCGCAAGAGCGTTGGCAGCCGCACGCCGGGGTGCGTCCCCCAGTTTACGCCTTGGGCGCCACGGCGGCGCTTCTAGCGCTCAGCTTGGCGTCCCACGCCTGGATCGAAAGGGCGTTGTACGTCCGCGCCCTGGAGCGCGCGCTGCGACGCCTGGAGGTTCCTGCGCAACAGGTTCGCCGGCAGAATCAGGAGGCGAGTACCCTCGAGAGCCGGGCGGCGGTCCTCGAGAACCTCCGGGCCGGTAACTGGCAGAAGCTCCACCTGCTCCAGCAACTGACCAAGCTGCTCCCGGACGGCACTTGGCTCCAGCAATTGCAAATCAGCGAAGATACGGTGGAGATCGCCGGTTATTCCAACCACGCGGCGGAGTTGGTTCCGCCCCTCGAGAATTCACCTTACTTTTTTCAGGTTGAGTTCACGGCTCCGATCACGCGGGATAACGAGAGCCGAGAGGTTTTTCGAATCCGCATGCGGCTGAAGCAGGCCGCGGCTCGAAAGGATTGACCATTGATGATTGGTGATTTGCGATTGCCGATTTTGGATTTTCCGACCAGCCACGTCACCCCCGCGAAAGCGGGGGTCCAGTGCCATCGCCGTGGATTCGCGCTTGCGCAGGAATGACGTGTAGAGAGGTGGTTCGGCAATCTTCAATCACCAATCGCCAATCACCAATCGCAAATCGGCAATCGTCTTACTACGGACTCCAATGCTTGCCAAGCTTAGTCGTCGAGATCGAATTGCCCTGACCGCCGCCGCGGTTGCTGCGGCGCTGTTCATGCTCTTGAACTTCGGCGTGTTTCCCCTCTTGGAGCACCTGGGTTCAAGCCCCGAGGTCGTACAGCAAAATGAAGTCGAACTGCGCCGGGACATGCGACTGTTGGCGGAGACGAATCTTGAGAGGACCCATCTCTCTGCTGCCGGGGACCGCCTGAAGGGACTCGAGGCGGGCCTTCTCGAGAGTTCCTCGCCTTCTCTGGCCAATGCCGAGTGGCAGCGGCTGGTGGGCCAGTTGGCTGATAGCAAGGGCATCGAGCTGGGCAGCAGTGAGTTCCTTCGCATTCAGGAGCTCGGCGCAGGATATTCCCTCGTGACGGGTCGGGTGCAGTTCCGCTGCCGCCTGGACCAGTTCGTCGATTTTCTGGTCGCTTTGACTTCTTCCCCCAAGCTCTTGTCCGTTACGGGCCTCATGGTTTCCGCCTCCCAGGGGAGCGCGCAAGCCATATTAAACGTGCAGATGACTATTGGGGCCGCGACCCGGACGGTGAAGCAGGCGAAGGACGAGGCAGCCGCACACTAGAAGCGAAAATCGAAATTCGAAAATCGAAACTGGAAACTGTTGAGGTCGGACTTGGGTCTTTTCGAAATTGAGTGGAGGGGCGAATTTCAGTCCTTTAGCTAGAAACGAAAATCGAAATTGGAAATTCGAAACTGTTGAGTAGCCGGGCGAATTTCGAGTTTCGAACTTCGAGTTTCGAATTTCGGTCTTCGCCGAGGAGGCACTCATGTTAGGCAGACGTCGGGAACAGATTCTCATTGTCATGGGGCTCATCGGCGTGAACATCCTGCTGGGCTGGTTCTTGGGACGCCTCTGGAAGCAGTATCGCAGCCGCACGCAGTGGCTCTACGCCAGCGCGCCGGCGCAGCTTCTCGCCACGCCCGCTGGCCGGCCGAATCAGGCGGGAGCGCCGCAAAACTTCGTGGAGATTGTTGACCGGAATGTTTTCAGCCCCCTGCGCGGCAGCCTGCCGCCCCAGCCGCAAGAAGAGGCTAAAGCTCCGAGGCTGCCGTTCTTGTTCGGGACCATGAACCTGGGGGACGGCTGGTTTGCGTTGATGGCCCCCGGTGACCAGCCTTCCGCGGTCTCCAAACGTGTCCTGCCCGGGGAGGAAATCGGCGGTTACAAGTTGGTTTCTATTGGCACCTCGAATGTGGTGATTGAGTGGCAGGAAAAGAAGATCACACTGGACATTTCCGAGTCTGCCCGGCGTGGCCCTGGCAATATTGAGAAAACGGCCAGCGCGAGCCCGCGTCCCGCAGCGGTAACAACAGCGGGAAGCGCTTCCAGGCCGGGGACGACTGGAGCCCCTCTTTCCGCGGGTGCAGTATCCACCTCGGGCGCTTTTTGGGCGCCTTCCGGGGCCTCTCCGGACGCCCCGCCTGGCACCGTCGTCGGAGGAAAGCGAAAAGTTCTGATGCAGACTCCTTTCGGCATGATACCCCAGTGGCAGGACGTCGGACCGCCCGGCTCACAGGCGCCGCAACAAACCGGCAGTCCCAATAACTAAGGAGTCAGAAGTCAGGAGTCAGGATGACCCTGAAACTCGAAACTCGAAAACCGAAAATCGTTGCGCGCAACGTCACCCCGGCGAAGCGGGGGGACCACGAGGTTGTGGATTCCCGCTTACGCGGGAATGACCTGTTGGGCGGTTTTCGAGTTTCGAATTTCGAGTTTCGATTCTGCATTCTGAATCCTGACTCCTGAATCCTGGAGAAGGAGGAACAGATTGCTTTTACTCTTTAGTCTACACCGCCGTCATTTGCGAACACGGGGGACGATTCGTGAATGCCTGAGCGCGCCAGCCTTCTGGCGCGCAGCGCTGTGGCTGTCGACCGGTCTTGCCGTCCTCGTTCTCGCCGCCGCAGCCTCCCTGACCTTCAGCGCGCCCCCCCCCGCCGCTCAGCAAGCCGGGCCGACCGCGCCACAAACATCGCAAGCCGGGCCGACCGCGCCACAGGCATCACAGGCCGGGCCGACCGCGCCCCAGGCATCACAGGCCGGGCCGACCGCGCCCCAGGCATCGCAAGCCGGGCCGACCGCGCCACAGGCATCACAGGCCGGGCCGACCGCGCCCCAGGCATCACAGGCCGGGCCGACCGCGCCCCAGGCATCGCAAGCCGGGCCGACCGCGCCCCAGGCATCACAGGCCGGGCCGACCGCGCCCCAGGCATCACAGGCCGGGCCGACCGCGCCACAGGCATCGCAAGCTGGGCCGACCGCGCCACAGGCATCGCAAGCCGGGCCGACCGCGCCCCAGGCATCACAGGCCGGGCCGACCGCGCCACAGGCATCGCAAGCCGGGCCGACCGCGCCACAAAAATGGCAAGCCCGGCCGCACGAGTCACAAAGATTGCAAGCCGGGCCGCCCGCGTCACAAAAATCGCAAGCCGGGCTGCCTGCGCCACAACCATCGCAGTCCGGGCCACCGTCGCCGCTGCCACCGCAAACTCCTCCTACCAGCGGAACCACGCCGGCCGGGAATGCTCCTCCGACCGCGCCTGCTGCGGCTGCTGGTGGGGCGGGGGTGGGGTTCCGTCTCGAGAATGCTGACCTCCTCCAGTTCGTCAATCTTGTAGCCAGCGAGTTGAAGCTGAACTATGTTGTGGATCCAGCCGTAAAAGGAGCGGTGACCATTTCCACCGCGGGCGACCTCAAGCCCGAGGACCTGCTACCCATTCTCGAAACCGTTTTGAAGATGAATAATGCCACGGCTATCAAGACCGGGAATTTCTATCGCATCGTTCCTCTCTCTACGGCCCCCAGAAACCCCTTGGGCATTGTCACCAACACCAAGGGACCAGGGCTGCCGGAGGATGATCGCATGCTCATGCAGATCATCCCTCTGAAGTTCGTCTTCGCGGCGGACATGGCCAAGATGCTTACACCGTTTCTTTCGGAGGGGGGCACGGTGGCCGTGCACGAGGCCGGTAACACCCTGATTCTGGTCGATGACAGCTTGAACGTCAAGCGGCTGCTGGAGATCCTCCAGCAGTTTGACAATTCCAGCTTTGCCGCGCAGCGCGTGCGGCTGATGCCGGTGCACAACAACGTGGCCTCCGCTCTGGTTCCCGAGCTCGAGGCGATTTTCTCCACCTACGCGCTCTCCGACAAGGAGACGCCCTTGCGCTTCGTGCCCCTCGATCGCATCAATGGCATTCTGGTGGCGGCCGCTGATCCCGCCGCCTTCGATGAGGTCGAGCAATGGCTAGCGAAACTCGACCAGCCGGCCGCCCCCAAGGCAATTCAGACCTTTGTTTATAGGGTTCAGAACTCCGAAGCCGAATACCTTGTTAGACTGCTGAACGCCCTTCGGGGTGAAGGTGGAGGATCCGTTTCGGCAACCGGTCTGGGCACTTCCCGTGGCGCGGCAGGGCGCGGCGGGGGACTCGCATCAGGCAGGGCCAACCCAGGGTCGACGACGATTCAAGAACAAAGTTCGCAGGAGCGCTCCAGTGAAACTACGGCGGGCATGGGCGCTCTCAGTTCGCCTGGCGGCGAGGGAACCGCCACGGCCCCCGAAAAGAGGTTGCGCATCATAACTGATCCGGTCAGCAATTCGATCATTGTGCAGGGCACCGCGCAGGAGTATGCCGACATCGCCAAGACCCTCGATAAGCTCGACATTGTGCCCCGCCAGGTTCTGATCGAAGCCCGCGTCTACGAAGTGGACATTACCGGCGATTTATCGTTTGGTCTCACGTACGCGCTCCAGCAGCGCGGTACGGTGCCGCCGTTCACCGGTGACTACGGCGTCAGCACCTCGGGTAGCTTGACAGCTACCGCCGGCTTGCTGATCGGCCAGACTCACCAATTGATGGCCTTTCTGACCGCCAGCGAAAACCGCTCGCGGGTGAAAACACTCTCGGCGCCCACCGTGCTCACCACCGATAGCACCGAGGCGCGAATCCAGGTGGGCGCCTCAGTGCCGGTTCTCACCTCCCAGGGTCTCGCCGCGGGCGGACAAATTGGGGGGAACAGCCTGTACACGAGTACCGTCACCAATGTGGACACGGGCATTATCCTCACGGTGACCCCGCGCATCACCAGCACGGGTCTGGTCTCCCTCTCCATTAACCAGGACATCAGCAGCGCGGTGCCGCCTCCAGCGGGTAGCGCCATCCAATCCCCGAGCTTCAACAAGGATTCGGTGTCCACCCACGCCGTGGCTCAGGACGGCCAGACCATTGCCTTGGGCGGGCTGATCAAATACAGCTACAATAAAACCGTTTATCGCATCCCCCTGCTCGGCGACATTCCCTGGCTCGGTGTGCTTTTTGGAAGCACTTCCTACAACACCACGGAGACGGAATTGATTGTGCTCCTGACGCCGCGCATCATCAGTACTCTTCCCGGCGCTAACGCTGCCACGCGCGAGCTGCGGGACAAGTTGAAGGACTTGCGCCGCGAGTTCAAGAAGGACCAATTGTTGAACCCCTAGAACCAGGATTCAGGAGTCAGGATTCAGGAGTCAGGAGTCAGGAGTCAGGATTCAGGGGCCCGCGGCTGGAGAGAGGCTCAACGAGCGGACCGCAAAAAAAGCCAGGATTCAGGAGGGCGGAAACTAGAAACTGGAAATTGGAAACTGGCCGTGGAAGAAAATGGAAACTGGAAAATGGAAACTGGCCGAGGCTACGAGTTCCCAGTTTCAAATTTCCAGTTTCAAATTTCCAATTTCCAGTTTCAAATTTCCAATTTCAAATTCCCGCTTTTCCCTTACCTGAATCTTGACTCTTGGCTCCTGTTGCCGATTGCTGATGGACATTGGAAGGAGTTGCCACACCACTTTTTCAATCGTCAATCAGCAATCGTCAATCTTCAATCGCCAATCCTGTGGCGGCGGCGCATAAACCCGCCCTACGACAAAAAACCCACCCCGAAAAAATCCAAAAAAAGTCCTGACAGCCCATTCTGTTGATGCTAAGTTGTCGATCATTATTTCGAGTTTGGTTGAGGTAGTTAACGCGCAGCAGAGTAGCGAAGCGGGAGCGATGCGGAAGCAGGAAAAGGCCTCGAGAGGAAGCAGGCAGCAATACCTGCTCCCATAGCTCACGCAGACCGGGACTGCGGCGAAGAAAGTTGTTGACAACAAAGTGGGCGTACTGGTAGGCTCGCTAGAGTTCTATGGTTCAACTTGGCTTTTTCAGTCAATCGGGGTTGGCGAATCCAAATACGCTTAC
>Ga0187852_1003889_pt1 | contig 10549 bp, 8 predicted proteins | sample June2016WEW_6_40_FD_134511 | JGI IMG/M metagenome (GOLD analysis project Ga0187852, IMG submission 134511) | Peatland microbial communities from SPRUCE experiment site at the Marcell Experimental Forest, Minnesota, USA - June2016WEW_6_40 | ecosystem: Environmental > Terrestrial > Soil > Wetlands...
CCCGATTGTCTCGGGGCCAATCCAACGACTGGTGGATGGTCAGCGAACAAGGGCCCTCAGGGGCCCTTCGTCGCGTTCAGTCGCGACGTGGTCACTATGCGCCTATTCGCGCGGCCTCTTACTGGCTCTTCCGAACCGGTCTTTGGAGTTGGGAAGGCGCGCACATGATTTACGGTCTCAACACCCCAGTGAGCGAGCTGTGGCCGGACGGCCCAATGGCCTACGCGGTCGGTCGTTCCACGCCCGGCAAAACCACCCTGGTTCGATATAAGGGCAGTCTTCACCGGTGCCAGGCCAACGAGTACGGCATTTGGGCATTCGCGTGTCAGACCGACCAGCTCGCTGCCGGTGAGCTTCCTCAGATCATTGGTCAGTTGAGTGGTGGGTCGTTGTAATTCACGTCTGGCGATGACAGAAGCGGACTGCTTGCTCTCTACGGACAACGGGTCCCGGCGTGACCATGCCGAACGCCACCTCCGCCAGCGCGCCGATCCGTGATTTCCGGTCGGGGTACGTCCGCGCGACGACGGCCTGGATGATGCCCGGCACCAACACTTTGCGTGTGCCCCAACGCGCGGTTAGCGCCACTTCCGTTTCTGGTGGTGCTTGCAGTGGCGAGCGTCACCAACCGGCACATCGCTCCAGCACCCATCGGGTCGTCACTTGAAGAAAGTTAATTGGGCTTGGCTGTGCTTCGTGTGTGAACAAATAACGAAACCCGGCTCGCTGCAAGGTCCGATTTGGAGCAATATTGAAAGCGTTTGGCTCACAGTACAGTCGTTCCAGTTCAAGAGCCCGAAAGTAATGGCGAGCCGAGAGCTTAACGAATTCAGTTCCAAGGCCCTTCTGGCGGAATCTTGCCTTCAGCAGGTGGAGGTGCATGAACGCTTCACTACCGAACACGATCCGGTCGGTTGAACTGAAACCGACAGTGTTGCCGTCGAGTTCCCAGACCAGACAGTAGTTGTCCCTCTCTTCAATCGGACGCGCGTAATCCTCTGCATAGAAGGAGCGCCACGCTTCTCTAGAAAGAAGCGATGCTCGATCGACGCCTAGCCTGCGAAGATGGTCATCTGACGAGTCATGGAAATAATTGATGCGAATGTCCATTTCAGCCGGTCGCATCTCCCTTACGACGAGACCTGGCTCTGCCGCCATCGCCCCAAGTTAGCGTCGAGTGACAACCAGCGGTTGAGCGTCGGATGCTGCCTTTCACGAGGGGGGTTAGGTCCCCAGGACCTGCGATGGCAACGGGCTACGACGAACCGGTGGGCGTCCGCCGACGGTGGGCTCTCCTGGTTGTCGACCGTTCTACTTGGTGCCGAAGATCCGCTGTTCGAATAACGTGTCCAGTACGTTCTGAATCTTCACAAGCTTGCCATCTCGGTAGGTCAAGATATCCACCCGGTCACTTGACTCGCCGGCAACAGTCGCGTGCACCAGCACCATGACCCGTTCCTCATCACCGAGGAAGAGCTCGGCCACTTGGGTGTACGACTTCTCCGCCAGCTTCATCCAAAACGCGCCCAGCTCTTCCTTGCCATGGTAGGTACCGCTCACCGTGCTGTTGCCGGGGACGACCCACTCGACGTCGTCGGCCATATTGGCCATCGCCGCCGCGGGGTCACCCCAAGAGAACGCCGCATAACCCGCCTTCGCCGATCCTATAATCTCCTCTGCACTTTGCCCTGCATCCACGTATCTGTCCCCCCTTCTCGCGTCCACCCACAGTTTAAGGAACGCCATGCACGCCGGGGTCGATGATCTCTCTCCATTAACCGTGATCGCCGACCGCTGCCTCTCGCTAGCAGGTAGGTCTTTGTCAACCAGCCGGGCGGGAATGCCGGCTACACGCTGGTCGTCGGATGATCACCCGTGACCGGACCTGCGCGCTATCGCTCAGCCGGATCGATCCCGAGCGGCCACGCTCGAAGGAACACTTCGGGCCATGAGGTGACAAATTGGCACTTTGCGGTCGGGCTGTACCTTCAGCCCTGGCCTGCAATGCCAAGCACTACAGGTTGCACCTGGAGGTCTAAACACCCGGGCATCGCGACCTCGACCCGTACCGATTGCACAGCGTTCGGTGGGGTCACGAGCATCGCCGCGAATGGGACGCAAGGCGCAGCACCATTCAGCTTGCCGTCTGTCCCTTCGACGAGTGCCGAGGCGGTCTCCCCGGGTGCGAGTCCAATCGCCGGAAGCGGCCCACCTGAGTAGTCGGGGAGTCCACCGAAGAATCCACTCGTTTCGCGCTGGGCCTGGATGACCTGCCGGCCATCGGCATCGAGACCAGCCACCCCCGGATAGCCGGATAGCCGGCACTTGTGTGAACTCGTGTTGCTGAAGAGCAACGGAAAGCCGGAATGCCCCGTTGCCGTCTCTGTCTTGCCCGCACTGACGTGGAGTTGCGGCGTCGTGCAGTTGGGGGGAGCCGATCCGACGAAGTGCAAGGCGGTGTACGCGAATCCGTAACTCCCCCCCACTGTCGCTACGAGCACGCAGTTATTCGTACAAGGCTGGATGTCGTTCAGGTTGCTGGGTTGGGCAGAAGCGGACGATTGGAGCTGAAAGGCCACCGAACCGCCGCCGTTGTTATCAGTGGATAGGGATGTCTGTACGGGCAACCCGTGACCACAGCCAAGGCTGTTGGCATCAGAAGCAGTGGCACACTCAGACAATGAAACCTTGCCCCCGATTCCGAAACCCGTGACAGTGACAAGGACTTGTTGGTCATCAAAGAGGTACGCCGCAGGTGTCACCGCGACGGTCGGATTATGGGTCTGAAGTGCAATCGTGCTCGCTGCTAGGCGAACGCCGAGCTTCATGAGTTCGCCCTGGATGCGGCGATAGCCCCACCTCCGGTTCTCTTTGGCCAAACGCACCACGAGGGCGGTGGTTTCCTCGTCGACCTTGGGCCGGCCGGGCGAGCGGTGGGGGTAGGTCCAGCGCCGGGCCACGAGGTGTCGGTGCCAAGCGAGCAATGTCGCTGGTGTCACGCCGAAGGAGGCCAAACGGGAGCGGGGGAGCAGTCGGCTGAGCGCCGCGAGGAACGCACGGTCGGCCGGATTGAAGGATTGACGCTTGACTTGGCGCCTGAGCATGGCCACCTCGTGGCGAAGTGCGAGCAACTCCGTTTCCGTTGAGCCTTCCGAGCGAGCCATGAGGACGACGAGCTCGAAGAGACGACGGACCGAGAAGTAGACAAACGCCCACAGCTGGCCTCGTGCCCGTCCGCGTCGCATCGTGGGGAAGGTAGCCGAGAGGAAGCAGGGCCGGGGAAGTCCCTGCTCAACAGCGCGATCGAGTTTTCGGACAGTATGGCCAGTTCAGCGGCCTAATCGGGATTTTGTTGCCCTACACCACACGGTACGCCCTCTTTTACCACGCCGAGTGGTCGCAGTAAACCACTAAATGTGACTATCAAAATAACCGATACCTCTCCTATGAGGGGCGCCCAGACCGTCGCGGAAAGCGGCCTGGCAGGCGAGGAAACAGCCATAGACCAGGCCGCCGTCGATGTGACCGACGACGATGCTGCACGCGTCGATTCCACAGCCGGCGACGCGCTGAGCCTTGATGTGACCGGCGCGGACACCGCTCATAAGGACGAGGTCAACGCCGCTCTCGCGATCCTGTTTTCCAGCCACCCCGAAGCCGTTTTGTGCGCCCTCGACGTCTACGGGTTCATCATGCCCATGCCCAACTCGGTGGACCTGAACGGGCATGACTTGGTCGAAGGCCGTTCACCTCTCGACATGGTGATCCCGGGCCACAAGAAGGCGGTGCTTGACACTTGGGAAAAGGCGCGCACAACCGGGGTCGCCAATGCACACGTCACTTTGGCAACCGATCCCGAGCGTCGTGTTTTACTGCACGTCTTGGATGCCCGGGCACAGCACGGCGTCTTCATCAGCATGTTCACCACGGACGAACAAGCGGCGGTGGGGGCGGACAAAATAATGATAGCGCCTTCGCCGCCAGCTCATACCCTACGCTTCGCCCGCGTACGCAAGGACGAGCTGGCCGTGCTGTTAAAGATCGACGAGGCCTTCACGCAGATCCTCGGCTGGAAACCCGAGGAGGTTATAGGCCTTCGGATGCTGGACATCATCCATCCCGATGACCAGGAGCTGGCGCTCGACAACTGGCTGGACATGTTGGCGTCGCCCGGACCGGGGCGCGGGGTCAAGCTCCGGCACCGGCATCGCGACGGATCTTGGGTCTGCATGGAGGTCATCAACCACAACCTGCTCGAGGACCCCGAGCACAGATGCGTCATTGCGGAGATGGTGGACATCTCCGAGGAGATGGCCACCCACGAGGCGCTCAGAGCCAGGGAGCAGCTGCTCGACCGGCTGGCCGAGACCCTGCCTCTGGGGCTCTTGCAGGTCGACTCCGACGCCCGGGTGATCTACACGAACGACCGTCTGCACTCCATAGTGGGCACCGCGCGGTCAGACACCGTCGAAGAGCAGCTGTCGAACGTCCTCGACGAGGACCACCAAGTCCTCGACGAGGCGTTCGCCGGGGTGCTCTCAAAGGGTATTGACAGCGACATCGAGGTTCGCATACGCCCCTACGGCGAGCGCGACAGGGAGCTGCGCTACTGCACCTTGAACTTGAGAGCCCTGACCGATGCCTCCGGAGGCGTCAGCGGGGCCATCGTGTGCCTGGCGGACGTCACCGAGAGCGCCCGCGCACGCGACGAGCTGCGGGCACGGGCCACCTACGACGCGGTGACCCGCTGCTACAACCGCGCCTCGACCATGGCCGAGCTCGAGGCGATGCTCACCGCCGACGGCACGGGCCAGAGGCCGGCTGTGATCTACGTCGACTTAGACCACTTCAAGGACGTGAACGACGAGCTGGGGCACCCAGCTGGGGACGAATTCCTGCGGGTGGTGGCAGACCGGCTGCACCGCTGCGTGCGGGGCGAGGACGTGGTGGGCCGGATCGGAGGTGACGAGTTCCTGGTCATCTGCCCGCGTATCTCCGCCGTGGCCGAGGCGATGAGCACCGCCGCCCGGCTGGCGGGCAGCCTGCGCGATCCGATCGCCCTGAAGAAGGCCGCCGTGGCATCGAGCGCCAGCATCGGGGTGGCTTGGTGCGATCGCAGGAGCACGACAGCCGAAGCCCTGGTGGCCCATGCCGATACTGCCATGTACCACTCCAAGCGCGCCGGCAACGGCCAGCCCGTGCTGTTCGAGGAGCCAATGACAACTGCCGAAGGCCCACAGACCTTGCAGTGGCCCACCCCTCCCGACGAGCAGGCCTGAAACCTCCGCCCGAGCTCTCATTGATTAGCTGCGATGGCACTCGTTAGTCGGCCACGAAATGACCGACCAGGCGCAGCGACCGTCCCCGGAAGCACAGACACCGGCGGCGGGACGACCCGGATCACTTCGATTTCTTCAGCTTCCAACTGCACACCCTGAGTTTTCGAGGTTGTCGTCAATTGGAATTGGTGGCTCAGCCACCGTGGGTCACCCGGTGGCTGAGCCACCGACCAGGAGGCATCCGCCATCTCGGGGTGTGTACATCGTCAGCATCAGAGTTCACGCGTCTGACTCGACGCGCGCTTGATTTTGATGACGCTGTCCTGACCAAGCCCCAGGTCGCAAGTATGTGAGGTGACGGGCACCAATACTCGGGTCGATCGAGCTCGTACTGCCCGAATATTCGATCGCGCTATTGAGCAGGGAATTCCCCGACTCTGCGACCGGTTCGGCAGGCTGATCCACGAGTACGAGCACGCCGCCTGAAAAGCACAGCAAGTATTCAGACCTTACGTGCTGACCCCGCACCATGACCTGCGTCTCTTGAGGGTTCCGCCGGGTGTCTTGATCACCTTCGCTGTCAGGATGCGCTGCGAGATGACGACGGCGTAGGGCCGACCGTTCCCGGCGTCCGCAAGACATCCAGCGCCTCCGACGCAGGCGAGCCGGCACTGGGCCCCGGGGCAAGGTCGGTCTCCCACAAGGCCTCCACCAGGGCCAGGCGGTTGAGCTGGTTGGTACCCTCATAGATTTGGTTCAGGCGGCCGTCGCGGAACCGCTTCTCAACCCCGCCGGCGACGTGGGCGCCGTCGTCGGCCAGCAGTTCGATGGCCCGGGCGGCCACGGCCACGGCCCGGTCGCCGCAGAAGGTCTTCACCGCGCTCGAGATGCCCTGGGTCGGTGGGATGTGGCGGGCCCCCTGCCAGGCCATGGCCCGCATCGCCATGGTCTCGAGCCACAGGTCCGCGAGGGTGAGCTGGACCTCTTGGTACGCGAGAAGCGGCTTTCCGCCGAGACGGGTCCGGCGGCAGTAGGCGGTGGCGGCCTCGGTGGCGCCGCGAGCGATCCCGACGGCGATGGCGCCCACCGGCAGCCGGGAATAATTGAGCACGTTGCGGTTGAGGGCCCAGCCGGACCGCTCGGTCCCGACCAGGTTGGCCGATGGGACGAAGACATCGTCGAGGAACAGCTCGGTCGCATCGGCGGCCCGCTGGCCCAGCTTGTGCTCGCGGCGGCCAGTGCGGAACCCGGTCGTGCCCCGCTCGACCACGAAGCAGGTCCAGTCCCGGTCGACACGTCCCGGCCTGCCGCCGTCGGGCTCGAGGGTGGCGAAGAGGGTGACGAGGTCCGCGTAGGCGCCGCCGGTGATGAAGACCTTCTGGCCATTCAGCACATAACCGCCTTGAACCCGTCGCGCCGAGGTCTGGAACCGCGCGACTCGGGCCCCGTCGGTGTCCTCCACGTCCGACCCGGCCGCCGGTTCGGTGATGGCGAAGGCGGCGAGCCGTGGCTGGCCGGCCCGGTTGGCCCGGCAGACCGGCACGAGCCAGCGGCGCACCGTGCGCAGGTCACCGCACAGCTGCAGGGGGGCCAGTCCCAGCCCGTGGGCGAGGAGGCCCAGGCCGAGCCCAGCGCACACAGTGGTCAGCTCCTCGGCCTTCAAGACCTCGTGGAACAGCGGTCCGTCCCGGACCGCCCCCAGAGGCATTGTGCCCCAGGGCGGGGGGAGCTGCTCGGATTGCAGCCCGGCCCGGGCCGCGGCGCCGAGCAGGGGGCGGGGGTCGTAGGTGGCCGGGTCGGCGTCGGCGGCCGCCAGCAGCGGAGCTAGCTCGCGACGGGCGAACTCCCGATACGAGCGTCGGCGTCTGGCCAGCCGACGCGGCAAGGTGGCGGTCTCGCGCTCCCACAGGCCCACTTCGCCCAGGTCGTACAGGGTCCGACCGACCGGTCTGAGCAGGTCGGCTGACCGACGAAGCTCGGTCGAGATCATGGTGTGGCCACCGCTGCGTCGAGGCTGTGGCGCAGCAGGAGGAGCTGGTCGGGCCCGCCGTGGAGAACCCTCAGCGCCGCCACGTCCCGGAGTCGCTTCGACAGCCCGTACTCGTCCATGTAGCCGTAGCCACCTAGGGTCTGCAGGGCGTCGGTGACGGCCCGGCCGCCGTGCTCACCGGCCGCGAGCCGGGCATCGACCCCCCAGCGCAGCAGCGTCAACGGATCGAGATCGGCCAGTGGCGTCCCGACGTGCCGGTCGAGCAGCGCGGCCAGGACGGCCAGGTCGTGCTCGGCCCGGCCCAGCAGCAAGCGGATCGCGGCATGCTCGGCAATGGGGACCCCGCCCTGTACCCGCGACGCGGCGTAGGCAGCGGCGTCGTCCACGGCCCGCTCGGCCGAGCCCAGGGTGATGGCCGCCTGCCCAAGCCAGTCGCACCCCATGGTCGTGCACAGGAGCTGTTCAGCCCGCTCGCCCCGGTGGCGGAGGGCCTCGGGCCCGATCGTCACCCGGTCCGCGATCACGTCGACCATCCCGGTGGCGCGCAGCCCGATCCGTGCCCCGGTTGGCGTCAGCTTGAGACCGGTCGTCCCGGCCAGTAGAGCGAGGACGGCCCAGCCGGCGTCCGGGCCGGGGCCGGCCCGGACCGCCAGCACGACCAGGTCGGCGGTCCCTGCCACCAGGGCGAACCTGGCTGTTCCCTGGAGGCGAAGGCCGTTTCTCTCGACCAGATGCAGCCCGTCGCCGAAGGTCCTGGGGTCAAGCGCCGTTCCGAACGGGGGGCTGAAGGCGGCGATGAGCCGGCCGCCCTCCCTGGCCCCGGCCGGGCGGCCGCCCGGACCGAGGAGCAGCGTGCCCAGGCCCTGGGCGTGGACCGCGGTGGCCAGGCCGGCGCACACCCGGCCCAACCGTCGCAGCACCGCCAGCGACAGCCCGAGGCCTTCGGTGTCGACATGACGGCCCCACACCCCCCATCGGCCGGTGTCGCTGTCCGGGTCGGCCAGCAGGCCGATCGTGGCGGCGTCGGCCAGCAGTCCGTCGATGGTGCCGAGATCACCATCGGGCGCCTCGACCCGGAAGAGGCGCTGTTCGGCGTTCGCCGCGAGCTGTTCAACGGTATCGAGGAGGAGGTCGAGATCGGGGCTGGCGGTCACCCGACCCTGGCCGTCTCCGTGGTGGCCGCTGGCGCGGCTTCGGTAACGACCCGGACGACGCCGTCGTCGTAGCGGATCGTGTGGTTCCCGAACTCCTGCGCGGCACCCCAGTAGCCCGTGTAGGGCCGTTCGGCCGGGCCCAGGTCTTCACCGACCGGCAGGATAGCGCTGTGAGTGAGATAGGTCTTGGTGACGACGGGGGAGGAGGCCAGTCCGAGCGAGGCCAGTTCCCGTCCGACGGGGTGGTCGCCGAGGGTCAGGTCGCCGCCGGAGGCGCCTAGTGCCATCGCCGCGTAACCGCGCGTGGCCACCGTGGTACGGACCAGCCGGTCGTCGAGGACGGTGAAGGTGACCAGTGGCGTGCGCTCTGACCCGACCCAACCGGCGCGGCGCACCCCGAGCCGGAGGATCTCACGCCCGTCTTCGGTGAGCGTGACCTGTTGGCGCTCGGGCGACAAGTCGAAGGCCATGTCGGCTACGAACTTCGGGTAGCCCCAGACCACGCGGCCGGCTTCCCGGGCCAGGCGTGAGGTCACCGGCAGGTGGGCCACGAAACCGCCGAAACCGGGCCAGCGTCCCTGGAGCAGTGCGGGGAGCAGCGGCGGCGCGGCCCGGTTGAGCGTGCACAGCGGGCTGATCCCGATCTCGCCGTAGGGGCCGACCCCGGTCTCGAGGTAGTTGTAGGCGACCACCGCCACCGCCGCCCTGCCGCCGGAGAGCCGAACGGGATGGAGCCGGCTCGACGGGAGCAGGTCGCGGACGGCTCCGTGGTCCGCCGGGAACACTCCCATGAAGCAGTCGGTGCGCCAGTAGCGGATGGGCAGGGCGATCCGGGCGATGCCAACGTCGACGGAGGGGTCGGAAGGGCCGTCCCAGTCGAAGAAGCGTCGCAGGCTGTCACGGTGCCACTGACCCCGTCGGGCTCGCATCCCGGCTCCGACTGCGAGGCCGGCACCGGTCACCTTCACCGCGCGCCCCACAGTTCGCCTGTTGCTGTGCGCCCTGGTCATGGCTCACCCCCCTTTCGCCCGGACTGGTGTCGGGCCGATGGGGCCGTGATATTGCGTCGAGCCTGTCGTCCCCACACCGTCTGTCCAGGTGGAGGACCTTGTCCATCCGCAGCTGAGACGCTCTGGCGTCGGCAAGTATGCTTTCATTGTCGGAATCCAGCCCACCCTTTTCCTCCCACTTTCCTCCCGCGCTTAGTCAGTCGTCACCGCAACACAAGGACTAGTGTCAGCGCGACGACCGTGAGGGTTGCTGCAACAAGGATGACGTTCAGGACATAGAGCCCGTAGAGCCTGTCGCACAAAGTGATCTGGGGCCACGCAACGGAGAAATGCTCCCGCCAGGATGGCCGTAGAGGCCTTGGAGGTCGCAGGGCGGTCAATTTGGACCCCCGCTATTGCCTTGCGGGAAGCCTCCATGGGTTTTGTGCGACGGGCTCCGTAGTGTCCGAAAACTCGATGTGCCTATTACGCAGCGAGTTCGTATTCGTAGATCAGCCCTCCGAGTCGAGAAGGATTCGGGCCGCGGAAGTCCCTATTCAACGGCGCGATCGATTTTTCGGACAGTACGCGCTGCCGTCAACGCCCGTCAGATCTAAACTGATTACCTAGCAACCTCCCAGTGAAGCGATAATGGCAGCGTAACCACGACCACCACCTGCCCCCGCTGCGAGCACGTTTTCGAGACCACCGCGAAGACGAACACCCGGTGCCGGCGCTGTCGTTACATGGTCACCATCGGATGCTCGAAGTGCGGGCAACCTGCGGGCAGCTCGTCTGCGACAGGACCTGCCAATCCCCCCGAACATGTGCCCTCCAGATCGGGGCCCGCGCCGAGCGATCGATCTTCACGATCATAATCCTAAGAGTGAGGTCGTTTTGAACGCGAGGCGCTTGGACGTGCGGTTCTCCTCGGGGGACGCGGAATGCGCCGCATGGCTGTACCTGCCGGAGGGCGAGGAGCCGAGGCCGGTGATCGTGATGGCTCACGGGCTGGGCGGGATCCGCGAAATGCGGCTCGACGCCTACGCCGAGCGGTTCTGCGAGGTGGGTTACGCGTGCCTGGTCTTTGACTACCGGCACTTCGGGGCCAGCGGCGGGTCCCCGCGCCAGCTCCTC
>Ga0187852_1003892_pt1 | contig 10533 bp, 10 predicted proteins | sample June2016WEW_6_40_FD_134511 | JGI IMG/M metagenome (GOLD analysis project Ga0187852, IMG submission 134511) | Peatland microbial communities from SPRUCE experiment site at the Marcell Experimental Forest, Minnesota, USA - June2016WEW_6_40 | ecosystem: Environmental > Terrestrial > Soil > Wetlands...
CTCCTGCTCGGCTACGGTCACTGGAGCCCCTGCGTGCCTCGCTCAGCCCGCCAGCCTGGTCTCTCTGTGGCCTGGGAACGACAACGCGAACGACGTAGGTCCGGGGGGGTACAACGGAACCCTGGAGAACGGCGTTACCTACGCGCTCGGCGAGGTTGGGGACGCTTTCAGCTTCAGCGGAAGCGATCAGTACGTGTTGATTGGCCAGCCGGTGCCAACCAACCTGCAAATCCAGGGCGCCATCTCCATGTCCGCCTGGGTCTACATGACGGCGTTGCCGACCAGCTATGCAACCATTATGGGAAGCGAGGATGGCAATGACGGCATTGGCTTGTATATCGACAATGCCAACAACAGGACCGATGTGCCTCCAGGCGCCATAGATTTCGACATTGGCAACGGGAGCGGATTCTACTCGGTATTGACCACCACTCAGGTGCCGCTGAATCAATGGACCCTGGTAACCGTGACCGCCTCGGCGAATAACCCCTCGCTGGTCTACTTCAATGGCGTACAGCAACCCACAATCACACCCTCCGGCGAGACGCCCTGGACGACATCGACCACGGTTCCGTACAACGCATCCGGGCAGTGGTTCGCGATTGGGCAATCTTCGGCTTCCAACTGGCCCTTCACCGGTCTGCTCAACGATGTTGCGGTCTATAACGCAGCCCTGACGTCAGCCCAGGTGCAGGCCATCTACAACGCGGGCAGCGGCGGCGTCTGCCAATAGAACCGAGGTGCTGTTCGAGGTGAATGCGGGGCTCGCCACGGCGGGCCCCACCGTTTTTTTGCGGCGGTGCGCTTTTCTAAAAAGCAGTGGAACTTGAGAGCGAAGGCGGCGTCGCGTGAAACGCCTGTGATGTTGCCGGCGGCATCTACATCGACTATTGGGTCTTGGCGATCCGGTCAGGCGCGGACCGGTATCGAGGCAGCTATTCTTGATCGCGTTAGCTTTCTCTCATCTGCCCTGATTCCATGGCAATCTCAAGATAAAACATACTCTGAAATTCCGCTATGGTGAAAACGGCGGTTTTGCCGATGAAACCTCAGAATCCAGTGCGCGTAGAGCGCATCAAGTGGAGACTATGGCCGGCACACACACGATGGTTCCATTGCACCTTTCGGGCAATACGACAGACCAGCAGAACCAGCTGCTCGGGAAGTTACTTGGCGAAGCCGCTCAGGAGGCTTGCAAGACCGCGATCGAACAGCTTGACCGGCAAAGCGCGCAGGTTGTGCTCGACATGAACAGAAAACTCAAGTCCGAGGTCGCCGACTCGGTGGTGGAGATCATCCATCGTCACACGGTATGCGACAAGTTCAAGGACGAGGATGTGGGCTCAAATCGAACTTATCCTCCCACCTACCGCGTGCGGCCGGTGGAAGCGCAGGTGACGGCGTTGAGGACTCTCTTCCCCAGCCTGGGCAGTTGCAAGGAGAAGCTGGCGCGCAGGCCGCTTCTGGAGGGGGCCGAGGCATGGTTCGCGATTCCACGCTGGCAGGCGCTGGCCTCCACCTACAACGAAGCTGTGGAGATGCTAATGGAGGTTCTAGCGACAAAGCGCAAGTTCTCCAACCGGATTATCGGCCGCATGGGTCCGACGTATCTGCGCCAGAGCGAGCGCTCGAAGCTGGGGGAGAAGATTCTGGGTGAACAGCAGGAAGGGAACGACATTCTGGTGGTTGCCGCGCAGGCCGGGATGCTCCATCGCGGATGCTCAGCGCGGCGTACCCGCGTGGCACTGGCCGGCAACGAGTTTGCCCTGGGAGTCTATGCCTCCGCCTGCATGCTGCTGACCCATCCCGAGCGGCTCTCCACCGGGGATACGCTGATGATCGACTGTGGTGGCGACGAGTACTCGGTGGGAGGCGATTACACCTTTGATCGCGTACCCCTCTTCGACTTCGATATGGCCGGCATCGAGTTCAGCATCTTCTATCAAGACCGTGCTCGCAATCTGTGGGGTACGCCCACCGGATTCCTGTACAAGATGGTGTGAATGAGGGATTCGGGACGTTCCATTGCCTGATTGCCGTCTGCCGCGTCTAACCAGCAGGCGGTATGCTTCTTCTTGTGATGCAGGTGCGGGTTCTCCCCTTTGGCGTGTTGAAAGATTGGCTGGGCGCCTCCCCGTCGTCAGTCGAGTTGTCTCCGGAGGTTGAGCATGACGCATAAACCGGCCCCAAGCCCGCTCCTTTGCCGGCGCGTGGGGAGCTGGGCGCTGCTGGCGCTGGCACCCTTGGCGCTAGCCGCGCAGGAGATCACCCTGCATGTGGACGTGAAGCTGGTTAGCGTCTTTGTGAATGTGACGGACCGCAACGGGGCCGTTGTGGGCGGGCTTACACGCGAGGACTTTGCCGTGGCCGAGGACGGGCGGCCGCAGCAGATTGCGGTCTTCGAGCGGCAGTCGGAATTGCCGTTGAATCTGACGCTGGCCATCGATACCAGCGGCAGCGTGCGCAAGGATATGGCCGACGAGGCGGACGCGGCCAGACGGTTTGTCCATGCGATCCTGCGCCCGCAGGACCAGATGAGCCTGCTCCAGTTTGCTACCGAGGTGCGCGAACTGACGCCCTTCACCAACAAGGTCGCCCAAATCGATCGCGGGTTGGCCCAGTTGCACGGTGACTGGGCGACGGCACTCTACGACGCGATCGTTCTGGGTTCTCAACGCCTGGGCCGGAAAGAGGGGCGCAAGGTGCTGATCGTGATCTCCGACGGCGACGATACCGCCAAAAGCAGCACCTACGCCCAGGCGTTGGAGGCGGCTCTGCGCAACGAGGTCATGATCTACAGCCTCATCGACGTGCCCATCGAGGCCAGCGCCGGGCGCGACCTGGCCGGAGAACACGCGCTCATCACCCTGGCCGAGCAGACCGGCGGGAAGAGCTTCTACGTGAACGAGGGCGGGCTGGACAAGGCCTTTGCGCGCGTGAGCGGCGACCTGCGCACGCAATATTTGCTGGGCTATTATCCTCACAATCAAGAGCCCGGAAGAGCCTTCCACCGGGTGCAGGTGACCATCCCCAGGGCCGCTCCGGAGGCTTTCAATATCCGCCACAAGACCGGCTACTACATGGATTCGCCTGCCAAGGGGAACTGATTGCGATGCGCGGCAAGACTCGCGCCAAAGTCATTTCTACTTTACAAACGGCATCGCGCCGTTCCTGAAATGGGTTGAAGCTCCCCATTCAAGTTCCATTACTAAACCGGAAACAAGAATTTCCCTAGCTGTCTCTCATTCTCCGCAGGCTTCCAAGGTACTGTCAAAATCAGCTTCGCTGCACCCGGCTCCTTGCATCTCTTGCCTGGTCAGCTCTAGGTGCATCCTAACCGCGAGGAGGTTATGTGAACGGCAAACTGCTGATCGTTGAAGATGAACCCATCGTCGCTATGGACCTGCAACAGGAGGTTGAGCAACTGGGCTATGAAGTGATCGGGCTGGCTGAGAGCGCCGACGAGGCGTTGTTGGCAGTCGAAGAGACGCGACCGGATCTGGCTTTCATGGACGTGCGCATTGTGGGAAGCATGGATGGCATTCAGACGGCACGGCTGCTGCGCGATGCCTACGAGATCCCGGTGATTTTCCTGACCTCGTATAGCGACGACGAGACCATCGCCAGGGCGGCGCGGGAGATGCCCTATGGTTATCTGACCAAACCATTTCAGAGCCGCGAGCTCAAGGCCACGCTGCAGGTTGCGCTGCACAAAGCCAAGGTGGACGCGGGGCTGCGCGCCGCGCATCGCAAGATCTCCGCAACCTTTCATGGCATGCATGATGCGCTGCTGACGGTTTCGCTCACCGGCGACATTCAGTTTATGAACGCCGCCGCCGAACGGCTCACCGGCAGGACGCGCGAGTTAGCCGCCAATCGCGGTCTCTTCGAGGTGCTCGATCTCAGAGACGGCCGCGGCCGTCCCGTTCCGATTCTGAACGGCCACAGAGACGGACGCACGACCGAGAGGTTTGGCCTGCATCTTAAGCCGGTTGGCGGAGGCAGCGTGCTGGTGGACATCGCCGTCTCTCCGCTCTTCGACGATGCCAGCGGGCACAGAGGTTATGTCCTATCCATGCGCAAGGCCGACGAGCGCCTGCGTTCGCAGGTAGTCGAGCACGTGCGCGAGGAAGCCGACACCTTTGACCTGGTCTCCATGCCCATGGTGCAGTTGGATGGCAACGGCCATATTGTGCGCGTCAACCAGGCGCTGATGAGCGAGTCGGGCATTGCGGCCGAGAGCCTCATAGGCCGAACCCTCAAGGGGCTGAGCACGGACCCCGACCCGCGCATCTCCAAGCAGTTGTTGCGCAGGCTGCTGGAAGGCGATCTCACCGATTCCACCTCCACGCCGCAAGTCCCTGTCCGAGGCGTGCTCAAGCTATCCGGCGGGGCGCCGGAGATTTCCGGCCCCCAGCGCATCTCTTTGTAACCGCAACTGCGTTTTCTTTCCAAGGCAGAGGAGATTACTTTCGAGGCCGAGATGTCCCAGTCGGAGACCGAGCACGCGGTCGACACCGGCCTTGCCGGGTGGCTGCCCGAGTTCCTGGTGAATTCGCATGGGAACTCGGCCATGCTGCGCGCTCTCTTCGAGGGACATCCGGAGATGGTGTTGGTTGCCGGCGCCGATGGCCAGATTGCCGCAGCCAATTGCCGCGCGCTCGTGGAGTTCGGCTACTTTCGCGGCGACCTCGAAGGTCAGCCCATCGAAATGCTGCTCTCAAGGGCCGCTCGCGAGCGCTACGCGCGCCATCTGCGGAGGTACCTGCTGCATTCCCCGGATCGCGCGGTGGGCTCGTTTCTGAATATCAAAGCGCGCGACTCGCGCGGCAACGAGTTCCCGGTGGACGTGACGCTGAAGCCCTTCGAAACCAAAAGCGGGACGTACGTGATGGCCGTCTGCCGCCGATTCGATCCATTCCTGGCGCGCAGTCAGGTGCAGATCCACGCCCTGCTGGAGAGTTCGCGCGACTACGCCGTCAACCAGCTCGATGCGAAGGGCCGGATTCTTAGCTGGAACGAGGGTTCCCGGCGGGTCTATAACATGACAGCGGCAGAGGCGCTGGGACAGAACTATTCCATCCTCTTCACGCCTGCCGAGATTGCAGCCGGAGAACCGGCTCGGCAGTTGGAGGAAGCGTCTCGATCCTCCGAGTCTGTACACTCGGCGGGATGGCGCACGGGCGCGGACGACGAAGAAATTTGGGCGGAAGTCGAGCTGGTAGCCGCCAGAAATATCTCCGGCATCTTCAATGGCTTCACCAGGGTGCTTCACGATTTGACCTGCCACAAGCGCGCGGAAGATCACCTTCGCGAGACGAACCGGATACAGGGAGAGTCCGCCGCCGAGCTGGAGAGACGGGTCGCCGAGAGAACCCTGCAACTGGAAGCTACAGTGGAGGAGTTGCGCCGCAAGAACGACGAGATAGAAGCCTTTGCCGGTGTCGTCTCCCAGAACCTGAAGGAAAAGGAAGTTCTGCTCCGTGAGGTCTACCATCGCGTAAAAAACAACCTGCAGGTGGTCCAGAGCCTGCTCAAGCTGCGCGCCCGGTCCCTCTCCGATGGCGATGCCCGAAATGCGATCGAGACTTCTGTGCAGCGGGTCCACGTCATGGCCATGGTCCATGAGCGCCTTTACCGGATGCCTGACCTGACCGGTCTGTCGCTCACCGCCTATCTTCGCGACCTGGCCCAGGGTGCCATTGCGTCGCACTCGGAGCGGCCGGATCAGATTGAATTCGAGATGGATGCGGTCGAGATTCCTCTTACCCTGGATCTCGCGGTCCCTTTCGGCCTTCTGGCCAACGAACTTATATCGAATTGCCTCAAGCATGGCCTGCCCCATGGCCGGGCGGGCAAGATACGTGTCTCGGTCGCTCGCATTCCGGGCGCCGTGCGCTTCATTGTCGAGGACAACGGGGCTGGCCTTCCCAAGGACTTCGACGCCGCCAGAACCACCTCGATGGGACTCAAGCTGGCCGCCAGCCTGGCCCATCAATTGGGTGGAACCCTCGAATTCAGCTCCGGCAACGGCTGCCGCATCCAGGCGGATTTTACCCGCCTGGACAAACACGGTGAAAACGGGAGCTTTGCAAACGGTTCACTTGGGTTTGGCACAGCTTAAGCACGCCCGTTTTCGCCCACGCCCTCCAGAAATCAGGATGCGTCTCCGCTGCTGCCTTCAGGTTTGGGACGGCTCTCGTCTTGCCGCTGCGTCTAAAATGGCAACATGACCTCGCCCTTATCTTCACGCCGCCGTTCCAAGACGCCTCCGCCGGGCGAAACCGGCCAGGAGGCGCTGTACCTGCGCTCACTGAGCGATCGTCAGGTGCAGGTCTCCATCAAGCTGCGCGACGGAGAGACGGTGCGCGGCTGGATCGAGTACTTTGACGATGCAATGCTGCGCCTGACGCGCCAGGGGCAGCCAAACCTCTTCATCTACAAGCATCAGATCCGCAGCATCACCGAAGCTGGCCGGAGGCGTGCTCCGCAACATGAGAGCGCGAGCGAAACAATTGGGGATGGGGCCGCCTCATGAGCGGGGTGACGGAAAACGCGTCAGAATACGTCTGGGTTCCCAAAGCTTCAGCCATTGCCCGCGAGGCTGGCGCGCGGTTGCGCGAGTTTTTTGCCCAGGGCGTTGAGACGGAGTACAAGGGCGACGTGGATCTGATCACGGTGGCCGACCGGACGGTGGAGAAGCTGATCCGCGGCCGGCTGGGCGAGATCTTTCCGGAGCACGGCATCTTCGGCGAAGAGGGCACGCGGGAGCGGCTGGGCGGTGAGTTTCGCTGGTATGTGGACCCGCTGGACGGGACCACCAATTTTGCCCACGGCTTCCCGCAGTTCTGCGTCTCGCTGGGCCTTGAGCAGCGTCCTCAGGGGAGCAGACCGGACCAGGACGGAACGCTGGTGGCCGCGGTCATCTACGATCCCATGCGCGACGAGCTGTTTACCGCCGAGCGGGGACGGGGCGCCAGGCTGAACGGCAAGCCGATGCGGGTTTCTCGCACACCGGAACTGGCCGAGGCGCTGGTAGCCACCGGTTTTCCCAGCCGCAAACGCCACGACAACCCGAATATTCACTTCTACCAGGAATTTACGCTGCGCTCGCACGGGGTGCGGCGGGCCGGCTCGGCCGCACTGGACCTGGCTTATGTTGCCTCGGGCCGGATGGACGCATTCTGGGAGTTCAAGCTGAATCCCTGGGACACCGCAGCCGGCATTCTGCTGGTGGAAGAGGCCGGCGGGCGGGTGACGGACTTCTCCGGTGGACCTTTCCGGCTGGACAGCCGGGAGATTCTGGCCTCGAACGGGCTGATCCACGAGGAGTTGCTCGGGTTCTTCAACGATATGTTTGCCGGGCGCGGCCTGACGCCCATTCCGACGCCGCAGGAATATGCGGCGCACAGGGCGGCGCAGAAGGCAGTTGCTGGATAGATGTCTTCTGAGGGCCCGGTTCGCGGGACTGTCTGCTATCGGGACGGCAAACGGAGATGAGCCTCCCGATTCCCGCATCATAAAACGCCAAAGTGGACGGTTGCGTCAACCTTTGGGGTCCTGTGCTACTATCAGCGTCGAGAGTTTATCTTCCCTGGAGAAATCAGAATGGCATACGTCATTGCAGAACCCTGTATCGGCACCAAGGACACTGCCTGTGTGGACGCCTGTCCCGTCGATTGCATCCACCCCAAGAAGGACGAGGACGGTCACGCCGAGGCCGACCAGTTGTTCATCGACCCGGTCGAGTGCATCGACTGCGGCGCGTGCGTTCCGGCCTGCCCGGTTTCGGCTATCTTCGCGCAGGACGACCTGCCGGAGAAGTGGGCCCACTTTGCCGGGAAGAACGCCGCACACTACGGCCGCTAAGCGGTTTTGAGTTTGTTTGAGACGCGTCCGTCACGGCGGACGCCTTTGTGTGTGCCGCTCAAGGATAGGGGCGCTTCTGGCCGTCAAGTCCTTTTTGGCGACCTACAGAAAGGTCTAATCTATCTCTTCGACGGTGGACGCGAAATCCAGTTTTGGAGTCCAACCCTTGGGCTCCATGATCGGTCCGGCGCCGGGTATGATGGCAAACCGTCCCTTCTCGATCTCGACAAAATCGACATCGTCGCCGGTTTTGAGTCCCAGCTGTTTACGAACGTGGGAGGGGAGAGTGATGCGGCCGTTGAAGGTAACCGTCGCGGAAGGCATTTGGAACCTCTGACTCTATTGTAATCCTGGGGTCAACCGCCGGCCTTGTGCAAAAAAGGGCGCAGGCCGGGCGCGACGGCCTATCCGATCAGTTGCATGCCCGCATCGCATGGTGAGACCGGATTGCAGCTGTGCCATTTCTCATGCGCTCTGAGAAGCGAGGCATCGGCTTTGGATACAGTTGTACTCTTGGGGGGTCTTGAACCTCAGCATGCCGGTATCTCTTTCAAATTGAACGGTTTTTGGGTTTTGTCTCAGAATTGCTCTGTTGCCGACCCTCGGCGTGCGATTTGCGCTCAAAACCGCAGCCAGTCCTCCGTGATCGCTACCTCAAAGGCCTTTTGGATGCCCTGGTTTTCAGGCTACGCTCGAAATGATCGCGGCAGCAATGCGATGATGTAGACGCATGAGCGTGCTCACCTCAGAAGCGGTGGTTTTGCGCACCTGGCCGGTCAATGAGGCCGACCTGATTGTGAGCTTTTTCACGCGCGATTACGGCCGGGTGAAGGGCGTGGCCAAGTCGGCGCTGAAGAGCCGCAAGCGGTTTGGCGGGGCGCTGGAGCCGATGACCGTAGCGCGAGCCTGGTTTGCCGAGCGGCCGCGGCAGGAGTTGGTGCGGCTGGATCAGTTGGAGATTGTCCGTTCGCCGCTCTCGACTCCGATAGACCACGCGCGCATGACGGTGTTGAGTTTTTTTGCCGAGGTGCTGGACCAGGCGCTGCCCGAGCACGATCCCCAGGAACCGGTCTTCCGGTTGCTGCTGGCGGTGCTGGAGCAGACCACGGTGGAGCAGACGTGGATGCCATTGACCTATTTTTCGTTGTGGATGACGCGCCTGATGGGGCTTCTGCCCGACATCGCCCATTGCACCGTTTGCCGCAAAGCGCTGGAGGCTGGCGAGACCAGTTTCAACACGCTTGGCGACGGCCTGTTCTGCGCCCTGCATCGCAACGGAAACGCGAGCGCACTCTCGGCGGACTCCTGGCAACTGGCGCAGCGGATGCTCAAGGCGCCGGCGTCGGCCTTTGCCTCCGAACCGTGGCCGCGGCGACGCGGACAGGATCTGCGCCGGTTCACCTTGCAGGCCCTGGAGCGCCATCTGGAGCGCAAACTGCGCTCGGCAGAGGCTCTGGCGCGGCTGGGAGGATGAAGAAGAATTTGTCGCCATACAGTGCGCCCAAGTCTTTGCATCTCTTGTCACGATATGTGAAAATCTGGGAGTGAACCATGGATGATCGCTCATTTGAAGAGACCTACGCGCAAATGATGGATGGAGAGTTGGCCCGCGTTCTCCGCGCTCGACGAACGCTGGTTCCTGAAGCGCGCTCGGCTCTCGACAAAGAAATCGAGAAGCGACAGATTGATCCGGAAAAGCTTAGGAAACAAAGGCCTCGCAGCATCGACGGATTAAAGCACCCGACAACAGCAGAGAAGCGATTGAAGGGCAAGCGGCTCCGCCTTCCATGGATGCTCGCAGTGATGGCCGTGTCGGTTGTTCTTCTTTGGCTCCTCTACCATTTCGGCGTCGAGCAGCTCTACTGGCCGATCTGGATTACCGTCGTCGTTCCTGTCTTCACCGTCTGGGGATTCTGGGAGCTGAAAGGCCGACTCTGGTTTTGGGTGATCATTGCTCTTGTTGTCGCTGCAAACATCACCCTCTTTAGCTTCGTGGGATGGCCCTGGGGCAACCATTGGGTTCCCGGACGCGCAATCGCTGGGCTCTGCACCCTCGAGTCGATCCCCATCTTTGCGCTAATCGCGCGTCTTGAGAAGCGCATGGATCGCGATCGGAATGGCAAACTCAAGTCGTCCCATCCCGGAGCCACATTCCTCTCCGGCTGATAAAATGGCAACCAGTCCCGTCAAGAGAGAATTGCCCGTGCCTTCATCCACCGTTTCATCCTCAGCGGCTGTATCGCCTGCGAAACACGCCGCGCTGACCTTTCAGGAGCTATTGTTCCGCTTGCAGAGCTTTTGGGCGGAGCGCGGATGCGTGTTGCAGCAGCCCTACGACGTTGAGGTGGGCGCGGGCACCATGGCGCCGGAGACGTTTCTGCGCGTGCTGGGGCCCAAGCCATACAAGGTGGGCTATGCGCAGCCCTCGCGGCGGCCAGCTGATGGCCGCTACGGCGAAAATCCCAACCGGCTGTTCAAGCACATCCAGTTCCAACTGATTCTGAAGCCGCCGCCGGTGAACGTGCAGGAGCTTTATCTGGAGTCGCTGGAGGCCATCGGCATCGATCTCGCCCAGCACGACCTGAAGTTTGAAGAGGACAACTGGGAGTGGCCTGCAGGCAGCGCGTGGGGCGTGGGCTGGCAGGTGATGCTCGACGGGCTGGA
>Ga0187852_1003895_pt1 | contig 10531 bp, 13 predicted proteins | sample June2016WEW_6_40_FD_134511 | JGI IMG/M metagenome (GOLD analysis project Ga0187852, IMG submission 134511) | Peatland microbial communities from SPRUCE experiment site at the Marcell Experimental Forest, Minnesota, USA - June2016WEW_6_40 | ecosystem: Environmental > Terrestrial > Soil > Wetlands...
TCGTGAACAGATCGAGGACATCTTTCGAGCATTCTTCAAGGATGTCTCATCGGAAGTTTGTGGCCAAGAATCAGATGCGATTCCTTTGCCGTCTCCGCTGCGTCGTTGGGTCCTGGCCATCGTTCCGGAAAGATACTTATGGAAGGCACAGGCTAAACGTGGCGCCTTTATTTTCATAAAGGCGAGTGGGCCCGATTGATTCCCGTCCTTGGGGAGAACGCTGGACGGAAGTTCCGGGCCTATTCAAGCAGTTTTGGAATACCGGTATCCGCAGGAACAAGCGCGTGACCGTGTCTTGGCACAGGCATCTGGCGGCCTCCACAAGGTAGGCACCACTAGAATGGGGCAGGACCCAAAAGACAGCGTGGTTGATCCAGACTTGAAGGTCCACGATATTGCCAACCTCCATGTGGCCTCCTCAAGTGTATTTCCTACAACTGGACAGGCTAATTCAACTCTCTTCGCGACCGCGCTTGCCATTCGGCTCGCCGACCATCTCAACATAATGGCCGCTGCCGAGATCCGAACAGGAAGGATCGACGACCATGCGCCGTGTTGAGTTCGAGCCCCTCGCGCGGAGCATATCCGCGATCGGCTTCGGGTGCGCCTCGCTCGGTTCGCGCGTCGACGGCAAACGGGGGACGGCAGCGCTGGCCAGAGCCTAGGACGCCGGTGTCACATGGTTCGACGTTGCACCGTCTTATCGCGATGGCCATGCCGAGGTCTTGCTTGGCAAGTTTCTCGCGGGCAAGCGCTCACACGTCGCCGTCTGCACCAAGGTCGGTATTGTGCCGGGCCGCGTGTCGCTTGCCATACGCATTGCCAAGCCGGTAGTTCAGTGGGCCATCGTTTTGCGGCCGGAATTGCGCAAACATGTCACAAGTTTCCGGCCGCCCGCGCAACGGGTGGAATTGACCGGTCCGTTGATAGAATCCAGCATCGTGGAGAGCCTGACCCGAAGGGCACGAGATCGCGGCGTCGTTGGCTCAGACCCGCCTGACGCGAAAAGGGGGATTCCCTCACTGAACGGTGATGCGAGCCTCGCATCTGTCGCAAACTGGGCGGACGAGAGTCGACCCGAGCGCGACGAAACCTACAACTGGCATTTTGTCGATATTCCCGACAGTGCTTCGGGCTGCTCCGACGAGCGGGTGTTTTCTGCCCAACAGCAGGCACAAGGGCGCGGCAACCGACCATCACAACTGCGTGGTGGATCGGATAGAAATATTCAAGCAAGTTCTCTCCGACAACAATGCCTTACGCGATGATCGCATCGAAGCCTTGAAGTTCCTCGTCCACTTCGTTGGTGACGTGCATCAGCCGTTCCATGCAATCGGGGAGGCGGCTGGCGGGAACCCGGCACTGTTACGCGGCGGGAGGGCAGGCGCAGTCGTGGTTCATCACAGCGTCGCGCCTGACCTGGACAGTCTTCTGCACATACCACTGCGAAGCATTGGTTGGGTTGATTGGTTCCAAAAGTCCAAAAGTGCATTCGGGAATTCAAGTTTGTACGGCATCGATCGACAAGGATCAATATTCATGGGCCGGGCGCGCGGGCGGAACTGCCAGAGTGTGGAACCAAGCCCGATCTGTAGGCGGATGGGGTCGAATTTCTGCACCATAAAGTTTGTATCCCACGGCGTGCAACAACTCCGTGATTTCTGACGAGTTCTCATGCGAGACCTCGCACCAAATTGTTGGTCGGATTTCTCTTAATAGCCGTGCCGCTCCTTTCAGAACACTCACCTCGTGAGTCTCCACGTCGATCTTCAACACTGACGGAACAGGAAAATAGTCCAACAGGAAGTCCAAAGTCAGCGAGACGGTGGGCTGAATGCATCGCAGACCCGTTGCCTGAGTCGACCCAGTGGTTCCGACCAAATGATTCGAGGCTCTCGCTCTCTCCGCGATTGCAAGACTTGAAACGCGGATTGAATCTGAAATTGACGCACACAAGACCTGCACCTCCGAACATGCATATCGGGCAATCTCTTGACGGGAGCGGGTGATTAAGTGTGCAAGCCAGAGATCTGGTTCAATTGACAAAACGAAGCCGGATGGACCGGAGGTAGCGGCCGCACACAAGCTGAAAAGCCCCACGTTCGCACCCACGTCCCAAACGACAGAGTTTGGTTTCACAAGTTCTTCTGCCATGCTATAGAGAACAGAATCAACTCGTGACATGGCCGACCAGTATCGCAGACCCGCCTCAGGTGTCACATATATTGGGAGACGCCCAAATTTTGCGGGAAGACGGCGGCGCAACACCACCCCCCTACTCAAATGCTCTGCCAATCTGCGAAAAGTCATGAGAGCCCACGAGAACAATATCAAAATCTTAAGACATTGACCCATCCAAACGGAAGTTGACCGGAACACTTCGTTATCTGCCACACCAATAGACCGATGCTCTATCCTACCCAATCCATGGACCTCCCGTATTTGGCCATCATGAGGAACCCTCGTCCGAGAAGAGCTCGCATCAAACTGCCTACTCAACCGTACCGCGAACTACATCGCCAAGTTCTCGACCGTGATAGCTGGCAGTGCCAGCTGTGTGGGTCCCGAAAGAATCTGCAGGTTCATCACAAAGAATTCCGGAGTCACTCAGGGGACGACAGTGAGCTCAATCTGATTGCGCTCTGTTCTGAGTGTCACGCACGGGCTCATCTATAGTTCTGACACAAGAGACCCGCGTTAACGCGGGCGCCGTTCGCACGGAGCTTTGAAACTAGACTGCTCGAGTCCATTCCAATCTGTTACCTGTCTAGGGATTCTAGTTCGGACGAAAGATTCTCGGAGCGCTGCTTATCTTTTCTTGTCTTGACTGCTGCAGGTGATTCCTTGCGGTTGAAGGATGAACCAAAAGGGCCCAGTTTTGAAAGCCAACCGACTACCTTTTCAATCGCCGAATGGCACGACCGCGACCGGAGATCTTGAAGCGAACACAAGAGCCACCTCAGTTCAAGAATCGCTTTTCCGGCCGGCAGCGGTTAAGGCAGGAGTTGGGGCGAACGGACAAACGCTTTCTCCATTTCCAGCTGAGACCTGATGTGCCTGGCCAGCGACGTCTTCGGCGTCTCAGGACAACGTATGCTCAACGCACTGCTCAAGGGTGAGCAAACTCCTAAGGAGATGGCCGAACTTGCGAAGGGGCGAATGCGCTCCAAGATTCCGCAACTGGAGTTGGCACTCGAGGGCCGGTTGGAAAAACACCACCGCTTCCTATTGCGGATACAACAGCGCCGGCTGGCTCAGCTCGAAGCCGATTTGGCGGAACTGGAGCAACGTCTCCAGGAGAAGCTAAAGCCTTATGCAGCGCAGCTCGCCTTATTGGATGAAATCCCGGGCGGCGATTGAACATGCTGGTCGCTGCGCGGGACTTCTGCCGGAAGTCACCGTTTTGCTTCACAAGCACGAATACTGTTTACGGCGACCGACCAAACATGCTGCCGCTGGTGGAAAAGGCGAAGCGCTACGACTATGCTGATTCTCGATGAGTTCAACCTCCAAGAGCGCCTCGTGATGGCATTCTTGCGAGGGGCAGAGCTTGTGGCAGCATTCAGCGATGCAGGAGCCGACTAAGAAGGGCGGGGGGCCCCGTGTCGGTGAGATCAATTCGCGCCTGGGGTGAAAATGTCCGACCTATTAGGACGACTCAAATCGACGGCAGTAGGCAATACGATCGCGTCCGCAAACCTGAGGTCACGCCTTCTATGCTGGGCGTTGTTGGCAGTTTGCCTCCTTTACATGGTTCAGCTATGGACCCCATTACGCCTAACTGGGGATGCGATCCAACTGCTCTCGATGGCATCGTCGGCAGCTGATGGGCATGGTTTTCTAGATCACGGTCACAAAACCCACTATCCGCCGGGATACCCAGCCATGGTGGTCTGCCTAGATCGTGTGGGGGCGGCACGCCCATGGAGCCTGGTCGGACTGAACGCTCTGTTCCTGTTTCTTGGCTTCGTCAGTGCAAACTACGTGGCTCGTTACTATTTTCAGTTGAGCAGCAATTGGGGAACAGCAACACTTCTGTTTACAGCCTTAAGCTTCGCGTTGATCAAGCATTTCACGTTGACGCTAACCGATATTCCTTTTTTTGGCATTAGCATGATCGCTGCCGCACTTATGGTCAGGGCAGAAAGAGAATCGGGAGCTACGTATTACATTTTCTGGGCTGCGGCACTTTCGATCTCAATCGTTAGTGTACTAGTACGACCAATCGCCATCGCGTTATTTCCGTGCTTGGTGTGGTCTTTGGGTGCACATCTTGGTTTTGGGGAGCTTCTGCGGCTCAACAAAAGGATCCTGATCGGATGTGCTGCCTTAACTGTGGTCCTCGCTTGCGCGGTTTCGGTCCTGTTGCTCCACACAAAATATGTCCAGGAAGCGCTCTCGGTTCTTGCCCGCCAAGGTCTGGGTCGTGGCATCGGTAACATTCTGGTGTTCCGTGTGCACGAGATCGGTGAATTATCTCTAAATGTTCCAGCTAGCAAGCTGGGTGTCCTCGCACCATTGGTATGGGTCTTTGGAGCGACTGGAACCGCGGCATTAGTGGTGTACGTGCGACATTGCAGGATGGGCTTTGTTGAGGTCTACCTGGCGGTGTACATGTTTATCATGCTTCTCTGGCCTTACGGTGACACACGGTTCTGGACTCCAGTATTGCCGTTGATGTTCGCGGAACTCTTTTCACTGGCGCAGCCTTGGACATTCACCGGGTGGAAAAAGTATGTCAGCGTGTTGTATTCAGCGGTGTACGCGCTGATGGGCCTTGCAGCGCTAGCCTACTCGACCTGGATCACATTCTCCGGTCGAGAATTTCCCCGCCGATATGGAGACGACCACCTTCGCGCTACCTACGAGTTGTTCTATTCCGATCCCCAGGTCGACAGGTCAAGAGTCAACGAACAGGCGTTGGAGTTGTTGCAGCGTTACTCTGGTCAACCTAGGCACCAGTGAGCCGGCCTAATTCTGCGACAGGACGCACCCAGGTTCCAAAGCGATCAAAGGTATGCCCGCAGCAGCCCGGCGCTACGCATCCTTCATCTTTCTTCACCGGACGTGATCGTGTGAAGCTACGATAAAGCCCTAAGAGGTGGCATCTTCCGCCCTGTCACGAGACCCCTGTGAAGAGAACTTCGCACGCAAGGCTGCATATTCCACCCCTTCCTGACCGGTCCCCTTTTTCTGTACCAAGTAACGATCCTCCGGCAGAGCCGGAGGCTTTTCCGGTTGCTGGCCCCTCAAAGGAGCCTGATCGCAACCGGTCAAAATCAAAATCACAAGCTCCATGCCGCGCAGTAACAGCCAAAGCGGCGCACTTGAGTCAAGCACACTCCCGGATTTGTCAAACTTCTACTGCCTCCCCGGCAGAACCGGGGGTCTCCCGTTTGTACTAGAACCTTGCAGATTGCCTCACTACTATCAATGCACCGCCAAAAAGGAGTACGCGCCAGATGGGACCTCTGCTCCAGATGTGCTCGGATTGCAGAAGTGCAGTGTGACAGTGTTGGCAGCCTTGGCATAAGCATTAAGAGACAGATTGCCTAGCGCTGAAGGCGGAGTGATGCCCGTGACCTGCTCAGCTGCGCTTACCCCATCCGCAAGTCCGTCCACGTCCAAACAGCCGTGAGCGGGGACGATGGTTTTGGGAATGATGCTCGTCCTGAAGATCTTCATCTGCGATAGCGCCGATCCAGTTCCCAGCGTGAAGGTATTACCACTGTTGATCGCAACGGGTACGTTGAAGATCTTCTGTTTCGATGTCAGGCGCTCCTTCCAATTCGCCCCGTCGCCGGCATTCCCGATGTAGTTAGAAATGGCCGTTGGAGCCCCGAACGCAAGCTGTGCCTTGTCCAGCGATACGCTTCCGTTATCGAGACCAATGTAAGTATCGGTCGGATCATTCGAGGGGCGGTAGCCTGACATCGCCAATGTCTTAGCGGGGTTGGAATCTACCAGCGTGATGTAGTGACCTGCGTTAACGCTGGTCAAAGTGCTCCGCCCGAAAATGAGACGTCCTTTTCGATTTGATGGATCGCCGCCACTGGCATACCCATACTGCAAGAGCGTGGCGGAGGGTATTGCGCTGTTTCCCACTGAGTCACCGGCAAGACAACTAACCCAAGTGTACGGCACTGAGACCGCAGCACACTCTTTCGCCAAGACAGTAGGGACCGAGCCCCCGAACGCATTTACCAGCGGGGAGGTTCCAGTAACAAACCGAGTACTTTCTACGTATAGTTTGGTCGGACCCGACGAGTTCTGCGTGTCGGCGTTGGGCGAGAGAATAATCCCTCCAGGCCAGAACTTGAGAAAAGGAAAATAGGTTGGTGAAGCAACTTCGTAACTCCTCAATGCCGCGTTAGGATCTTCGTAGGTGCAAACGGTGTCGGAACACTGCGGAATGTTCGTCGCTACCGCGTATGCGTCGGTTCCGAATGGGGTTGTAAAGGGGTATCCGCTGCCCGTATTCCTTAGCAGATCATAGGTAATGACATTTGTTCCCGGAACTCTCGGCCACGAAACATTAATCTTCCCGTCGCGGCCGGTCTTCGCGTAACCGATATGCAGCGGCACAGAACTTCCCATCTTACTGTCTTTCACAACCACCCAATAGTGAACTTCCAAGGAACCGTTGTTCGCAAATCTGGGAACCTGTCCCACGGGGTACATATTGCCTTCAATCGTGAGGGCGGAGCCAAGATTGATCAGACCCGCGATGGCCTGCCGAGAAGCCACATCTTTCCCCGAATACTGTGGGTTGAAGCAATTGCCAACTTCTTGGTAAACATTCGCAATGATCGTAGGCCCGTATCCGCCACGGGGAGTCCCGGTACGAATTCCAAATTGCGAGAAGCCCTGGATCACGCTGTCCTCGATCCGCAACGTGTTGCCGCTCTGCCAGTCCACCCCATTCCCGTTGCAGTGGTTGCTGATTTGCATGTGTTTTAACCAGCCAACCGCTGACCACCTGTTAAATGGACCGGGAGCGGTGACGTAAGCGCCGCAAAACTCAGCATCGCAGCGAACGCCCTCCTCTCCACTATTCAGACCATCCAGGAGGAATGCTTGGTCGTCGTCAACCTGAACATAGGTCCCGAAACTTGCGCCGGTAGGCGACCGCCGAGCGACCACATTGAAGATGCACGTGTAGTTGCCGTTGGTCTCGATCATTGGTTTCGTTCCGGCGGCGACCATCGGCCGCCCCCCCGGGTTGATAAGCGTGATCGAGCCGACCGCATTGGAATCCATTGGATCGCCCACAAAAATGCACGTGTCATTCATATAGCAGTTGAATACTGAACCGCTGAAATCGATGATCTGAAACGATGTTCGGAACGAAACACGCGCATGGATGTTGAACTCTCCGGAGGTGGCGAGGACGACTCCGGTCTGGGGTTGTCCGCCGGCAGGAGTCCAGCGCTCGGCGATCGACGCCTCTTGCAAGCCATCGGAGGCGCTGCCGACGCTATAACCCGTTCCATGAGCATTGATCGTGGTGAATTGCAGGGTTCCGGCGGCTCCGTCTCCTTTACAGGTTCCGCCCGTCACCTTCACTGCTTCGGGTGTGCCTATGCCCGCAATGTAGACATAAAACCACGGTTCGGAAGCCCGCACGCCCGGCGGGCAACTCGGTAGATCGATCGTGTGCGGCCCGGGAATGCTCAAGTCGGTGACGGGATTGGCTGACCAGTTGTACTCCGCGGCCAACCTTCGCTCGTGTGCCGATGAATTCGCATCAGCGCGTGAATGCGTGTCAGATTGGGTTGCCGCCGGGCAGAATCTCACCAACGATATGCATAGCTCCGTTGCGACCAGCAGTGCGAAAAATGGACGGCGGGTGTGAAAAGCTGAAAACCGATGCTCCTCGAACATGATTCCTCGCTACTCTCCAAGTGTGCAGATGCAGTTTTTAGTGTAGACAATTTTGGCGCGGCGCTCTAGTTAAGATATACGAAGGTCCCCCAGAGCTGCTCAAGGGGGGACTACAGAGGGAAGTAGCCGCGTGGTCCCCAGCCAATCCGTGAGTTGTACGCGAACGCCATGAAGAACATTTCAGATGATTTTGCAGGAAACTGCAACTATGGAAAGGAGAAGGGCACATTCAGTACGATCGGTAAGGTGCCGAAAATAGACGACCCGCGGGTCCAATTCGTGGTGGTCTGGTTTCAAGACACGCTACCGTCGTTTCTCGCATCCTACAAACCACACAACCCGCTTGTCGTCCATAACGACAGCGGTCTCTATTCGTCTACCCTCTATTGTTTGACAATCATGGATTCTTTTTTCCGTTCCGGAAGAATGTTGATCTTCGACGACTTCTATGACTCTTTGTATCAGTACCGCGCGCTCATGGACTATTGCTCGGCCTACCGGCGAGACTTCACAGTGATTGGCATGACCAAGAGAATCGCGCAGGTAGCGGTACTGTGATGGTTCAGCCTGAACTGGAGAGGAGGCGCTCTCCGTTAGTGAATATTCCGCCCTTCGGGCGGGGATTTTTAAGGCATCGGGATCTTTCGATCCGATGAGGTTCGAGAGCAGCGCAAGAAACTGATTCTCGCGCTGCCGATCATCGGCTCGATGAGCCCACCAGGTTATCCCTCAGCGTGGTTGCATCCCTGCATGGCCCGCTTCCGTTTCACCTGGCATGGCTATTGTAGCCTTCGCACCAACGGTAGTACATCCGCTGAAAGACGCGCATTCGTCGAGGCTTGGAAATAATGTTCATCAAATCTTAGAATTTCCTGACAGTCATCTCCGGGGGTAGGCGCCCACCGTCAAACAAAGGCTGGTTTTGCTGCTTAAGATACTTATCAAGAAAGGATCGCGTGATTGTCCCGGTGAGCTGCAGATTGTAGAGCGCGATCTGGTTATCGGTTGGTCTGTTAGCTGATGCAAAGAGTGGGTAGTCACTGAAACTGGCGTGGATTATGCCCCTGCCTTTCAGCATGACGTGGTAGCTACCACCTGGACACGCCCGAAGCTGTGCTTCCTCGCTTCTGAGGAACTCGTCCCATTGCGCACGTGTTTCGAGCATTCGAGCAAGTTCTTCGTTCGTTGGTTCGGGTTGATCAACCTCGATTAAAAGAAAAGGCTGACTCGGAGATTTGGCATTAGGATAATTGAAAAATGCTCCTTCTGGATTTACCTCTCCGTCCAAACTGACGCACGCTTTGAACCGCTGGTCCAACTGGCAGGCGCGGGCCGCCGCGGCGCCTCCAGCGGAATGGCCAACAACCGCAACTCGATCAAAATCCAACCGTCCCACGAAGATAGAGGGCCCTTTTGCTGCCTTGTTGAGTTGTGTGACCTTGTCGAGTACGAAGCGAAGGTCCGCTGCAGTTGTATCGATGGTTTCCCGCGCCATCGAAGCCATTTGCTGCAACCGCTCCGCTGGTGTACCACTGGAGGCCACTGCGTTGTCGTGTGGAGTGGCGATGCGGCCATCCGAGAAAAGCGACCGCCGCTGCAACATCCGTATGTTCAGTGGCTATTACTACATAGCCATGACTAACCAGCTCTTCGAGCAGAGCCGTATATTCGAAGCTCGTGCTATTCAAACCGTGCGAGAACAGGACAACTGGAAACTTGACTGGGCTTTTTGCAATAGGGGCGTTCTCCACAGCATGGGATGCAATCGCGCCAGACACAACAAGCGGCCAGTTGCTTTCAAACTCTCCCTCCATCCTTTGCCGACCTTCGGGGGTTGCATTGATCTGTTTTGCTCCGGGAAGATACGCGCCAGCATTCTGACGGCTGCGCGGCGTGGGATACCAGAGGTAAACCATAAGCTCGCGATGCGCTTTGGAATCGGACGAACCGGTGGCCGCACGCGCTGGGTCCGTCCAGTCGTAAGACAACCGACCAATGCCAAAATGACCCGAGGGACTCGGGAGTTTAGGAAGACCAATCTTCTGTGCGGCGATGGTCTGGAGGGTGGAAACATGCGCGATCAGAATCAGAGCCCCAATGATGAGCCATCGATTCATACCTTTGCCTCCGTTAAACCACCGTTTTCGTAGACAAGTTGATGAGTTTAGCCCGCTTCTAGGTTGTGTTCAATGAAAAGTCGGTAAAGGCATGGCCTAAGTTTTTCGTGTGGTCTCGCCGCCGCCGAATCCGCCGTTGCTGTCTAGCCGCTGCCAACTTCCGATCCCGTTCGCCGTGAATGGCTTCCTGCCGTCCGGCGAGCATATCTTTCGGCGTGATGTAGCCGATGGCACTGTTCAAGCGGATGTTGTTGTAATGCTCGACGTAGCCCTGCACGAGGCGCCGCGCATCGTCCAGCGAAAGCGGTGTTCCCGGCCGGATGCACTCGCTCTTTAGCGACTTGTGCCAACGCTCGATTTTCCCGTTCGATTGGAGATAGTAGTCCTCCTTCGGCAGGGCGCGGGCTTTGCACAATCGAAGTGCTGGCCGTCCTCGGCGAGGATGTCAAATCAGGGCTGAGGCAAGCTCCTTTTGCGGCCGGGCCGGAAACGGTTTGATTTTGGGCTGCCTGCTTTTCTGAGCCTTCGAA
>Ga0187852_1003897_pt1 | contig 10527 bp, 8 predicted proteins | sample June2016WEW_6_40_FD_134511 | JGI IMG/M metagenome (GOLD analysis project Ga0187852, IMG submission 134511) | Peatland microbial communities from SPRUCE experiment site at the Marcell Experimental Forest, Minnesota, USA - June2016WEW_6_40 | ecosystem: Environmental > Terrestrial > Soil > Wetlands...
CGCACCGCCTCGCGGTCGCTGTTCACCATGCTCCCCACCGGCCGTGAGCCGAATGCAATTGTCGTCAAAGCCTTCAAACTGCCCTGAGTTCCCGCCCCCTGAGATCTTCCAATGAGCTGTCATCCTGAGCGAAGGTCGCCGCGGCGACCGGAGTCGAAGGACCTGTGGTTGCCTTTCACATTGCTCTCAATTGCAAAACCATCAGATTCGCGCTACTCTTTCGGCCATGCAATGCTTAACTCTTCTGCTTTCGTTTGTCGTCCTTTTAACGTGCTCAACGGGAGCCGCTAAAGACAGCCCAAAGCGTAGGATTCCCTGTAAGACCGCCGCAATTGCAAACTCCTGCTACTGGACCCACGGCCGCCTCGGTTTCGCAAATGGCACTCCGGCTCTTCGCCTTTGGAAGATCGGCACTCACCGAGTCTTGGGGATTTACAGTGGCCCGTCTGCCTATAACCCCGCAGAAGAAGATCCAGACCGAGGCGACAACGAGAATCCTGACCTTCCCGTAAATGTCAAACACACGTTTGAGACACACAGGGATTTCGGTATGCCCCATCGCATCTTCGCCAACTTCGAAGTCTGCCCCCTGGAGCCCGAGAAGCCCGGCGCCATGCAAGCAGCTTGCATAGAGTCCGCGAAGAACATAGTTGTCGAGAAGTGATTCGGAACTCACTCGGCGCACATCTTCAACAAGTAACCCTAACTCTTCTTACCTCCCAGCCGCGCCACGCTGAACTGCGCTCCGGCAAAGAGAATCAGCCCCGATATATAGGCCCAGAACAAGAGGCCCACTGAGACATAGAACCGGCCGTAGAGATCTTCAAGGTGCAAATGCGGAAGCAGGAGTACAAAGATATACTTGGACACCAGCCAGATGATTCCGGTATAGATCGAAGTGCTCAGCACGTGGCGCCATGGAACCTTGCGGTTGGGCAGCAGCCAGTAGATGGAAAAGAAAAATGCGATCGAGGCCGCGCCGGTGGTTGCAGCCAGCACCACGAACTCGGATCCACGGAGTGTAAAGTCGAGAACAAAATCGAGGATTTTTATATCTGTATGATGCTCGAAGAGAAGCTTCAGCAGTTCGCGCGCGCCCGCGTTCAGCAGGACACTGCCCATGCCCAGCACCACCATCAGTGTTGCCAGGCCAAAAGCAATGACTTGATTGTGCAGGTAGTTGCGGCTCTTGGTCACGCCCCAGGCCTGGTTCAGCGCCACCTCCAGGGGGAGAAAAATACCCGTGCAGGCCACCAGAATCATGATCAACGAAAAAATCTGAATGCCATGCCGCGAGGCCGCTAAAGCCACGGCATCCAGGTTCTTGGCCACAAAATCTTGGTTCGAGGGCAAGAAATAAACAACCATGTCGTTGATCACTTCCTTCATCTTCTCCGAGTGGTGGAAGACCGACTCCGCCAGCGTATAGAGCAGCACGATGAAGGGAATAAACGAGAGAATCGCGTTGGCCGCCACGCTGAAGGCGAAGGTGTGCACCTCGCTGTCCAGCAGGTAGTGCACCAGCGCCGTACCGTCCTTGCGCCAGCGGTACCACTTGGACTGCCTAGCCGGTTCCGGCACATCGGCGGCTCGGGGAGCCTCGATCAGCGCGTCGTTCCGCGCATCGGAATTTGAGACGTCAGCCACTTGCCACTCCCTTTCCGGAGCCAAGAACTCTTCTCGCGTGAAATGCGCGCAAGGCGCAACTGCCCAAGGGTGCTTTCCTCAAGAATAGCCGCTGGGGGCCAGGCCCCTCAGCTTCTCGAGCGCCCAACGCGCCGCTGTGCGCAACCCCTCGTCCGCGGCCTGAGCCCACTGATGGAGCCAGGGCGCGAACCTCCCCTGCCCGCTGTTTCCCATGGCGATAGCCACATTCCGCCGCAGCCCATCGAATCCCGCCCTGCGCACCGGCGAGCCGTTGAAGCGCAGCTCGAACTCCGCCTCGTCGAGCGCGGCCAGCCACTCGAGCGCCGGATTCACCAGTTCCGGACGCGCCTCCAGCTCGGGGTCCGTGCTTACCGGCGTTCGCCGCGGCGAATTCCAGGGGCACACATCTTGGCAGATATCGCAGCCGAAGACCTGGCGGCCCATCCCCTCCATCAATACCTCCGGGATGGCCCCGCGATGCTCGATGGTCAGATAGGAGATGCACCGCGCCGCGTCCATCTGATAGGGGGCGATCAACGCTCCGGTGGGGCACGCGTCCAGGCATCGCCGGCAGCTTCCGCAGCGGTCGGGTAGCGTCAGCGGCGCTCCGACCTGCGGTGAATCGGTCCCAACCTCCAGCGAAGTCAGAAGCACCGCCAAAAACCCATACGACCCCAGCCGGGGATGAATCAGGCAGGTATTCTTACCCGTCCATCCCAGCCCTGCCGCCGTGGCCAGCGCCCGCTCCACCACCGGCCCAGTATCCACGCAGCCCCGCGCCTCGAAGGCGCCAAACTCCTCCCGCAGCCGGGTTTCCAGAGTTTTGATCCGCTTCAGCAGGACCTTGTGATAATCGCTGGGCCGGCGCACTGGGCTCGCGCCTTCTTTGGCCTCATCCAGGCGGCTGGACCACGCATAGCGCGCAATCCAGCCTGCGCCCACCGCGGCCGGATCGGTCGAACGCGGCTGCGTGCTGTCATAGCCGGCAAAGCAGACGATGGCCGAGCGCGCCCACGGAAACGGAATCCGCGCCCGCGACCGCAGCAAGCGTCCGTTCTCGCCGTCCGGTCCCAATTCTCTCCGCTCCAGGTAGCGCATGGAGCCCGCGCGGCCCGTCTGCACCCACTCCTCGAAGCGCGCCGCGTCCCGCTCTGAGTGGGCGTGAGGCAGCTCGACCAGCCCGGCCTCTGCAAATCCTGCCTCCAACGCCAGCGCCCGCGCCTGCTCCCTGGTCAGGCCGGGGGCCGAGCCTCGCAGCTCGCAGGATCTGGAATCCGAAAAGGAATTTGTCACGGAACTTAACGCACTCCTTTCTGCGTATGAATGTTTATGTCCGATTGCGGACGCCGGAATCGAAACTGAACACCTAGCCCCGCGAAAGGAAATACTGGAGTGCTCGTATCCCCTGCGCTTTCAGCATATTCCTTCCCTTGCGGCTTTGGCCGCGCAAGTGCTGAGAAAGAGGTCGTGGGCCAGGCGCGAGAATATGCAACCCAGGCTGCAAACTGGCTGTCCAAACGTGCAAGCCGACTTTCCAAGGAGGTTTTGTTATGACATGCAGGATTCCAATTCCGATAGACACCGCGATCTTCCCAGCCGTTGAACGGACGGAACTGAGGGAGTTGGTTCGCGGCAACGAGCAGGGCTTGCTGGCCTGGCTCTCCCCGCTGACGCGCCGGCAGAGCGTGACGCTCGATATGAGTTCGGTCGAGCGCATCGACGCGGCCGGCATCGCCGCTCTCCTCTCGCTCCACGCGAGCGCCCGCGAGACCGGCCACTCATTTACCGTCGCCAATCTCTCGCCGCGTGTGGCCGAGATCCTGTCGTTGGTGGGACTGGAGCGGACTCTCTTTTCCCATAATATGGTCCATGTTTTACATTCCGGCACACGCCTGGAGAGCTCCGCCGCATGAAAATGGCCGCTGGCCTAACTGATCCCGTCCATGCGCCGGTTTCCGTCCCAAATAGTGAAGATTCCGTTCCAGAATGGTACGGGAATCGCGAGTTGAGTGAGTCGTATGTGACCTTCAACACAGGCAACTGTATACTTGAGACGGTATTCGTATAAACGACTAACCAATCCCGCGCAGTGCAGTCCGATGTCCGGATGACCCGCACGCGCTCAGCCTGAAAACCGCAACCATTTCCGTTGTTGCGTTGAGCCGCGTCCCGCCATCCACTCATAGGAACCGCCAACGCGGAATCCTACATACGGAGGCTTTACCCCATGACGCAGGGCGCTGTGGATCAGGCGTCTGCTGGAAAAGCAGACCCAACGTCAACCAAACATGTATATTTCTTCGGCGGCGGCAAGGCCGAGGGCAATGGAAAGATGAAGGATGTGCTGGGCGGCAAGGGCGCCGGCCTGGCCGAGATGACCAACGCTGGATTGCCGGTGCCTCCTGGATTCACCATTCAGACCGAGGCCTGTCGCGAGTACATGCGCGGCGCGCTCTCGCCCGCGGTCAACACCGAGATGTACGCCGCCCTGGAGCGGCTGGAGAAGTTGCAAGGCCAAAAGCTGGGCACGGGCGAGAATCCCCTGCTGGTCAGCGTTCGCTCCGGCGCCAAGTTCTCCATGCCCGGCATGATGGACACCATCCTTAACCTGGGCCTCAACGATCAGGCCGTGGAAGCGCTGGCCAAGCGCAGCAACAATCCCCGTTTTGCCTACGATTCCTATCGCCGCTTGATCCAGATGTTCGGCGACGTGGTGCTGGATGTTCCCAAGAAGAAGTTCGAGCACATCTTCGACGCCGTCAAGAAGCGCGCCAAGGTCAAGTTCGACTACGAGCTCCAGCCCAAGGCGCTGCAAGAGATCATCGCCGAGTACAAGAAGCTGGTGAAGAAGGAGACCGGCAAGGACTTCCCGCAGGCCCCGCTCGATCAACTGGTCCAGGCCCGCGACGCCGTCTTCAGGAGCTGGATGAACGAGCGCGCCAAGACCTATCGCCGCATTAATCGCATCGATGACTGGCTGGGCACCGCGGTCAACGTGCAGGCCATGGTCTTCGGCAATCTGGGCGATAACTCCGGCACCGGCGTTGGCTTTACGCGCAACCCGGCCACCGGCGAGCACGCCTTCTTCGGCGAGTACCTGATGAACGCGCAGGGCGAGGACGTGGTCTCCGGCGTCCGCACGCCGCTTTCCATTTCAGAATTGAAGCGCGCCATGCCCAAGGTCTACGAGCAGTTGCGCGACATCACCGGGAAGATGGAAAAGCACTATCGCGACATGCAGGACTTCGAGTTCACCATCCAGGATGGCAAGCTCTACATGCTGCAGACCCGCAACGGCAAGCGCACCGGCCTGGCCGCCGTCCGCGTGGCCATCGACATGGTCAAGGAGGGCCTCATCACACAGGAAGAAGCCATCCACCGCGTGGAGCCCAACCAGTTGTACGACTTCCTGGTTCCCCGCCTGGTGGAAAAAGGCGAGAAGATCGAAGTGCTGGCCACCGGCCTTCCAGCCTCGCCGGGCGCGGCTGTGGGCCAGATCGTCTTCACCGCCGAGGACGCGGTCAAGTACCACACCAACGGCGCCTACAAGACCATCATCCTGGTGCGCGGCGAAACCACTCCTGAAGACATCGCGGGGATGGAAGTCGCGGCCGGAATCTTGACCTCCCGCGGCGGCATGACCTCGCACGCGGCTGTCGTCACCCGCGGCATGGGCAAGTGCTGCGTGGCCGGCGCCGGCGATTGCACCGTCGACGAGAACGCCAAGGAGCTGCGCGTCAAGGGCCGCACCTTCAAGCAGGGCGACTGGATCTCGCTGGACGGCACCACCGGTCGCGTGATCGCCGGCAAGCTCAAGACCCTGGATGCCCAGCCCGACGATCCCGATCTGGTTACCTTCATGTCCTGGGTCGATCCCGTCCGCCGCCTCCGCATTCGCGCCAACGCCGACATCCCACGCGACGCAAAGAATGCTCGCATGTTTGGCGCCGAGGGCATCGGCCTCTGCCGCACCGAGCACATGTTCTTTGCCGAAGACCGCATCGAGCACATGCGCACCATGATCCTGGCCGACAACGAGAAGGACCGCCGCGCCGCCCTCAAAAAGCTGCTGCCCATGCAGCGCGCCGACTTTGTTGGCCTCTTCAAGGCCATGGAGTCGCTGCCCGTCACCATCCGCACCATCGATCCGCCGCTGCACGAGTTCCTGCCCAAGCGCGAGGATCTTATGGTAGAGATTCAGCACCTGGTAGACACCAAGCCCCGCTCGCCCAAGCTCAAGGAGTTGCGCACGCTGCTGGCGCGAGTCGAGGAACTGCACGAGCAGAACCCCATGCTCGGATTGCGCGGCTGCCGCCTCGGCATCGCCTTCCCGGAGATCACCGAGATGCAGGTCCGCGCCATCATCGAGGCTGCGGTCATCGCCAAGAGCAAGGGCGGCGATCCGCATCCCGAGATCATGATCCCGCTCGTCGGTTCCATCGAGGAGATGCGCAACCAGGCCGCCGTCGTGCGCCGCGTGGCAGAGGAAGTCTTCAAGGAGAAGGGCACGACCGTCGATTACATGGTGGGCACCATGATCGAGTTGCCGCGCGCGGCCCTCACCGCCGACCAGATCGCCGAAGAGGCCGAGTTCTTCAGCTTCGGAACCAACGACCTGACGCAAACCACCTTCGGCATCAGCCGCGACGACATCAACCAGTTCCTCCCTGCCTACATGAAGGCGGGCATCTTCAAGCAGGACCCCTTCGCCACGCTCGACCAGGCGGGCGTCGGCCTGCTGGTGAAGATGGCCACGGAAAAGGGACGCAAGACCCGGCCCAACCTCAAAGTGGGCATCTGCGGCGAGCATGGCGGCGATCCGGAGTCCGTCAAGTTCTGCCACAGGATCGGGCTCAACTACGTCTCCTGCTCGCCCTTCCGCCTGCTGACGGCAAGGCTGGCGGCTGCGCAAGCGGCGCTCGAGGAGAAACAGACCGGGCCGGCGCACACCACCAGCTAGTCCGGCATCAGGGCTCAAACAGCAAGGGCGTCCGCCGCGGCGGACGCCCTTGGCGCGTCTGGGGCATTACAACAATGGTTGTGGCAAAGCGCTACTTATCCGCCGGCGCGTAGTAGCCCTCGCGGGTCACTACGAAGAGGTCGTCCTTGTTGGCCTTGAGCGCGATCTTGTGGAAGCCGCCTTCGTTGTCCACCACGTCCGGAGTATAGGTGAGCAGGTACTGGCCGCGCAGCTCCTCGGCGATCTGCCCGTAAATCTCGTCCAGCTTGTCTTTGCCCTTGGCCTCGAAGTACCGGCCGCCGGTGCGCGTGGCAATCTTCTCCATGATCTTCTTGCCGTCCACTCCCGGCTCGCTCGGACCACCGCCGCCGCCGCGCCGTCCGCCGCCGCCGGGATAACCCCCACCACCGCCGCCGGGATTGCCACCACCACTACCGGGATAGCCGCCACCGCCCGTGCCGCCGTGCCGGCCGCCGCCGGGATTGCTGTTATATCCGCTGTTCTCCTGTTCGCCCCGGGAGTAGATGGTGTAGACGGCCACGTTGGCCCGGTCCGCCGCATCCACCGCATCGTTGAGCGTCTCCCTGCTGCCCCGGTCCACGCCGTCGGAAAAGACCACCAGCGCCTTGCGCCCGTCCTTGGGCTTCATCAACTCATCGCCTGAAGCCAGCCAGATCGCGTCGTAAAGCTGCGTTCCGCCGCGGCCGTGCGTCTGCCGGCTGTCGCGGTCGTCCCCGCTGGTCTGCTGACCTTGCGAGTCGTCCTGCGTCCGCGGCGTCGGCCCCATCTCGTCCAGCTCGCGGTGGAGCTTGGCGCGCGAGTTGGTGAAGTCCTCCAGCAGTTCCACCTCGCGGTCGAAGTGGATTAGGAATGCCTGGTCCGTTTGAGCCCCGGCGCCGGCCTTGGGATCGGCGGGCAGCATCAGGTCCACAAATTTGCCCGCGGCCTTGCGCTCGCTTTCCATAGCGCCCGAAACACTGCGGCTGGTGTCCACCAGCAGGCCCAGCCGGAAGGGCAGGTTGCTCTCCCGCGTAAAGCTCTTGATGGTCTGCGGGCGGCCATCCTCGGTCAGGGTGAAGTCGCTCGCTTTGAGGCTGGTCACCAGCGTGCCCTTCTTGTTGAGCACGGTTACCGGCAGCACCACCTCCCGCACCTGCACCTTCAAGGTCGCTACGGGCTGGTCACTGGCCGGCTGCTGGGCAGGGCTCGCAATGGGCAGGCAGGGCAAGGCCAGGATCGATACGGCAAGGGAAAAAACAGATCGTTTTCTCATCATGATGGGTCGAAGCACACTTTCATTCCATTAGACGCGGCAGACGGCGGACTGTTGACTGACCACTCTTGCCCGCGCGGTTTCCAGCCGACAACAATCCGCGCCGCCGTTCATGGTACAAATCTACGCCGAAACCCTCGCCTCCGCTTCGTTGGGCCGCTCCTTCCGCAGCATCGCCAGAACCCCCGCAATATAACCCAGGGTGTGAGCCATGCCGGCGTGCCACGGCGCCGAACAGGACATCTGCGGGCTGTGATCCGGGATCACCACGCCCTCGAATCCATTACGATAGAGAATCGTCAGGATGCGGGTCATATCCACGTCGCCCTCGTCGATGAACGTCTCGCGGTAGTGCGGGACCTTGCCTTTTACATTGCGCAGATGAATGTAGGCGATCTTACCCTGGTGGCAATATTGCTCGACCGCATCGTATATGTCGCCTTCCGTCATCTCCGCCAGCGTTCCCACGCAGAGTTCCAATGCATTGCTGTCGCTGGGCACGGCATCGATCACCCTTTGATACATAGAGGGCTGGTAGACCAGCCTGGGCTGCCGGCGCATGGTGGGCATGGGCGGATCGTCCGGATGCAGAGCCAGCCGCACGCCCGCCTGTTCCGCCACCGGAACCACCTCGGCCAGGAACGCCTCCAGTCTCCGCCATAACTCTTTGTGAGTTATCGAGGGCAAAAATCCCTCAACCGCGTTCTGGTCGTAAACCATGTTCCATACCGATCCATTGGGAACAGGCACATCGTCCACCGGGCCGTCCATGCCCACAGTGACCGCGCCGCCACGTCCCCAGGGTCCGGAGACGCGCCCGCATACTCCCGCAATGCTGAAGTTGTAGCCCAGCACGGGAATCCCAGCCTCGCCCATCCGCCGAATCGTGGTCTTCACATCCTCAATCTGCTGCGAACGCCTGGGGCCGTCCAGAAGAACATCGTGCCAGATGGCCGGGTCCAGATTTTCGATCGCCGCCAGGCACAATCCCGCATCCTCGATCTCGCGGCGAATGGCCCGCATCTCGTCTCTGGTCCATAGCTTCCCTGCCTCTCCCGCCACACCCCAGAGTTCATACTTGCTTCCGGTCGGCTGATTGTTTCTCGGATTCGTCGAGCTTTCCCGGAAGTAGTCGACCAGATGAATCACGACGTGCGTGCAGCCGGCCTGCCGCGCAAAGTCGTAATACTCCCGGGATAACATGTGGCGATACAGTCCCAAGCCCAGTTTCACTTCTCTCAGCCTCCTTTGAACCCGCTCTCAAGACCTACGATAATCGTTTCCATTGCCGTTTGCGCGCGGAACGCATCGCCGCCGGCAGCAGTACTTGAACGTGCCCAGGCCCGTCTCTTCAATTGATGGTTAATGCGATTGATCCTTCATCTGAACGAGCAACATGCGAAGCGCGGTCCTGGCGAAGATGCCGTGAGGCAACATCGGGGACATGTAGACAAATGAGCCTGATTGGGCGATGACCTTGTCCTCTCCCAATTGGACTTCGGCTTCTCCCTCGAGAAAATAGAGAATCGCCAGAGTCGGGGCCGAATGAGCGGAGAGTTCCTGTCCTGCCGAGAAGCCAAACAACGTGACGTTCACGTGATCGTCCTTGTGCAGAACGCGGCTCAAGATTCCCTTTTCCGGTAGCGCGAATTCCTGGTGCAGATTTGCAAGAAACGTATAGTGCATGAGTTTCTCCTTTGTGGGCGTCTTCTTTGACGATGTGATTGCGGGCTGAGAGCGTAGGGCGCGAACAGATCGAGTTTCAATGAAAAAACAAGTATTGAATCAGCTGAACCATCGAACTGTCTCTACTCGAATTGAAACAATACGATCTCGGGATGGGTTCCTACGCGCATGGGCGGACCCCAGGTTCCGGCGCCGGTGGAGGTATAGACCTGCAAGGCGCCGAAGCGTTGCAATCCATAGGCAAATTTACCGAAGGCGCGGCGGATGAACCAGGTAAAAGGGAAGAGCTGTCCGCCGTGGGTGTGGCCGGAGAGCTGGAGGCTGACGCCGGCTTGTTCGACCTGTGCCAAGCGGCTGGGCGAGTGATTGAGCAGAATACTGGCCTGGGCGGGGTCCAGGCGCAGGGCCTCGAAAATGGCGCGTACGCGGAGGATGGAGGTGGTGTCGCCGTAGGGCATGCCCAGGATGTGAAGGCCATCGACGGTCACCCTTTCGTTGGCCAGAACGCGGATGCCGGTGCGGGTGACCACTTCATGGTATTCAGCCGCGCCGCCGTACTCCTCGTGGTTGCCGGTGGCGAAGTAGATGCCGAAGGGCGGGGAGAGTTTTTTGAAGGGAGCGGCCAGGCGGTCAGGGTCTGTTTTGGAACCGTCGAAGAAGTCGCCGGGGAGGAAGATAATGTCTGGACGGAGGCGGGTGGCCAAGGCCACAATGCGCCGGGCGAATCGGGGACCGTTGACGTGGCCCAGATGCAGGTCGCTGACGAGGAGTGCTGTGCGGCCACGCCAGGACTGGGGCAGGTTGGGGAGCTTGACGGGGATGTGCCGGACGCGAATCCAGCGGGCATTGAGTAGGCCATAGATGCCGGTCACGAGGGCCAGGGCAAAGAGGACGGCGGCGATGAGGGGGCGGTTGCGCGGCAGGGTTGAAGCGAGCGGGGAAAGCAGAAGGGCAAAGTTGA
>Ga0187852_1003898_pt1 | contig 10527 bp, 10 predicted proteins | sample June2016WEW_6_40_FD_134511 | JGI IMG/M metagenome (GOLD analysis project Ga0187852, IMG submission 134511) | Peatland microbial communities from SPRUCE experiment site at the Marcell Experimental Forest, Minnesota, USA - June2016WEW_6_40 | ecosystem: Environmental > Terrestrial > Soil > Wetlands...
CCCGGATGGTCTGCCGGTCCGAGAATTACGGTGGGCTCCGACCACGGTCCCCATGGCGCTGGCGCAACGCGCACAGCCACGGCGCCATACATCATCAGCCACCGGTGCAGCGGCGCATTCCATGTGACGGAGAATTCGCCCACGTTGTACTGTCCATCCACAGCAGGCGTGTAGATCTGGTTCGCGTTACCCGGTCGCCACTCTGCTCGCGACACCCATTTGGGTTTGCCATCGGGAGTCAGGCCCGCAAAGAACCGCCACGTCTGTGGATCTGCGAAGGTCTCCACCGGCGAATAGGCCAAGTAGGGAACGCTCTTGCGATAGCGCGGCACACCAAAGATGAACACGCCCAGCTTCTGTTCAGGCGGAAGACCCACCTGTATTTCGGCATTCACTGCCGTCGCATATACAAACCCATCCGGCATCGGCTTCACATCCGTAAACGTGTAGCCCTCGTCGTTGGAGCGGGCCATCACGTCAGTGCCCAGGCTGTTGCTTTCGTTGCTCTCAGGGCATTGCGCTGTCGGCGCGGGACGCTGGAGCGGCTGGTCCGGCGCGGCCGTGTATTCATTTGGCCGCATGCAATGATCTGTCCAGAAGAATCCATACAACAAGCCCTGCACCGCGACTCCGCCCGATGGAACGTTGAAGTAGCCCTGCTTGACGCGCACCGGCCCCACAATGGTTGGCGGGTCAAATCTCTTTTTGCCGCCCTCGGTGCTGCTGTGAATCTTCAAATCGAGGCATGTCTCGGCGTCCGGAAGTTCGGTCCGCGTGGTCACGCCCACTGAATCGTCCGGAATGGTATCGGCCAGCGGGCCTTGGCCATGTGGCGCGGGCCAGCTGTCGCCGAACAGAAGAACCAGTTTGCCGTTGTGCTCCACCGGATAGCCAAGATCGACCGCATCCAGTCCGAAGTTTGTCAGCGTCCTGGCCGCGGTGGGACGGCCGGTTTCCCAGTCGACATCCCCCGTGAGTTGACAGACCTTTTCCGTTTCGCCAATGCGCACGACCGGCGACGGCTTCTGCTGCGCCGTGGCACGTCCGCAAAACACAATCGCCGCCAGTGGGAGCGATACCCAGGCGGCCGTTCTCACCCAAAGTTGATGCACAGTGCGTCTCCTTCTTTCCACACGAATGCAGCTTGGGGGCCCATGTTGTCAGGAAAACATCACCAATCATACACAACGCGGCCGGAGCGGCGGATAAATATGGAGATGAAAAGCGGCACTCCGGCAGCAGAGCCAGCAGGGCGGGCGATAGATGGTAAGTCGTCACTTCGTGGGATCAGAGAGCCGCCCCAAAAACAGAATGCTTCCCGAATTCGCATCGCGGATGAGGAACAGGAACGGGTGGTCCGCGGTGAACACGATGGGTGGTGGCTCGGGTGCGCGATGGAATACCGCCGTCGGCCGCATCACAATCGCCGTCGCGGCCGCGGCCTCCGTACCCTCCTCGTTCACGTCGATGAAGGCCTTGTGGAAGGCTGCGGAGATGGCGAAATCAGGCTTGCCATCCATGCCGGAGAAATCCGCCGCGTTGCTGAAAGCCTGCGCCATGCCCATCTTGCCGAGGGTGCCGCTTAGCTCAAACTGCTGCGTCATCTTGAAGCGCGGAAGAGTAAGGACGACCGTATCTTCGGGTTCGAGCTTCTCAAGCCACTCCTTTAGCGCCGCGGCGGTAACGGCCTTCTCGAGCGCAGGAAGGCCCGCAATCTCCTTCGGCAGCAACACTACCATCGAGAGCTCGTTCCCCGAGTAAGGCAACTCGAGCGCCTGGAACGCGCCGCCGTCGTAATAGCGGTAGCTGCCGGTGCGGTGCATCAGCGGCGCCTTCACGGTCTCGGCCGCGCTCAGGTGGAACGCATCGTCTTCGGACTGAGCCTTGTCGAAACTCTCGATCCAATTCCCCTTGAAATAGATGGCATTGGTCAGCACCAGCCGCGTGAAAGGCGTGATGGTGCCGGGCGCAAGCAGATTCCGGATCTTGTCGTTGGTTTGCTTTTCGACCGACTGATTGATGGCGGCGCGCACACTGTCGGGGGCGGACTTGAAATCGACTGCGTGGAATCCAGCGCCGTAGTCGGTCTGAACCAGCTTCAGGTAGGCCGGGAGGAAGTTCGTGTCGTGTTGCGCCCAGAGCGCGTCGGCCACGTGTAGCTCGTAGCCAGTGTGCGGGCCGTTCATGCCGGCGAGCAGCGCGCCCATGGCGGGGTGCAGGCGCTCCGGCGGCAGCGTGAAGTGGAAGACCTTCTCGATCTCGGTCGCCGTCTGGCCGCGCGCGCCGGCGTAGGCCATGGCGAAGGCCGTCGAAATGCTTTCCGGCGAAAAGAAGAGATTGCCGGGCTGGGTGCGCAGTTGTGTGTAGAGATCGATGGCGAAGGCATTGCTGCCCTTCACGGCCTCGGCCTGGTCGGCGTTTGCCGCAGGTGATGTTTGAGCTGCCACAACCGCCGAGCCGCAGAGCGCGAGAAAGACAGAAGGCAGTAACTTCATTGAATCCACCTACACGATCGCCGGGCAGCTGCTATCCCATCAGTCCCTTGTGTCCCAGCCAGCCACGCAGATAAGACGCCTGTCCGATGTGGTAAGTTTCGTGGATCGCGAGGAAGCTGACGATGCCGCTCACTTTGCCGTCGGCGCTCGGAGGCCCGCTTGTCGCAGGTTGCGAGAGTGCCTCCTCCGATACTTTGTCAAGTGTGCCGGCCAGCACGCCGGAGACCTCGCGCCACGCATCGAGCAGCGTGTCGGGCGACGGGTAGGCGGCGTCATCTTCGCATTTGGCGCCACGCGCGAACATGCCCAGCCAGGGCTGCGACCACTCCTTGCCCAGCCTTCCGAGCAGCATCTTGCGGGTCCACACGACGTGGCCCACGATCCACGCGATGTGATTGCATTTTTCGCCGGGGCGGTGCAGCCACTCTTCCGGCGACAGATCGCTCACCATCTTGACCAGGAAATCTGAGTTGAAGCGATAGTTTTCGGCGGCGGTTGCAATGACTTGAGGGACGGGCATGAGACCTCCGAGGATGGATGTGAGTTTACGCGCGGCTCAGATAGGCGCCTTCGCTGGTGTCGACGCGAATCTTTTCTCCCTGGTTGATGAAGGGGGGAACCTGGACCACAAGACCGGTTTCGGTCTTGGCGGGTTTGGTGACGCTGGAGGCTGTCGCCGACTTCAATCCCGGTTCGGTTTCGATGACTTCGAGATCCACAGTCTGCGGCAGTTCGATGCCCACCGGCTGCCCATCGAAATAGCTGACGTGAATCTGCAGATTGGGAGTGAGATACTCGACCGCATCGCCGAGCGTTGCACTCTTGAGCACGGTCTGCTCGAAGTCCTGCGGGTTCATGAAGTAGTAATCGTCGCCGTCGGCGTAGAGAAACTCCATGAGAATTTCGTCGACAACGACCTTCTCGATGGCGTCGGCGGAGCGGAAACGGTGCTCGAACATGGCGCCGGATTTCAGGTTGCGCAGCTTGGCCTGGATAAAGGCGCGAAGGTTGCCTGGCGTACGGTGCTCGACCTTGAAGACCGTGTGAAGCTGGTCGTTGTGTTTGATGATCATGCCCGGACGAAGTTGTGTGGCGGGAATCGCCATAAGTGTTGCAGCTCCTTGCTGGATTTGCGCGCGGCGCGCTATGAAATATGCCGTTTGGCCTTTATTTATTGTAGCCCAGCGGGTAGTGCAGGGAGCAAGGGAGCGAGGGACCGGGGGAGCAAGAAAGCGGAGTGCGTCGGCAAAAGTCGATCGCTTGCAAAGACTCCTTGGCGTTCGAAGTAAATATGACGGTCGAAGTTAGGTGAGGCCCACCCTAACAGGCGCGATATAGAATAGCGATGAGCCAGCGAGAAACCGCGGGGAGAAAGCACGAGCGCATGAGCAAGCCAGTTTCAATCTGTGTGATCGGGTCCGGTTATGTGGGACTTGTGACGGCAGCCTGCTTTGCCGAAATTGGCCACCGTGTGATCTGCGTGGACAACGACGAAGCTAAGGTGAAACAACTCCGCGACGGTGGTGTGCCCATCTTCGAGGAGCATTTGCCGGAGCTGCTGGCCAGGCATCGCGGCAACTCGGTGCTCTTCACCACGGATCTGGGCGAGGCCGTGGAGAAGAGCGAGGCGGTTTTCATTGCAGTCGGGACGCCGCAAGGCGACAGCGGCGCCGCGGATTTGTCCTACGTGGAAGCAGTGGTCGCGGAGATCGCCCGCACCATGAACGGTTACAAAGTGATTGCGGAGAAGAGCACGGTTCCGGTCTACACCAACGACTGGATCCGGCGCGTTCTGCACCGCCATGGCATCAAGCCGGAAAGCTTCGATGTGGTCTCGAACCCCGAGTTTCTGCGCGAAGGCACGGCGGTCAAGGATTTTCTGCATCCCGACCGCATTGTGGTCGGCGCCAACAACCAGCGCTCCGCGGAGGTGCTCCAGCGCATCTATGAGCCGCTGACCAGTGGCAGCTATTACGCGCAGCCGGGCGCGCTGGCAGGCGTGTGCAGCGCCGCGCATCCCGCGCGGCTGATTACCACCTCGACGCAAAGCGCAGAGATCATTAAGCACGCGTCGAACGCTTTTCTGGCCATGAAGATCTCGTTCATCAATGCCGTAGCCAACCTGGCCGAGGCGGTCGATGGGGACATTGAGGATATTTCCTTGGGGATAGGGCTCGACAGCCGAATCGGTTCCAGGTTTTTGCGCGCAGGGTTGGGCTACGGAGGCTCCTGTTTCCCCAAGGACGTGGCCGCGTTTCACTGGGTGGCGCAGGAGCGGGGCGTGGATTTTCAACTGCTCGAAGAAGTGCGCAAGATCAACGAGACGCAGAAGGAAGTCTTCTTCAATAAGGTGCGCTCGGCCTTGTGGACGCTACGCGGCAAGCGGCTCGCGGCTCTGGGCCTGGCCTTCAAGGGCGAGACCGACGACATTCGGGAGTCGCCCGCCATCGGCATGATTTGCATGTTGCTCGATGCCGGCGCGATTGTGACGGCCTTCGATCCCGCGGCCATGGAACGCGCGAAAGAAGTCTTGCCGGCCGCGAAGAACATGCACTATGCGGGCGATCTCTACGAAGTGGCGAAGGATGCCGACGCCTTGCTGATTCTGACCGACTGGAAGGAGTTTGCCGCGATCGATCTCGCGCGGTTGAACCGGGCCATGCGCTTCCCGATCGTGATCGACGGTAGAAACCTGTACGAGCCGCAAGAGATGCAGAACCACGGATTCACCTATGTGAGCGTAGGCAGGCCGACGGCATACCACGCGCAGGAAGGCAAGCCGCGCAAGGCGTAGATGCAGGGACGAGTGTGAGTGCGGGTGTGGGTGCACTCACACCCACACTAACCACTAACCACTGCTCTCGGAGCACCGAACTTTGACCATGCACGTTCTTGTTACCGGCGCAGCCGGGTTTCTCGGATCGCATCTTACCGACCGCCTGTTGAGCGACGGCCACACGGTTCTTGGCGTGGACAACCTGTCCACGGGGGATCTCGACAACCTCGCCCATCTCGGCGGTCATCCGCGCTTCCGGTTTGAGGAGCAGGACATCTGTACGAGCTTCGATCCTGGCCACGTAGATTACGTTTTCAATCTGGCTTCTCCGGCCAGCCCTCCGGAGTATCTGCGCCTGGGCATCCAGACGCTGCGCGTAGGATCCGTTGGTGTGGAGCACACGCTGGGGATCGCCGCGCGCTACAACGCAGCCTACCTGCACGCCTCGACTTCAGAGTGTTACGGCGACCCGCTCGAGCATCCGCAACGCGAGAGCTACTGGGGCAATGTGAATCCGATCGGTCCGCGCTCGGTGTACGACGAGGCCAAGCGGTTCGCCGAAGCCATGGTAATGGCCTACCACCGCTCCCGCGGAGTAAGCACGCATCTGGTGCGCATCTTCAACACCTACGGCCCTCGCCTGCACCCCGCGGACGGCCGGGTGATCTCGAACTTCATGATGCAGGCGCTGCGCGGCGAGCCGCTGACCATCTACGGCGACGGCCAGCAGACGCGCAGCTTCTGTTATGTCGACGATCTGATCGATGGCATCATGCGCCTGGCGCACAGCGACGAGCACCTCCCGGTCAACATCGGCAATCCCGCGGAGTTCACGATTTTGGAGTGCGCGCAAACCGTGCTCGAGGTTACGGGTTCGAAGAGCAAACTGTGCTTTGTCGACCTGCCCGCCGACGACCCCACGCGCCGCTGCCCCGATGTCGCCAAGGCGCGCACACTGCTCGGATGGGAGCCGCATGTTCAGCTCAGGGAAGGACTCCAGAAATCGCTCAATTACTTCAAGAGCAAGCTGGTGCACGGCGGCGAGGACGCGGCGCCAAAGTCTTAGCGCGGCGGCTCATAAGGCTCGGCGCGCAACAGATTTGACAGAGTATTGCGCTCGCCCGGCGTGAAGACGTTCTGGTAGCGCGCGGAGTTGAGAACGGTGTCGCGCTGGTCAAGAGGCACGGAGCGCAGATCCTGGAATGCGCGCTTGACCAACGCCTGGCGGTCAGGCGGCAGCGTCATCAGGTTGCGGCCGGCCTGGCGCACCTGCGCCTGTTCCTGCGGAGACATGCGCTCCAGCATTTCGCTGCGGGCCAGGCGGCGCTCGCGTTGCGCCTCAGGCATCTGGTTCAGCTGATGCAACTGCTGGACGAGGCGCTGCTGCTGAGCAGGAGGCAAACGGTTGAAGCTGGGATCGTTGCGCAGCATCCGCTCCTGCTGTTCGACGGGAACGCCCCGGCGCTGGTTCAACCAGTCGCCCAGATGGCCCGGAGGGGCTGCGCCCGGATAAGCATTTCCGGGTCGCACGGCATTGGGATAGGCCGGACGCGTGAACGCGGGATTCTGTCCGCCATAGTTCGGCGGGTAGCCGGGGACCGGGCGCGGCGCAGGGTTCTGCGGCTGATTTTGCCGCGGCTGATTCTGATACTGCGGCTGCTGATTCTGATACCGCCGCTGCGGGTTCTGATTGGCGCGCGGTCGATTCTGGAATTGCCCTGGATAGCTTTGCTGGCGGGCGGCACGCGGCCGACTCTGCCCGGAGCCGGAACGCATGCCTGCGGCGGGACGGGACTCAGCGCGACGTTGAGCGAGCACTCCGGCCGCGGGCAGGCAAAGAATCAGCAAAGCAGCCGCAAGAGCCGCCGCACACATTCTTTCCGCGTTCCAGATCCAGTTCACAAGTCGTTCCCCCGGCCGTAAGCCAGCATCTCAAATCAATCAGTCTCCGCTCTCGTTGCCGGAGAGCGATTCCATCTGGTCCAGCACCTGAGCGTTGCTATCGAGCGTCTGCAGATCGTGCACCACGGCGGCCTGCGGAGAGGGCTGCGCTGGCTGCATCCAGTCGGTGACGCCAAGATACGCGCCGCCGCCCACCAGAAGCGTCACGGTCAACGCCATCGCCGCCAGAGGACGCACGTGCAGGCCCGGACCATACGCGACGCTGGCGCGGATGCGCGCGACGCCGCGTGCCAGCCAGCCGGCCGGCGCTGCCTGGCGCTCTTCCCTCATCTTCGCGCCCAGCCGCGTCAGAAAGTAAGGGCTCGGCTCGGGAGCTTCCCAGGTATCGAGCAACTGCATGATTGCCTTGAGCTTCCCAAGCTCGGCCTGGCAGCTGCCGCATTCGGCAACGTGGGCTTGAACCTTGGCAGGCACTGCATGTGGATCGAGCAGCAGATCGGCCAGCTTCTCATCCACTATCTTGCAATTCGTCTTTTTCATGGCTTGCCACCCCGCAATCTGCCGGTTGATTCCGGCATCTTTCCACTTTTCCGTCAAACAAAATCCTTCAGTTTTTCCCGGAGCGTCTGGTAGGCGCGGAAGAGCAGCGACTTGGTCGCCGACTCGCTCAGCTTCAGCACCTCGCCGATCTGCCGGTAATCCATCTCCTGGTACTTGTGCATCAATACTGCCATGCGCTGCCGCTCGGGTAGCGCCATCACGTGGCGGCGAATCGCGGCCATGCGCTCGTCGCGCAGCAGCCGCTCTTCCGCCGAAGGCTCGCCGTCGGCCAGATCCGGAGACGTTCCGGTCTCCACGTCCGGCTGGTCCAGGTAGACCGTTTGCGCGGTCCGCTCGTGCCGGGTGTCGCGCGCGTAGTTCACCGCCAGGTTGGTCGCGATCCGGTAGAGCCAGGTCGTAAACCGCGCCTCGGCCCGGTAACTCCCCCTGGCGCGATAAACGCGCAAAAAAACTTCCTGCGCCAGCTCCTCCGCAACGGCCTGATTGCCTACCATCCGGAAGATAAAATGAACCATCGCGCGGTGATATTTTTCCGCAAGGTAATCGAAGCTGGCCTCATCTCCCTCGGCCACCCGGAGCATGATGGCTGCATCGCTCGCCGGATCGAGCTCCACCCGCGCACCCACTCGCGCGTTCGGCGCCCCCGGCCTTAGGGCCGAACCGGCGCCCAATGCCTCGCCACTGAGGACCATGGTGGCCATATCTTCTGGAACCCCATCCGCGCCAGAAGGTTGCGGCCGGTAATCGGCCTGTTCGCCCGAATCCGCGGCTTCCGGGCTGTCGTCGCCGGGGTCCGGCGAGCCGTCCCTGGAAAACGCGGCAATGCCATCCTTTTGGTGAGAAGCCGAAGGCGGCAATCCGGAGCCAGCCAGGCCGGAAACTGGGCCCAGCGCGGCTCCCCCGCGCAACGGGAACTCACGTCCCTGCCGGATTGAACGCGTTCTCCTGAACATACCCGGTTTCCCGTCCAAACCCCACGGTATCCAAGGCAAACCGCAACCCCAAATCTCCGCCGGATTTGGACGTAAAGCTCTGCTGGTGTTACTCTATCTCATGGGACGCCTTGCCGGGCGGCCTTCTCGTGGCTGCGGTTCCAGACTACGTTCAGGGGCTGTTCCCGGGGCAGATTGACCGGTAGGTTACGCCTCTCGGGAACAGGGATTTTCCCGGACCGGGACGGCAACCGCACCCCCCTCCCAAGCCCATTTCCCGGGCGCTTAACTCAGCGGTAGAGTGCCATCTTCACACGGTGGAAGTCGCAGGTTCGAATCCTGCAGCGCCCACCATGATTCAGGCTGAATACTCTTCGGCCCGGGGCCCTTCGTCCGCCTCGGGCTTCTTTCAGCCGTGTCTTTTTCTCAAGTGCGGGCGGCGCGGCGTGCGCTTCCCTCGGGCACAACGCTGGGCCAGAACATCTGGGCGCAGTATTCTCTTGATCTTTCAAGAGGCTGTGGGCTATTAGCGGGAGGGCCACTCTTCGACTACGACGCCGAGATCGTTGAGTTGCTTGATGGCGGCTTCGACGTTGCGGCGGACCATGGGGCGGTCTTTGGGGGCGGCCGAGGAAGATTCTGCAATCGCGATCACGCGGCCGTAGCGCCATGCGCCGGCGGGGATGGCGACCACCGCCTTACCGAGATCCGCGGGCCGCAACTGGAGCTCTTGGCGGCGTGCGGCCTCGGGGCGGAGCAAGGTTCCCTGGCCTACGGGGCTGGGATTGGCGTCGGGCATGAGGATGCGAAGGGTGATGGTGTCGGGGCCGACGAAGAGAAACGGATTGGCCCACGCAGCCGGGTCGTGAATATCGATGTAAAGGCTCTTGGTGGGCAGAGGAATCTGTTCGAGCTGGGCGCGATCCTGGTCAAGCTGGGTCTCCTGGGCCTGAACCTTCTGCTCGACCTTTTCTGCTTTCTTGGTCACGCCTTCGACGGCCTGCTCTTCCTTGTGACAGGCTGCGAGCAAAAAGGCCAGCAGCGCGGCCATGACGAAGACTTGCTTGAGACGAAGACGCGCCATCACCAGATCAAGGATAACAGGGCGGGTGCGTGCGATCCCGCGTACCCGGTTCTAAGTGTTGAGTTGAAGAGGCCGGCGGAGATTTGTGCGATCCCGCATCCCAAAAATCGGGACGTGGGGCACCCATTTTCGTGCTGAGCCGAAAGAGGTGGGTTGAGGTTCGTGCGACCTCTCATTTCCTGCCTTCTCGTTCCCTCGTTCCCTCGTTCCCTTGGTCCCTGCTTTCAATCAGGCTGCGGGCGATGGAGTCGAGGACGCCGTTGAGAAAGTTGATGGACTCGGTGGCGCAGTAGCGGCGGGCGATCTCGAGCGCTTCGTTGATGACGATGGGAAAGGGCGTGGACTTGAAGCCGACGAGCTCGGCAACGGCCATGCGCAGCAGGTTGCGATCGACGGCGGGCATGCGATCGAGACGCCAGTGCGTGGAGTGACTGCTGAGAAGCGCGTCGATCTCTTCCTGGCGCTCCACGGCCACGCGAAAGAGGTCTTCGGCGAAGCCGCTGACTTCGGGTTCGACGGGATCGCCGGCCTTCCAGAAGGTGGCGCGAACCTGGTCGGGGGTCTGGCGGCCGACGTCGGCCTGGAAGAGCATCTGCATGGCGAGCTCGCGGGACTTGCGGCGATGGCGGCTGGTCAAGCGGGACCGCCTTGCTCAATCTTGCGGCGCAGGCTCACCATTTCAATAGCGGCGGCGGCGGCCTCGAAGCCCTTGTTGCCGGCCTTGATGCCGGCGCGGTCGAGAGCCTGCTCGAGGGTTTCGCAGGTGAGCACGCCGAA
>Ga0187852_1003899_pt1 | contig 10526 bp, 10 predicted proteins | sample June2016WEW_6_40_FD_134511 | JGI IMG/M metagenome (GOLD analysis project Ga0187852, IMG submission 134511) | Peatland microbial communities from SPRUCE experiment site at the Marcell Experimental Forest, Minnesota, USA - June2016WEW_6_40 | ecosystem: Environmental > Terrestrial > Soil > Wetlands...
TCCGTCGTGATCGGCGCGGGCGATGATTGCGCCGTGCTCGATTTCGGGCTGCCGGACAAATGGCTGCTGTTCAAAACGGATGCAATCGTCGAAGGCGTTCATTTTACCAAAGACACGCCGCCGGAAAAAATCGGCCGCAAAGCCCTGGCCCGCGCCCTCAGTGACATCGCCGCGATGGCCGGCACGCCCACCGCCGCGCTCGTGACCATCGCGCTGCCGCAAAAGTTCGATGTGAAATTCGTCGAAACCATTTACGACGGCATGCGGGCGCTGGCACAAAAACTCGGCGTGGCCATCGTGGGCGGCGAGACGACAGCGAACCCGGAGCGCATTTTGATTTCCATTGCGCTGCTTGGTTTTGTGCCGCGCAAAAAAGCCGCGCTGCGTTCCGGCGCAAAAACCGGCGATGTCATTTTTGTGACGGGTGAACTCGGCGGTTCGCTGGCGGGCAGACATTTGGAATTTGAACCGCGCCTGGCCGAGGCGCGCTGGCTCGCGGAAAACTTTTCCATTCACGCAATGATTGATTTGAGCGACGGACTGGCGGGCGATTTGCGGCACATTTTGAAAGCCAGTCACGTCGGCGCGGAATTGTTGAAAGACGCAATTCCGGTTTCCCGCGCGGCGAAGGAAAGGGCGCGTAGCCGCGCTTGTCAAAGCGCGGACAATCCGCCGATTGACATCGGCGGCTACAAACCAGCAATTGCTGCGGCGCTGACCGATGGCGAGGATTTTGAACTGTTGTTCACGGTGGCGGGCGCCGACGCGGTGAAATTGCTCGACGCGTGGAAAAAACAATTCCCGAAACTCCGCCTGAGTTGCATCGGCAAAATCACGGCGGGGGAAGGCGTCACGATTCGGGACCAAACCGGCGCCCAACCGCTTACAGTCCATGGCTACGTTCATTTTGCATAACAAAGTGGGGCAGGCTTCCAGCCTGCCTTGTTTGATGGGGAACGACAGGCAGGATGCCTGTCCCACTCTAATTCATGGCTGCATTTATTTCGCATAGTCCGGCGGAGACCGGGTCGCTCGGCGAGCGCTGGGGGCGCGCGGCGCAACGCGGACTGGTCATCGGCTTGTCCGGCGATTTGGGCGCGGGCAAAACGCGGCTCGTGAAGGGCATCGCGCGCGGACTCGGCATCACGGCGCGGGTGCATTCGCCGACGTTCACGCTGGTGAACGAATATGGCGGCGGGCGGCTGCGGCTGTTTCATCTGGATTTGTACCGGCTCGAAACGCGCGGGCAAATTGTGTCCGCCGGACTGGAGGAATTCCTGCAACCGGACGGCGTGACGGTGATTGAATGGGCGGAGAAAATGGTGGATGAAGAATGGCAAATGAAGAATGAAGAAAAACCGCGCCGGATGATTTTTGTAAAAATTGAGATCTTGGGCGGGTCGGAGCGAAAAATTATTTATGACGATTTTGGCGCTTGAATTTTCTTCACCGCAACGGAGCGTGGCCGTCCTTTCCTCAAGTCGGAGGGACAAGCCATGCGAGTCCCATTCCTCTTCGGTCCCCGGGAATATGGGGACGCATATGACTCGTCCCTCCGAAGGCGTGATTTGTGAAGCCATTGAAACCGGCGGTCAAAGCACGCGGGCTTTCAGCATGATTGAAAAAGTTCTGGCCGAAGCCAAAATCGAGCGCGAGCAGATTGAAGTGTTGGCCATTGGTCTGGGCCCCGGTTCCTACACCGGCATCCGCGTCGCGCTTTCACTGGCACAAGGCTGGCAACTGGCGGCCCGCAATGGCGGGATGAAATTGCTCGGCCTCAGCAGCGTGGACTGTGTGGCGGCGCAGGCACAGGCGGAAAAAATTTCCGGCCGCGTGAACGTGGTGATTGACGCGCAACGGAATGAATTTTATCTGGCGGCGTACGAAATTTCGGCGGACGGCTGGCGGGAAATCGAGCCGCTGCGGATTTTGACGCGGGCGGAGGTTGAATCACGGGCCGGCGCGAAAGAAATCTTGATCGGGCCGGAGGTGACACGATGGTTTCCAAATGGCCGGATGGTTTTCCCACGCGCGGCGATGTTGGGACAACTCGCCTTGAACCGAAACGATTTTGCCGCGGGCGACAAGCTGGAGCCAATTTATTTGCGGGAAACGAATTTTGTGAAGGCGCCGCCGAGCCGGCGAATCGCGCCTTGACCCTGGGAGTTTTTGGTTCTTTTTTGGTTCTGCTTGAAGCGCTTGACGCGCTGCCACTACTGTCAAATTTTAGGACAGGGAGGGTTGGAGTGACAAAGGGCAATCGTCCGGCAGACGGTGCTTCAAACATTAATTTGGCGTGGCGTTGGCAGTCTTCAGCACACCGGCGCGCCGGGACACGCGACCCAACGGGCAAGGGCTGTAAATAAGGCCATTCCCCCTCATGATGGCACGTGCCATGCTAAAAACCATTATCATTATCTGGTGCGCAAGAAACGCCGGTGGCGAAAACTCAAATTTATCCATTATGCTGGTTCATTTTAAACAAGCCGGCAAGCGGAATGCCGTCAGCGCATTCACGTTGCTGGAAGTCATGATTGGGTTCGTCATTTTCGGAGTGGTGACTACGGGGATGATTTACGGATACGTACAGGCCAACCGGACGGCGGAATGGAGTTCGCAGTCGCTGGCGGCCATGTCGTATGCGTCGCAGGGAATGGAGCAGATGCGTTCGGCGCAATGGGATGCAGAGGAGTACTCTACAGCCAGCGGGCAGGGAACCACTGACGTGCTGGGGAATAATTTTCAAACCAATCAGGTTGACACACTGGACATTCCGACAAGTGGCGGCCTGATCTCCGTCACGAATTACATGACCGCTACGCGGTATACAAACTCCCTTGGGTTAACCAGCCCGCCGATGAAGCTGCTCGTCTCGCAAGTTGTGTGGACCTTCCGGCTGACCGGTCAATTGTTCACCAACACCATCGTTACCCTGCGCGCCCCCGACCAACTCCAATGAAACTTTTCAAAAACATCCAAAACCGGGCGCGGCGGAGAAACGTTCGTGGGTTCACGCTGGCGGAAATGGTGATCACGGTTGGGGTCTTCCTGTTTATCTTCACCGGCGTGATGGTCGCCGTTCAAATTTTCGGGTTGCGCATTTATACGCTGGCGGCAACCAAGCTGGTGGCCACCGCCGGTGGCCGCCAGGCGCTGAACCAAATCCGGGACCAAATCCGGGAGGGGAAACTGGTTTATGTCGGGAACTGTTCCGCTCCCAGCTACTCTTCCTTCGCGCTCATTGGGGCGACAAACTCGCAGCAGGGCAACGCGCTGATAATTTATCCCACCACGAACACGGCCTGGTACTCGATTTACTATCTGGACACCAGCACCACGACCAATCGCTTGATCCAATTTAACGTATCCAATAGCGTCACCACCTACACCAACACCCTGGCCAAGTACCTTACCAACAACCTCGTTTTCGATGCCAGGGACTGGCAGAACAATATTGTGACGAACTACCAAAGTTTGGATAATCGTTTGCTCATAGAGGTGACGATGCAATTTTCGCAATGGGAATACCCGATCGCCTACGTCGGGACCAACGGTCTCAACGCTTATGATTATTACCAACTGCGCACGCGGGTCTTCCGTCGCGCGTGGAACTGAAAGCACAAAGGAGGTTTATGAAAATTATATCCAGACCCAGACAGCGGAACCGCCGGGGTTACGCCTTGATCATCATCATGTGTTTTTTGGCTGCCTGTCTGGTCGTCTTTACCAGCGTGATGTATTGGGTCTCCAGCAGTTCCTTTGTGACCGCGCAGAACAACCAGTTCAACATGAGCGAAGCCGCCGCGGAAGCCGCCACCGAAAAAGTCCTTTCCCAAATGAATTACGACTACGTCGCCCAAAGTCTCTCGAACAACGGGGCCTATTACGGCAGCACATTTATTCCCACTACGAACGATCAGGCGAGCTGGCCCATCCAATATGTCTATAGCGACACCAACGTCCCACCGAACCAGAACCAGATCAGCGTCTGGATGGGTCCATGGTCCACCAACACGGTGCCTCTGAACTCGCAATACGCGGGGTTGTATGGCCTGGTGCAGAACTGCATCCTCACCGCCACCGCCACGCCGATTGGCCAGCGTTTCAACGTGCCGGCCACCGTCAGCGAGTCAATTCAATTCGCCTCCATCCCCCTCTTTCAATTCGCCATATTCTATAATATGGATTTGGAAATTGATCCCGGCGCTGCCATGACCATCAAGGGCTCGGTGTGGTCCAATGGTGGCATTTGGTCGGGCACGCCCAATGTTTCTTATAGTTCAACGGTCTCAGCTGTGGGAAAGATTTATTACGCCCCCAACAACGGAACCGATCCTTTTTGCTCCGGCAAAGTTGATAGTGGTGGCGCCGCCGGCGGCACGCCCATCGGGAATTTCACTTATGCGCCGGTCTCCGGCAACGATCGAATAACCATGCCGATCGGCACCAACAATGATCCTGCTGCCGTCGCAGCGATCATCAACATACCGCCGGCTACCTATGCCATGAACACGGCGGCGGCCTTTACGACCAACGGCCAGTTCTATTTCGCCAACAGCGCCGATCTCTACCTCACTAATTTTCCCAACGGCACCAATTGCACCCCCATGCCCACGCCCTGTGGCACCAACATGATTCTGTATTATCAGGATGCGAATAATACAGCAGGAGCCCCCCCCTATCAGACCCAGATACCGTATGATTTTTATTTAATGACAAACAGGTACCTCCACAATATTTTTAGCACCAACTATGTAAGTCCAATCCTGTCCACCAACATCGGCTGTATCACCAACATTGTTTATGCCGGCTATTCGTTTTTGACGAATGTTCTCTTCTACGACTGGCGCGAAGGCTGGAATGGTGGGAACGGCCCTCCGAAAGCGGTTCAAGCCGTCCAGATTGATGTCCAAAAATACAACATTTGGCTCACCAACAGTGCGGCCACCAATAGCGGCAGCTCCTACAACACCCAATGCCAGCTATCCAGTCACAAATCCCATCCGATTGACTCCATTTATGTTTATAACGCCGTTCCTTTGACCAGCACGACCCTCCCGGCTGTGCGCGTCGCCAACGGAGCAATGTTACCGTCGCAAACATTAGGCAAAGGCTTCACCGTCGCCACGGCGATGCCGTTGTATGTGTGGGGCAACTACAACTCGGCAAATAACCTCGGCTCATCGCTCGGCCAAAATAGCACCACCTACACCTGGCCGGCCGCGCTCATTGCCGACTCCATCACCATTCTTTCCACCAATTGGAGTGATGCCAACAGCCTTTATGGCAATATAACAGTTTGCACCAGCGGAGGCCCGACGCCCAAAACAACCACCGTCAACGCCGCGATGGTTGAAGGGATAGTCCGGTCAACCAATGGCATCTACAGCGGCGGGCTGGAGAATTTTCTCCGTTTGCTGGAGAATTGGTCAAGTAGCATCCCACTATGGTATAATGGCTCCATCGTTGTCATGTTCCCCAGCCAATATGCGACCAATTACCAACAGGCCCCCGGCAATTATTACAATCCCCCCGGCCGCAATTGGGCTTTCGACACGAATTTTATCCAGCAAGCCGGGCTGCCGCCGCTCACACCGCAAGCCAAGGGCGTCATCCGCGCCAACTGGAATGCTTACTAATTACTAATGTAAAATGAAAACGCCGCAAACTTTGAAGCTTGCCTGTCTGCTGTGTATAATAGCGCTGCAAGCGGTCACCAGCGAAGGTCAAACCGTGACCAAGGTTGCCGCAGGAGGCTATCACAGCCTGTTTCTCAAGAGCGATGGCAGTCTGTGGACCATGGGCGACAACGACGACGGCGAGTTGGGCGACGGCACTTACAACCAGGCCAACCTTCCCGAGCAGATTGTGGCCAGCAACATCACAGCGATTGCCGCAGGAGTATTCCACAGCCTGTTTCTCAAGAGCGACGGCAGCCTGTGGACCATGGGCGACAACAGTTATGGCGAGTTGGGCGACGGCACCACTGATAACGACAACTACAACACCAACCTTCCTGAGCAGATTGTGGCCAGCAACGTCACGGCGATTGCCGCAGGAGTATTCCACAGCCTGTTTCTCAAGAGCGACGGCAGCCTGTGGGTCATGGGCAACAACGGTTATGGCCAGTTGGGCGACGGCACTTACAACACCACCAACCTTCCCGAACAGATTGTGGCCAGCAACGTCACGGCGATTGCCGCCGGACGCTACCACAGCCTGTTTCTCAAGAGCGACGGCAGCCTGTGGGCCATGGGCTACAATGCCTCTGGACAGTTGGGCGACGGCACTTACAACCAGACCAACCGGCCCGAGCAGATTGTGGCCACCAACGTCACGGCGATTGCCGCAGGATGGACCCACAGCCTGTTTCTCAAGAGTGACGGCAGCCTGTGGGCCATGGGCTACAACGGTTATGGCCAGTTGGGCGACGGCACTTACAACCAGACCAACCGGCCCGAGCAGATTGTGGCCACCAACGTCACGGCGATTGCAGCAGGATACTTCCACAGCCTGTTTCTCCAAAGCGATGGCAGTCTGTGGGCCATGGGCAACAACTACGATGGCCAGTTGGGCGACGGCACTACTGATAACGACAACTACAACACCAACTGGCCCGAGCAGATTGTGGCCAGCAACGTCACGGCGATTGCCGGAGGAGGCGACCACAGCCTGTTTCTCCAAAGCGATGGCAGCCTGTGGGCCATGGGCGACAATGCCTCTGGACAGTTGGGCGACGGCACTTACAACCAGATCAACCTTCCCGAGCAGATTGTGGCCGGTTCAAGCGTGCCCCCGGGCTACAATCAAATCTCTGGCCAGCTTTTGGGAACGGGCGACATGCAGTTGTCCTTTGTGGGCATCGCCGGAGCGAATTACGCGCTGGATCATTCCTTCAGCCTGGCACCGCCCAACTGGGCGCCGCAGTTGACCAATCCCACCGACGCGGGCGGGGTGCTGGTGTTCACCAACACGCCCGATCCCACCACCAACAATTTCTGGCGCATCCGCTCCGTGCCATAGCTTCAGCTAACCAACAGTTGCCACGACCAAACCCGCGGGCGAAACATGCCCCTTCTGCAAACCATGCGCCGGACGGTTTTTCATGCGGGCATTTTGTTTGTGCCAGTGCTGGTTAACCGCGTTTGTCACCTTGACCAGCCACGCCCGGTCTTTGACCAGTTCCAGCAGTTCTGACGCCGCAAAGAACTTGATGCCGTTCGGCGGCGGATTGCCGAGCGGCTTGAGCGGGCGCGCGGCAACGAGAATCGGCACATCATGCGGCTGGCAATTCAACCCCCACGCCGCCTGCTCCGCCATCAGGCGAGCCGGTATGGCAATTAACAATAATATTGGCCCATATTGGCGATAAAAAGGAAGGGGTTGGCAGCGGTGGGCAGGCCTTGGCGCAGGCGGGTCTTGAAGGCGGCCCGGAGATGTTCGATGGGATTGAGGTCGGGCGAGTAGGGCGGCAAAAACAGCAATTGACAGCCGGCTGCCTCCACCAGCCTGAGCGTCGTCGGGGATTGATGAAACCGTGCGTTGTCCAGCACGATCACGCTGCCCGGCGGCAGCACGGGCAAGAGCCCCTTTTCAAAACAAGTGTCCACCACCTCCATGTTGCAACTGTCTTGAAACACCAGCGGCGCCACCAGTTTGCCTTGTTGCGAAGCGGCCATGATGCTGGTGCGTTCCCGCCGGGCGCCCGCAACCTCCTGATAAATCCGTTCGCCCCGGGGTGTGCGGCCAGACTCACGATACAGGCGGTGATCCACGCCGTCCCGCGCTGCGGGATCCAGGTAGAAGACGGCGGTGGGGGCCAGCCTTTCCAGTTCGCGCCGGAAGAGCCACCGCTGCGCCTCGTTGCGCTCGCGATATTTTGTGGGTTTTTTTCAGCGTGAAGCCCAACTGTCCCAAACGCACCCAAATCGCGTGATGGCTGACGCCAAACACCCGTTGGAGTTCCTTGAGGGTGGCATCGGGATGCTTTTTGACGTGGGCTTGGAGTTGGTGCGGGTCGAGTTTGCGCCAGTGTCCCCAGCTTTTTTTGGGGGCCAACCTTCCCTTTTGGGCAGCAGCCAGATAACGGTGGACGGTGCGCCGCCCAAGGCCAAAGCGCCGGGCGGCCTCGACTTTGGCCCCGCCGGCGTTGATAAATTTCACCACCCGTTCACGCAAATCCAGGCCATAGGCTTTCATGCCCACAAGCCTGTCAGACCATGTGCCAACGTCAATGTGAAATGCTATGGCTTTGCCTAATTAAAAACTCTGCTTCGCTTTGTCCTTTCCTGCGCATAAGCTGTGCGCGTGAAAGCCGCCATCCTGCACGGCAAGGAAAAAATTCAAATTGAGGACGTCGCGCCGCCCGCGCTCAAACCGGGCGAAGTCCGCATCCGCATCGAAGCCGCGCTTACCTGCGGCACGGATTTGAAGGTTTTCAAGCGCGGCTATCATGCCAAAATGATCGTGCCGCCCGCCGTCTTCGGCCATGAACTCGCCGGCGCGATCTCGGAGTTGGGAGAGGGCAGTTCGGAGCTGGGGTGGAAGATGGGCGACCGCGTGGTCGTCGCGAATTCCGCGCCGTGCGGCGGCTGTTTTCATTGCCGCGCCAGTCAGGAAAATCTTTGCGAAGACTTGTTATTTCTCAACGGCGCTTACGCTGAATCCATCGCCGTTCCCGCGCGGCTCGTCCAAAAAAATCTCCTGCGCCTCAAGCCGGAAACCCATTTCCGCGACGCCGCGCTCGTCGAACCTCTCGCCTGCGTCGTGCAAGGCGTCGAGGACACGCAACTGCGCGCCGGACAAAACGTGCTGGTCATCGGCGCCGGGCCGATTGGTTTGATGTTCGTCGTGCTGGCCAAAAATCTCGGCTGCCACGTCACCGTCGCCGGCCGGCGCGCACCACGATTGGAAGCCGCGCAACGGCTCGGCGTCCCGCAAAGCGGGATCGTGGACATCGGCGACGGCAGCGGATTGGTCACCAAGGTTCGCGAAGCAACGAAGACGCATTTTGACGCAGTGATTGAGGCCGTTGGCCAGCCGGTGGTTTGGGAGGCCGCCGCGCACCTGGTGCGCAAAGGCGGCGTGGTGAATTTTTTTGGCGGCTGCCCGTCCGGCACCACCATCACGCTCGACACGACGCTCATCCATTATTCCAACCTCACTCTGCTCGCGAGTTTCCATCACACGCCGCGCACGATCCGCCGGGCGTTGGAATTCATCGAAACGGGCGTGATTCGCGCGGCGGATTTTGTGGATGGCGAATGTCCGCTCTCGCAGTTGCCGGAGTTGTTCAAATCCATGGCCGCGGGCAATCGTGTCATCAAAACGTTGATCCGCGTCCACGAGTGAAAATTGCAGGGGCGGTGCTTGCCGCGCCGGAGCAAAGACCTGTGGGCCTTGACGGAATTCCGAATGTCGAATGTCGAAATCCGAAATCCCGCAAAGCGGGACGAACTCCGAGGTCCGAAACAACCAAATTGCCAGCCCAACTTTCGGCCTTCGGGTTTCGAGGTTCGGGCTTCTTTCGGAATTCGGATTTCGAGCTTCGGATTTTAAATCACGGCTTCAAAAAATCCTCCAGGTCCCCCTGCAATTTCTGCAGATCGGGCAGGTTGACATACATCATGTGGCCGGCGTCGAACCCGGCGTAAGTGATGTTCGTGCGGTAGGCGGCGTCGAGTTGCATGTGTTCGAGCGCGTAACGCATCGTGTCAATCGGGCAGACCAGGTCGCACCGTCCGCCCAGCACGAGTATCCGCATGTAAGGATTCTGGTTCATCGTGCCGGCGAGCTTTTCCCCGGCGTTGGCGTAGTTGTTGCGCACGCCGTAATTCCACGGCTGCACGCCGGCCAGAATTTCATAAGGCAAATCGTCCTCGAATTTTAATTCCCCGCGCGCATAGCTGTTCATCGCCGCGGAAAACGGCCCGAGCGTCGCCGCGAAAGCCGGGTCAAAGTCAGGATACGGCGACGCGGGGTCATCGTCGCGTCCGGTGATGCGCGCGTCGTAAGCGCCGAGGATCAAACCCTGATCGTGCAGCAATTGCTTGCGGAACACGCCGCTGCCCACCCGCAGATGGTTGTCTTCGATGACTTGCGGCGAAAGGCCCGTGAGCCGCGCGAGTTCGGCGACGACTTTTTTGCGTTCGTCGGCGGGCAGCGATTTGCCTTGTTGCAAGGCGGAAGCGTATTCGCCCCGGGCAAATTCGCGCGCTTCGGCGAGCGCTTTGGGCAAATCGGATTGCAACTCGGGCGGCAATTTTTTGTGGAACTGCGCCGCTGCCGTGTAAGCGGGCAAAAAGAGCGGGAACGGCAAATCGTTGCCCGGCCGGTCAATGATGGTGCCAAAATCCAAAACGCCGGAAACCAAAATGAGGCCGCTTAAATACATCCCGTAACGTGAGCGCAAGTGGTCGGCCAGCCCCGCCGCGCGAAAGACGCCGTAGCTTTCGCCGCAGAGATATTTCGGCGAGAGCCAGCGTTCGTGCCGCGTCGTCCAGAGCCGGATGAATTCGCCGACGGAA
>Ga0187852_1003906_pt1 | contig 10516 bp, 4 predicted proteins | sample June2016WEW_6_40_FD_134511 | JGI IMG/M metagenome (GOLD analysis project Ga0187852, IMG submission 134511) | Peatland microbial communities from SPRUCE experiment site at the Marcell Experimental Forest, Minnesota, USA - June2016WEW_6_40 | ecosystem: Environmental > Terrestrial > Soil > Wetlands...
AGGGTCTTTCCTGCCTTACGTGGCCGAAGGCTACTGCGACTCTCAGCATCGCCGGGACGTGGAGAATTTCTTTAGCGGCCGGTCGACTAAGTACACGGGAGGGCCTCGCATCCTCACTCAAGTACTCGAGAGCATCGACCTGTGCGTCGCCTATAAGAACGCCCAGGAGGCGAGCGTCGCTGAATTCCTCGAGACATACAAACCGGCCCAGAGCGTGGGCGCCGGAAGCCCTTACAAGTAGGCGGGTCAGTAGAACCCTAGTGTGGTGTAACACTCAATTCTTTACAATTGACGCTGGATGGGCGCTGATCAAGAACACTCTCACCCGGCCCCGCAAAGCGGGATCGCCCCCCCCGCTAAGGGGAAGGGGGGATTGAGTTAGAATTGAATCTCCCCTCTCCCCTTTGGGGGAGAGGGGACAGGGGGTGAGGGGGTTCAAGCGAATCGCTCTTGTAGAGAATTAAGTGTGACATGACGCTGGCGACGGACTCCCTGAACTTCGAGCAGCATATGCCTGAAGGGTTGGAGCACCAGTAGACAGGTCTCGTGACCTTTTCGCTCCGAGGAGCGCCATTTCCGCGAGCAGAGGCAAAAAGACCTTCTTCCGGGAGAAAACGCCATGTCTATTCTCCGTCCTCTCATCCAACTTCGCCCCTATCCCAGAACTGGAGAAACTCCGCTTTCTTTTGCCCAAGAGCGAATGTGGTTTCTAGCCCAATACGAGGAAGCCAATGCAGCCTATCTGCGCACCGCTGCATTTCGCCTAAAGGGTGTATTGAATGTGGAAGCCTTTCAGCAAAGTCTGGCCAAGATTGTGGAGCGGCACGAAGTGCTGCGGACAACGTTCCATTCCAGGGACGGATTGCCGGTCCAGATTGTTTCGGAAGCCTGCCCGGTCCCCGTCCGCCATCAGGACCTGAGCGATCTTCACGAGCCCGAGCGAATGCGCCGTTTTCTACAGTTGGCGCGGGAGGAGGTTCATCGCCCCTTCGACCTGTCGCGTGACTTGATGCTTCGCAGCACTTTGTTCAAGCTCGGCGGGCAGGACCACGTCCTGCTTCTGACCATGCACCACATCGCATCGGACGGCTGGTCCCAGGGAGTTCTGCTCAACGAACTGAATGAGTTCTACAACGGTCATTGCGCCGGACTTCCTCCTAAGGTGCCTGAGTTGTCTATCCAGTATGCTGACTTTGCCATTTGGCAGCGCGAGGTTTTCCAGGGCCAGACACTGGCTCAAGACCTCACCTATTGGAGGGAACAGCTTAGTGGAGCTTCCGCCGTACTCCGACTGCCAACCGACCACCAAAGGCCAGAATTGCAGACCTACCGGGGAGCGCGGCAGTCGTTGACACTCTCTAAGGCTCTGACCGAGTCGTTAAAGGACTTGAGTAGGCAGGAGAGAGTAACCCTGTTCATGACGCTGCTCGCGGGATTCAATACGTTACTCTTTCGGTATACGGGACAGGAGGACATCCTAGTTGGCACTCCTGTTGCCAACCGCAATCGAGTTGAATTCGAAGGGCTGGTCGGATTCTTGGTCAACACCTTGGTCCTGCGGACTAACCTCTCTGGCGACCCGAATTTTCGTGAACTCCTGCGTCGTGTGCGTGAGATGACATTGGAGGCCTATGCGCACCAAGACCTTCCTTTCGAGAAACTGGTCGAGATGCTACAACCCGAGCGAAACCTCAGTTACTCGCCAGTCTTTCAGGTGATGTTTAGTCTGCGCAATCTCCACGCGGAAGTCCCACCCCTCGGCGGCCTGAAGGTGGAGGAAATTGATTGCGACCCGGGTGCCGCGCAATTTGACCTGACGATCGAGGTTATAGAGCGACCGGAAGGCTTGTCGTGCCTGGCGATTTACAGCACCGATTTGTTCGAGGCGGAGACCGTCCGTCGCTTGCTGGGGCACTACCAGACCTTTCTGGAAGGTGCGGTCAAAGACCCTGATTCACGCCTCTCGGCTCTGCCGATCCTCACCGAGTCCGAGCGGCGGCAGTTGCTCGTGGAATGGAACCAGACACAGAAGGGCTATCCTCAGAAATGCATGCACGAGTTATTCGAGGAGCAGGCGGCACGAACTCCGGAAGCTGCAGCCGTGCTCTTTGAGGGCCGACAACTGACTTACGGAGTGTTGAACGAGAGAGCCAACCAGTTAGCGCTTCATCTGGTGTCTCTCGGGTTGAGAACCGATGACTGCGTAGGAATCTGTATGCAACGCTCGCCAGAGATGGTCGTCGCGTTGCTGGCGGTTTTGAAGGCGGGGGCCGCTTTTCTGACCCTAGACCCAAGCTCTCCCCAGGCACGCCTGGCGTTCATGATGGAGGATGCGCGAGTTTCCCTGGTCCTAACGGAACGGCGGTTGCTGGAGCTGGTCCGAGGGTACGTAGCGGAAGTGATCTGCATGGACGTACTAGTCGTCGCTTCCGACGGCAAGAGCTCAACTCCTCATAAGAAGCCTACCCCGGACGATGCGGCCTACATCATGTACACCTCGGGGTCCATGGGGAAACCCAAAGGGGCGACGCTCAACCATCGCGGCGTGGTCAATTATCTTACCTACCTGAAACAGACCTATAACCTTGGCGCTACGGATACCGTGCTGCAGCTCGCCGCCCTTTCCTTCGATCCCTGTGTGCGCGAGATCTTCGGCCCTCTGAGCGTGGGGGGTCGGTTGTTGCTTGTGGAGGAGAGTGGGGCGAGGGATCCCGATTTCCTGCTGAGCATAATCGGGGAGGAGGGCGTGACCTGCTTGTTGGGGGTAGGTCCCACGATGCTGAATGCCTTGGCCAGCGCGGCGAAGCAAGCCTCCGCGAGCTTGCCTTCCCTTCGGGTGGTGCTGGTGAGTGGCGAGAAGCTCTTGCGCGCCGACTGGGCGAGCGCGGTGGAGGCGTTGGGCCGGCATGTTCTCCTGGTGAACCATTACGGGCCGACGGAGTGCACGATGACCTCGACCTACTATCGCATCGAGAATCCCCCCTTCCGACCCACCATCCCGATTGGCCGACCCATTCTCAATACCGAGCTTTATATCCTCGATAGGAGCCTGAACCCCGTGCCTGTGGGGGTTCCTGGGGAAGTTCACATTGGCGGGGTTGGCTTGGCACGGGGTTATATTAACCAACCTGAATTGACGTCGAAGAAGTTCATCCCCCACCCGTTCCGCCAGCAAACCCGAGCACAACTCTATAAGACTGGAGACCTGGCCCGCTACCTTCCCGATGGGAACATTGAGTTTCTGGGACGTTTCGACAGGCAAGTGAAGATCCGCGGATACCGAGTCGAGTTGGAAGAGATCGAGCAAGTCCTGGCGCAGCATCCGGGAGTAAGGGCAGCAGTGGTGTTGGCGGCAGACGATCCTGCCGGGGAGAAACAGTCATTAGTGGGATATGTTGTTCCTCGGTCCGGGCAGGCGCCCACGGAGGAAGGATTGCGAGGCTTCTTAAGCCAATGCTTGCCCGATTACATGGTGCCGTCGCGGTTTGCATTCATGACGGCCTTTCCCCTGACGCCGCACGGGAAAGTGGACCTGCGGCGACTCCCGCTTCCCGACTGGCCCAAGGAGAGCAAAGCATGGGAATATGCTCCACCCCGCACCGAGCTTGAGAAGGCACTTGCCGCCATCTTTGCCGAAGTGCTACACCTGAACCAGGTGGGTGCGACCGACGATTTCTTTCAACTGGGCGGGCACTCCCTCCTGGCTATGCAGGCGGTCTCGCGAATGAACCGGGAGTTTAAGCTCCGGCTTAAGATTCGCGAATTCTTTGAAGCGCCCACAGTAAGAGCGATGGCGCAGACGGTCACCCAAGCCTGGAAACACGGGGAACAATGGAGGACTTCAGGCGCGCCTGAAGATTGTGCAAGAACCTAACCGATAGATTTTTGGACCCCGCGGTACGATAGGTACGAGCATGAGTGAAATACACAAAGACAACAGCCGTCTCCGTCCCTCTCGCGTACCCAGGGAGAAGCGAATGGACGAGCAGGCTCTGAATCTCGATTCGGATCAGACCATCCCTCGCAGGAAATCGACTGCTCCCTACCCACTTTCATTCGCACAGGAGCGGTTATGGTTTCTTGACCAGTATGAGCCGAATAGTCCTCTCTACAACGTTGCGGTGAGAGTGTGCTTACGGGGTGTACTCAATATGGAGGCGCTGGAAGATTCGCTCTCTTCCCTTGTGGCCCGGCACGAGTCTTTGCGCACTACGTTCAACACTACCGACGGCAGCCCAATGCAGGTAATCGGTGAAAGTCGACCTTTCGATCTCCAAACCGTGGATCTTAGAGAATTCCCTGCGGAAAAGCGCGAAGCAGAGCTCCAGCGGATATCCAGCGAGCTGGCCCAGCGGCCGTTCAATCTCTCCACCGACTTGATGATCCGTGCGGCCCTTGTACAGCTAAACACAACGGAATACGACCTTCTGCTGACCCTACATCATATTGCCTTCGATGGCTGGTCACTCGGCGTTCTGTTTCGCGAACTCGCTGAATATTACCGTGCGTACTCGACCGGCGCCACCCCGAACCTGCCGGAGTTGCCCATCCAGTATGTTGATTTTGCTATTTGGCAGCGGCAATGGCTCCAGGGTAAAGTCCTTGAGCGAGAGGTGTCCTATTGGACAAAGCAACTCGCAGGAAACCTGGAGTTCGAGCAGTTTCCTATTGACCATCCCCGGCCAGTTCGACAGACCTATCATGGCGGGTGTGAAGTTCTTCGTCTGTCCGCCCATCTCACCGAGTCTCTAAAAGCACTGGGCCGGTGTGAAGGGGGGAGCTTGTTCATGGTCCTGCTCGCCGCATTCCAGATACTCCTGCGCCGTTACACGGGCCATCAGGACGTGCTGGTCGGTTCGGTGATCGCGAACAGAAACAGGCTGGAACTAGAGGGGCTGATCGGGTTTTTCGTCAACACTCTAGTACTTCGCACAGATTTCTCGGACAATCCCACCTTTCGCGAATTGTTGGCCCGAGTTCGCGCCACAAGCCTGGACGCTTATGACCATCAGGATCTGCCCTTCGAAAAGCTTGTTGAAGTACTGCAGCCCGAGCGAACCCCGACTCACGCACCACTCTGCCAGGTGCTGTTCGCTTACGAAGACGCTCCGCCGGCACCCGTGGAGCTTCCTGAGCTGTCGCTGGCGATAGCCGATGAAGAAAACAGCATGGCAAAATTCGATCTGACTGTGACGATCGAGCGGAGGGAGGGGTTGAGGGTTTCTTTTAAATACAACACCGACCTCTTCGAAGCCGCGACCATACGGCAGGCGTTGGGCCATTACCGGAGGCTGCTGGAAGCCATCGTCGTGGGCCCGGCGCACCCCGTGGATAGACTACCAATGCTGACGGAAGAGGAGCGGCGCCGGTTGCTGCTTGAATGGAACGCCACCAGCTGCGAATACCCGGAGTTGTGTGTTCACGAGCTGTTCGAAATACAGGCAGAGAGAACTCCAGAGGCCACCGCGTTGGTCTTTGAAGGCTGGCGGCTCAGTTATCGCGAACTCAATCAGCGCGCGAACCGGCTGGCGCGCCACCTTCGCGCTTTGGGTATAGGACCTGAGGCAACAGTAGGCATCTGCCTGGAACGCTCACCAGAGGCGATCGTCGGTCTGCTTGGCATCTTGAAAGCGGGTGGGGCCTACGTGCCGCTCGACCCGACCTATCCTCGAGAGCGCCTGAGCTTCATAGTGGAGGACGCCGGCGCTCGCGTAGTCCTGACAATCACGCGCTGGTTGGATAAGCTGCCGAGAGACGGGACGACAGCCGTCTGCCTGGACAACCTTCCCGAATCCGTCGCCCCGGAGGAGTTGGAAAACATTGCTGCTGGGGTCAGGCCTGACAACCTTGCCTACGTCATTTACACCTCGGGCTCTACTGGCGTGCCCAAGGGAGTGGAGATTTGCCACCGCGGCATTGTCCGGCTCCTAGTAGGAGTGGATTACGTACAGCTCACCAATCAAGAAGTGTTCCTGCAACTGGCGCCGCTGTCTTTTGACGCATCTACCTTTGAGATCTGGGGCGCTCTCTTGCATGGCGCAACTCTTGTTTTGTTCCCGGAGGGCCTTCCGGCAGCCCAAGATCTTGGTGATGTGCTCAGGCGGCAAAAGGTCACCACACTCTGGCTGACATCGTCCTTATTCAATGCCGTGATCGACGAGGCTCCGGCGGCACTTTCATCGGTTCGCCAACTGCTGGTAGGAGGTGAGGCACTTTCCGCAGCCCATATTCGCTGCGCTCTGTCGGCATTACCCGAAACACAGCTCGTCAACGGTTACGGTCCCACCGAAAGCACAACCTTTGCCTGTTGCTACTCCATTCCGAGGCATCTGGAAGAAGCTGCTTCCTCTATTCCAATCGGCCGCCCAATCTCCAACACGCAAGTTTACATTCTGGATAGGCAATTGGAGCTGGTACCGATTGGTGTGGTCGGTGAACTGCACATCGGAGGCGACGGCCTTGGTCGCGGTTACCTCAATCGCCCTGACCTTACTTGCGAGAAGTTCATTGCCAACCCCTTCACCGATCGACTTGGTGATCGCCTGTATAAGACTGGAGATCTGGCGCGCTATTTGCCAGACGGAAACATCGAGTTCATAGGGCGCCTTGACGACCAAATCAAAATTCGCGGCTACCGCATCGAACCGGGAGAAATCGAAGCAGCCCTGACCCAGCACCCCGCAGCGAAGGCTGCTGCTGTGATCGCGCGCCAAGTTCAGCCGACCGAGAAATCGTTGGTGTCCTATGTCGTCCCAAAGGAAGGTCAAGCCCTCACGGCGCAAGGCCTCCAAACATTCTTGAGGCAAAAACTGCCCCAGTACATGATGCCCGCGCAGTTCATGTTCGTGGCGAGCCTGCCACTGACGCCGAACGGCAAGGTGGACCGCCAAGCCCTCCCAGCTCCGGAAGCTGTGGAACTCGCTTCCCGCCCTAAATTCGTCGTCCCGAGAGATGGGGTCGAATCGAAACTGTTGGAGATTTGGCAAACGGTCCTCGGAAATCAGCCGATTTCCATGGCTGATAACTTTTTTGAACTGGGCGGACATTCCCTGCTGGCCTCAAAACTGTTTGTCCGGATTGAGAAGACGTTCGGGCAGAAGCTTTCGATAGCGGCGCTTTTCCAGGCGCCGACCATCGAACAACTCGCTGCAGTGTTGCGAAACGAAAGTCGACTGACTCGGTCACCGCAAGTGACGCCAATTCAGCCCGGAGGGTCAAGGCCGCCTTTCTTTTGCATTGGCGCAGGTCCCTTATTACGGAGCCTCGCATTTGGTCTGGGATCCGAGCAGCCGTTCCTGGGTCTGGGACTTGGAGAGGCAGAGGTTCGAGAACTACCGACGCCCTTTAGGTTGGAGGACATGGCTGCGTCGCTTATTAAGAAGATGCGTCTCCTTCAACCCAAGGGTCCGTATTCTTTGGGAGGTTGGTGCATGGACGGTGTGGTCGCATATGAAATTGCCCAGCAACTACAGGCTCAAGGCGAGAGAGTGGCTCTGGTTGTTTTGTTCGATGCCGCGAACCCGGCGAGTTTGAAGGAATATTCGAAATTTGAACTTCTCAAAGTTCGCTCTTATTTCTTTGCCCAGAAGTGGAGGTTTTTTTTCACAAACTTGCTTCGGCTCAGACTGCAAGAAGCGGCGGTCTATGTTCAGCAGTGCGTGAGATTCTACCTCGTACTGCTCAGCAACAAGATCTGGGAGGTCAACTATAAATTTCACTTACGTGTGGGCCGCCGCATCGAGGACAGGCTCCTCGATATTAGCAAGATATACTTCAACGTCGTGCGCAATTATCGGCCTAAACCTTATTCAGGGAGGGTGGTGATTATTAGATGCGAGTCCAGGCCGGAAGGCCGGTTTCGCGATGATGAGTTTGGCTGGTCCGGTCTCGCAGTGGGAGGGTTAGAGCTTCACTTCGTTCCGGGCAATCATGTAGACATGTTTCGGGAACCGAATGTGGAAACACTGGCCAACACGTTAAGGGCCTGTCTCGACACCGCCCTGGAAACCTCTGCGGGCAACTCGTGACCGTGCAGCCTCGCCACCTGACAACCGCCATGGTATTCCCGCAATCGTGGAGCGATCCTCCTCGAACGATGACGTTGGACGACAACGAGGTTCACGTGTGGCGTTCCGAGTTGGACCTGAGTGGGGCAGAATTAGGGAAACTCGCGAAGACTCTCGCCCTGGACGAACAAGCTCGCGCTGCTCGGTTCCGCTTTCCTCGGGACCGACGACGTTTCATCGTCGCCCGAGGAGTGCTCCGCGAAATCCTCGCCCGATACCTCGATCGAGACCCCGCGAAGTTGCAGTTTTGCTACGCCCCTTTTGGAAAGCCCGCGCTGACATCCAATTCGGGAGGCGACGGGCTCCGTTTCAATGTGTCTCATTCCCATGGATTCGGTCTCTATGCGGTTTCCTTCCATCGGGAACTCGGTGTCGATCTTGAATGTATCCGCACGAATTTCCCGTGGGAGCCGATTGCGGAGAGATTTTTCTCGCCTGAAGAGATTGAGGCACTCTACTCAGTACCTCGTGGTCTGAAATACGAGGCCTTCCTTAATTGTTGGACCCGCAAGGAAGCCTTTGTCAAGGCGCGGGGCGGAGGGCTCTCACTTCGCCTGGACCGGTTCAGCGTGTCGTTAATCCCAGGTGAACCTGCTGTCTTGCTCAAGACAGAAGACAACCCCCTGGAAGCTTCGCGTTGGGGTCTAGAGCAGCTTGCCCCTCGGTCCGGCTATGTCGCTGCCCTTGCTGCCGAGGGGCGCAATTGGCAGCTTAAGTGTTGGCAGTGGTCAGAACAGCAGCGGTTCCGCGTTACTTCTGCCCTCACTAGGGTTCAATCCGGCCGCTACTGAGTAAAGTGGCATCCCAAGTCACCGTTAGGGAAACAGGTTGACCCTCATTGAGGGCCTCGGACAGCGCCTACCATCAGCCAGCTTGATAGCGCCTGGAAGACGCCCTTCCACGCCGACATCCGGCCCAGCGCAGCGGGCCAGTTGACGGCTGGCCGACTTTTCAGGCCAAATCCCTAACAGCGCCGGAACTACCTGAGCGGCCACGACTTGCAGTAGGACGAACGAATAACCCTTGTGTTCCGGCTGGCAATCGACGCGAACGGGACGGAGAGTAAACTCCGTGTGGGTGACGATATGCCTGGAATCGTACTGGCACTTGGTTGCTGGTACAGTTCAAATCGGTGTCGGACAGTAGGAAAGAGAAGGTTTTCAACCTCTGGGAAATCTGCTAAAGCTTCCCGCCTTACAACCGTCGACACCTCCCGCCAATCGGCACATCCGTCGCTTTTGGCCCGCCGAATAGCACCGTCCCGCACCACAACGAGCGACAGCACGGCTCAGCGGGAGATTTGCGTCGCGCCTGCTTGCCTGTCGGCCTCCTCGTTGTATGCCGGGCTGAGCTGATCTACGAACATCTCATCGTGGAGCGCCATTTCCAGGCCATCCGTCCTAAGTTTGTACTCACCGAATTCACGTATGACGATATCCCCTTGGCTGATTCCAAGATCGACCTGTCACGGGAGCGCCCGAATGGCGACTGCGTGGCGGTCAAGACATTACAATTTCTCGCGCTTGCCCCCCCTTACCCCAGCATCCGAACGGCGGGAACAGCCGTTCCCTAAGAGGTGGCCATCGCCACGGTGACCTGAGCTTGAATCGACAGGGTAGCCGGCGTATGATTCTGCGGAGAGATAAAGTTGAAATCGGAAATTCCGGATAAATGCAAGATATCTCCTTTTGAGAGTAGCTCAACAATGGACTTCTTCCAACGATTCGGGGGATATACCTGGGCGGTTCTCCATGGCTGCATTACGATGCCACCGAATGTGACTAGTATTCCGGCTCATCACTGGGCAGCCACAACCGCTGTGGCCACTTCCATTGCGCACAAAAGTGAGGTCGCAAGTGCAAAGGTGCCGACAGGTTCAATCGCGGACTGGCTGGCCAGACTACAACTGCCTGCTAAGCCAAAGAAACCAAGCACTGGCCTTCTTTTTGCGCTCCCTTATAATGTGCTCATCAACATGAACGCCAGAGAGATCAAGGAGGTTTTTGATGAGGTCTACAATGTGGAGTCGGCGGTCATTTCTGCGTGCGGCCGGAGCCGCCGGGACGGTCGCGTCCGCGGCCAGAGGGATGGCTCTCGCCCGCGTCCTGGAAGCTTCCCAGTCGCTCGCAAACATGTCGCCCGGGGAGGTCGCGGCAGACGAGTTCTACTGGCGGGAGATCCAGTTTGCCTTCAAGCTGGATCGCACGCTGATCAACCTGAATAACGGCTTTACCTGCCCGACGCCCCGGGTCGCGCTCGAATCGGTCTGGCGCTACATGGACATGATCAACATGGCGCCTATCTATTATCAAGGCATAGTGGCCGAGCACATCCAGACGATCCGCTTGCGCATGGCCGCGGAGTTCGGATGTGACCCGGAGGAGATGGCCCTGACGCGCGGCGCCAGCGAGTCGCTCCAAATCGTGCAGAACGGGATCGACCTTAAGGCC
>Ga0187852_1003911_pt1 | contig 10506 bp, 9 predicted proteins | sample June2016WEW_6_40_FD_134511 | JGI IMG/M metagenome (GOLD analysis project Ga0187852, IMG submission 134511) | Peatland microbial communities from SPRUCE experiment site at the Marcell Experimental Forest, Minnesota, USA - June2016WEW_6_40 | ecosystem: Environmental > Terrestrial > Soil > Wetlands...
CCGGCCCCGCCAGTCCGAGCTTCGAGATCCGAGCACATCTGTAAGGCCGCTCAGAGCTCCCTCAAGACGCCGACGCGTTCGGCGAGATCGAGGGCCCCGAGGCGTTCCGGCTCGTCGGACGGCAGGTCGAACGGCGCCAACCAGAGCCGCGCTGTCGACTCGGTCACACTGCGCGGGAGGCAGGCGGGCCTTCTGTCCGGGGCGGCGCCGATCTTCTCGAGAGCAGCGATCAGGCCGGGCGGATAGCGCGTGACCGCCACAGCCGCAAGATCGGCGAGCGGCTCGCGGCCGTGGCCGGCAACCCTGTCGGCAATTGCCGCAAATGTCGGGACATAGCGTTTCAGCGGGTCGAAAGCGAGGACGGCGATTGCCCCAGAGACGGTGTCGCCACGCTTTATGTGCGCCAGCTCATGTGCCAGCACGGCCTCGAGCTCGATTCTGTCCAAGAGCAAGACGAGCCCACTTGTGACGAACACGACGCCGCGGTCGGGCGAGCGGCCCACCGACATCGCGTTCGGCGCCGGGTCGTCGAGAACCCGGATCTCCGCGTTCGGCAGACCGAACACGGCAAACAACCCCTCCGTGACGTCGACGAGACGGGCGGCCTCAGCAGCGCTGAGAATGCTCGGTCTCCGCTTGGCGGTGACCACAGTCCCGCCGAGCCGCTTGGTCAGCACATTGGCCGAGCGCGCCCACATCAACCACTAGACGAGCGTGATCGCACAGGCGATCGCAATCCCGGCGATCAAGAAGTCCATCGAGACAACTCCGAGGACGACAAGCACGATCGCGACAACGAGCGGTGCCACAAGGGCGACCGTGGCCCGCCGCCGGCTCGCACGAGCCGCGTGACGCCAGACCGCGTCCCGGCGCCGAGCAGCTGCGGCGAGCACTGCCCTCGAAGCTTCGTAGGCGGCCTGCTGTGCCTCGACGGCTCGGCGCGCCCTCCCGTCACCATCGGGGGCACGGCGCTGCCAGCGTGTTCGGTCCCTGGCCGCTGGAGTCATTTCCCCGAGGCTACCCGGACCGGGCGGCGCGCCCTAACCGGACGTAGGCATCCCGGTACATCGCGGCGATGGCCCCCATGTCGCACTCGGACGCGCGCTCGCGTCCCCGATCGCTGAGCGCCTCGCGTTCAGCATCGTCGAGGAGGAGGGCGCGGACCGCCTGGGCGAGCGCGACCCGGTCGCCCGCAGGCACGAACCTGGCAGCTCGCCCGGCCGCAAGTTGATAACCGGGCAGGTCCGAAGCGACAACCGCTGTCCCTGCGGCCATCGCCTCGAGCAGCACGACGCCGAAAGACTCACCTCCTAGTGATGGCGCCACGAAGACGTCCGCGCCCGCCAGGCGCGACGCCCGTTCCTCGTCGTCTACAGGCCCGAGCCACTCGATACGTGCATCCGAGGCGAACCGGCTCCGGAGCCGCTTGGTCTCGGGCCCGTCTCCCAACACCCACAGGTGCGTCGACTCCGGCAACGACCCGAACGCCTCGAGCAGCACCTCGAGCCCCTTGCGAGCTTCGTGTCGGCCCACGAACGCGACCGTCGGCGCGCTCGTGGGCCACGCATCGGCCGAAGCGAACCTCAGCACCTCCACACCGTTGCGTATGATCCCGACCCGGTTCGAGAGCCCCCCGAGGCACGCCTGAGCGGTCGCACTGGCCTCTTCGGACACGGCGAAGGCCGCGTCGAGCCGGCGAGACCACGCTCCCACGACGTGGCCGTAGGCGCGGTAGGCCAAGTCGGCCCCGGAGCGATGAAAGGTGCCGACAATGGGTCGCGGCCCCGCCATGACCGCGGCAAGGGACGGGCCCGGTACGAACGGCTCGTGCACATGGACAACCTCGGGAGCGAAGTCGTGAAGGGCCGAGACCGTGCGCCACATCGTCGCCGGCCACGGCGAGACGGGGGCGCGCGAGCCGTTCACCGAGACAGCGGTGCCCGCCCCGACTTTGATGAAGGCCGCGCCGTCGAGCGCGATGGGATCGAGCCGGCCGGGCGTGCCTGTGCCCTCAGCGGGCGCCACGACCGCCACATCGTCTCCCCGTGACCTGAGCGCCCTGGCGAGGCCGAGGACCTGGCTCTGCACTCCTCCTGGCATCGTGCAGCTGTAGGGGCACACGATCGCAATCCTCATCGGCCGTGACGCTATCGGCAGTGGCCGGCTTGCACAGGGGTATTCCCCCGCCGCCCGTCCTCAGTGGCCGAGCTCGCGGTCCGAGGGCCAGTTCGGCTGGAAGAGGTGCCACTGCTCGGGTGCCAGGCGAATGAGCCCCTCGAGAGAGAGCGCCATCTCCTCGGTGAGACGCTGCACGTCCTGGCGCAGCCGCCCGGTGCGTGTCGAGTCGAGCGGGCCCTGCAACACGGCGTGGTACAGGCCACGCGGCCTTTGATAGATGGCGCAGGTCATCAGCGGGGCACCAGAGCGCAGGGCAAGAAGTGCCGGGCCTCCGGGCAGCGTCGTCTTCTCACCGAAGAGCTCAACTTCAATGCCCTTTCCGCCAAGATCCCGGTCCGCCAACAGCCCCACGACGCGCCCTGCACGCAGGGTGTCCAAAAGCCGCACGGTGGTGTCGGGCCCTGGGGGCAACACTGTGAGGCCCAGGCTCGCTCGCTGCGAGGTGAACCAGTCGAACAGCTCGGGGGGCTCCAGCAACTCGCCGACGGTCGTCATGGGATAGCCCTGCTGGGCCAGCCAACGGCCCCCGTACTCCCACGAGCCGACATGGGGAAGCACGATCACGACACCACGGCCCCTCGCCATCTCCAGACGGAACCGCTCGAAGCCCTCGATGCTGAAGATCGACTCGATCTGGTCCGACCGCAGAGCCACTACCTGCGCAGACTCCACCCAGTAGTGCGCGTAGGAGCAAAACGCCTTCGTGACGAGCCGGCGGACGGCAGCCTCGTCGACCTCGGGTCCGAGCACTCGTCGCAGGTTGGAATGCACGAGTGGTCGCTTGTCGCGCCAGACCTCGGAGATCGTGAAGCCGGCGGCGCTCGCCAGGGCACCCGCCACAGGACGAGGAATGACCTGCAGGGCTGCCGCGAGGCCCCGATAGGTGAGGTAGCGGGCCCACTGGTCCGGCGTCGCCATCAGCGGCTGCCCGACTATCCCCGACCGGACTGCGGAGCTGTGCTCAGCTATCGGTCCCGCGGTGCCGGCGCCGCGCCGATCCGGCGACGAAGCTGTTGTGCTCGGGCCGAGGACCGACACGGCGACTACCGGAGCGCTCGCTGGCAAGCACGCGACGCAGCCTCACGGTCAGCGGTTCGCTCCGGCGTCGGGCGCGCACGCGGCTCGGCGTCGTCGCCCGGCGCCGCGTGCCGTTGACGCGCGGCTGGCGCCACGACTGCCAGCGCGACTCGACGCGTCCGCGCCGCCAGGCTCCGCGCATGGCTGCAGAGCTCGCCGCCTCTGGGCTCGCCTGGCGCCAGACCTTCACAAAGCGCTGCACAGCGGTGAAGACCGTGAGCGCCAGAAGCAGCCCGAGCAGGGGTACAAAGATCACGTGGAGCAGCAGTGCGACACCGAGCAGGATGAGCCGCTCGGCCCGTTCCATGAGGCCACCCTTGGCGTCGTAACCGAGGGATTCGGCCTTCGCTCGCTCGTAGGAGATGACCGCGCTGACACCGAGGATCGCGAACGGCAACACCGCCAGTCGCGGCTGGCTTCCGGAGGCGAAGTACCACGCCACGCCACCAAAGATGAGGGCATCGGACACCCGGTCAGCGACCGAGTCGAAGAAAGCGCCCTTCTTGGAAGCCGTGCCCGCGGCCTTTGCGACGACGCCATCGAGGGTATCCATGAGGCCACCGACGGTGAGCAGAACCACAGCGACCCAAAAGTGCCCGAGACCGATCGTGACACCGGTGACGCCAGCGAGAAGGATGCCGACGACAGTGACCTCGTTTGCGGTGACGCCATGCCGTGCGAGGCGGGCACCCACCCCGAAACCCGTACGGATCCCGCGCCCGGGCGACTTGGGCGCCACCTCGGTCGGCGGGGTCGGCCCAGGGGTCAGCGCAGCCTGATCCTCGACTGGGGCATCCTCTGTGCCACTCGCCGCTGACTGGCCCCGGTGGCCGTCGATCATCTCGCTCCTGTCTGGCACTACTGCGGTCGAAAAGCCCTGTCACGCAAGCCTGCATGCCACTGGCCCTCTCCTCAAGACAATACCAGAGCCCCTCGCGGATCCTCCGGCCTCCTCCTGGCGTGCACGCGACCGCTAGGCTCGCAACCTGTCCAGCGAGTTCGTCGACCAGTCACCCACGGTGGAGCCGGTCGCGGGAAGTGAGGTACCCACGTGAACGCCGTGCCGTCCGCGAAGATCCGTAACGTCGCGCTCATCGGCCATGGCGGTGCCGGCAAGACAACCCTTGCCGAAGCACTGCTCGTGGTCGGCGGCGTGCTGTCCCGAGCGGGACGGACAGAGGACGGGACGACTGTCTGCGATTTCGAGCCCGAGGAAGTCAAGAGGCAGATATCGGTCTCGTTGGCACTGGCTCCGTTTCTCTTCGAGGACTGCAAGATCAACGTCATCGACACCCCGGGGTACGCGGACTTCATCGCCGAGGTCGAAGCGGGCCTGTCGGTCGCCGACCTCGCCGTGCTCGTCGTCAGTGCGGTCGAGGGCCTCGAGGTTCAATCCGAGGAGACCTGGCGCCTGGCGACCGAGCTCGGCATTCCGAGGCTCGTGTTCGTCAACAAGCTCGACCGCGAGCGCGCCGACTTCGAGAGAACGTTGGACCAGCTCCGCGAGCGCTTCGGCTCCGGCATCGCACCCTTGGAGCTGCCAATCGGCAGCGAAGCCGCCTTCAACGGGATCGCGGACCTCCTCACCGACTCAGCCATCACATACGGCGCAGGAAAGCCCACGACCGGGCCGATCCCCGAGGACATCTCCGCGCTTCAGCATCGTGTCCGCGAGACATTGATCGAAGGCATCGTCGTCGGCGACGACGAGATGATGGAACGGTACCTCGAAGGCGAGGTTCCTTCCACCAAGGACCTGGAGGCCACGCTCGCCCACGGCGTCGCCTCCGCGAGCGTGTTCCCCGTCGTGTGCGGGTCGGCACTCACGGGCGTGGGCGTCGATCGCCTGGCTTCGTTGATCTGCGCGATCGGGCCGAGCCCGCTCGCCCGCCGGTCGTTCACGGTCAGGGCGGGGAATGACACGATCCAGCTCCCCCGCGATCCCGACGGGCCGCCTTTGGCCCGCGTCTTCAAGACGATCGCCGACCCCTTTGTCGGAAGGATCTCGCTGATGAACGTGCTCTCCGGAACGCTCCACCCCGACATGACCCTCTTCGACAGCCGCAGTCACTCCGAGGAGAAGCTGCACGCTCTCCAAGTCATGCGCGGCAAGGAGACCCAGCCCACCTCGTCCGCCCCCGCCGGCGACATCGTCGCCGTCGCGAAATTGAGCGGCGTGCTGACCGGCGACACCTTGGCACCGAAGAACCAGCCGGTGGTTGCAGAGGGACCCAGACTCCGTACCGCCGTGCTGTCCATCGCGGTCCACCCGAAGGCCAAAGGTGACGATGACAAGCTCATGACGGCGATCCACCGACTCCAGGAGGAGGACACTGCGCTCCTAGTCCGCCGCGATGACGAGACACACCAGACGGTGTTGTCCGGCATGGGTGACACGCACCTGCAGATCGTGTGCGAGAAGCTCAACCGCAAGTTCGGCGTGGCGGTCGAGACAGAGCCCGTCCAGATTCCCTACCGCGAGACGATCACCAAGTCCGCCGAGGCCGAGGGCAAGTACAAGAAACAGACGGGTGGTCACGGCCAGTTCGGCGTTGCCAACCTTCGGGTCGAGCCGCTCGAGCGCGGTGAGGGCTTTGCCTTCGTGGACGCCATCGTCGGCGGCGCGATACCCCGACAGTTCATCCCCGCAGTGGAGAAGGGCGTGCAGGAGGCGATGACCACGGGGGGCCACTTCGGCTACCCCGTCGTCGACGTCCGGGTTACCTGCTACGACGGCAAGTACCACACCGTCGACTCTTCGGAGATGAGCTTCAAGATGGCGGCGTCGCTCGGCTTCAAGGAGGCCCTGGCTGCTGCCGGCCCTGTGATACTCGAACCTGTGTGCCGCCTCGAGGTCACGGTGCCTGCCGCCTATCAGGGCGACATCCTCGGTGATCTCAACTCGCGGCGGGGCCGGGTCCTTGGCACCGAGGCAGGAGAGCGCGGCGAACAGGTCGTGATCGCGCTGGTGCCGGCGTCGGAGATCCAGCGCTATGCCACCGACCTCCGCTCGCTGACCGGTGGCCGGGGCCGTTTCGTCGTGCGCCACGACCATCACGAAGTGGTGCCTGCGCCGATCGCCGAGAAGCTCGCCAAGCAGGCAGCTGACACATAGCGCCGCGTGGAGCTCAGAGCGTCAGAGAGCTCAACGCAACAGCGACCTCCCGGTTCCCCGTCAGCTCGAGCGCCTCGAGAGGTCTGCGGTTCCAGCAGTACAAGTACAGGTCCGAAGCCGAACCGACGAGGACCGCGTCGGCGGGGCCCCTGCCTTCGCGCCAGCGCAGCCGGCGGGCGGCGACTTCCACCGTCCAGGCTGCAGCGTCGTCGGCGCAGGCCAGGCACAGCACCCCACCGAGCGAGACGTCCGGTGACTCGGGCACCTCAGTCGCGAGGTGGACCCCGATCCACTCGTCGATCCCGTCGATGGCCAGACCCCGATCGATCGGCGTAGGCGAGCCGACCGAGAGCTCGACGTCGTAACGATGCACGGCCGCCTCGAGCGCCATGCGCCTGCAGACCCAGTCAGCGGTGAGATCCTCGCCTGACCAGTTCCAACAGGGCGCTTCAGGATCGCGACCGGCAAGCTCCAGCTGGAGACTCGCGCAGGTACCTCCGAACCAGTCCATGACGTCGGCCCCGGAGGGCACGCCGCGTGTCGCCGGCTCGACCGGAGAAGCGGGCGATGCCACTTCGAGCTGGGTGCCCCAGAAACTGAAGACGTCACCGAGATGCCCGACCAGATCTGAGAGTCGCCATTGCGGGCAGGTGGGAACCGGGAGCTCGAGATCGTCGCCGCTCGCGTCGAAGATGAGCTCGCACTCGCGCTTGAGTGCCGTACGGTGAGATTCGTAGTCGAGGCGATGACCGGTCACGACGTCAACCCTCGCCTGTCGCGGGCCTCCTTGCCCGCCGCGACCCGGATCTCTCGCACCGTGCGCTCGGCGTCCGCGACCTCGATGACCACATAACGCAAGCGCTCTCCCGAGCACTCGATGAGCACCGCGTTGCGACCGAGCCCGATCGACCAGAACGACCAGCCGTCGAGACCGTGATAAGTGCCGACCCGCCAGACTCCCTGACCGTGCTTGCGCCACTGGTGAAAGCCGGTCGTCACGTGCGCGCGCGCCGACGGGTCGTGATCGATCCGGACGATCGACACGAGCGGAAACCTGATGGTGCCCCTCGTGGCAAGGGCTCTGCGCCACCCGCGCAAGCGGACCACAACCTGGTCGCCTTCCACGCTGCACTCCCCCCAGATCATGGGCGCCCGGCCCGGGCCGGACGGACCCTGCTCACCTCCAGGCGGCCCGTAACTTCGCCCAACTGTCGCTCAGGGCCTCTGGGAGGACCCGGACCCCGGCAACCGAGGTCATGAAGTTCGTGTCTCCGATCCATCTCGGAACGATGTGCACGTGCAGATGAGCGGGGATCCCCGCTCCTGCGGCCCGTCCGAGGTTGACACCGAGATTCATGCCCTCGGGTCGGTAAGCGGCCTTCACCGCCGCCACCGCCTCATAGACACCCCCGGACAGCTCGGCAGCTTCATCCCGTTCCAGCTCGCAGAGATCGCTCACGTGCCGGATCGGGAGCAGCATCACATGGCCCGGGGAGTACGGGTAAGCATTCAGCAGCGCAACGGTGAACCTGCCCGTCCAGAGCACATGTCGCACCTCGTCGGGCTCGTCGGACCCCACGATCCCGCAGAAGACGCACGCGGACTCCGCCTCGGCTGCGGCCGTTGAGCCACCGCTCGAGCCGGCCAGGACACCCGCTTCCTCGAACGAGCTCACGTAGCCCGACCGCCAGCCCGCCCAAAGGTGATCAAGGCTCACGGGGCTCCCGCCGCATTGGTACCGAGCTCACGGCCGATCGGCGGTGCTGCCTCCACACGCAGCTGCTCGACGAACGACTCGAGGTCGACACCGCGCTCGGGCTCTTCGGAGCCACGTGCGTTGACGCCGACGGTCCTGCCGGCGACATCGGAATCGCCCACGACCAGGACATACGGCACCTTCTCCAGTTTCGCGCGGCGGATCCTCGCTCCGAGAGGCTCCCCGGCGTCCTCCGCTTCGGCCCGCACGCCAGCTGCCGCAAGCAGTCCCCGAACCTGTTGCGCATAGGGCGTGTGGCCGTCGCGCACCGGAAGGACCCGGGCCTGGACCGGCGAGAGCCAAGTCGGGAATGCCCCGGCGTAATGCTCGACCAACAGCGCAAAGAAACGCTCGACCGACCCGAACAGGGCTCGGTGGATCATGATCGGTCGGTGCCTGGTGTTGTCCTGACCGACGTAGTCCATGTCGAAACGCTGCGGCAGCTGAGTGTCGACCTGGATCGTCGACATCTGCCAGGTCCGCCCGATCGCGTCGCGCGCCTGGACCGAGACCTTCGGACCGTAGAACGCGCCTCCACCCGGGTCGAGCACGAGCTCGAGGTCCATCGTGAGCGCGGCCTGTCGGAGAGCCTCGGTCGCTTCCTCCCATTCCTCCAACGTGCCGACCGCCTTCTCCTCGGGCATGGTTGACAGCTCGAGGTAGAAGTCCTCGAGGCCGAAGTCGCGAAGCAGGGCGAGCACGAAGCCGAGCAACGACTGCAGCTCACCCGCCATCTGCTCGCGAGAGCAGAAGATGTGCGCGTCGTCCTGGGTCATTCCGCGCACACGTGTCAGACCGTGCACGACGCCGGATTTCTCGTAGCGGTAGACGGCGCCGAACTCGAACATCCGAAGGGGAAGCTCACGGTACGAGCGCTGCCTGGACTTGAAGATCAGGATGTGGAAGGGACAGTTCATCGGCTTGAGGTAGTAGCGATGACCCTCGTCGAGCTCCATCGGCGGGAACATGCTCTCAGCGAACCACTGCAGATGGCCGGACGTCTCGAACAAGTCCGAGCGGGTGATATGTGGCGTGTTGACGAAGCAATAGCCGGCCTCTGTGTGGCGCGCTCGCGAGTAGTCCTCCATCACCTTGCGAACGAGTCCCCCCTTTGGATGGAAGACGGCCAGCCCCGAACCGAGCTCGGGCGGAAATGAGAACAGGTCGAGCTCGGCTCCGAGACGGCGGTGATCACGGCGCTCGGCCTCCTCCAGACGGTGGAGGTAGGCCTCGACGGCCTTGTCCGATTCCCAAGCCGTGCCGTACACCCTCTGCAGCTGCGGCCTGTGCTCGTCGCCGCGCCAGTAGGCACCGGCCACCCGAGTCAGCTTGAAATGCCCCAGGCGATCCGTCGAGGGCACATGCGGACCGCGGCACAGGTCCACGAACCCCGCACCGTTGCGGTAGGCGCTGACCGCGCCGGGATTCCCGCCGGCTTCGGCCGCGAGCTCGGCATCGAGGCCGAAGCCGGCCTCGGAGACTCTCTCGATGATCTCGCGCTTGTACGGCTGGTCGGCGAATATCTCGAGGCCTTCGGCGATCGTGTGCTCCTCGCGGACGAACGGCTGAGCCTCGGCGACGATCGCCTGCATCTCCGATTCGATCCGAACGAGATCGTCCTCGGAGAACCGGGCGTCCCGGGGGAGCTCGAAGTCGTAGTAGAAGCCATCAGCGATGGCGGGGCCGATGGCGTAGCGAGCCCCTGGCCAGAGCCTGAGCACCGCTTGTGCCATGACGTGCGCTGTCGAATGGCGCAGCACCTCACGGCCCTCGTCGGTGTCGGAGGTGACAATGTGCACCTTGGCCCCGTCGAGAAGTGGCCGGGAGAGATCGACCAGGACTCCGTCGAGCTCCGCGGCGACGGCGGCGGCGGCGAGCCGGCGCCCGATTGCCTCAGCAAGATCCGCGATCGTCGCGCCGGCGGGGACACTGCGTGCGGACCCGTCGGGCAGGAAGACCGTGACCTCGCTTGGCATCTGAACCACTCCTCGTACTCGCGACGCTCGGTCGCACTCCGAAAAGCTCAGCCTACCGGGCCGCTAGGACTGCCTTGTGGCTCGCCTCACAGTCGTACACCGAGCAGCGAGGCGGCCTCGTCAACGCCGCGCCCGGCTCCGGCCTCCTCGTCGATGGCTTCGATCGCCCCGGGAGTGTCCAGGTCGTCGTCGAGCCTGGCCCTCACGGCCTCCAAGGCGGCGGCACCTCGACCCGCCACCCGCCATCGCTCGAGGCGGCCCTCTGCTTGCTCGAGCATCGAGTCCTTCCACTCCCAGGGCCGCCGGTAGCTCTGGGAAAGCAGGGCCAAGCGGATCGCGGCCGGATCGTGGCCCTGTTCGAGCAGCTCATGGACGAAGACCAGATTGCCGAGCGACTTCGACAC
>Ga0187852_1003915_pt1 | contig 10497 bp, 3 predicted proteins | sample June2016WEW_6_40_FD_134511 | JGI IMG/M metagenome (GOLD analysis project Ga0187852, IMG submission 134511) | Peatland microbial communities from SPRUCE experiment site at the Marcell Experimental Forest, Minnesota, USA - June2016WEW_6_40 | ecosystem: Environmental > Terrestrial > Soil > Wetlands...
CTGGCTGAAGTCGCCCTGGCGCTCGGCCATGGTTGGAACCCATGAGCCAAGGGTCTCCGGCGAGTAATTCTGGTTGTAATACTCGTAACCCAGGAAGAAGAAGAGCTTCTTATTGTGCGGTCCGAATCGGGTCCTCGGAATCCACAATGGACCGCCCAACTGCCCACCGGGATAATAATAGGTTCCGGGAGGGCGTGTCTGCTGAAGATAATTGTTGTACCAGTCGTTGGCGTTCATCGCGGTGTCGCGGAAATACATGTATGCGTCGCCGTGATACGAGGTGCCGCCCCCCTTGGTGTTGGCGTTCAGCACCGCAGGGCCCTTCGCATATTCGGCGCTGAAGGTCGACGTGGTGGCCTTGATATCCTGAATCATTTCCTGATTCACCATTTGCACGGTGCCGGAATTGTTAGCGATATCCTGGATGGAGACGCCGTCGAGAATGGTCGCCAGTCCGGTAGGGCCGGCCCCATTGGCGGAATAGGAGCCGGTGGGACCGCTCATGCCCACCACCGCGGTATTCGGTCCCTGGTTGTTGACCTGGTTACTGACCAGGGCGAATCCCGGCAGCATTCCGATCAGCTCCGTCGCGTCGCGGCCCACGAGGGCCAGCGTATCCAGATCCTTGGCCGTAATCACATCGCTGCGCTCCGGCGTATCCAGAGGCTTGAGCGTCTGGTTGTCGGAGGCTTCCACGGTCACCGTGGCATTGGCCGTCTCCAGCTGCATGCGGATATCGGTGAAGCTAATCCGGTCCCCGGGCCGCAGCGGGAACGGCTGCGACTGCCAGGTCGAAAAGCCCGGCATTTCCACCCGCACATGGTACCTGAGGCCCGCCGTGATCCCGGGCACGGAAAACTCACCGGTGCTGTTACTCACCGTCCTGCGCTCGGAGTTATTGTCCAAGTTCGTCACCACGACCGAGGCGCCGGGGATCACTGCGCCCGTCTTGTCCTGCACCAGGCCGGACACAGTGCCCGTGGTCTCTTGCGCCAAAGCGGGCGGTTGCCATAACAGCAGGGCCGCGATCAGGAACCCCAAACATGCGAACGCCGGCCTAAATTCAGGAAAACGCGTCATCGGAACAACCCCCCATCGGCTGCCAAGCTGTGCGAAATTCGGAGTAAGACGGATGAACGATCGCTCCGTCCACGGACGATTGCACCACCACGCGGTCGCGAACGATACAGTGCACCAAGAATCGATGAGTTGATTCGATCTGAGATTATGTGGCCTGCGAGCGACCAAGGTCAAGGGGTTTTTTTTAATAAACTTCAAAACGAAAAACCGGCTGTAACCCACGAATAAATTGATTTATGAATATGTGACCGTTTTCTGAGCCAAATGGCCCTGCGCCAACCCGCGGGGTTACCGCATCGTGGAATGCGGTCTTCCGGGAATTCGGGGCAGTTCAGACAATCTTCCGCGACGGTTCGGCTGCGCGGCCCACGATAAGCCGATCTGTATCCGAAGCGGGGCGATCATTCGCCGATGCCCCGGTCGCGCCTCATCAACGCGCCCTGGCAATCGGGGCGGAGAAACGGGGTTGGGGGCCGGAAGAACCCGAGCTCATCCACTCCGCCGCGGGCCCGCGGGGTACCGCGCCGGTCTATGCTGCTTTGATCCCAGTCGTTACGGGTCGTCAACCTAAGCGATTTACTCGCTGCTCCTCGCTATTTCAAGCCCCTACATAAATCTTCTTGACAACCATAACTGGTGGAACGAGAATAATCCTGCATTTTTCAGTGCATCTATGCGCATGCGGCGTCCGGGGCACTCGGAATCGAATTGTGCTTCGGGTAGGCGCAATGAAGGCGATATCGGGGATGGGTTTGGCGCGTGATTTAGCGTGCCTCCGCACCGGTTGCGGCGGCTCGCGTTGAGTTGTACAGGAGCGTACGGCGCTGTACTCCGTCTTGCCTTCTTGGTTCTCGTATTTTGAGCCATCCCCGCCAGCGCATGGGGGGATGGGCAGGAGCGCAACAAGCGACAGTTCATACATGACGCTTTAGCAGGACACTCGGCGCGAGCGCGAAGGGGCGCTCACACCATCGATGCATGCAGCAGAATCGCTTGACCGGAGATGGCGGAGTGGTCGGATGGGATTCAAAATACGGCGTTGAACGCATAGGCCGTTCCAATAACTAACGGTTTGTACCGGAGGAATTGTGATGCTTACGAAATTAGACCGACTCAAGGGGCACTCGGCGCGGGAAACCTGCGTTGCCCTGCTGTCGATGCTGGCTATCCTGCTGTTCGCGTCTGCGATCGCAGACGCACAAACCATCGTCGTCAGCCAGCAAATCTGGGGAGCGAACGAGACCAACAGCGCTGCCACCTTTGGGGCAACCACCGTCGCCACGGTCGGCGGCAACTGGGGCTCCGCCTCTCCCGGCGGCCATTCCGCAGCCGTCAATTCCGACGGCGTCTTCGTAGCCGGCACTTCTACCGGAGACTTCGTAGAGCAATTTACAAGCCAAAACGCAGTGATGATAGTCATTGGCGAAAGCGACATCGGCCCCGGCGGCATGGCCATCGATAGAAACAACAATCTCTACATTTCGGGCGAGTCCAGCAACGTCGTCTATAAGATTCCCATGAACACCACCGCCAATGGGGCCTACGGGGTGGGAACCTACGGGCCGATCTATTCGTCCTGTCCGGATAGCAGCCATTGTGCGTTTGTGCTCGGCCCCAGTGGCTCGACTACCCCTCCACCGGCCTGCGCCGGCATCGGCCAGGCGCCTGACATTAACGGAATCTGCCAAATCAACCTCGGCAACGGGAATTACGGCTTCAACGTGGCCAGTATTGCGGTCGACAGTCAACACAACTTGTTTTTCACCACAGACGGAAATGCCGGTTCCGTGACCCCCGGCGCTCCGCACTCGGTTTTCGAGTGCAACACGGCCTGCCTCTATCCAACGGGGGGCGCGACGCCTGCGCCGGTCCAGATCTACGTTGAGCCTGCCGGTTCCGGCGGCCAGCTATACACCGGCGCCATTGCCGTCGATCAAAACGACAACGTGTACTTCACCGACTCCTTCATTTCGAATTCGGGGACGACAGCCGGATACAGCACCTATTCTGACCTGTACCAAGTGCCGTACAACTCCTCAAGCAAGACCTGGGCAGCCACCCCGACTCTGCTCGCAACGCTGACGCCGGCGTGTGCGACCCCTTCAACCGGTACTCCGTGCAACGATGCGATCACCACGGTTGCCACCGATGCGACGGGCAACGTCTACTTTGGCAGCGAACTCGACGGCGTATTCGAAATCGCGAACAACGGAGGCGCACTGGCAGGTAATCCTCCCGTCATCCCCATCTCCGGAGAGGGCGTGAAGACCATTGCCCCGGATGGCAAGGGCAACTTCTACTTTGTGGGCAACAACCCCGCATTCCAAACTGACTGGGCCGGCTTCCTGGCGATCGGCTCGGTGGTGGACACTGCCCAGGCGTGGTCGGCAGAGCCGGCAGGCCAAGGGTCGGTTAGCAATGTTTCGGCAGTCGACCCTGGCAACGGCTGCTCCGCGCAGTCCAATCTGACTTTCGTCGAGAACTCGACCGCTTACGGCTTCAGCGGCACCGAAACCACCGGCTCAAGCTGCAACACTTTGCCCTTTGCAAGCGGCTCCAGCTTCCCGGTGACCATCACCTTTAAGCCCAGCGCCACGGAGGCGGGTCCTTATAACACGACCATGACCGCGACCAACGCCGCCGATGGCAACACCGGAACGTTCCCGGTATCCGGCATAGCCGCGATCGCGCAGACCATCACCGTCACCTCGCCCTCAACGGCTGCGCCGAAGGTTGCCTGTGGCGTTCCGCCAGTCGCCCTGGAAGCGACCGCGACCTCGGGTCTGCCGGTCGTCTTCACGGCGATCTCGACGCCCGCAGCCTCCGCACCCCAAAACGTCCCCGTGTGCACGGTCGCCGGTGGTATAGTCACCTTCACCAACAACGGCACCTGCACCATCGACTCGAACCAGCCCGGCAACGCCGACTACGCGCCCGCGCCGCAGAAGGTGAATACCTACACGGTCACTGCGTTGGCGCAAAAACTCACCAACTGCACTCCGACCTCGATCGCTTACACGACAACCCCGATTCCACTCTGCGCAGCCAGCTCCAACATGACCTCCAATGCCGCGCCGATTTGCTTCACTTATGGCGCCGGTCCCGGCACTGTCAGCGGTCAAGGCGGTGCCACCGGTCCAGCATGTTATCCACCCCAGTTTTTGACGGTTACCGGCACCGGTCCGATCGGTTTAGGATTGTCCCAGGCCGCAAGCGCCTGCTTCGCGGCAGGTTCATCGAGTCCGACAATCACGGTCAAATCGGCCCCTCAAAGCATCGTCTTCACCACGCCCTCCGGCACGTTGGCAACTGCTCCTGCAACCATTGTCTACGGCTCCTCGTTGACTCTGGCTGCAACCGGCGGCGCTTCGAGCAAGCCGGTCACCTACACCATTGACCCGTCGACCACCGGCACCGGATCGATTAGCACCAGCGGCGTGCTGACCGCAACCGGTCTGGGTACGCTCGTGATTGACGCCAACCAGGCCGCCTCTGACACCACTGCCGCTCCCGACTACGCGGCGGCGGCTCAGGTCCAGGCGTTCCTCACCGTCGTTCCAGTGAGCGCGGCCACGACCCCGGTGATCGGCCCGGCGAGCGGCACCACGATGTACACCAGTGGCAACCTGAACGTCGTAACCATCACGGACACGCTAGCCGGCACCGCCATCTACTACACAACCGACGGCAGCACTCCGACCTTGTTATCGACTCCCTACACGGCGCCCTTTACCTTGACGGCTCCCGGCTCTGCAACCATCAATGCGATCGCTATCGCGCCCGGGTATGCGCTCAGCGCGCTTGCAACCGCAACCTACACTGTGTCTGCCACGGCCGCGAACTTCACCGCTGCGGTCGCTCCGTCGACGGTAACTGTCTCGCCAGGCTCACCCGGCATTGTCAACATTACGGTAACGTCTCAGTACGGGTTTAACTCCGCCACTACGTTCACTTGCTCGACCGTGCCATCCAACCTCACTTGCAGCTTCAACCCGGCAACGGTTACGCCAACGGTCGGCCAGACCGCTTCTACCGCACTGACGTTAACCGAGAGTGGCAGCGCCGCTCTCCAGCACCGTTCTAACCCCTTCCTTCCCGAGGGAGCCACGTTCGCGATCGCTGTCTGCTTCCTGGGATGGAAGAAACGGCGTGCGCTTCTCCTGGCCCTGGTGCTGATCGCTGGCGTAATCGGAGCCACGCAGCTTACCGGCTGCAACGGCAGCGGCAGCGCAGCGCCCACCACCTCCACTGTGGTCGTCACCGCTACCAGCGGCAAACTCACCCAAACGATCCAGCTCAAGGTCACCGTGAATCCATAATCGGTGAATAGTGTCCGAACCTGCCGCGGCCTCTCCTTCGGGAGAGGCCGCGGTATCTCCGGGTTCTTTCGAATCGCCTCGGCGCCTGACGGCGGTTCTCCAATGACTGCGTGGTTTCGGGTGAGCGCCCTGTCCTTCGCATCGTCACAAGCGCAGCCAAACTACGAGAAAATGCAAGGGGGCGAGGGCGCCATTGACTCGCTAGCCTGCTTTTCTCACACGCGGCGAGAACCTGTACCGCCGGTCTCCTGACCGGCTGTAGCGCGGGCCTCCAGACCCCCGCAGGGCAGGCGGCGGTTGAAGATGGGCTGTTTTCCCCTTTCGTCGAGGCATCTGTGAAAAATCCTCGCTACAGCGGTTCCAGAATTGCTGTACCCCGGAGCGGGGACGCCCAGTGGCGTTTTCCTCAACCGGGGGCCCCGGAAAGCGGCTCCTTGCTTTCTGGGGCGGAAGTAAACGCCACCTTTCACCGAACTATGTGGGGCACGAGAATTCTGGAACCGCTCTAGATCTCCGCCATCCCTTCGCCGGCTTTCGCGACGGCCTTCCGCCGGCCCGCAGATGACCGTGAAGAGTCCCCGAAATCAACTCTTTCAGGATTGACGGCAGGGCAATCGCGTTTGTGTTTTATGAGAGCGCCGGCGGCGTGCGAGCTATGAATCTCGATCTTCAATGGAGGGCCCCTCCCGGGCCTCATCGAGCCCCGGGCGGAACCCCTGTTTACCCCAGCATAATGACCAGCCGCCGGCTGCAAAGGGCCTGATAAACCCCCAGAGTCCGTTGCTCGGGGCTGAGGAAAAATAATTCTGTACAAAATCGATTTTTGTGTATATTATTTGCTCGCGCTGCAACCGACGACTCTGTTCGTTCCACATGTGAACTAGGTTCGCTCGTAGCAGCAATCTGCGAAATCAGGTGACCATATGAAGATTCGAACTTCTAGGCTATGCGTCCAGACTTCAGTCTGGGTGTTGGCGTCGGCATTTTGCGTTACGATCCTGACCGGCTGTGGCGCTAATGGCAACTTTACTACCCAGGGCCCCGGCCCAGACACCTCTGTGACGGGTCTAAGTGGAAGAGTGCATGGGGGTCCAAACCCGGTTATCGGTGCGACCGTTAAGCTCTACGCAACAGCTACAGTTGCATCGCCATCTTCTTCCAACGCCTACGGTTATGGCCAACCGGGAACTTTGCTCGGTACGACCACCACGGACAGCAGTGGCAACTTTGCGTTTACCGGCTCTGAAACAGCATGCCCTGCCGGACAGCAGGCCTATATCGTCGCTGCCGGTGGAAATGCCGGTGCCGGTTCCAATTCCGCGGCGCTGCTGATGGCCGCTCTTGGCCCCTGCTCAGCTCTTGTCGAGGGCTCCGGCTCCGGCGCCACTCAAGTCTTTATCGATGAGCCGACCACGATTGCCGCAGCCTATGCGCTCAGCGGCTTCATGACCGTTACCGGGACCACGGTTAACATCAGCGCGCCGGCGAACAACAACGCCGCCACGGCAAGCTGCACGGTAGTCAGCAATGCAACGACTGCTTGCAAGGCCTCCGGCTTGGCGCACGCCTTTCTGAATGCGGCGAATCTGGTCAATACGACCACCGGAGCGGCCTATTCCACCCTGCCGACCAACTCCACGGCAATTGTGCCGCAGATGCTCATCAACACGCTGGCCAACTCGGTTGAGGCCTGCATCAACTCCAACGGAGACATCAGCACGCCAACCGCGCCCTGCGCCATCCTGATGACCAACACGACGCCCACTCTGGTCACTTCGCCCACGGCGCCCATCAACACCTTGCAGGCCCTGCTGGACCTGGCCCAGTACCCGTCGGAGGCGCAGGGCTGCTCGACGGCGCCTACGACTCCGTGCGCCCCCGGAACCGGCACAACCGCCCCAACCGACAACGCAACGGTAGGCGGTACGGTCACCTCGGCCCGTACCCTGAACCTGTACAACGTTGCAGCCAGCAACGCCTACTATGCGCCCGCGCTCACCGCCGTGCCGCTTGACTTTACCATCGCCATCGCCTACCCCGAGACGGGCGCTCTGTGGGGAACTGCGGCGGACATTAACGACAACATTTATGTGTATAACAACGGAACCCCTAAAGCAGTCTTTTCCCTCAGTTCCGATGGGGCAGCGGGTTGGTCCACCGCAACCGGCACGGGCGGCGGTTGCGGCAGCTTTAGCTACCGATGCAGCGTGGCTGCTGACACCCTTGGCAATCTGTGGGTGGTGGACAGTTCGGGTGTGACCAAGCTCAGTACTGCGGGCGTGCTGGGTACCACCTACCCTCCCCTTACCGGTTCCAAATTGGAGAGCGGGAGCGTGGATGTGGGCAACAATCTCTGGTTGGCAGTCCAAACTATCGGGACAGAAACCGGCGCCAGCGGCATTGAGGAACTCCCTCAGGGCGGATCCGCAATTGTCGATGTCAATGTGGGTGGCTCGCCGGAACCATATGCAACTAAGCAACCCACCTTCGACAGCGCGGGCAACCTGTGGGTTGAATCGGATAATGCTGGCGGCCTCGGCGGCCCCGGCGTGATTCTGATGCTCAACGATGGCGGCAGCACCAGCTTGACCTCGCCGGCCTTTACGAACACCGGTACCGGCAACGGCAATCCCATTAACTTCCCTGGTGGGGACGCCACACCCGGCAACGGCGTCATGGTTGACCCCGCCGGAAACCTCTGGTTTAGCGCTCAGGACGACCTGCTTCAGATCCCGAGCAGCGGCTCCGAGTCCGGAGGCGGGCAAAACTACGGCTCACTCACCATCGAATACGGCCCAATTTATGAAGCTGGTGTGGAGCGTAATGCGGCCATGGATGGAGACGGCAAAATCGTCATTGATGCCACCAGCACCGGCTCGGGATATCTGAGTGTGTACTATCCCAATGCACCCGCCGATGGCTACTTCGTCGCCTCGTCAACCGTCGGGGACACCGGCGCGGACGTCTATCTGAATCCGTGCTACGTCGCGCCCGCCACTACGGTTTGCGCAGCCCAAACAGGTGGGGAATCCACCATCGTGAATAATCCGCGCTCAACGACAATCGATGCCACCGGAGCCATCTGGTCTGCTTTCCAAAGCAGCGGCTATGTGCTTCAGGTGCTTGGCCCCGGCGCACCAACCTGGAGCCAGAAATCCTACATCCCCTTGGCCCTGGCGCCTACTTTGACCGGAGCTACGACGGACTTGACCTTGCGCCCGTATTAGTCCAGCTCCCGGATTGTGCCTGGCGGAAAGCATCCCGCCGGGCGGAATCCATAGCCTGAGTTTGCGGTGCGCTCCGAAACCATGTAACATGGTTTCGGAGCGCGGCAGAAAGCTAACAGACTGAATTGCCCCAAGGTTTTCGGTCAAAACGAGGATCGCGAGTTCTCACAGCGAAAGGATTACGTGATGAAGAATAAGTTTAGGGCACTGATGGTGGTAGTTGCCGTGATGTGCATTCCTGCCCTGGTCCGCGCGCAGACCGGGTGCGAGGACTCCCCGGAAGATCCAACCCTTGTGCTGGGGCTGGTCGCCTCCGCCGGCGCTCTGATTACCACGGCGCGCGCCCGCTTCAGAGCGCGCAGAAACTCTGGCCAGTAGAACCGCCAGACCGAATCGCGCGCTGCGATTGCCGGCGCAAAATGGCCGGTAGTTGCAGCGTGGCTCTGTGCAGTCCCCGGGGAACTGCGCAAGCGTCTACGTAATGTAAAGTACGGTGCCTGGATGACGCAGAGGCTTGAACAGCGGTGAAGACAGGATACTGTCTTCACCGTTTTTCTTGCTGTCAGCCGGTCTTGAAGGGCGGGGGCGGGCAATAGAAACAGCAGGGCTTTATCGGCCCGGAGCGATGTCTCCAGCTCATTTGGGCTTTCACCACAAAGCTGCTAAGCTGGGATTCTTCAGATAGCCGGGCGCCACTGAAGAGTGTTTACCATGCACAGACATTTTTCAGCCGATCATTCTTAGAGGTTTTCTTTCATGAAGCTTCAACTTTTCAGCGTATCGTTTCGCGCTGTTCTGGCGATATTGGGAGCTGGAGTGTTGGCGAGTTCGCTGACCGGCTGCGGTGGAATTGCCACGACAAAGTCCGGTACCGGTGGTTATCAGGGATCCGCATTCAGCGGCAAGGCGCTGGTTGGTCAACAGCCTTTGATCGGAGCTTCGGTCGAGTTGTATGCCGCGGGCACCAGCGGCAACGGTGCAAACGGTGTTGGGCTTCTCTCGAATGCACTCACTACCGGCAGCACAGGTGCGTTTTCTGTTCCGGCGGGGTACGACTGCCCCACTGCCGATTCCCAAATCTACCTCGTGGCGCGCGGCGGCCAGCCGGGATCGGCAGCTTCGGTGGACAATGATTCCATTGCGCTGCTCACGGCCCTGGGAGCCTGCAATGAGGCGGCCTCGGCAAGTCCGGTCGTAATCAACGAGGTCACTACGGCGGCCGCTGTGTATGCGCTGGCACAGTTTCTCTCGGCTGGAGGCAATCTGGGTGCAAGTTCCACCAATACGGTTGGCCTGAAGAATGCCGTTGCCACCGCTCAGGCGCTGGCAAACATCTCTACAGGAAGCAGCCCAGGGCCGGCCTTTGCCGCCAACGGCAGTTCTCCCGCTCCGAAAATCGACACCCTGGCCAATCTGCTTAACTCCTGCGCCTCTGCGACTGCCAGCGGAAAAGCGTGCAGCGGTCTGTTTTCAGCAACGGCCACATCGAGCGGTGCGCCGGAAAATACTCTGGATGCCGCCTTCAACTTAGTGCGCAACCCGGCCCAAAATGTCGCAACGCTCTATGCCTTGGCATCGTCCAGTTCCGCGTTTACCCCGGCATTAGCTAAGCAGCCTTCCGACTGGACGCTCTTTATCAACTACACCGGGGGCGGCATGAATAGTCCTACGTCCCTGGGAGTGGATGGTGCGGGCAATGTTTGGGTTGCTAGCTACGTCGGCGGCGTAGCTTCGCTGTTTTCACCGCTGGGCGTGCCCTTGTTTGCGCAGGGCGTCACCGGTTCCGGGCTGAGTTATTCCTACGGCTTAGCGGTGGATGCAAATAATAACGCGTGGATCACCAATTGGCCCGGTCCCTGGGCGGCGGGAAA
>Ga0187852_1003922_pt1 | contig 10476 bp, 3 predicted proteins | sample June2016WEW_6_40_FD_134511 | JGI IMG/M metagenome (GOLD analysis project Ga0187852, IMG submission 134511) | Peatland microbial communities from SPRUCE experiment site at the Marcell Experimental Forest, Minnesota, USA - June2016WEW_6_40 | ecosystem: Environmental > Terrestrial > Soil > Wetlands...
CGCCCCGCTCACCTTCCGGCGCGCTTCGATGTCGCGGTCGATGTAGTCGGCGAGCTGGTCGAGGACGATGTCGAGGTTGCCTGTGAGCTCCGCCGAGCGAAGAATTCCCAAGTAGTAAGATGGGAAAGCCTCGGGGTGAAGGGTCGCAGCGCCTGCGAAAGTCTCACCCGATCGCAGCGAGTCGGCCATCTCGGCGAAGATCCTCGAGAAGGCCTTGTTCCCGAGCTCCTCGGTCATCACCTCGAGGGCCTCTAGCACCGGGATGCCGGCGCGCATGAACACGGCCATCTGGCGCGAGAAGTGCATGAGCTCGCGGCGCGAGATCTTCTTCTTGGTGATCTCGAGCTTGAGAAGGTTCTTCTTCTCGATGACCTTTACCGGTGCCAGCTCCCTGTCGATGAGAGCGCGCCGGGCCATGCTTGCTGTGAGGGCGTCCTCGATTCCTGAGATGGTCGTCCCGTCGGGGCTGACGGCGGTGAACTTGTACTTAGCCATGGTCGCTATCCTTCGATCACGCGGCGTAGATGGAACGGACCACTTCGGAGATCGTCGTGGTGTCCTCAGAGATAAGGCGGACGGCTTCGTCGCGCAGCGTGCGCATCCCCTGGGACACCGCCATCCGCTGGAGCTCCTCTTGGGTGGCCCACCCCACGACGAGCCTCTTGATCTCCGGGGTGATTCGCATCAGCTCGAACACGCCGATGCGCTCCCGGTAACCGGTTCCTGCACAGAAGTTGCAGCCCTCGCCCTGCCAGAACTTGGCCTTGGACTCGCCTCCACTGCCTTCGTAGAAGGCGATCTCTTCGTCCTTGGGCTCGTACGGCACCTTGCAGGTCTGGCAGATGCGGCGGACAAGGCGCTGGCTCACGACCGCCAGGACCGAGGAGGCGATCAGGAACGACTCGATGCCCATATCCAAGAAGCGGTGAAGCGCGGCCGCGCAGTCCGTCGCGTGCAGGGAGGAAAGCACAAAGTGTCCGGTGAGAGCCGACTGGACGGCCACTCGGGCGGTGTCCACGTCGCGGATCTCGCCGACGAGGATCACGTCGGGGTCCTGGCGCAGGATCGAGCTAAGCCCAGTGGCAAAGGTGATTCCTGCCTGCTCGTTCGTCTGGATCTGGTTGATCGACGGGAAGATGTACTCGACGGGGTCTTCGATCGTCATGATGTTACGATGCGGTTCGTCGATTTCGTTGAGTGCGGCGTAAAGGGTCGTGGTCTTCCCGCTACCGGTCGGGCCGGCGCACAGCATCATCCCGAAAGGCGCACGGATGATGTGGGCGAACGACTGGTGGGTCACAGAAGGCATCCCGAGATCGCTCATCTCGTAGAGCGAGCGGCTTCGATCGAGGAGTCGCATCACGCAGGACTCGCCCCAGATGGTGGACACCGTGGAGACCCTGATGTCGATCTCGCGATCGTCGATCTCCATGGTGATCTGTCCGTCCTGGGGCCGCCGGCGCTCCACGATGTTCATGCCGGCCAGAATCTTGATGCGGCTGGTGAGCGCCGCAGCCATGGTGGCGGGCAGCTCGACGGCGTCGTGCAGAGCCCCGTCGATGCGAAATCGAACCCTGAGACGCCCGCCCTGGGGTTCGATGTGGATGTCCGAAGCGCGGTCTCTTAGGGCCTGTGTGATGATCAGGCTCACGACCTGCACCACGGGCGCGTCCTCTGCGATCGCCTGTTGGACGGTCGTCTCCACAGGCCGTCGAGGTGCCTCGGTTGCCTCGAAGGCCTGGACGTGTCTTTCGATGTACCCGAGTGCCCGGTAGGCGGAGTCGATAGCGCGCTGTACGTCAGAACGCGGGGCGATAGCCAGGCGTACGACGTGGCCCGAGGCGTTGGTGAGGGTCTTCGCCATGTCCGGGCTCGGGTCGGACACAGCGATCGTCACCGCGTTCTCGTCGAGGGTGATGGGCACGGCCAAATGCGCGCGGGCCACCGTCTCAGGCAGGACTTCGACGGCTTCGGGGGTCGGGGTGGTCTGCGAGAGGTCGACGAGGGGGATGTCGAGCTGTTCCGACAAGACCTGGGCGAGACCCTGCTCGGTGATCGCGCCGAGCTCGACCAAGAGCGTGCCGATCCGTTTGCCCGACGAGGACTGCTGGAGAAGGGCCTCTGCCAGCTGGGCGTGGGTGATCAGCTGTGCCCCCACGAACAGCTCACCGAGCAGGGCGCGCGAGCTGCCCGGTGCCGTGCTCTCGGCTCCACGCTCGTCGCTTGCCAGCGACTGCGCGCCGCCACTGTCGGCCACGACCTCGCCGCCTCCCGCGGTCCTTCGGAACCTCATCCCCTCAGCCTCGGCTTGGAAGCGCGCGGGTAGCTCTTCAAGGACGATCTCGAGGAGGCCACGGCCAGGCGCGCCGTACCTGCAACGCGCGTCCGTACCCCCGAGGGGTCGGCGAGACGCGTGCTCAAAGAAGGGCTCCCACTTGATGTGTCGGGCCGCCCGGGCACCCCGGTGCTCGTAGCCACACGGAGAATGGTCGCCGACCGGAACCACTAGCCCGTCTATGGCATCTCAACATTCTGTCAACATCTCCACCCCTGGGCTCCCGGACCGCCAGCACAAAGGGCAGGAGGCCCGGGGCGCCGGGGCGCCGGGGCGCCGGGTTGAGCCTCGTCGCATACCCAGCACCGCATCGCCACGGAGACCGCACCGGTACCAGGACGCAGTGGGCGCTGATGAAAACGTCGACGAGGCCAGCGGCGTCGAGGACGTGCCCAAGTAAGTCCCGGCGTTCCCCCTGTTCAACTCATGTGCAACTCCTGTTCACCTCTTCGCATTAGTTGGGGATTAGTTGATATGAGGTTGGCGCGTCAGTGAGATCGCTGGCCCAGAGTTGAATCCGATCCGCGATTTGCGGTGAGGGCGGAGGAGTCCTCAGGCGCACCGGGCAGCGTGGCGCGTCCCTACGAGGCCTCCGAAGCCCTTTACATTCCGATCGACCAGGGGAACTTCGATGAAGCGGTTCTTCATTGAAAGTGAGGGGGGCCTTAGTTCCATGAAGGTGGCGTGCCTGGCGGGACCTCTCGGGGTCCGGTCAGGCCAAGGTGTTGCGGTTCTGGCAGGCGGGGCTGAGTACCCGCCCCGCCTGGTCCGCACAAACGGGGACTCCGAGGCGGAGGACCCCAGCAGTAAGGGCGACGTGATGATCCAGGGGTCGAGTTTGGTCGCCGGACCTTTGGGGAGCGAGTGGCGAACCCGACGCCCTTGTCGAGTAACCACAGAAACCAAAGGAGCATCACAATGAGGAAGCTATTCAGAACGAAGAAGCGGATCGCCGTTACCGTCGGCACCGTGGCCCTCGCGGCTGCGCTGGGCGGAGCGGCGTTCGCCTTCTTCACCTCGACCGGGACCGGTACAGGCTCGGCGGTAATAGGTACGGGCGGAACTGGCATCAGTGTGGTCGGGACCGAGACGACGCCATTGGTTCCAGGTACCAGTGGAACCGTGTCCTTCACGGTCTCCAACGCTGGCACCGTCCCTGAGACGATAACGAACATCCACTTCACCGGCGCTACGCCTGACACCACGAGTGCTTCCGCAGGCTGCACTTCGGCGATGTTGGACCTGTCGATGCCCGACGTGCCTATTAGCCCTGCCGTGACTATTCCTGCGGGTGGTGGCCCCACCGCACTCGTCGCGACCGGCACGCTGACCATGGGCAACCTGGCCACAAGCCAGGACGACTGTGTGAGTGCGACGCCGTCGCTCTCGTTCACCACGTCGTAGTCACGCCTGACTAGTGGAGTGGTGGGCCATGGCCCACTTGTCCACCTAGCTGAACGCGGTCGGAAGGCCGGGTCGCGGGGACCACTCCGCGACCCGGCCAACCGCCGCGGTTCAAGACCACTTGGTTACGGCGATGGAAAGTACAGGGTGATGGGTAAGCGGTCGGTGAGGTCAGCGAGAAGTCACAGGGGCACGGTGCTCCTGGGCTGCTCGGTGGTCTCAGCGACCTGTGGACCACCCGTTAGGGAGATTTGGTGAAGCAACGGATAGCGAGGTTTGGAGCGGCAGGGCAAGCCGCTCTTGGTGTCGCGCTCGTCGCCGTCCTCGCCGGTCTAGGCGTCACCGGCTACGCGCTGGCCTGCTCCAGCCTGGCGGCACCCACGATCACCTCGGAGCCCGCCAACCCGACGACCTCCACCTCGGCCACCTTCACCTTCAAGGACTCCACCTCCGAGGTCACCTTCAAGTGCTCGCTCGACTCGCCGAGCTTCAGCACCTGCGCCAGTACCGGCATCACCTACAGCCCCCTGACCGAGGGCAGCCACACCTTCAAGGTGGAGGCCGTTTCGGGGTCCTCGACGAGTTCGGCCACCTCCTACACCTGGGCCATCGTCCCTCCCACCCCGACCATCACCATCTCCTCCGAGCCGTCCAACCCGACGACCTTGACCTCGGCTGCTTTCAAGTACTCCGACACCCTGTCGGGGGTGTCCTTCCTCTGCTCGTTCGACGGTTCGAGCTTCAGCTCCTGCTCAGCGAACGGGGTCAGCTACACCGTGACGAACGGTGGATCGAACACCTTCAGTGTCGAGGCCCAGGTGGGCTCCAACACCCCCTCAGCACCAGCCACCTACACCTGGACGGTCACCACACCCACCCCGACGATCACCTCCGAGCCCGCCAACCCGGTGGCCTCCAGCTCGGCCTCCTTCACCTATTCCGACACCCAGGCAGGGGTGAGCTTCAAGTGCTCGCTCGACGGCTCCAGCTTCAGCTCCTGTGCATCGAGCGGGGTCACTTACAACAAGCTCTCCGACGGCACCCACACCTTCAGTGTCGAGGCCGTCCTCGGAAGCGGCCCGGCGAGCACCGCCGCCACCTACAGCTGGCGGGTCGACACGACAGCCCCCACGGTCACCTTGACCTTCCCCACCACGCAGGACAGCTACAGCTCCTCGTCGTGGGCGACGGGCTGTTCCCCCACGGGCATCTGCGGGACGGCAGCCGACCCCTCGGAGGTTAAGTCGGTGGGCGTGGGGGTCCTCCAGTGGTCGAGCGGCGACTACTGGAACGGCACCTCGTTCTCCTCTTCTTCTGTTGTGTTCAACACCGCCACCGGCACCACCTCCTGGGATTACCCCTTTGCTGCACCTCCGGCGGGCACTTACAGCGTCTTCGTCCGGGCCACCGACAACCTCGGCAACTCGACGCCGACCTCGCAGTCCTTGGTGGCCGTCTTCTACATAAAGGTGCCCACGCCGCATGACATCGATGTGTACTCGGGCTCCCCGCAGTCGGCCACCGTGGGGATCGCCTTCACCAAACCGCTGGTGGCCAAGGTCACCGACCAATACGGCAACCCGATGTCTGGTGTGTCGGTCACCTTCAGCGCCCCCACCTCGGGGGCTTCTGGCACCTTCGCAAGCCCCTGTAGCGGCACCACCTGCGTCGTGTCCACGAACGCCAGTGGACTGGCCACCTCTCCGACGTTCAGCGCCAACACGATTGCCGGGGGTCCTTACACCGTGACCGCCAGCGTCTCAGGGCTCTCCACCCCGGCGAACTTCAGCCTCACCAACACTCCCGGCCCGGCGAAGAAGCTCGTCTTCACCACCGGCCCGGTCTCCGGTACGGCGTCCTCTAGTGCCACCTTGGGTCCCATCACCGTCCAACTCGAAGACGCCTACGGCAACCCGGTGAACGCCAGCGGGAGCGGGACGGTGGTCAGCCTGGGTTCCAGCTCGACTGCCGGTATCTTCTCGGCCTCCAGCGGTGGGAGCCACATCACCTCGGTGACCATCACCTCGGGGAAGACCTCGGCGAGCTTCTACTACGGCGACACGAAGGCCGGTTCCCCGACTATCAGCGCTTCTTCGTCTCCTCTCACCTCTGCAACCCAGACCGAGACCATCACCGCAGCGAAGGCAGCCAAGCTCGTCTTCACCAGCTCCCCGGTCACCGGTCCGGCGTCTTCTAGCGCCAGCCTCGGTCCCATAACGGTCCAACTTGAAGACACCTACGGCAACCCGGTGAACGCCGGTTCGGGGGGCACCACCGTCAACCTCTCCTCCAGCTCGACGGGGACCTACATCTTCAACACCACCAAGAACGCCACATCCCCGACCGGTGCTTCGTCTGTGACCATCGCCTCGGGCACCTCGTCGGTGAGCTTCTACTACGGCGACACCAAGGCGGGTTCCCCGACGATCACCGCAGCTTCTTCGGGTCTCACCTCTGCAACCCAGACCGAGACGATCAACCCGGCGGCGGGCACCAAGCTCGTGATCACCTCGACCGCCTTCAGCGCGACGGCCTCCACCTCGGCCACGAGTGCCTTCACCACGACGCTTGAGGACGCCTTCGGCAACCCGACGACGAGCGCCTCGGCCATCAAGGTCAACCTCTCGTCCAGCTCCTCGGGGGCGAAGTTCGCTGCCACCTCGGGTGGGGGATCGGTGACGAGCGTCACATTGCCTGCCAACACCTCCTCGGTTACCGCTTACTACGCCGACACCGTGGCCGGGACCCCGACGATCACCGTCCAGGCGAGCGGGCTGTCACCCAACGGCACCCAAACAGAGACCATCACCGCCGCGAAGGCCAGCAAGCTCGTCTTCATCAGCTCCCCGGTTTCCGGCCCTGCTTCGTCTAGCGCCACCTTGGGTCCCATCACGGTTCAACTCGAAGACACCTACGGCAACCCCGTCGCAGCCAGCGGGACCGGGACGGTCGTCAAACTGACCTCTACCTCCTCAGGTGGCATCTTCTCGGCGATAAGCGGTGGGACCCACATCACCTCGATCACCATCGCTTCGGGGTCGTCGTCGGCGAGCTTCTACTACGGCGATACCAAGACCGGGTCCCCGGTCATCACCGCCGCTTCTTCGGGTCTCACCTCGGCCACCCAGACCGAGACCATCACAGGGGTGACCGCCACCAAGCTGGTCTTCATCGCAGGCCCGGTTTCGGGTGCGGCGTCTTCCAGCGCCGAACTCGGTCCCATCACCGTCCAGGTCGAAAACGCTTCCGGCACACCGGTCAACGTGGCAACCAACACCACCGTCACCCTGACTTCCAGCTCCACGGGGGGCATCTTCTCGGTTAACTCGACTGGGACCCCCACGACGACCTCGGTCGTCATCCCGACGGGCAGCTCGTCGGTGAGCTTCTACTACGGAGATACGAAGGCCGGTTCCCCGATCATCACCGCCGCTTCTTCAGGTCTCACCTCTGCAACCCAGACCGAGATCATCACCGCAGCGACCCCCAGCTCCATCGTGATCGTGTCGGGCTCCCCGCAGTCGACGACGGTGAACACCAACTTCACCTATCCGCTCGTCGTCCAGGTCACTGACCAATACGGGAACCTGGTACCCGGTGCGCAGGTCACCTTCACCGCTCCGTCGTCGGGGGCGTCAGGGACTTTCTCGGGCTCAAAGACCAGCAGCGTCTTGACCGGCTCCAACGGCCAGGCGTCCTCGGGGACCTTCAAGGCCAACACCATCGCCGGTGGCCCCTACAACGTGTCCGCGGCTACCTCGGGACCGGGGCCGGTGGACTTCTCCCTGACGAATACCCCCGCAGCCGCCTCGAAGTTGGTGTTCAGCGTCGAGCCGCCCTCGAGTATCGCGGACACCGCCATCTTTGGCGTGGCCGTCACCATCAAGGACACCTACGGAAACGTAGAAACCACCGACATGAACAGCGTCGCTCTCACGTTGAACGAGGGAAGCGGCTGTAGCGGGACGCTTTCGGGCACGACCTCTGAGGCTGCCGTGGCGGGCGTGGCCAGCTTCTCGGGCCTCCAGGTGACAGACCCCTGCATTAACGCTTACACGATCACAGCCACCGACAGCGCCGATGGCTCCATCTCGGTCGTGAGCAGTTCCTTCACCGTCACCGCCGTGAACTTCACCGTCGACGGGAGCATCCCGGCCAGCACGCCCCTCTATCCGGGCACGGGCCAGCCGGTTGACCTCACAATCACGAACCCCAACCTCAAGCCCATCAATCTGGCCGCAAGGAGCGTGGGGGTCTTGATCTCGCTCGGGCCTGGTGCCAGTGCCAACGCCATCGCCAACTGCAACCCGTTGGTCAACTTCGCCATGACCCAGAGCCTCACCACCCCGGTCACCGTCGGAGCGGGCAAGACCGAGTCGCTCTCTGACTTGTCGGTGTCGCAAACCGACTGGCCGGTTATCTCCATGATCGAGACGCACACCAACCAGGACGCCTGTGAAGGGGCTCCGCTCAGCTTCACCTGGAGCGCCACGGGGAGCGGGTCATGAGCCGCCGAAAGCTCCTCCTCATCGTGGCGTCGGTGATCGGCACGCTTGGCATCGGCGTGGCCGTTTGGGCGTATTTCACCTCCACGGGTTCGGGCACAGGCGCGGCATCGATCGGCTCACTGAGCGCGCCGACCGGTGTGACGGCGACTGCCAGCGGCACCACGGTGACGGTGAACTGGACGGGGGTCACAGACCCCGGATCAGGGACCTTCGGTTACTACGTGACGCGGACGCTTTCTCCTTCGGGGTCGCCTATCAACGTCTGCGGCAGCTCGCCCAGCGCCCTGCTTTTAGGGACGACCTGTAGCGACACCTCTGTCGCGTCGGGGACCTACACCTACAAGGTGACCGCCGTCTACAACTCTTGGACGGCCACCACCGCGGCGAGTCCGGTCACCGTCTCCGCCACGCCGCTCACCGCCAGCGTCACGTTCCCGGCCAACAGTGGCCTCTACAACGCGGCGTTGTGGTCTTCGGGCACCGCCGGTAGCTGCGGGACCTCGGGGACGATCTGCGGCGTGGCGAGTGGCGGAAGCGGCATCCCCGGAGCGTCCTCCGTCGCCCTCACCATCATCCAGGGTGCCACCCTCGACACCTGGAACGGCAGCGCGTTCGCCTCGGGTACCAACACGGTCACAGCCACCACCTACAACTCGGGCACCGGCGTGTGGACCTACAGCTTCCCGAGCACGGACTTCGCAGGTGACGGCTCGTACGCGGTGAGCGTGACGGCCACCGACTCATCTAGCAACACGAGCACGCCGTCCACCAACACCTTCACCTACGACAACACCGCCCCGACAGTGAGCGCCACGGTGATCGGCCAGTCCTCAGGAGCCGTGGTAAACGGCTTCATCCAGAAGAACACCGGCTACTACGTCTACGCCAACGTCACCGATGCCGTTTCGGGCGTCTCCACGGTGACGGCCAATGTGAACCTCGTCACCACTGGGTCCACGGGCGTGAGCCTGACTTCAACGGGCGGGCCGTTCACCGCGCCCGGCGGCGGCTCCTACACCTACCGCAGTGCCCAGCTCATCTCGAACTCCGGGCAGGCGGACGGGCCGGTGAACTACTCGGTGAATGCTACGGACATGGCGGGCAACACCTCGACCTACTCCAACAACGGCACGGTGACCTTCGACACCACGGCCCCGACCGGTACGGTCACCTACACCAATGGCTATGTCACCGCGACCGTGGTTTCGGTGTCGTTCAGCGCCACCGACGGTACTGGCTCGGGGGTCGACTCCAGCACCGGCCAACTCATGCGGGCGTCGGCGTCACTGTCCAACGGAAGCTGCGCAGCTTTCGGCTCCTTCAGCAACATTGGTCCTGCGGGAGTCACTTCGTCCTACATCGACTCCTCTGTCGCCTCGGGCAACTGCTACGAGTACAAGTACGTCGTCTCTGACAATGTCAATAACCACGGGACCATAACGTCGTCGAGCGTCGTAAAGGTCGACACGACACCACCGTCGGTCCCGACCCTCGTCTTCAGCGCCGAGACCAACGTGTACGCGACCGGCTCAAACGTCTACTACCGGCCCGGTGCCACCAGTGGCGGCTTCACCGTGACCGCCAGCTCGACCGACTCCGTGTCTGGGATCGTCAGCTACAGCTTCCCGAACTTGGGTAGCGGCTGGACTGCGAGTTCCGGCGGTTTGGGGGTCGAGGTGTACTCGTGGAGCAGCGCCAACCCGACCACCACTAGCGGCAGCCTGACGGTGACGGCCACCGACGGGGCGGGTCTCACTTCCAGCGGATCCAACTCGGCCAACCCGTTCACCATGACCGCCGACTCGACGGCCCCGACGGTGCCTGCCCCGACGGTGACCGCCGGGTACTACACGACCCTGTCGGTGCCAGTGAGCCTGGGGACGGCCACCGACAGTGGCTCGGGGGTCAATGCCTCGACCATCACGCTCCAGCGTGACCAGGTGGCCCTCACCAATGGCTCGTGTGGGACCTTCCCCGGCACATTCGGCACCACCGTCACCTTGGTCGGTGGCAACGACACGTCTGTCTCCTCGGGCTACTGCTACCAGTACCGTGAGCAGGCCGCGGACAACGTGGGCAATGTCGGCACGTCGTCGCCGTCCAACATCGCCCAGGTCGACACCAACGGCCCGTCGGTCCCGACCCTCGTCTTCAGCGCCGAGACCAACGTGTACGCGACCGGCTCAACCGTCTACTACCGGCCCGGTGCCACCAGTGGCGGCTTCACCG
>Ga0187852_1003931_pt1 | contig 10460 bp, 16 predicted proteins | sample June2016WEW_6_40_FD_134511 | JGI IMG/M metagenome (GOLD analysis project Ga0187852, IMG submission 134511) | Peatland microbial communities from SPRUCE experiment site at the Marcell Experimental Forest, Minnesota, USA - June2016WEW_6_40 | ecosystem: Environmental > Terrestrial > Soil > Wetlands...
CCGCACACCACTTCGTCAGGGACCAACTCCCCAGCTTCCATTTTAACCTTGGCGGCGAGTCCCAGGGGAGTCCCATTTCGTACCGCTTCACGCAACATGTCTCCCGTGGAAATCTGGGGTATCGAGAAGTGCTTCGAGACTTCGCGCGCTTGCGTCCCCTTCCCCGCTCCCGGAGCGCCTAGGAATATCAGAGCCCGCGACCTCAATACGCCCTCCGCCCTCGCACGCGGCCCTTTTTCAGGAAGCCTTCGTAGTGGCGCATGATCAATTGCGCTTCGACCTGCTGGACAGTGTCCATGGCCACGCCAACCACAATCAACAAGGACGTTCCGCCGAAATAGAAATTCACATTCAGGCCGTGCAACAACCAGGAGGGAAGGTTGGCGTCAAACCACGCTCCCCCCAACCAAACCGGCAAGTGATTGACGCGCAGTCCCGCCAGCATCATTTCCGGAATCAGCGCGACCAGGGCCAGGTAGAGTCCGCCCACCCAGGTAATTTTCGTTAGAACATCGTCCAGATGGTCGGCGGTGCGTTTGCCGGGGCGAATGCCGGGTATAAAACCGCCTTGCTTGCGGACGTTATCGGCGACCTCATCCGGGTTATAAACAATCGAAAGGTAGAAGTGAGCAAAAAACATGATCAGCACAACGTAGCTGACCGTATAGAGTGGCTCACCCCACGCAAACAAGGTCACGAACTTGGTGATAATGCGCCCCACTATACTGGCCTTCGCCATGAATAACCCTATGGTTTGCGGGAAGGTCAGAATCGAGACGGCAAAGATGATGGGCATCACGCCGCCGCTGTTCACTTTCAGCGGCAGGTGGGTAGATACGCCCCCCATCACCTTTCGCCCCACGATGCGCTTGGCGTATTGGATCGGTACGCGCCGTTCGCCGCGTTCTACAAGGACAATAAAGGCAACTATCACCACCATGAACACCAGTAAGAGGAGGAGCGCCAGCGGACTCCAAACGCGCGTGACGAAGACTTTTTCGTAAAGGTCGGCGACGCCCCGCGGCAGGCCCGCCACGATCCCGGCGAAGATCAGCAGCGACATGCCGTTGCCGATTCCGCGGGAAGTGATCTGCTCGCCCAGAAACATGATGAAAACCGCGCCCGTGGTGAGCGTCAGGACCGTGGCAAGAATGAAGCCCGGTCCCGGGTTGGCCACCAACTGGGAGCCCTGGCGTTGCAAAGCTGCCGCAATGCCGAAAGCCTGAAACGCGCTCAGCCCCACGGTGAGCCAGCGCGTGTATTCCGTAATCTTCTTCCTGCCCAACTCGCCTTCCTTGCGCAACTTCTCCAAGGTCGGCCAGACCACGCCCAACAACTGAAGGATAATTGAGGCCGTAATATAAGGCATGATCCCCAGAGCGAAAACCGTCATGCGTTTCAAGCTGCCGCCGGAGAACATGGCCAGCAATCCGAAAAGGCCACCGCCCAACGACTGATTGAACAATTGCTCGAAAGCCTCGGCATTGATACCGGGGGTGGGGATGACGGCGCCCAGGCGGTACACCGCCAGCATGCCGAGAGTAAAAAGGATACGCCGGCGCAGATCCGGAATCTCAGTAATACTTTTGAGGGACTCCATCATGCGGGAATAACCTCCGCCGTACCCCCCGCCTTTTGGATCTTTTCCAGTGCGGTCTTGGAAAAGTGGTGGGCCGTAATCTGCAAAGCGATTTTAAGTTCGCCGTCGCCCAGGACCTTCAAACCGTCGCCAAGCTCCTTGATGTAGCCGCGTTCGATGAGCAGTTCGGGAGTGATCTTATCCTCCGGGGCGAAGTCGTTCAGGTCCTTCAAGTTCACAAGCGCAAAATGCTTCTTGAAGATGTTCGTGAAGCCGCGCTTAGGCAGGCGCCGTTGCAGCGGCATCTGCCCGCCCTCAAACCCCGGGCGAAACCTCGCGCCGGTCCTTGACCGCTGCCCCTTAGAGCCGCGGGTGGCGGTTTTGCCGTGTCCGGAGCCCATCCCCTGGCCGATCCGCTTGCGGCGGTGATGCGCGCCGCGAGGCGGGTGAAGTGTTCCGATATGCGTTGCCATAATGTTGTTGCCTGCTTCGTTCATGTTTACAGAATCTGACATAACTCAGTGACGAATGGACGCCGCCGCGCATCCCTCGGCTGACGGAAACCCAGTGCCCCAAGGGGGAGAGGGCATCCGTTCAAGGCTCGCCGCCCCCTCCACTAGGGTCTGCCGGCTTGCTGTCCTCTGGCGCAGGGCTGGCGATCTCCGCATGGCGCTCGATTCCAGACTTCGCCTCCGTCGCGTCTTCTGCCGCGTCCCCGGGTTCCTCTGCCGGGCTGGCAGCTGGAGCAACCGGAAGAGCGGGGGCCTCGATCTCCTGGGCCTCAACCGCCGGCGACTCGCCGGCCGTTTCCGCCGGCTTCGCGGGTGCGGCGGCTGGTCGGTGAATGGTGTATTCCGGGACCAGTTTCCAAGCGGGTGTCTTGGGCGCATCCACAATTGTCACGAGGTGCGGGATCTTCGCCACCAAGCCGCGAATCTGCGGAGTATCCGGCCTTTCAACTTCGTGATTCAGTTTCGTCAATCCCAGGCTTCGAACCATCCGCTTCTGGTAATGGGTGAATCCTATCCCGCTGCGAATCCATTTGATTCGGACCGTCTTTTGAGTCTTGTCTGACACAGTTGCTGGACCTCTGTAGGGGTAGGGCTCGCCCTACCCAGTCGTTGAACTCCCAATCGCCCGGCGGAACGGCAAGCCGTCCCCCTACCAAGCCTAAAGTTCTTCTGCGGTCTTGCCGCGCATGGCCGCCACTTCTTCCGCCCCACGAAGCTGCAGAAGGCCATCCATGGTTGCCTTCACCACATTATAGGGATTCGTCGTGCCGAGCGATTTCGTCAGCACGTTCTGAATCCCTGCGGCCTCCACTACGGCGCGCACGGCCCCGCCGGCAATAACGCCGGTCCCGGCCGCGGCGGGCTTGAGCAGCACCCTGCCCGCACCGTAATGTCCAATCACCGTATGTGGTATCGAGATGGCTGTGGTGTGAATCTTGACCAGCGCCTTCTTGGCGGCTTCGATGCCCTTGCGAATGGCCGCCGGGACCTCGCGAGCTTTGCCCGAGCCGTATCCCACGGTGCCCGCTCCGTCGCCCACCACTACCAAGGCTGAAAAGCTCAGGTTTTTGCCACCCTTGACCACCTTGGTGACACGGTTTATCGCCACCACTTGATCCTTGAGTTGCAACGAATTTGGATCAATCCGATTTCCCAACGCTTCCTCCCTATCGCCGCTCTGTAGCGCGGGCGTCTCGCCCGCTGTCGTGGGGGGCGTCTCGCCCCCGCGGCGTTTCGCGGGCTCGATGCCCGCGCGCCAGCGGGCGGGACGCCCGCACCCCAACTAAAACTTCAAACCCGCTTCTCGCGCTGCATCCGCCAGGGCCTTCACCCGCCCGTGGTAGGCATAGCCTCCGCGGTCAAACACCACGCGCGCGATTCCGGCGGCGGTGGCGCGTTTGGCCAGCGCCTGTCCAACCACTTTCGCGGCCGCAACATTCCCGCCCGTCTTCAGCGTGGTCCGAACTTCCTTGTCTCGCGTCGACGCGGACACCAGCGTCTGGCCCCGCGTATCGTCCACGATCTGCGCGTAGATATGATTAATGGAGCGGTAAACGCTCAGCCGGGGCATCTGCGTTCGGCCGGACAATCGCGTTCGGAGTCGAATGTGAACCCGCCGCCGCGCCGAGTCCTTGGATAACATTTGCAACATTTTGCGTTCTCTCCAGAGACTTCAAAACACTGTGTCATTCCGAGCGGAGCGAGGAATGACGGCAACTGTCGGCCTGTCATTCTGAGCGAAGCGAGGAATCTCTGCAGTTGCTCATTTCAGGACTGCCCCGATTCTTCGCTTCGCTCAGAATGACAGAGGCCGGCGTCCCGCAGGCTAGCCTGTCTTGGCCGCTCCGCCGCCTCCAGCCGCCGCCGCGGCCTTGCCCACCTTCTTCTTCAGCCGCTCGCCGGTGTAGCGCACACCCTTGTTCTTATACGGGTCCGGAGGCCGCAAGCCGCGAATCTCCGCCGCCAACTGTCCCACGCGCTGCTTGTCGGGTCCCTTGACCACGAGATGGGTCTGCTTCTCAACGGTGATCGCCATTCCTTCCGGAATCGGCACGTTGATGGGGTGCGAATAACCTAGAGTAAATACTACGGAGGGGCCTTTGACTTCCGCCCGATATCCGATTCCCACAATGTCCAAGTGCCTTTCGAAGCCCTGGGCAACACCCCGCACCGCGTTGGCCAAGAGGCTGCGAGTCAAGCCGTGTAATGCAGCCTGCTCCTGGGCCTCCCGTTTCACCACGTATTGGCCGTTCTGTTTCTCGACCTGGCAGCCCGGCGGCACCGGTACGCGGAGCGTCCCTTTCGGCCCCTTCACCACCATCGCTTCCCCCTCCGCTTCGACCGTCACTCCTGAGGGGATCTGAACTGGCTTGGTTCCTATTCTCGACATATCGTTTGTTCCACCGGTAGGGGCGGTTCGCGAACCCCCCTACGATCATTGTAAAACGTTCGCGAAGGGGCGGTTCGCGAACCGCCTCTACCACAATCAGGATATGACGCCTAGAATCTCACCGCCGATGCCGGCACGGCGAGCTTGTTTACCCGTCATCACCCCGCGCGGGGTCGTGACGATGTTCACTCCCAGCCCCCCCTGCACCTTGGGGATCTCCTTCGCCCCGCTGTAGACGCGCCGTCCGGGCCTCGAAACGCGATCAATCGTGGAGATGACGTTCTGACCGTCGGCCCCGTAACGGAGAACGATTCGCAGCACCTTCTTTTTGCCTTCCTCGTTCACTTTGTAGCTGCTGATATAACCCTCGTCCTTCAGGATGCGCGCCACTTCAGCCTTCAATTTCGAGGAGGGCATGTCCACCCGCTGGTGCCGGGCCTGAATCCCATTCCGAATGCGCGTAAACATGTCCGCTATAGAATCTGTGACCGCTGCCATAAAACTCCTGCCACCCGAATTTGCTTTTCAATTTCTCCGCTGTCATTCTGAGCGCAGCGAAGAATCTCTGCAGTTGGTTGTTTCGAGACTACCGGGATTCTTCGCTTCGCTCAGAATGACGCCTGCCGCACGCCGGTCACCAGCTCGACTTCACCACTCCCGGGATCTCGCCCTTGAGCGCCAACTGCCGGAAACACAATCGGCACATCTTGAACTTCCCCAGGTAACCGCGAGGCCGGCCGCAAATCAGGCAGCGATTCCGGTGCCGGATTGCGAACTTCGGCTTCTTGCGCAACTTCGCCATCATTGAAGTTCGAGCCACGAAATACCTCCTAAGTACAGTGACGAGTGACAAGTGACGAGTGACGAGCAAAAATCAACAGCGGTGATGAGCGGCGAGTGATAGGTGACGTGTCCGCGCCCCTGCCATCCCATCCGTGTTCCCCGTTTGTCTTTCTCATCACTCTTCACTCGCCACTCGCCTTTACTCTTGCCGGCTCGTCACTCGTCACTTGTCACTGCTCTTCTGTCACTGCTTCTCTGCATCCGGCGCTGGCTTGGCGTCCACCGGCGCGGTCTTCCGCCGCTGCACCTCGGTCCGGAAAGGCATTCCCAGTTGCCGGAGCAGCGCCAACGCTTCCGCGTCGGTCCGAGCGTCCGTGACGATAGAAATATTCAGTCCTTTTACCTTTTCGACTCTCGCGTAGTCGATCTCGGGGAAAACCAACTGGTCGCGAAGACCCAGCGTGTAATTCCCGCGGCCGTCAAAAGCGCGAGTCGATAGTCCCCGGAAGTCGCGCACCCGGGGCAGCGCAACGCTGGTGAGGCGATCGAAGAATTCGTACATGCGGTCGCCCCGCAAAGTAACCATGGCCCCAATCGGCATGTTCTTGCGCAGCTTGAAATTCGCAATCGACTTGCGCGCCCTGGTGATGATCGGCTTCTGCCCTGTAATCAAGCCCAGCTCCGCCGAACCTGAATCCAACAATTTGGCATTCTGAATGGCTTCACCCAGCCCCATGTTCAGCACGATCTTCCTCAGACGCGGGGCCGCCATGGTGTTCGGATAATTGAATTCCTTCAACAAAGCCGGCACGATTTCATTCTTGTATTTTTCTTTCAACCGCGGCGCCATTTTCCCTTTCCACCCTCCCCAGCCCTTACGGCGTACGAAAGAACTGAAAGCCTGTCATCCTGAGCCCATTTGCTTCGCTCAGGCTAAACTCCGCGAAGGATCTGCATTTGCTTGTTTCCAGCAAGACACTGCAGATGCTTCGCTCCGCTCAGCATGACACATAACCTTTTTCGCAGCCTGTAAGCGCGGCCACGAGGGCCGCCCCTACTTGTCTAACGACTTCTCGCACTTAGCGCAGATGCGCACTTTCTTGCTGCCCGCCATTTCCCGGTGCTGGATCCGAGTGGGCCCGCATTCGCTACACACCAGAGCCACATTGGAAACACTGATCGGGCCTTCCTTCTCCAGGATCCCGCCGCGGATCTGCTTGTTCGGGTTGGGCCGCGTGTGGCGCTTGATCATGTTCACGTGCTCGACGTAGAGCCGCTTCTTGCGCGGTTCGACTTCCAGAACCCGGCCCACCTTGCCTTTATCCCGCCCGGCGATCACCTTCACCTGGTCGTTCTTGCGGATATCCAATGCAATTCCCATCACAAAACCTCTGGCGCGAGTGAGACTATTTTCAGAAACTTCTTCTCGCGAAGCTCTCTGGCGACCGGCCCGAAGACGCGCGTCCCCACGGGTTCGTTCGCATCGTTGATGAGCACGGCGGCGTTCTCATCGAATCGAATGTAGCTGCCATCCCGGCGCCTCCGCTCCTTGCGCATTCTGACAATCACACACTTGACTACTGTGCCTTTATGAATGGCGCTGTCGGGCGCCGCTTCCTTCACCGAAGCAGTAACGATATCGCCAAGTCCCGCCTGCAAGCCAACGTCTCCTCCCACGGGGAGGATGCAGGCCAGCCGGCGCGCTCCGGAATTGTCCGCCACATGGAGAATCGTCCTCATCCCAATCATACGGTTGCCTCCGGAAGCGGAGCCACTTGCACTGCCTTGTGCATAACTTCCACCACCCGCCAGCGCTTCTGGCGGCTGAGGGGCCGCGTCTCCTGAATTCGTACCCGGTCGCCGGGCCGGCACTCGTTCTTCTCATCGTGAGCCAGGAATGACCTGGAGTGCCGCACCACCCGTTTGTAGAAGGGGTGAATGGTCTGCCGCTCCACCGTAACCACTACGGTCTTCTGCATTTTGTTGCTGGTAACAACTCCGACTTTTTCATGTCGCTGTTTTTGCATGTCCTTCAGCTTTCAGCTGTCAGCTCTCAGCTATCAGCAAACACCCTGCAGCCTGCCACAATCTGTTTACTGATAGCTGATGGCTGATAGCTGACGGCTTAAGCCGCCCCTTTCGCTTTCAGTTGGCGCTCCCGTGCAACGGTCTTCACCCTGGCGATGCCTTTACGCAGCGCCCGCAGGGTATCCAGACTCTCCGACTGCCCGCTGGCCATTCGGAACCTCAACCGGCCCAGTTGACCGGTAAACTCCGTATCGCGCGCTTTGATCTCATCGTCAGTCCATTCGCGCATTTTCTCCGCCGGCCACTTCCACTTCTTGTCTTTTTCGAGCTTCATAACGACCTCGCTCCAGTAGCACAGGCACTCATGCCCGTGCGCGTCGCACCGCGAGCCAACCTCGGCACAGCCATGAGTGGTTGTACCACGTCGCGCTACCCGGTGATTTTGCGGGTAATAAACTGCGTCGACAAAGCCAGCTTATGGCCGGCCAGGCGCATCGCTTCGCGGGCTTCCGGCTCCGGAACGCCTTCCATCTCGAACAGGATTCGTCCCGGCTTCACGACCGCAACCCAAAACTCCGGAGCGCCCTTGCCTTTGCCCATACGGGTTTCGGCGGGCTTCTTGGTCACCGGCTTATCCGGGAAGATGCGAATCCAAAGCTTTCCGCCGCGCTTGATGAAGCGCATGATGGCCACGCGGCTGGCTTCAATCTGCCGGTCCGTGATCCAGCCCGGCTCGAGCACCTTCAACCCGAAATCCCCGAACGATAGCCGCGAGCCACGCCACGCCTTACCGCGCATGCGTCCGCGCTGTTGTTTCCGGTACTTTACCTTACTCGGCATTAACATGAAATCAACTCACTCCTGGAAGTCGAGAAGTAGCGCTGGCCTTTAGGCCAGCAATTGCCGACCTAAAGGTCGGCGCTACAAACGAACCAAGGGCCAGCTTCTCAAGCCGCTGGCGCCGCGGGCGGCGCTTCAGGAACCACGGGCGCAGGCGCAGGTGCAGCCGCCGCTACAGGCTCCCCGACCTTGGGCTTCGGTTGCCGCTTCCTTTGTTCCAGAATCTCCCCGTTATAGACCCAGCATTTCACACCAATCACGCCATAGGTGGTTCGCGCTTCCGCGAGTCCGTAATCGATGTCGGCGCGCAGGGTATGCAGCGGCAAACGCCCTTGGAGGTACCATTCCGACCGCGCAATCTCGGCCCCGTTTAACCGGCCCCCGCAGCGAATCTTGATCCCCTTGCAGCCGAAGCGCAATGCGGAATCAACCGCCTTTCTCATGGCGCGCCGGAAAGCCACGCGTTTCTCAAGCTGCAGGCAAATTGCTTCCGCCACCAACTGAGCGTTCAACTCGGGGCGATGGACCTCCTGGATATTGATGGGCAGCACTTCGCGCCCGGTGCGCTTCTGAATCTCCTGCCGAAGCCGGTCGATCTCCGCGCCCTTGCGGCCGATAATGATCCCGGGCCGGGCGGTGTGGATGGTAATCTTCAGCTTGTTGCCCGGCCGTTCGACTTCGATGGACGCCACTCCCGCCGCCTGCAGTTGGTCCTTTAGCCGCTTCTTGAGCTTCAAGTCCTCGTGGAGAAATTCGGAGTAATCCTTCTTCGCAAACCAGCGCGACTTCCAGGTCTTGTTATATCCAAGACGGAATCCGTAAGGATGTACTTTCTGGCCCATCCACTCCTCCTTCAGTTACGGGTTAAGGCTTGGGATCAGGGGTTAGGGACCAACCATCGCACCTGGTCCCTAATCCCTAACCCCCAATCCCTAACCCCTGCTCTCTGGCGACTCGACCACAATGGTGACGTGGCTGGAGCGCCGCTGGTAGCGGTACGCGCGGCCCATGGGCGCGGGACGAACCCGCTTCTGCCGAGGTCCGTCATTGACGTAAGCCTTCGACACGACCAACGCATCCACGTCCACGTGCTCGGCTTTCTGCTCCGCATTCGCGATGGCGGCACGCAAAATCTTTTCCACCGCCTGCGTCACGCGCTTCTTTGTGTAGGTCAGGGTGCTCAGCGCCTCGCCCACGTTCTTGCCGCGGATCAGGTCAACGACCAGGCGCGCCTTCTGCGGCGAACATCGGATATATTTTTGTGTGGCTCGTGCTTCCATAGTTTCGTCCTGGCTCTCCAAAAAATCAGCGTAAGCCCGTCATTCCCGCGCCGGCGGGAATCCATTGCTTGTGATGCCAATGGGCCCCCGCTTTCGCGGGGGTGACGAATATTGCCGTCATTCACGCAATAACGTGACGCTGGTAGCCCCGCCGCCTCGGGCTTAGCTCGCAGCCCCTCCCGCCGGCGGCGCTGCCGGCGCGGATCCAGGCCTTGCGCCTCCCACGGGTGGTGGAGCGGCAGCGGCAGTCTTTTCCATCGCCACCTTGACGCTGTGACCCTTGAAGGTGCGAGTGGGTGAGAACTCGCCCAACTTATGGCCAACCATGTTCTCCGTGATGTACACCGGTATGAATTTCTTTCCGTTGTGCACGGCGATCGTGTGTCCCACCATCTCGGGAACTATAGTGGAACGGCGCGACCAGGTTTTCACCACTTTCTTCTCGAACCGCCGGTTGAGCAGCTCGACCTTCTTCATCAAGTGGTCATCCACGAAGGGACCCTTCTTCACCGACCTTCCCAAGGCTTCCTCCCTCTATTTCTTCTCGCGATGCTTCACAATGAACCGTTCCGTTAACTTGTTGTTGCGCGTCTTGTAGCCGCGGGTGGGTTGGCCCCAGGGTGTGACGGGGTTCCGCCCGCCGGAGGTCTTGCCTTCTCCGCCGCCCAGCGGATGATCCACCGGGTTCATGGCCACGCCCCGCACGGTCGGCCGAATCCCCATCCAGCGCTTGCGTCCCGCCTTGCCAATGGAGATATTCTCATGCTCGAGATTACCCACCTGGCCAATGGTGGCCACGCAGTCCATCAGAACTTTACGGACCTCTCCGGAGGGCAGACGAATCTGCGCGTACTCGCCCTCTTTGGCAAGCAATTGGGCGGAGCTTCCGGCGCTGCGCACCATCTGGCCGCCCTTTCCCGGGCGCAGTTCGATGTTGTGGATCAGCGTGCCGGCCGGAATACTCTTGAGCGGCAGCGCATTGCCGGTGACGATGTCCGCTTCCGGACCGGAAACGACCTTGTCTCCCACCTTTAATCCCGAGGGAGCAA
>Ga0187852_1003933_pt1 | contig 10458 bp, 6 predicted proteins | sample June2016WEW_6_40_FD_134511 | JGI IMG/M metagenome (GOLD analysis project Ga0187852, IMG submission 134511) | Peatland microbial communities from SPRUCE experiment site at the Marcell Experimental Forest, Minnesota, USA - June2016WEW_6_40 | ecosystem: Environmental > Terrestrial > Soil > Wetlands...
AGCGCGTAGGCGCGGCGGCGCTCCAGTGCGCGCCCGGCCAGGCTGGCGAGCGAGGCCGCGTAAGCACGCGGCGCCTGCGTGCGGCGCACCACGCCCTCGTCACATGCCATCTCGCGCTCGCGGCAGAGGCGTTGTTCAATCCAGACCAGCGCGGGATTCAAAGGGAAGAGAACCAAGGCCAGTTTTTGCAGAAGATTGGTCCAGTCGTCGCGGCGGCGCAGGTGCTCGGCCTCGTGCAGAACCACATGTTCGAGCTCGGCGGGCGTGAGACGCGCAAAAAGCCAGCCGGGAATGAGAATACGCGGCGCGGAGAAGCCGATCACGCTGGGGCGGTCGAGCTCGCGCGTAATGCAAAGCGTTACCGGCCGGCGCGCGGGGGATGCCGCGGCGAGCAATGCGCGGAGGTGGGCGTCTGCCTCGACGGAGTCGGCCGCAATCTCGACGGGCTCGGCCTCCCTCCACAGCCGGCGCAGGAGCAGCGAATTCATCGCGAGATGGACGGCCCGCACCAGAGAAGCAATCAGCCACAGTGCGGCGATCGCGAGGGCCCAGCGATCGTCGATTTGAATGTGGGGAAGCTGCAACCATGGCGCAGACGCCGATGCCCCGGTCGGAGCCCCGATCGGAACATTGACGGGAGCGTTGGCTGCGAACCCCGAAGCCAAGCCGCGCGCCCCCAAAGGAAGAATTGACGGCAGAAACGGCAAAACCGCAACCGTCGCGAAGGCCGCCGCCCACAATGCGAAGCGCTCGCCCGCGGCGAGATTCAAGCGCGGCGCGAAGCGAAGGCAGAGGCCGAGAACGATCGCAATCGCCGCGCCCTGCCAAAGCGCCGCAACGGCCACGGGCGCCACGGCATGGGCAAGGGCAACCAGCCAAGCGCCGGCTGCTGCGAGCGCGGCGTGCATGGGGTCAGTCATCGGCGTCAGCGGCATCGGCTACTCCTCGCTTCCCTTCTCCGCGGCGGCGCTCTGACTCGTGCCTTGGCCCGAGCCTTGACTCGAGCTTGGCCCCGCTCCGTCGATGGCCTCTTTCAGCCGCTCTAACTCGCCGGCCGAAATCTCTTCATCGCCCAAGAGCGATAGCACCAGTTGCTCGCGCGAGTTGCCGAAGAAGCGGCTGAGCACGTTGCGCACTTCGGAGCGACCGGCCTCGTCCTCGGCCACGCGCGGCCGGTAGACAAAGGCGCGGCCCTCCTGGCGGTGCGAGACGTAGCCCTTCTGTTCGAGGATGCGCACGGTGGTCAGCACCGAGTTGTAGGCCAGCGGCTCGTCCTCGGGCAGCGCCGCGACCAGGTCCGTGACGGCCGACTCGCCCCGCCGCCACAGGATCTTCATCAGCCTGAGCTCGGCCTCGGTCAGCGTGTTGGATTTTCTTGGCGGCATAGCTAAGTGATTGATTTCGCTGACAATTTCCCGAAAACTCCCCTTGTTCGGCTCATCCTTTCATTTCCATAGACGAGCAACTAAAGGATTAGTTAGCGGTTTGGCAAAGATATTTTCGGGATCAAGATACGGTGGCGAACGGGAGCAGTAGCGGCTCTCACGTCCGTCTGCCGGCGGTTCGCGCATTATGCCGCCAGCAGAGTCCGAGCCAAGCCCATCTACAGCAGGTGTTTGCGCGATCGGCATCCACTCATGAGGACGTTCCGGACGATGCTGACCGAGTTGTAATCTCACCACGTGCCTGTGATTTGCTCGAAGCGATTTCGGGACCATAATCCAACTTTGCGGGACCTATCTAAGTCGACAAGCACGTTGACGATTCGGCGTGAAGCCAGAATTCCTCGCGGTTACATGCCAGTTGCCAGGGCGAATTCTGGAGCCTGCCGGCTGCCGTACTGATAGCCCAGGTGGGTGTAATGGACCGCAAGAAGTGACAGATCCGGGTGTTTAGGACGGAGCTGGAGAAAAGGTGCCTGCGGAAACCAGGCTCATCGGAAGTCCACATTTCAGAATGAGCTGAGATTGTTCGGCGTAAGCGCGCCACCGGCATTGTGCAAAAGGCCAATCCTCAGGAATTCCCCATCGGCTCGACTCCGGTGGGTATAATTCCGGCATACTCGGATGCCAAAATGGATACCCTGGTTTGGACGTCGTTCGGAGCACCCCGGGGGTTGCATGACCGCATCTGGCTTGGTCCAAGGGGGTCATTTTGAGAGTTCTTCGCCGGATTTCCGGTCTTGTCTTTCTGGCCTTCGCCGCTCTGCCGTTGCTGGCGCAACAAACCCCGGCAGATCCCATTCTGAAGGCGATGCAGCAGGAGCTATCGCGTTCCTTCAAGAATCTGCAGGAGGCGCCGCTTCCGCCCTATTTTCTCTCCTACCAGCTCACCGACAACCGGTCGGTCGATATCGCCACATCCTTTGGCGCGATCGTTTCCAGTGCCGGCTCCAACACGCGCCTGCTGGATACCGACCTGCGCGTCGGCGATTACTCCCTCGATAGTTCGCACCCGCTGCGCGGCGCGCAGGCCGGCTTCAACTTCGCCAGCCAGCAGGAGCGGCTGAACATGCCCCTCGACGACGATCCCGACGCGTTGCGTGTGGCGCTCTGGCGCGAAACCGAAGCCAAATACAGGAGTGCCGCCGAGCGCTTTCAGAAGGTCAAGGCCAACGTAAAGGTGCAGGTGGAGGCCGAGGACAAGTCAGGCGATTTTTCGCGCGCGCCGGCGGAAACTTACATCGAACCTCTGGCGGATTTCTCCATCGATCGCGCGGCATGGGAGCGGAAGATGCGCGCCTACACCGCGCCATTTCTTGGTCACAAGGAGATCATCGACAGCGGCGCCGAGCTTGATGCCGAAGTCGAGACCCGCCGCTATGTCAACAGCGATGGAAGCCAGATTCGCATGTCTTCGCCCTTCTACCGCATCATCATCTCCGCTACTGCCAAGGCCGATGACGGCATGGAGCTTCCGCTCTACCAGACTTACATGTCGTTCCATGAGGGCGGACTTCCCGACGACGCCACCGTCCTCAAAGACGTCCATCGGATGATCGACACATTGCTGGCCCTGGTAAAAGCTCCCATTGCCGATCCGTACACCGGGCCGGCCATTCTCTCCGGGCGGGCCAGCGCGGTATTCTTCCATGAAATCTTTGGACATCGCATCGAAGGGCAGCGCCAGAAAAACGAAGACGAGGCGCAGACCTTCAAGAAGGAGGTCGGCCAGCAGGTGCTGCCCGACTTCCTCTCGGTTTACTCTGATCCCGGCCTGAAGCAGATGGACGGATTGGACCTCATGGGCTACTACCCGTTTGACGACGAAGGCGTGAAAGCCCGCCGCGTCACGGTCGTCGACAAAGGCATCCTGAAGAACTTCCTCATGTCGCGCGCGCCCATCGAGGGCTTCGATCGCTCCAACGGCCATGGCCGCCGCCAGCAGGGATACGAAGTGGTGGCGCGGCAATCGAACCTCATCGTCGAAGCCTCGCAAACCGTCTCGCGCGACGAGCTCAAGAAGAAGCTAATCGAGCAGATCAACGCCGCTCACAAACCCTACGGTCTTTTCTTCGACGACATCGAGGGTGGCTTTACCTTCACCCAGCGCGTGATCCCAAACGCCTTCAATGTACGTCCCACCGTCGTCTATCGTGTTTATCCCGACGGCAGAGAGGAACTGGTCCGCGGCGTCGATCTGATCGGGACACCGCTTATCGCCTTCAGCAAGATCATTGCGGCCGACAACCAGCCCGCAGTCTTCAACGGCGTGTGCGGCGCGGAATCCGGATGGGTTCCCGTCTCCGCCGCTTCCCCCGGGCTGTTGGTCTCTGAAATCGAAGTGCAGCGCAAAGAAAAGTCGCAGGAACGTCCGCCGATTTTGCCGCCCCCGCCGGCCGTTCGGGAGAAATGAAATGTCCGCACAGGTACCAGGATTTCCCATGATCTTGCGAACGATTCTTGCCGCAGCTTTTCTTCTGCCGGCTTTTGCCTTGGCGCAGGACGACGCGGATCTGCGCGCCATGAAAGATGAACTTGCCCGCACCATGTCGCAGGTGCAGCTGCAAGGTATGGACAAGCCCTACTTCGCCGCCTATCGTATGGACGACATCCGCATGAGCGCGATTTCGGCCTCCTTCGGCAGCCTAACCCAGGACTCGCCCACGCGGATGCGTTTCGTCGGCGTCGAAATGCGTGTCGGCGACCCGAGCCTCGACAATACCAACTACCTCTCCCCGCGCAGCTTCGGAGCCGGCGGCGCCGGATTTCTGAGCGGTATTCGCCAGGCCCCGCTCGATGATGACTATCAGCAGATTCGGCGCGCCTTCTGGCTGGCCACCGACACGCAGTACAAAAAGGCGCTTGAAGACCTCTCGTCCAAGCGCGCTGCTCTGGCGGCGCAGAACCAGACCGCAAAACTTCCCGACTTCAACTCCGAGCCCCCCAAGGTCGAGCTCGACCCGTTCAGCGCCGCCGCCCTGCCCGACGATGATCTCAAGAAGCTGGCCCGCAACCTATCCGCTGTCTTCAAGAGTTCGCCGGATCTCTACGCTTCTTCTGTCGACATCCAGGCCCGCGGCGACGACGCCCGCTACGTCAACAGCGAAGGTTCCGCGTTCACCCGCTCCGAACGCATCATCAAGCTCGAAGTCAATGCCCAGGTGCAGGCCGCTGACGGCCTTCAAATCGACGATTCCATCGATCTCTACGGCCACACTCTTTCGGATCTGCCCTCTGAAGACGCGCTGCTCGCCCAGGTGCGCGCCATGGGTGACCGCATTCTCAAGCTGCGCTCCGCCGCCTCACTCGATCGCTACAATGGTCCGGTCCTCTTTGAAGGCGAAGCCGCGCCGGAGCTCTTTGCACAGCAGTTTGCGCCAGGGCTCTCGGCCGTTCGCACGCCGCTCAGCGACGAGGCCGGATTCGCCCAGCTCTTCGATCAGATCATGAACCAGTTGGGTGGCCGCTCCTTCGAGGACAAGATCGGCGGCCGCGTGCTGCCCGATTTTCTCAGCGTCACCGACAATCCCCGCATCGCGGAATTTCAGGGTCTCAAACTGATGGGTACATGCGCTATCGACGATGATGCCGTCCCTACGCAGGAGACCAAACTGGTCGAGCACGGACTCCTGAAAACGCTCTTGTCCACGCGCGTGCCCACCAGCGCAACTCCGCACAGCACCGGCAGCCGTCGCGGCTGGGGACCCGCGCCGAGCAACTTGCTCATCACCACCGACAAACCCACCACCGACGCCGATCTCCGCAAGCAGCTGCTGCGCATTGCCGCCGACCGTGGCCTTCCGTACGGCATCGTCGTCCGGCATATTGGCGGCGGTAGCGCGGCCTCGTTCGTCAAGATGGCTGCCCGAATGATGCGGCAAGACGCTCAGGTCGGCGCCTCGCTGGCCGAGGTCTACAAACTCTTCCCCGACGGCCACGAGGAGCTCGTCCGAGGCGTCGAACTCTCTGACATGAGTCCCGCGCCTTTTCGCGATATCGTAGCCGTGGGCGACACGCCAACCGTCTACACTGACGACTTCATTCCCCGCGTTACCGCCATCTTTTCCTTCGGCGTCTCTGCGGCCACGCAGGTTCCGGTCGTCTCCTACGTTGCGCCTTCACTGCTTTTCGACGAGGTCTCGCTCACCCATAGCGAAGGGCAGAATCCCAACCTCCCGGTCGGGACCTCACCCCTTGCCAAGTAGGAACGTCACGTGAAGGAAGAAGCCCGGCGCGCCTGCTGCGATTCCAGAATTGCTGTATCCAGGAGCAGGGGGGCCTAGGGGCGTTTCCCTCAACCGGTGCCGCCGGAAAGCGGTTCCTTGCTTTCCGGGGTGAAAGTAAACGCCACATTTCACCGGGCTACGCGGGGCACGAGAATTCTGAAACCGCGCAAGGCTAATCGCGCTCGTCCCGGCCGGCGTGGAGATGGCCTCGGCGCAACGCCCTGCGCTTGAGGGGCATGAAAAACACCGGAACCAGAATCACGACGCGGATGGTGGATGTAATCATTCCGCTGGCACGCCAATTAGCTGCAAAAACCAGCCGATCAGCCCCAAAAACCATGAATCGTAGGCTGTTTCCCTGGGCTTTGGCTCTTCTGGTTCTGGCGCATTCCAGGCAGAATCCCGCAGACGCGAATTCCCGTTTCCTGTGCTACGATCCCTGCAACGGCAAAACCGGGGTTACTTCGTTCAGTTTCGAAACGGCTGAGGGTGCCACTTCGGCGACCGCCTTTGCCGGAACAGCAGCCCAGGCCGCACTTCGGGTTCGGAAGTTACGAGAGGTGATATGGACAACCAGTTAAGGCCTTTGAATCTTGGCGAGATTCTGGACCGCACGGCCGACCTTTACCGCTCGCGGTTTTTGTTCTTCACGGGACTTGCGTCCATCTTTGCCGCCGTAATGCTGGCGGTCCAGTTGCTCCAAGTCGGCTCGATTCGTCTGATGGGCTATCCCGAGATTCCGCCGCATCTGCAATGGGCCTATATTGTGTCGCTCGGCGCAGATTATCTGGCGATCTCGCTCTTGGCGGGACTTTCGATCGCCGCCTTCAATCGAGCCGTGGCGTGGATCTACTTGGAAAAACCGGCCACGATTTACGCGGCCGTCCAAAGCATCTTTGCTCAGGTGGGCCGCTACCTGTGGCTGATGACGGTGACCATGTTCCGCGCCTGGGGGCCGCTGTTTGGCGTGTATTTCCTTATGTTTGCGATCATCTTCGCCGCCGGGTTCGGCGGCGCCATGTTCTCGCCGGGAGCTGCGCAACAACCCTCAACCGTCGGCCCAGGGGCGCTGGCCGGAGCCCTCGCCGGCATCCTGATTGCGTTTCTGCTGTTCATCCCGGCGACCATTTACGGCGTGATGATGTGGCTGCGGTATTCACTCGCCATGCCGGCCTGCGTCGTGGAAGAATTGCCGGTGGGAAAGGCGATCCGGCGCAGCATCGACTTGAGCGAGGGCTCGCGCGGACGCATCTTCGTGCTCTGGCTCCTGGTGTACGTGGTGCGCCTCATGCTGGGCCTTCTCTTCGGATTCCCCATGATCCTGCTCGCCGTGAAACATCCTGGGCATCCTATTCCCATCGCCTGGCTGCTCTATCAGCAAATCGGCATCTTTGTCGTGAACACGTTGATCGGCCCCATTTATTCGATCGGGCTCACGCTGTTCTACTACGACCAGCGGATTCGCAAGGAAGGCTACGACATCGTATGGATGATGCAGGCCGCGGGACTTCTACCGCAGCAGAACGCGAGCGAGCTCGGCGGGGGCGCCGTCGAGTAAAGATCCGTACCGTGCGATTTGCGGCAGGGTTTCCCACCCTTTTCCGCAAAAGACGCGGAAAAGGATGGGACACGGCCGCATGATTCTGGGGCCGGATCGATCGCTGCGCGGGCGAGGCTGACTGCGCCATAACGATTCTGAGCAGGCAGGTACGACGATGAACGAAACACTGCGTCCCTCGACTCTCGGCGAGATTCTGGACCGCACGTTCCAGCTCTACCGGAACAACTTCTGGCGGTTTGTAGGAATCGGTGCAATTCCATTGGTGGCGGCATTCCTTCTTGCCATTCCGGCGGTGGCGATCTTCGCGATTCCGGGAATTGCCTTGGGCACCGGCGATCCGGCGGCGATGATACGCGGCGTTGCCTTCGCTCTTGCCTTCATTGTTTTTCTGCCGCTCTACTTCGTGTCGTACGCACTCTCTATCGCCGGGATCACCGAGGCTGCGGTGAGCGCACATCGCGGCGAAAGGCCGGCCATTCGCGTTGCGCTCAACAGCGCGTGGCCCAGGCTCTGGACCTATTCCTGGCTCTTACTGCTGCAGATGATCGTGGCCGGTCTCGCACCGATGTGCGCCGCCGTAATTGTCATTGGGCCTCTGGTTTACCTTATCTCCCGCTCCGGCGCGGGATTGGGCGCCGGTTTTGCGCTGGGATTTCTGGTGTCTGTTCTGGCAGCAGCGGCGATCGGCCTCATCGCCTGGCTGGCTTTGAGCTTCGCGATGAGCATGGCGGCGTGCGTGGTGGAGAAGAAGACGGCGTGGCAGTCGCTCCAGCGTTCGTGGCGCCTGAGCCAGGGGACGCGCGGCCGCATCCTCGTCCTTTATTTGCTGGTGCTGGCGCTTTCCTTGGTGGCGTTGATGATCAGCTATTTTGTGTTTGTGCTCGCCGCCCTGGCGGCTTCGCTTATTGGGAGCGGCTCAGCGGTTGCGGTGATGGTAATGATTGCAGGCGGAATCGTGTACTTCGTCGTGTACATCGGCTCCCAGATCGCCCTTGTGCCCGTGCCCTGGATCGCGCTGGCCCTGTTCTACTACGACCAGCGCATCCGCAAGGAGGGCTTCGACATCGAGTGGATGATGCAGCAGGCGGGTCTCACGCCACCGCTTTCCGCCGCGCCACCGGCCGATGGCCCGGAGATCTTCCGGCCGGCTACGCCGCCTGATACCTTGGGAGAACAATGAGTTCGTTGCGTTCTGGGTTGCATTGGTGTAGCGATGGAGCGGCGGCAAAGGGAGCGGCGGCGGCTTTGCTCTTGTTTGCCGCTACTGCGCCGATGACGCGCGCCCTGCAGATCGACTCCAGCCCCGGATTTCGCGACGTGAATCTAGCCCAGTACCGCCAGCACCTCGACGCGCTGGACGGCGTGGTCGGCGATTGCGCGGCGCAGCTGAAGCTCAAAACCCCTCCGCCCGTAAACGAGAACGCGTGCGATCCCGAGCGCGTGGGTTCAGACGACCGCGTGGAGGGCCTGGCAGGCGCGGGATCGCTGCCGCGCGAGGTTCGCTACGACTGGCTGCGGGCGGTCCTGAGTGCCGCGGGAAAGAAAGCGAGCGTCGCGACGCCCTTCGTGTTGGGGGCACATGCGAGCACAAAGAATAAGAAGCCGGAGACGAGCGCTCTGCTCAACGATGCGCGTCAGCGGATCGAGATGGATGAACGACAGGCCGAGAGCCCGGTCGCAGAGAATCCCGCCTACACGGAACAACGAAAATCGCTGGACGCAATTCTTGCCCGCAGCGAATACAAGGGCGTAACGGAGGTTACGGTTCAGGATCGCCTGCTGGAATGGCTCGACAATGTGCTGAATGCACTCTTCACGCGGCTGGCGAGAATCGGCGCGCGCATGCCGTGGATCGGTACGTTGCTGGAACTGTTGCTGCTGGCCGGGGCTTTAACCGGATTGATCTTGCTGCTGGTGCGTCTGGAACGGAACGCGCGCGTGCGCCTGGTTCCCGACATTGAAACCCCGCCGGGAGCGCCGTCGGCTCGCGAGTGGCAGTTGTGGCTCAAGGAGGCCGAGGCCGCGGCGGCCGCGGGGGCGTGGCGCGAGGCCATTCACTCAGTTTATTGGGCGTCAATCTCCCGGCTGGAATCGGGCCGCCTGTGGCCGGCCGACCGCGCGCGCACGCCGCGCGAGTATCTTGGGCTGCTGGGCGGAGCCGATCCGCGCAAGCCGACGCTGGCGGCTCTCACGCGCAGCTTTGAGCGCACATGGTACGGCGGGCGCGAGGCAGCCGCCGCCGATTTCAACGCCGTATTGCATCTGGCCGCGGAACTGGGAGTGGAAGCGAAATGAAACTCTTCGCCTCGCTCGACCCCAAAGACCGCAAGCTGCTCATCGGCTGCATTTCGGTCGTCGTCGTACTGGCGGTGATCATCGCCCTCTTTGCGCGCCAAGAGAACCGCGACGACAATCCGATGCCCAGCACATATCTGACGGGCCGGCACGGCGCTCGCGCCGCCTTCGAGATGCTCCAGGCCAATGGCTATGACGTGGAGCGGTGGGAGCATCCGCTGAGCGAGTTAGCCGAGCGGAGCGACGCGCAGACGGTGGTGATCTTCGCCGAGCCCAATCCCACTTCGCCCGAAGATTTCAGAGCGGTGGAAGACATCGTCGCCCGCGGCGGGCGCGTGCTGCTGACGGGCTGGATGGGCGGCGCGCTGGCTCCGGATGGCAATGTGAAGCCTTCGACGCAGTTCGCAGCCGCGTGCAAGCTCACGCCGCAGGGACTCGATTCGCTGGCCGGCTCCGGCGAAGTGTGGATGGTTCCGGAAGCAGCGTGGGAAGCCAGCCGGCCGCTGGACCGCGTCGAGTACAACTGCGCCGGAGCCGCGGCGGTGGTCGAGTACGCAAGCGGCAAGGGCGAGGTGATCTGGTGGGCCAGTTCGACGCCTCTCGAAAACGGCTCCATTCAACGCGCCGAGAATCTGAACCTGTTTCTCAATGTGCTGGGCGCGCCCAAAGACCATCATTTTTATTGGGACGAGTCGCTGCACGGCGAAGTTTTCTCCGACTGGTACTACGCGCGCGGCCCGGCCTTGTTGCTACTGGAATCGGGCCTCGCCGGAATCGGACTCCTGGTGATCTTCAGCTTCAGCCGGCGGCGCGGGCCGGTGCGCGATCTGCCCGCGCCGGTGCGCGCTACGCCGGTCGAGTTTCTTGAGGCGCTGGGTTCGCTTTATGGCGAGGCGCGCGCGTCGTCCACCGCAGTGGAGCTGGCCTACGAGCG
>Ga0187852_1003935_pt1 | contig 10453 bp, 12 predicted proteins | sample June2016WEW_6_40_FD_134511 | JGI IMG/M metagenome (GOLD analysis project Ga0187852, IMG submission 134511) | Peatland microbial communities from SPRUCE experiment site at the Marcell Experimental Forest, Minnesota, USA - June2016WEW_6_40 | ecosystem: Environmental > Terrestrial > Soil > Wetlands...
CATCTCTTCCTTGAGCTTGTCAATTTCCGCGCCTTTGCGGCCAATGACCACGCCCGGACGCGCGGTGAGAATGGTGATGCGGCAGCGGTTCGCCGCGCGCTCGATCAAAATCCTCGGCACGGCGGCCGCTTCGAGTTTCTTCTTCAGCAGCTTGCGGATTTCGCGATCCTCGCTCAACAGCTTGCCGAATTCCTTCTTTTCGGCATACCACTTCGAGCGCCAGTCTTTGTTGACGCCGACACGCAGACCGATTGGATTTGTTTTTTGTCCCATACTATTCGTCCGACAAGGTGATTTTGATGTGGCAGCGGCGCTTGAGAATCGGCCCGGCGGAGCCGCGCGCCTTGGGCATAAACCGTTTGATGATCATCGCCGAGCCGGTCACGGCTTCCTTCACGCGCAACGATTCCGGCTTGAGGCTCTTGTTGTTTTCGGCGTTGGCGATGGCCGACTTGAGCGTCTTGGCCACGTACCGCGCGCCTTTGCGCGGCACCACCGCGAGCACCGCCTGCGCCCGCAGCGCGGGCAGCCCCTGAATCTGCCGCACGACCTCGCGCATTTTTTGCGGGGACATCGGCACGTTTTTGGCTATCGCGTAAACTTCCATATTACTTAGCCTTTAGCCTTCGCCTCCACCTTGGCCGTGTGCGCGCCGTGTTTCTTGAATATGCGCGTGGGCGAAAACTCGCCGAGCTTGTGGCCGACCATGTTTTCCGTCACAAACACCGGGTTGAAAATCTTTCCGTTGTGAACGCTGAACGTCAGTCCGACGAAATCCGGCGTGATGGTCGAACGCCGCGACCACGTCTTGATCGGCGTTTTTTGATTCGTGCTCTTCGCCGTCTGGATTTTGTCCAGCAGGTGAAAATCCACAAACGGACCTTTTTTAATCGAGCGTCCCATAGTTAAAAATTGCGGTGATGGAGTGATGGAGTGATGGAAAGACAACGGAGCGCGTTGGACTCAACCGTCCAACACTCCAATATTCCATTACTCCAATTCGTTTTCATTTTACTTGATCTTCATCGGCAAACCGTTGCGGCGGATAACGATAAAACGGTTCGAATGTTTGTATTTGGGCCGCGTCTTGCCGCCCTTGGCAATTTTGCCCCACGGCGACGTCAACTGCTGCCAGCCGCCGCCGGACTTCGACTTGCCGGCGCCACCACCGTTCGGATGGTCAACCGGGTTGCGCGCCACGCCGCGGCTGATGCCGCGAATGCCGCGATGCCGCGAACGACCCGCCTTGCCGAGAATCACATTTTCGTGCTCCGGGTTGCCGACCTGGCCGATGGTCGCGTAGCAATCCCCGTTCACCTTGCGGATTTCACCGGAAGGCAGACGGATCTGCGCGTAACCTTCGTCGCGCGACATCAACGTCGCCGCGCCGCCCGCCGAACGGACCATCTGTCCGCCCCGACCCGGCGTCAGTTCAATGTTATGAATTGCGATGCCAACGGGAATTGATTTGAGCGGAAGCGCGTTGCCAATTTCCGGCGGAGCCGCCGGGCCGCTGGAAATGGTTCCACCCACTTTGATGCCCACCGGCGCGATGATGTAACGCTTCTCGCCATCCTTGTATTGCAGCAACGCCAGACGCGCCGAACGCATGGGATCGTATTCAATCGCCGCGACCGTCGCCTCCACGCCGTGCTTGTTGCGCTTGAAATCCACGAGGCGGATTTTCTGTTTGTGGCCGCCGCCGAGGCCGCGCGTGGTCACGCGACCGTAGTGGTTGCGGCCACCGGTTTTCTTCCGCGTGACGACCAGCCCCTTCTCGGGCCTCGTCTTCGTAATATCGCTGAAATCTGCGAACGTGACGTAGCGCAGAGACGGCGTTAGCGGTCTAAATGTCTTGACTGGCATAAAAACAATGATTTCAGCAGCACTCTGGGAGTCAGCAAGCCATCATTCCTGTCCCTGCGGGGAATCAGTTATCGGTCTGCAACTGCTGTCCTTTCGCCCGTGTGGACCGAGCCGCTCTCCAACGCGGCCGGGGTCCTGCTTTCAGGCGAAACTGAGCGCATAAAATATCAAATACACGTCCCGATGCAAGCGGTTTTTTGAAGAATATTCGGCGTTCCCAAACCGGCATGGCAAACGGCTGATTTTCCCCTCCCGAAAGCACGCGCCAGGGCGCGACGCCAATCGAGAAGGCTCGCGGTGAAAAGAGCCTGTTGCCTTGGAAATCGTGGCGTTCAACCAGCAAACCGCCGACGCAACCTGACCTCGCTCAAAGCCGTCTGGGACGACCGCAAATGGATTGGCGGCGTCTGAATGCCTGGCCAGTTTCGTCGCGGCCTGGAACGCTGCTGGATTCCGCACTCACTTATTCGGATTAAATCAACTTGCTTTGCCTTCGCGTTGCGCTTTGGCGAAGGGATTCACTTGCGGCGGAGCTTCGATTCGTAACGGCCCGCGTCCACCGCTTCTTCGCGCATCGGCTTGGTCGGTTTTTCCAGCGTGATGAGGATGACCGCCGTTATTTCAACACTTTTGCGAGAATATTCTTAACAAACGGGGGGATTTCCAAACCCGATTTTGCAGCGTCCGACTTTAACTTGTCATATTGCGCGACTTCTTCGCCCTGCCATACCAAGTCAATTCGCCGGATTTGTCGCATCGCCACATGACTATATTTTTCCGGGTAAGCCCAATAGCAGGACAGGCAAAAAATTTTGTCCTTAATGTTTTTCCAATTCTCGCAATGTTCGCACGACCATGATTTCGCGCGATTCGCGGAACCGCAGAGCAGCATAAAGTCGTCTGTCTTGAGTTCGTCGCTGTCTCCGGCCACCTCGTAAGGCACACGATGGTCAATCTGCAAGTTTGGCTCATCCATTTTTTCCAGGTAGATGAAGCACTGGCATCCATATTTCTCGATGAGTTGTTCTTTGATTTTTTTGGAAAGGCCTGTGCGACCGCTAAATCGTCGAAATTGTTTCTTGGTCGGGTCGGCAAACCGGTAGGCCGCGATCTTGCGACCATTGGCGGCGGCGACGCGAAAGGTTTCGAGTTGAATGCCCAGTTCCCGAACATCACGCGCCGCTCGCGGCGGATGATCGTAGCCGTATTTGTTTTTCAACTCTTCCGTCGTGATGTGCCCGTGTTTGAGAATGTGATCAATGACGGTCTTGGGGCGTTTTCCGGTGACGGATGCGCAAAGTTCAAGAAATTCTTTTGGATATTTTGGCTTTGCCATAAGGAGGGGGTGTTTCCATCAATTGCATTTGCTCGTCGCGATGTCTGCGGTGCATTGTGGGTCGAGCTTCCAATTCCTCCGCCAGCGCGGGAGAAAGATATAAAGATTCCACCGTCACTTCGTCCCGGCCAAGCAAAGTTGCCTGCGAGGAACGTCCAGCTTCGATTTCTACCAGCGTCAAATGCAGCTTTGCCGGCAACGGTTTGCCGTAGCTACGATTTCCAGAACGCCCGTCGTAACTCACGATGTACCGGACATTTTTAAGATTCAGCACCGCGAGTTGCGTAACGAAATCATCAAACGATATTCCAGAGAAATACCGTGAGTCGCGTTCCCCGCAAACGCCTTGATACGGCGGGTCCATATAGACCACATCCTCTTCGCGCACATTCGCCAAAACATTTTCGTAGCTCAACGAGGTGACGATGGTTTTCCCGCGCAACAATGTCGAAATCGCGTTGATGTTCGCCTTCATCGTTTCCGGTTGCGTTCCCAGGCGGCGTTTGTCGGGACTTTGATTGAACAACCCTTCCCCGTTGTAGCGAACCGCGCCCTTCACGCACCGGGCCAGCAGATACAAAAGCAACTGCGGATCCTTAGTGCGGTTAAACGACTCACGCACTTGATAATAATGCTCCAGCGCATCCTCGTGGTCGGCGCGCCAGAGTTCTTTGTAAGATTTTCCAAGTTCTTTTTGGCTGTTGATGATCAAGGACAACAACTGTGCCAGTGGCGCGTTAAAATCATTCAGCCAGAATTCCTTCGCCCGCCCGCGCGCCGCCGTGGCGATGGACAGGGCGGCGGAACCGCAGAACGGCTCGACCAGCCGCGTTGTGTTCACGGGAAGATATTGCAGAATCAATGGAGCCAGCGCCCGCTTGCTGCCTTGATACTGGAATGGTTGGGGAACAGTCATGGGGCGAAGTCAAAGCTGGCGTCAGAAAAAATCTTCTTATCGCGCAGCCATTTGAGATTGTCGCTGAAAAGCAGGCGGTTCATGGGGATGGTTGCGGTGTTTGCGCAGGAGTGCCTGACCCAACTTCACCTTCATCGCGGCCATCGGTGTCCAAAGCAAGCAGGCTGTCTAAAGTGGCTTGGTCTTCCGGACTAAGTTCAAAGCCGGATTCCTCTACATACTTCTCTCGATTTTCTTGGTCGGCGATGTCATCAAAGATCGTCTTTATTATTGGGTGAAGTTGCGTATGTAACCGATTACGCTGTAGTGGTAAATCTGCATTGAGCAAAATGTCGACCACACGGTGGAGTGTTCGCTGTTTGTGGAGCTTAACCCCGAACTCGGCGTCGAGAGAGCCTGATGACACTGCTTGATAAGAGAGGAGATTCCAAAACAACGTGAAATTCCCTATTATGTAATCGATGTCTGAAAAGACCACTGCATGCCCTTCCTTCCAAGGCATGTCTTCCCGAATGGCCCTAAAAACTATCCAAGCAAAACCGTTAGTGGCTATTGCGTATCGGATACCGGCATCGTCGCAGTAACCCCTCACTTGCATGATCGCCGCTTTTATGTCAGGAGCAGACAGCAGTGCACCAGACAATTTCGATGAGCGGTGGCGCGAACCAATTGGAAAAACGAATGGAATTCCTTCGCGCTTTGCCTCGACATTCAGAAATTTGTGGCCTGTCACCGTGAGACAATAATCAATATATCCCCTTTCGACGTGCGGCTCACGCCTGATCGCAGATTCAGGCCAATCCAAGACTTGAGTGAGGATCCTGTCTATAACTTTGGCCCGTGTGTCCGCCTCGGATACTTGGCCACACTTAGCGCAAAATTCCTCGAAATCAACTCGGATTTGCCGTAACCGGGCTATTGCTTCGTCTGGAGACACCATGGGGAAATGATGGGCAGCTACGATGTCTGCCACAAGCTTTTTTAATTCAGTCTGCTATTTAGATCACACAAAAAACTTTTCTTCCGGTCATTTGGTTCCGGAGATTCTATCACAAATTTCGTCGAAAGTTTTTGATAAAACAGCGGCCTTCGTTTCCGAAGGCCGCTCGCGTGGCTTGAATTTGATTTATTTGCCCGGGGTGGTGGGGCCAGCACCACGCTCCGCTTGATTTCAGATTGAATATTCCTGATTTGAGATTCTGAGCAAGCCCTTCATTTCATCGGCTTGTCGGGCGAGAGTCTGAATTCGCGCCGGATGACGGCGTTGGCCGGGTCGCTGGGGGGCCATTTGGCGTCGGCGGCAAATTGAATCTCGCGGCGGCGGGCAATGATGCTTTTAACGGCGGCTTCCAGGGTCGCGCGGGGAGTGGTGGCGTCGCCAGCCAGGGCATGCGCCGCCGCAATGTCGGTGGTGAGGGCGGTGAGTTTGGCGGCAGTGATGCCGCCAGCGGTAAACACCGGGGCGTATTCGGCTTTTTGCGCGGCGGCAACAATTTGACCGGCGTTGTTGAGTGAGTTGATCCAGTCCTTATTCATGGTGGAACGATTGTCTTTGGGCGCGGGTGGTGGAGTTGGGGTGGGGTCAGGCATAGTCAGTTTATGGTTGAATGTTTATGGTTGAGTGTTGAGTGTTGAGAAATCAGACACCGGAGGTCAGGGTAAACGCCTGTCGCCGGGAGTTGGCGGCATCGAGGGACAAACCTTTCCTGTGAGGGAAGCTCAAACAACCTGTCTCCGCTTCGATTTAACCCCGACTCCGCATGCCGTTCCCGGCCCATAGTCTCCAAGTGTCCAAGAGCCGAGCTTTCCGGTAAATCATCAGGAAAGCTTGCCTCAGACGCGCACCATCATGAGCGTCCGGCCCGGCGATGCAAGATGTTTTTGGGAGGACAGCAGTCCATCCCTCCCGCCCGACAACATTAACGCCGGAACTTTGACTGCTGGCTGACTTTAGACACGTTTTGTCCTTTGCCTTTATCCGGGAAAACAGCTACTTTAAGTTCAGTATGACTATACTTACGGCACATTTTGACGGCAAAGTGCTCGTGCCCGATTCGCCGGTGAAACTTCCCGTGAATCAGCCGTTGAAAGTTTCTGTCTCACCGCTGGCAACGAACGACGCGGAAGATGACATGGACGAGGGCGCATGGTTGCGGGCCGCATCAAAAAGCTCATCCTGCGATTTCTTGCGCGAAGAACCCGACCTCTACCACTCCACCGATGGCAAGCCCTTCCACGACGCACGGTAAAGTTGTGCTCGTGCCGTTTCCGTGTCCATCCGTGTACTACTGTCTGTGAAAATTTTGTTTTCTTGCGTAAATTTTCCAACGCAGAGGCGCGGAGAACGCAGAGTTTCGCAGAGTTTAATTTTCTCCGCGATCCTCAGCGTCCTCTGCATCTCTGCGTTAAGGCTTCCGGACGTTTGGTTGCGGCTATTGCCGCACCAGGTGCATCGGTGATTACAAAATCACTACCGGAACTGGGACTGTTTGCTGACTTTGGCCAGCCGCTTTTCCCAATCGCCCTTGTGCGCCAAGGGGTCGGCGTCCGTGCCCCAGAGCTTCTTCACCATCTCGCGCTGCGGAACAAACGGACATTTTGCCTTCGGATTTTTGAACGCGTCCTCCAGCTCGCGCAAGGCCAGTTGCGCGCCGGTCATCACCGCCGTCGGGCCGAACCGCCCGTTGAGCGCGTGCGCCGCGTCGTCGAGCGCGCCCCAGCGTTCCGCGTCGGTGCGACCCCAAAGCGTCGGTTGCGTGTCCAGCCGCGCGAGATTCCAGAACGCGATGCGGATTTGCCGCACCGGTTTGGCCTGGTCGCCCATCATATGCCGGAAAATAGCCTTCAACACCGCGTTGATGACGGAGTTCTGAAACTGTGGTTCGTGAAAACGATGTCCGCCGCTGACTTCGGTGAAATCGTTGAACCGCACCGTCAACGACAATTCGCGCGCCTGCAATTGTTCGCGGCGCAACTGGCCGACCAGTCGCGTCGCCTCGCTCAACGTGAACGTCAGCGCCGCCTCGTAATCCGGCTCGTCGTACGGCAGCGTGGTGTTGCTGGAAATCGTCGTGCGGTCCTTGACCTCGAGCAGCAGCGGCTCGTTCCACAGGCCGTTGGCAAACAACCAGAGTTGCTGGCCCCAGATGCCGAATTTCTGCCGGAGCAAAGTCGAAGGCAGTTTCGCCACGTGACCAAATGTCATCGCGCCGAGCGCGGCGAGCGAGCGTTGACGGTTCTTGCCGATGCCGGACAGTTCGCGCACGGAACGGTCTTTCAAAAATTCCTTTTCTGAGCCAGTGGGAATTTCGATGAAGCCGGGCTTGGCCGCGTCCGTTGCCAGTTTCGCCAGCCGCGATGAATTGGCCAGGCCGGCGGACACGGGTAATCGCACTTCGCGCAAAATCCGCTGACAAATCTCCTTCACATATTTTTCCGGCGTGTTGTTGCGCCAGACATGGCGATCCATCGTTGTGAAATCGAGGAAGCCTTCGTCAATCGAGATGGGCACGAGCGTGGGCGAATATTCTTCGAGGATGTGAAACATTTCCGCCGACAGCCGGCGGTATTCGTCGTAGTGCGGACGGCACAGGACGCCGTGCGGACAAAGTTTCTTCGCCTCGAAACACGCCATGCCGGTCTTGATGCCGAATTTCTTGGCCACGCGATTCGCAGCAATGACGATGCCGTCGCCGCGCCGCCCGCCACCCACCCAGACCGGACGTTCCTGCAGCCTGGAATTCAGGGCAATTTCGCAACTGGCGAAAAAGCTGTCGCCATCCACGTGCAGGATGCGAATGGGCGGTTTCATGTTCACGGGCAAACTTTAATTGAACCCAAATTCAGGCCGTGTCAAATCCTGGCACGATGGCATGGACAAAAGCTGTCCAAGCCCAGTCCTCACTTTGAAATCTGTAATTGGTATTTGAAGCGCCGAAACCACGTCCAACAGTGATTGTAAGTTGGCTTTCCCCTCACCCCGTCCCTCTCCCGCAGGGAGAGGGAGAAGCAACGTCTGACCTTGGGAAAATTTAAACCATCCCCGATTCGCCGACCGACTGGCAACAATTCTCCCTCTCCTTGGGGGAGAGGGCCGGGGTGAGGGCAAACAAGGCCACCTCTTCCCCCGAAAACAAAAAAGCGCGGAGTGAATTTCACTCCGCGCCTTGCAAAACTCAAAGACCGTTCTACGTCAAAACAATCTTGTCGCCGGCCTTCAGCGTCACGATGGCCTTCTTCCAATCGGGCGCTTTGCCGGCTTGCGTGGTGCGCTGGCGGCGGGACTTGCCGCGAACGTTCAGCGTGTTGACCTTGGTGACCTTGACCTTGAACAGTTCCTGCACGGCCTGGCGGATTTCCGTCTTGTTCGCGCGGCGATCAGCCACAACGGTGTATTGGTTGTACTTTTCGCCCTGGCGCGTGCCCTTTTCCGTCAGGCGGACGGTCTTGATGACTTCAAAAGCGTTCATGTTATTCCTTGGTCAGACGGGCTTCGACCTTCTCAAACGCGCTCTTCGTGAAGAGCAGCTTGTCGGGCCGCAAAATGTCGTAAGTGTTCAGCGAATCGCTCGTGGCCAGCGTGACCTTTTCAATGTTGCGCGAGGCGAGCGTGAGATTTTTGTCCGCCGCCGCGACGATGAGGGTTGTGCCGGTCAAATCCAGCGTGGACATCAGGCCGATGAAATCCTTCGTTTTCGGCGAAGCGAGTTTCAAATCGTCCACCAACACCACGTCGCCAGCCTTGAGTCGTTCGCTCAATGCCTTGCGCAACGCGAGGGCGCGGGTGTTCTTGGAAACTTTTTTGCTGAAATCACGGGGCCGCGGACCGAAGACCACGCCACCACCCACCCACAACGGCGATTGATGGGAACCGGCGCGCGCACGGCCCGTACCCTTTTGCCGCCACGGCTTCTTGTTGCTACCGGAAACTTCGCCGACGTTTTTGGTGCAGGCCGTGCCCATGCGTTGCGCCGCCTGATAGGCGACGACCACGTCATGCACCGCTTGTGTGCCTTTTCCGTCTTCAATCAGCGGGAACTTCACTTCGAGTTCGCCCTGCTGCTTCCCTTCGATATTTTTAATGGCAATCTTCATGGCAATTGGTGGTAGGGCCGACCTGCCGGTCGGCTGGACGCGCGGCAACGCGTCCCTACCGGTTAATTATTTTTTGGCCTCAACCGCGGGTTTGGGTTCGGCCTTCGCAGCGGCGGCGCCCTTCTTCTTCATTGGCGCCAGGCTGACCGGCGGTTTCCAGCCCTTGGGCCGTTTCTTGGATTCGCGGATGATGATGTAATCGCCTTCCGCCCCGGGAATCGCGCCTTTGATGAGCAAAAGATTGTCCGCCTCGCGCACCTGGACGACTTCAAGATTCTGTGTCGTGCGCTGAACCTGCCCCATGTGACCGGGCATTTTAAAACCGCGCATGACCGTGCCGGGGAACAGGCGCTGACCGATGGCGCCGCTGCGGCGGTGCCAGCCTTTGGCCCCGTGCGTCGAATCACCACCGGCGAAATGATGACGCTTCACGACGCCCTCAAAGCCGCGGCCTTTCGTGATGCCAATCGCGTCCACAAAATCGCCAACGGCGAACAGCGCCGGTCCGACGATGTCGCCGGGTTTTACTTCCTTGGAGAAATTCCGGAATTCCCGGATGCGTTTCACCGCCGTGCCATTTTGCTTTTTGATGTGGCCGAGCAACGCCTTGGTGAGACGCTGTTCCTTTTGATCGTCGAACCCGAGTTGAACGGCATTGTAGCCGTCCTTGCCGGCCTGGGTTTTGACCTGAAGCACGCGGTTGGGACCGGCGAGCACGACTGTGACCGGCGTTACCACGCCGCGCGAATCGTAAACGCGCGTGCTGCCGAGTTTTTTTCCTAAAAGTCCAAGGGGCATAATTAAAAAATGGATTGATGGATTGATGGAGCGATGGATTGATGGAGCGGAGAGACACCCGACGGTGCCTTTCCAACAATCCAACCATCCAATAATCCAATAATCCAGGTCTTCATATCTTGATGGTGATGTCCACGCCCGCCGGGAGATTGAGCTTTTTCAATTCATCCACGGTCTTGGCGGTCGGGTCGAGAATGTCAATCAGCCGCTTGTGCGTGCGCTGCTCAAAAGTTTCCTGCGATTTTTTGTCGCAATGCGGCGAGCGTTGGACGGTGAAGCGCTCGATCCGGGTCGGGAGCGGGATGGGCCCGGCGACTCGTGCGCCGGTGCGTTTGACGGTGTCGGCGATTTCACGCGCCGATTGGTCTATGACGCGTTGGTCATAAGCCTTAAGTCGAATGCGAATGCGTTGGGCAGCCATACAAAGAACAATTGTCTGTTTA
>Ga0187852_1003940_pt1 | contig 10442 bp, 12 predicted proteins | sample June2016WEW_6_40_FD_134511 | JGI IMG/M metagenome (GOLD analysis project Ga0187852, IMG submission 134511) | Peatland microbial communities from SPRUCE experiment site at the Marcell Experimental Forest, Minnesota, USA - June2016WEW_6_40 | ecosystem: Environmental > Terrestrial > Soil > Wetlands...
GACAGGTACGGTGTTGTCCAGTTTCCCATTTATCAGCGAGCAAAACTGTGGTTTGAACCTTTGAGCATCCAGCTAAAAACAGTATCAGGAAAATCGAAGCAAAGAGTGCAATCCGTTTCATTGTTATTCCTCCACTTATATTCTCCCTAAATGGAAATTCAAGGCGAATTCGGCGATGAACGCAGCGTTTGCTTCGTATTGGGCGAAGTCCCTCGCCGACGACTCCATCTCCCTGCTATTTCTTCCACCCATGTTTCGCGATGGTAGCGGCGACTTCTTCGCACCACGCAATAATTTTGCCAATCTCTTCGTCGGTGAAAACCCGCTCAATCGGGCACCTCAATTCCTCCCCGACACGCTGAAATAGCCCTGTCGCCACAGCCTTGCTCCACAGTTTCCCGATTTCATCCTCTGGAACCTGAGTCTTCTTCCTCATGCCGCCTGGCGGATTGGGTGTCAATCGAATGCATTGCTTGAACGGTGAGGCAGGAGGGTAGCCGAAGAGGAAAGCAATGTCATTTCCGGCCAAGTCAACGTTCAGGGAGAATCCCGCCGTTCCCCAGTGGATGGGCATCTCAGGAACCTGTGATGCCGCGAATTCAAAGACCTTTTCGAAAACGGCCTTGCCGTTTTGGTCCAGGGCCGCAAGGAATTTCTCACGGGTAACGCGCACAAACTTCTTTTGCTTGCGCCTTCGTTCCTCTTCCATTTCCTCCGAAATGATTGAGGTCTTTTCCAGCAGTTCTTCTCCTCCCTTCGTCTTGACGTAGCTGATGACAATGGCGTTCACATTGACCCCGTAGGAGTCAGACAGCCAGTCGATCATCCTTTCGAGGGACGCCTCAATGGAAAACCCGACCAGGATGATCCGTTGAGTGCTATTGATATTGACTGTTTCAAGATCGACGTCGGGGAATGTCTCGTTGAATGCGTCCTGGAGAGTCTTGTTTGTGTATCCCGAGTAAACCTCTCCAAGTCCCTCGACTGTCCATTCCGCGACGTCCGACGCGTAGTCGATGGCTTGTGCAAGTGACTCGCGTGGCAGTTCAGCACGTTTGATTTCGATGATGACTGTATTGCCGGATTTGTCGATTCCGAGTAGGTCTATTCGTCCCGACCTGGTCGGGACTTGACTCCCAATAATCATTACGTCTTTACTAATAATCTCGGGATTCGATTCCAGCCACGGCTGTAGATCGTACGGCTCGGTGCGGCCTTCATCCTTGAGCGTGGTATTAATGGGGGTGAGCTTTCCATCGATGATCTGCCATGTCTTAATCTGAGTGCCCATTCTTCCCTCCATTCATCCGAACTCCTCGCGCTCACCCGCGGCCGCTCGCCGCCTTTGCGGCTGTCGGGTGGAGCGCGTTGTTAGACCGCTGGATTGCCGAGAGCCTGTCCTAATCGCTGGTCTACTAATTCTTGTGCAGGATAAGCCCGCATGAGTCAGCCACCTCAATGCAGTCCGGAAAATCAAACTCCATAGTAATGTTACCGCCTAGGTACTCAGAAACCCTGATAATAGCGCCTTTACTCCCAATAGTGCGGGCCCAGAATCTCATTCTCACGGCAGGCGGAGTGTAGCTCCTTCCATAGCACTGCCAGATGGTCAATTACGGTCGAGATGAACTTCAAGTCAAGACTGACACGCCTATCCTGAGTGATATTTATATCCGGTAAGTAGCGCTGGACAGCTTTCTGAACCTTTTCCCTGTTGTCCTTCCGCATGATCGACACATCGCCATTTGCATGCGCAACGCAGTTTCGTATCTCGTAGTAATCGAGGATGCTCTCCCAACGAGAGTACTTGTGAAGATGAATGCCGAAGTTGGCTCCCAGGAAACGGTCAGCCCTCCTCACGCCTTTATATTTATCGTTGAGCTGGTCCCAGGGTTTTAGCTTTGTGAGCGCGGGGTCTCCATCGAAGCCTCTGCACAAATCGATAAGGGAGCTCTCCAGCAGAGAGCAAGCGGTCAGCAGAGCACTGGAGTAAACAATCCGAGGGAACGTGTTGTGCAGCCTCTCAAACTCATTTTCGTGAATGCTGTAATACTCGTCCTTTCTGTCACCTTGCAGTCCTTCGGCAGCAATGGTTTCCTCTACCCGTTTGATAAACGCCTTTTGCTCCTGACCTACAAAGCTCTGCACCGCCGACAGGTAATCATTTAGATCTCGCAGTTGAGACTCTGCAAGAAGCAACGGCACCAGCCCCCAGCCCCGCATCTGGTGGGTAGTTGACGGCGTCGGCCTGGGACGACTATTCATGTGGTGCTGAGATTGGTCTTTCATGGCTGTACTGCCCCCTTTTCTCCCGTGCTAGAGGGCCTTGTTTGCCTCTTTCACCCAATCATACCGCCGGGGCCTAAAACTCCCAAGTCACAACTCCAGGTCTTTTGATGCCGATCGGCTAGCGTGTCCAACCACTTCCTCCGACTTAAGCTCCAACAACTTCTGGCGGGCTGGCCCAGACCCCCTGTCCTTTGGGGTCTGCGGTGTCCGCAAAGAATCTGTCCGAGTTGACGGCTCACCTCACTCGGCTTGTAGAACGGCACACTGCCGGAGAGTATGCCCGCGCCAAAGCCTTGCCGGAGGAGAGTCCCTACGGAAGATCGCAGACGCTAAAAAACGACTGTCTGCGCCAGCCCGCCGAGTCATTGCCCGCGATTCCCGAGTGCGCAAGCCCTATCAATTGGGCGCGAGGTTGCAAAGGAAGATGAACTGGAGGACCAGGTGATTGCCAGTAAACTCTTCGGGCAAGGGGGGAAAAGGAACTGAGGCATGGATGCCGGCCATCGCGGCGCGATCGAGGGGATCAGAACCTGAGGAAGCCACCAGGCGCACCTCCGGCACCGAACCATCCTTGAGGATTTCGAACACCACGCCCACGCGCCCTTTCTCGCCCAAGTGCGCGGATTCCCGAATCACCTGATACCAGTTGCGCCGGACAATGTAGACGATGCGGGCGAGGTACGGGCCGAAGTCCACTCCCCGCGTGTCCGACAGGATGGTGGGCGCTTCGGTGGAGAAGTTCGGGGGCAGGTTGTTGAACTCCATGTTCGAATCGCCCCCGCCCCCTGCCCCGCTTTCGGGGTGATATCCGCCCCTTGCGGCGGCTTGCAGGGGCTCCTGGATGGCCTGCCCCGGCGTCATCGACGGCATGCGGAATTCGCCCGCGCCGCGTTCTTGTTGGCGCTGTTTGTCATGTGTGTCCAGCAAGGCTTTGGGCACAACCAAACCGGCCACATCGAAACTAAGCGTTTCTGGAACTTTCTCGTATGGGTGGTATTCGACGTAGAACTTCTTGCTTGTTTGAAGCTTGGCCACGAGCCCGCGAGGGTCGGGAGAAAAAAGACCACGGTCGTCTTCCGACTTAGACCAAACTTGGATATTGGGTCTGCCATCGTCAAACCTAACCCGGACGGACGCGTCGTCAACCACTTCCGGTGTCGTGACATAGGCTTCCAGGTACCTTCCCTTGAAGCGTATGACAATGCTGTGGTCCCCGCAATCGTCCGCGAAAACAGTAGTTTTAACGCCATCCATGGAATTGGTGGACTCATCAACGCGCCAATTGTTCTGGGACGGTTGTGGCGGTGGAGACGAAAATGATTGCGGTGGCGCTGAAAGAGAGGCCGTTCCCTGGTTCAGTCTCTGCCTCGTGTGCATAACGCCAAGCACCGCAAGGGGTATCACAAGGAGCAAGAATACCAAGCTTACCAACAGACCGACATTGTTGGTTTCAATAGGAGCAGATTTTCCAGCTTGCCACGCTTCTCCGCACTTGCGGCAGTGAAAGCGAAGGACTTCCGCAACCTTCCACCAGCGGCTAGCCTTCGCTGGGTCATTGCGCGAGAAAGTGTTAACGCTGCCACATTTGGGACATGCTGGACCTGCTGCGATTCCTGAAGCCTTTAGTTGCTCCAGTTCTGTCGGTTCTGTGAACTTATGCTGGCAGAACCGGCATATCTTAGCCTCGGGCTGCACGAACTCAGCGCACTCCGGGCACCGCTTCTTGCCCTGTGCGGCTGCGACTTTTTTTTCATCGGGACGCATAGCAATTGCGGCGAAAACCCCTACCACCGGACTCAGGAGAAGGGATAAGAAGAAAATGCCGATCCCGTTACGCTTTTTGGTTTTTTCAACAAAAATACCAATCACCGCAGAAGTCACAAACCACCCGATTATAAGCAAAACCCAAAATGTATCTTCGTCCATGTTATTCTCCACGCTGAAATTTATTGCGGCCATCACACCGCCGAAGTCGCTAATTTCTCCAATCTCCTTTCACAATTCAATGTCGGGTGAGGGCGGACGGCAAACCACACCACGGTTTTCCGGTTGCGCGTGCGGGTGGTGCGTAGTAGGTGAGGGCGCATTTTCCGGGGGTACGATTGCCTGACCTTGCTCCGCCGCGTGCGTCTGCAACTTTTTTCACATCGGGACTCATAGCCAGAGCAACCACAAATCCCACTAAGGGGCTCAAAAACAACGAAAGGAAACAGATTCCCATCCCATTATGCCCTTTGTTTTCAGCCTACTTGCCAACTGCCCCGCAAAGCACGAACCATCCAATGAAAATCAAGATTGGCCACAATACATCCATGAATCCCCTTTTCTAAATTCATTTTGAACTGCGTCTTCCCCCCAATGACTTAGGGCTTCCCCTCATCCCTTGGGCTCTGTGACCAACGCAGATGACGAATGCCTGGAGGCTGCTACCGGTCCACCTTGGGCCGGCGTTCCGGGCACGCTCTTTGTTTGCGGGAAGGCGACAACAGATGACAATAAGAATAGAACAATTAGTGGGACTGGCTTCATCGTGAGCCTCCCTCAAGAAAGAATGAGTGGATTATGAACCTCGCGACTCCCAATGTCCAACTAGCAGGAGCCCAAATCGGGGATATTTACTTCGGCCACTGTCCAGGTATTCGGTGTGATCCCAGTAGTAACTAATTTCAGAACACCCCCATGAGTACACGACCCAGGGCCGTGTCTTCAAGTAGCACGGATGAAATACGGCTGAAAAATGGAGCCGCCCCACGCAGTACCGGGCATGAGAAATCATGGCCAGGACCGTCCCCCGCTGCCGTCCGGCTGCGCTGACTTTATTCGACGTGCTACCAAACGGGTTTTTGCCCGTGCCCCCTATTCGACGGTGGTAGCGCGGAATTCAGGGCACCAGAACGGCTTACCTGCCCCCCGCTATCGGTTGTGCTCAACAAGACCACATGCATCGGAAACATTCGTTAAGTCGGGAAGGTCAAACTGCATGACCACGTCTCCGCCCAGGTACTCGGGCACGCTCAGAACAATTTTCCGCACCTGCTCACCTTTGCCTTCTTTGTGCGTCAACATGTGGCCGTAAAGCAAGTTGTTTACTTCAATTTCAGTGCCTCCGTACTGAGAAGCCACGTACAGAGCAGCAAAATCCCCAGAATGAAACCACTCAGCTTCCTGTACCTTTTTCTCGTCATCGCGACGATACTTAACACCAACTAAAGTTGCATTTGGGTGACGTTCAAATAGGGCGTCGCGCTCGAAATCGTTACCGCTGTCTACCACCGCACCGACCTCTATAAATGCACCCAGCACCTTACCACGAATCTTACCCCGCATTTGTGTTTTGGTTGGATCGCAGACCAACACAAAACTTGGTTTATCTACTGAACCCTTACTCGGCGCTTGCAGAAACCTCCCGCTCAGCGCGAAGCGAACGCGGGAAGCGTTTGTCAGCGGGTCTGTTTTTTCAGTTCGAACCCACTCCGCTTGAGCCCAGCCCGAAGCCGCCACGCCGAACGCCCCGCACACAACCAGTACCAGTGCTGCCAGCTTTTCTTTCATCACATACCCCTTTTCACCCTCATATACAGCAAAGCGCGAAGCCAAGAAGAGAACTGATCGCCGGGGATTATAGTTGCAAGCTATAAGTCCCGCAAGGAACCCGGCCCGAACTGCAACAAACGAAAAGGGTATCACTTGGTGTAATCGTCATTGAACGGTACGAAAGTACCGCCCCATTCTCCTTTTCCGGCACCGCTTTCTCGCGGGCACGGCGAGATGGGAAAGCCACCTGCGCGCTGGCGGCACGGCGGGCTTCTGCTTTGTCGCCACGGCGACACCCTCCGGGTTTGCGGTTCCCCCAAGAAACAATACGAACTGCGAAGTTTCTTGGCTCCCCCGCAAAAAGACAGCCCTTGGCACTTGCGAGCAGGCCCCACTCGCCCTTTTTGTGCCCCGCGAGAAACGGGCGCAGAAAAGGAGAAAAAACAAATGATCGAGCAAATCAAACAAACCAATCGAGGTCAATTCAATGTTGAGGGTTCGATGCAGGTTGGCACAGGGGATGCGCCAACGGGCGCAGAAAGAAAGCCTATGGTTTCGTGGGCGGCGCTCTTGGATGAGGCCGTGAAAAAGCCCGGCTTCATTCATGAAGCCTACAGCCGCTTTCACAACTACTCGCTCGGAAATCAACTCTTGGCTTTGTTCCAGTGCTTCATGCGCGGAATCCAGCCGGGGCCGCTGGCAACCTTCCCGAAGTGGAAAGAGCTTGGCCGATTTGTGAAGAAGGGCCAGAAGGCGCTGACTCTGTGTATGCCGCTGACTTGCACGCGCACCAAGACGGTTAAGAAAGACGACGGCACCGACCAGGAAGAGGAATTCTCTTTTACCCATTTCACGTACAAGGCCCATTGGTTCGTTCTTGCGCAGACCGAAGGGGCGCAGTACCAGCCCCCCGCCGTCCCCGAGTGGAACGAAGAGAGAGCCCTTGCCGCGCTAGATATCCAGCGTATCCCGTTCGAGGACCTGGACGGCAACACCCAGGGTTACGCGAAACGTGGCCGGAAGATCGCGGTCAGCCCGATTGCCGCTCTCCCGGTAAAGACCCTTTTCCATGAAGTTGGCCACGTTATGCTTGGCCACATCGAGGAAGGCGACCTTGCGGACACCGAACGCACGCCACGGGATATCCGGGAAATGGAAGCCGAGGCCGTTTCCCTGTTGTGCTGTGAGTCCCTTGGTCTGCCGGGAGCCGAGTACAGCCGTGGTTACATCCAGTCATGGGGCCAAGGCCAGCCGTTCAGCGAGCGTTCCGCCCAACGCATCTTCCGCGCCGCCGACCAAATCCTTCGCGCTGGCTACCCCGGTGAGTGATGCCAACTCAAAAACGGCGGCTGGCTGACCAACGGTCAGCCAGCCGCCCTACCAGCCCCGCCCGGCCAAGCTGGCAACAATAGCCCCCTCATCGTGTGGCGGTCGGTGCTGACATTTCTCGACCGGCAAAAAATACTTGGCAAGCGCCATGCTTCAGCCCGTTCCGACAGGACGGTGCTCACATTTGTCGACCGGTGAAAAATAGTTGGCAATTGCAGTGCTCGGCTTCACTCCGTTTCGTCACTCCCGCCGACGCGGAAACGCGGTTCTCCAGTTTGTCGACCGGTGAAAAATAGTTGGCACGCGGCGTGCGGGAGTCACCTTCACTTGGACGCCCCCCATTTTGACAATTCAACCTCATGTCACGAGATCACGTTTTTGGGGTGAACCCCGCTGAAACTCGGTTGTCAAGTTTGTCGACCGGTGAAAAATAGTTGGCAGCTAACGTGCCCTGTCCGGTGAGAGGAGCCACCGACCCCCGAAAGGCCCGACCCGCCACGCTGGACGAGGCGCAGGCAGCGGTGTATGCTTATCTGGCGGATGAACAGAACCGACCTGCAATTACTGGCTGAGGACCGATTAGCGGACGCGGAAGTTCTCCTGGCCAACGGAAGATTTGGCGCTGCTTACTACCTCGCAGGGTATGCCGTGGAATGCGCGTTGAAGGCATGCATTGCCAAGCTCACCAAGGCCGAGGACTTCCCAATCAAGAATTCGACGAATACGGTTTATATACACGACTTGAAGAAGCTAGCTGCCGTGGCGGCAGTGGATATCGCGATTACGCAACTTACGAAGCAAGACCCGGCCTTCCAGGATAACTGGGAGATTGTCACCGAATGGTCAGAAGAGAGCCGCTACGACCGGGCTGTTGACCAAAGGCTTGCCGAACTCATGATGAATGCAGTGGCTAATGCTCGGACTGGAGTTTTGCAATGTATAAGACAATACTGGTAAAAGAACTCATCGAGGACGGGGAGAAACTACTGCAAGAGCTAGACCGCGAGCATTTCCCGATCACGGCGGCCTTCTGGTACGACTCCCCGGAACGCCTTGAGTGGAACCTGTATATTGTCACAGAGAAGGCTTATGAGCCCGGCCCGCTCGGTGCCTACACGCGCGTTCGGGAGGCTTTGGCAACCCTAAATGGAGTGTCTTTGTCCATGGACGACATTGTAATCTTGAGTCCGCAGAGAATGCAGTTCCGGGACCTGCGCAAGACAATCGAGGGCGTCAGCCAAATGTCCGTTACTGGCGAGAGAGTGAACCTGGAAAGAGTACCAATGCAGGACGCGTACATCTACCTCTGGTCTTATGACTAAGTTGGTTGCGTTCGAGATTGCGGGACTTCTGCTCGCCCCGCAGATCACCAAAACGAGTACAAGATAGGTACAACTTGAGCGTTCCAAGGGTGTTTTTGCGTGCTTTTTGGTTGCCAACCGTGCCGCTAAGTGCTAGATTTAGTTGCTTGGGTACTGCCTTACAAGCAGAAGGTCACCCGTTCGAGCCGGGTACCGCCCACCAGCCCACTGAGTCATTGGGGCATTTGGCCATTGATTCCTTGCAATGCGAATCCACTTGGCCCGGGGGTTGCGAGCCCGGGAGGCAGGGCCAGGTTCTTCAATGAGTCAATCAATGACTGACTCGGTGAATCAGTCTTTTCGGGGACGTAGTTCAGCTGGTTAGAACGCATGCCTGTCACGCATGAGGTCGCGGGTTCGAGTCCCGTCGTCCCCGCCAGCGTTTTCAAGAGGTTGGCAAGGATAGAGGATTTCCCAAAAGTACCAAATCGTACCACATTCACATCTTCCATAGTGCGTTGACCACTTTCGATGCCGCTTCCCGCTTATCTGCCGAAACTGCCTGAGTGTAAACGTTCAAAGTGGTTTGGATGTTGGCGTGACGCAGCAATTCCTTCTGCACAGCCGGAGTTGTGCCCAGCGCATGGAGCAGGGTTGAATAGGTGTGTCTAAAAGAGTGCCAGCCGATGTTTCCGATTCTGGCCTTGACTGCGGCGGGCTTGATATGGTCGTGGAGCATACTTTCCGGCCAGCGGACCTTTCCCGAGTCCCCGGCAAAGACATAATCCAAGTCTGTCGAGTAGGGGCTTAGCGTCCTGCGTGCCAGCAGCATTTCGGCCAGGTCGGTATCCAGCGGGAGGGTGCCCTCCGACGCTTCGGTCTTGGTCGGATAAATCACTCCCCGGACAAAGCTCCGCTCTATTTTGAGGTTATCGAAGTCTATGTCCCCCCAGCGCAGGCCCACCAACTCGGAAACGCGTAAGCCAAGGCAGGCAATGATTATCACCATATCCTTGTAAGGCTGGCCGAGCGTTTCCAGGAGAGCCTTGAATTCTGCCGGAGTGAGAATGCGCGGCGTTTTGAGTCTTTTCTGTGTTTGCCGCACAAGGTCAACCGGGTTTCTGTCCACGAGCTCCCATCGGATCGCCGCCTGATACAGCGTGTGCATGAGGTTTCGCACGTGAGATTTTACCTGCCGGGAGCGCGGGTAGGTTTCAAGCCAATCCTCGAGCGCCATCGGTTTGACGTTCTGGACAAATTCCGTTCCCCACCGCGGCTTGATGTGGTTGTCGAAGAGGCCGCGATAATTGCTTTGCGTGTTTTCCCGACACCGCTTCGGTGCGTACTCTGCCATGAAGCGGTCTATCAAAGCGCCCACGGTTACCTCGTGAAATTGCTGTTGCGGATTCTGCGCGTTGACTTGGATGCGCCGATGCTCAACGGCCCTTTCCGCGTCTGCCTTGGTCGGAAGTTTTTCAAGCGTTCCAATCAACACTGATTTTCGTTTGCCGTTCTCGAAAAAGCGGAACTGCCAAACGTCCGGCCCCTTGTTCCGCTTGCGAATTCTCAAATCTCCGTACTGGTATCGTGCCTGCATGGTTCCTCCCATCAGAATGAGGTTGCCGTGCGGCACGCTTGGCTCCCTGATTGTAGCCTTGAGTTGATCCAAGCGTCCAGCGTTGTGGCACGATACCGCCCGAACTTGCCAACCTTGAGCGCCGGCACTTCGCCCCGCTTCGCCATCCGCTCAAGCACTTTCGGGTGAATTTTCAGGACTTGCGATGCTTCCTTGGTGGTAAGAAGTGTCTCAATTCCATGTGACATACAACTCTGAGCCTCTCGGGGCACCTCCAAATCAATTCGCGTGCCTGTGGTTCGCCAAAACTCCATCAGCTTGAAAGGTATTGATTATTCAGCCGGTTGCCTCCACACTCCAACCCATGAGCGAGACACTGCGCTGGCTGGGAATTTTGATTAGGGCAGCTCTTA
>Ga0187852_1003941_pt1 | contig 10435 bp, 9 predicted proteins | sample June2016WEW_6_40_FD_134511 | JGI IMG/M metagenome (GOLD analysis project Ga0187852, IMG submission 134511) | Peatland microbial communities from SPRUCE experiment site at the Marcell Experimental Forest, Minnesota, USA - June2016WEW_6_40 | ecosystem: Environmental > Terrestrial > Soil > Wetlands...
CAACCCCCCGGCCAGGCTGCCATGGTTATTCTGCACGCGACCCAGGGTTCGCAGCAGCATCTCCGCATGAAGGTTTTCGCTTTCCTTGTTGACCACCTTAATCGCCTCGCTCAGCGGGGGAGAGGTGTGCTCCGCCAGGACGACGCGAGGCAATGGGGGGGGAGCGGGGCTCGCCAAGGAGGCCGCCTCCAGGCGCGTGAGGTGGCGAACTTCAATGGGGCCTTGTACCTCAATGCCCCGGGCGCGGAGGGCGGTGCGAAATTGTTCCGCTACCAAGCGGGGAGGATCGGCGATCGCGACAGTATCAACGTCATCGCCGCCATCGACGGGAATCTGGCCCCAAAGATCGATCTCCATTGAACCGGGCTGGCGCTCTAACTGGTAGTTTCTCTCCGTGCCTTGATCGGCAGTTACTATGTGGTTTTTCAGCAGATAATAGTCGGGAAGAGGGCCGAGCTGCACATTCGCCAGTTCTCCGGCTCGTGCCGCGGGTTTGACGTGCAGCGTGAGCAAGTTGTCATTAAAGGCGAGAGCCGAAACAGGCGCTCCATATCCCCACTCCAGGTCATCAGCGGCCCAGTTGGGCGCGAAGGGTTGCCAAATAAAGTAACTGTCGTCCGCCACCAACTTTCCCGCGACCTTCTGCACGCCGCGGGCTTTGACCTGGTCGGCCATTTCTTGAATGAACTTGTCCGCCGGTTGCTGTGCGCCATGATAGGCATACGGGAATGTGCGTGCGCCCAGATTGGGGTCGCCGCGTCCCACCAAGTAAAGGTCCCACACGCGCCCCTGTGCATCGGGTTCGGCATCGCTTTCTGCTGTCGTGCGAAAAACGTAGTCGGGGCCAAGCTTCTCCAGAGCCGCGGCCGTCGTGAACATCTTCATGTTGGAAGCAGGAATAAAGAGATGGTCGGCGCCACGCCCATAAAGCAATTTACCGTCAGCAAGCTGGACCACTTCCAGTCCCCAGAGGCCCCGCTGCGCCTCGCTTGTGGCAAGAATCTTTTCGATTCGGTGGTCGAGCGCGCGACTACCGCGCCGCTGCGGAAAGACGTGATGCGGCACGCTTAGGGGCCCGGAGATCCCAAGCTTCACCGCTTGAGGCGCTTGCCCGGAGGGCAGCGCTCGGGCCGGTTGCAGCGCCAAGGTGAGCAGGAGCAACAGGTGCGCGGGAGTCCGTTTCGGAGGAAAGGAATGCGCGGTTCTAGCCATCGCAGCCACAATGATCGATGCCGAATTCAGCCCAGCAGGCGGGCCAGTTCCTTGGCGTAGTAAGTGAGGATGATGTCCGCCCCGGCGCGGCGGATGGAGGTAAAAACCTCCAGAATAGTTCGCTCACGATCGATCCAGCCCAGGTGTGCGGCGGCTTCGATGAGCGAGAACTCCCCGCTAACCTGATATGCCGCGATGGGAGCATCGAACTCGCGGCGCGCGAGGGCTATAATATCGAGGTAGGGAAGCGCGGGCTTGACCATAATGATGTCTGCGCCTTCTTCCAAATCGAGTGCGATCTCCCGCAGCGCCTCACGCTGATTGCCAGGGTCCATCTGATAGGATTTTCGGTCTCCGAACTTGGGAGCGGAGTGTGCCGCTTCGCGAAAAGGGCCGTAGAACGCCGAGGCATACTTCGCGGAATAGGCCAGAATTGGCACTTGCGTGTGGCCATGCGCATCCAGTTCCCGGCGAATGGCGCCCACGCGCCCGTCCATCATGTCGGATGGCGCAATGATGTCCGCACCAGCCTCGACCTGGGTCAGCGCAGTTTTGGCCAACAAGGGCAGCGTGGAATCGTTATCGATTTCGCCATCCTTGATCAGCCCACAATGGCCGTGGCTGGTGTATTCATCCAAGCAGACATCACAGATTACAATCAGATCCGGCAAAGCCTTTTTCACCGCACAAACGGCGCGCTGCACGATGCCGTTCGGATCATATGCGCCCGAACCTACCTCATCCTTGGTTTCCGGTATGCCAAAGAAAATCACGGCGGGAATGCCGAGATCGAAGGCGGCCCGGCACTCCTCCACCAGTCCGTCCACCGACCACCGGTAGTGGCCGGGTAGCGATTTGATCTCCTCCTTCACCTGCGTGCCGGGACAAACAAAGAGCGGGTAAATGAGGGAATTAATACTCAGGCGCGTCTCGCGTACAAAGCCGCGAAGCGCCTCGGTGCGCCGTAGTCGTCGTGGCCGGTGGATAGGATATGGCATAGTCGGTCTCTTGTCCGGATTGGGTAGTCAGGAACGGCTTTGCCGGAACCTGGCGTCGTTGGTCGGGCTTTAAAAGGTCGGGGATTCCATAGAAATTCGCTCCCGTGGTCTCAGGTTTCCGAACGTTCCAACATTCGCCAGCGCCAGGGCGATTCGCCACTGGCTCTCACGGCGGAGCGGTCCCAGATTATAGTACTGGTATTCGATATTAATCGCGAAACAACCAAAATTATAGCTGAGCTGAGTTACCTGGTGCTGGAATATCTTTTGTTGAAAGTTGTAGTCCAGCCCAAACGCGCCGCTCAGGCCCCTGCGATTCGAGTCACCATAGGTTGCCACCGTGCCGAGCATGTTGAAGGCGGTCAGCGGCGGCGGCGAGCCAGGCGGCAAACCGGCTGTGGCGGATGTCAACCCCAGGTATGATGAATTATTGATAAAAAAGTCTGACAAGGTCAGCCCCAGCAAGCCGTGGCGTACTCGGGAAGTGATGCCGGCATCCAGAATACCGCCCTCTCCGCTGGGATTTACGTCGGTGCGGATCTCCGTATCGTAGTTTGAAAAGGGGGCGAACCTGAACACCGAGTCGACGGGTGAAAACCTCTGACCGTACTCGTAAGCAAACCCCGTCAGGTCGATGGTGGAGGCAAAAACGTTCGTCTGTCCGGGGACCAAGGCACCCCCAAACCTGGGGTCGAAGTAATACTTCTGCGAAATACGCCAGGAAAAGATATCCCTCGCTTGCGGAACGTCCGGCGAGTTGTCGGGAACGTCTTTTCGGGCCAGGATGGAATTGGTCAGAGAGTACTCGACTTCGTTCGTCTCGGTGAGAATATCCATCGGATCGAAGCGCACAACGTCCAGGATATTTTCCGGGTCGTGCGCACGCACAAGGTGGTACTGAACATCCGGCTCGATCACGTGCTTCAGCCGGTATCCCCGATAGGCCCGGGTGAAGATCTTCTCCAGCGAAGGGGGACGCAGGTCAAGCCCAATCTCCGCAAGCAGGCGGTCCACGGGGGTGTGGTCGGGCAGCAGGCTAGCCCCATAACGAGTTGCCCGAAATCCCAGCAGGGGGGTAAAACGGAAATGCCAGAACTCTTTCGGGCGCAGCAGAAACTGCGGATGGAAATCCAGACGATCTTCCAACAAAGGCAGATTTAATCCTGGCTCGGTGCGGCCCACGGCGTCGGCCGAGGTCTCGAAGGAAAAGTAAACAGGCGAGTCGCCGATCTGCCGGTCCTCGCCATCCAACTGAACGCTCGGGAGGTGGCGAATAATGACGGCGTTGCCGGGGACCAACTGCGTGGAGAGGAAGTCCTCATATCTTTCGGCAGAGACATTCAAGCTGTAGGCGTCCCAATTCTTGGTAACAAACCCTGATTGCAGAGCTTCAGAACTGACGGCTTCCGAGTAGTTGGGTGACCAAGTTAAGCGGAAGGCCAAGGTGTTGACGTAGTCCACGGCGATTATGGCGCGGAAACCGTCACCGATGTCATCGTCCTTCCCGACCGCGTGGATGCTCTCGCCCGGAGCGCGCAGCGACGCGATGGAGTACTTGTCGTTGAGCCCAAAGTAGTCGACGGTAAAGTCCGCGTTGGGACCGGGTTTGGCACGAAATTCTCCCCGTTCCGCCACTCCGCGCTTGCTATAGTCCTCCGCGCCGATCATCAAATCGGCGCTGGGGTTTATCGCCCAGAAGAACCCTTCGCCAATAATGTAGCCTTTCTGCGTCGAGTTGCCCACATGGGGGAGCAAGAAACCAGTCTGCCGCGGCTCACGCGCGATCGAATCCACCAGAAAAGGAAAATAGAAGATGGGGATCCCAAGAAAACGGAAAACGGCGTCGTGCGCCACCGCTTTGTCGTCCTCCGTGACGCGCGCTCGACCGACGGAAAGCAGCCAACCCTTGTTCGCGCACTCGCAGGAGGTCATGCGGCCGTGAGTCAACTGATAGGTGTCCTCGTCCAGGCGCTCCACTTTTTGCCCCCAAATATAAAAGGGGTTCTCGGTCCTGAGGACACGCGGCCCAGGTGTTCCTTTGGAATGGATGTAGCCTGCTGAATTGCTGAACCATCCCTTCTGCGTGCGGATGTTGTAATGCACCTCATCGGCAGTGATGTGGCTTTTGGGGTCGTCAAAGACCACGTGCCCGCGCGCAATCACGTCGCCCGAGACGGCATCGACAGAAGCTTCATCGGCCGTCATGCGCATCGCTTCGTAGGTAACTTGCACATGGCCGCGCAAATAGTAAGTGTCTTTGTCTTTTTGCTCCGAGTCTGCGCGAATCGGAATTTCCTTACCGTGATAACGAACGATCGAGACGGCGAGTCCCTGCTCAGCCGAAGCACCTGGACTTTGCTCTGCGTGAGAATTAGAGACGAGAGTAGCCAGAAGCGCGAGAGCAACAGCGGGAAGCCGCAAACAATTACCTCCGCGAAGGGGACGAAGGAGTTCCATGAGCACGCAGAATGATCATTCTACCCGAAAGCACTTTGTTCTTCCGAGTGAATTTGCTAAGATGCCCGCGGATAAGAGAAACGCTGCCTGGAGGAATGATTACCCGCAGTGAAGTGCTCCAAGTGTGGGTTCGTCAGCTACGCTGGACTTGAGCGGTGCAAGAAGTGTGGCTGTTCCTTCGGGATAGCCACACGCATCGAATATTCTTCACCGACCTCTCTATCGCCAGGGGGAGTGCGTTCGGTTGGCGGCCGCTCGCCGGAACCTCCATCCGGACCCAGTGCGAATCCGCCCGGTGGTGAGCCGGAGGCAAGGGCTGAGCAACCGCTGCCTCCTGAGACAGCGGCCATGCAGGCTTCTTCCTCCAGGACAAATGTCGGGGTAGCCAACCGCTCGCGCGTGGACCAGCATCCAGAAGATTGGAGGGCAGAATTGTCGGAACGGGTTGAAAAATTCCGCAAGCGACGGTCAGGCGTGGAGTCAGACGCGGATCCCTCTGGGAATTTCGAACTGGAGTTTGATGGCCTCGACAAATCCGGAGATGAGCGATCCATTGACGATGCAATGAGCACTCCGGAGGAGCGAAACTCGGAGTTCGACCTGGAGATCGGGGAGTTCGCCGCCGCCCGGGGCGAGGACCGGCCCTCCGACGAGACCCTTTCGGTCGAAGAGGCGGGCGACGTGCCGATGCAGTTCGATGCTGCCTCCGGGGATGCTGGGGAGATGTCCATCGGTGAACTCCCGGCGGAGAGTACTCCCATGGAAATCCTGGTCGGCTCGCCCCTCGCGATCGCGCCCGAGGAGGAAGAGTCGGGAATCCTCCTTGCGCCTTTAAGCCGTCGCTTCCTGGCGGGCTTAACGGATGCCCTAGTGTTGCTTCTGGGCGCCGCCGTGTTTGGGGTAATCTTCTGGCGGTTCTGCGGGCGGTTGTCGTTAGCTCCGCTCAACATTGCAGTTTTGGGATTTGTCGCCGTTTTTCTCGTGTTCGGTTACTTCGGGGTGTTCACCGCTATCGCTTCTGCCACGCCCGGCTTGCTCTGGATGGGATACGAGGTCCGCAGTATGCGAGGTGCCCGCCCCACAGTGCGCGAATCCCTCTGGCGCGCTTTTGGCGTTCTGGTTTCGCTTTCGGCGCTCATGCTGGGCTTTGTCTGGGCGTGGGTGGATAGCGACAACCTGACCTGGCATGATCGCATGTCGGGGACGGTCATTACCACGGCGCACGCCCCCGCTGATTTCGCCGGTCAGCAAGCAGAAACCTAACGATGCTTGCGAAACCTCACCGGAAAGGTCCTCTATGGGGAAGGGAAGATTCGTCAATCAAAAGCTTGGCAAGAACGTTAGTCGCAAATTCGATTTGTTGAAATCGGAACTTGGCGGGCGTGCCAACCGCAAGCCGTTATCCCGTACTCCGACGCAGTCTGTTGCCAAAGGGGGGTCCGAGAGACGAAACCGTCACAAGTAACTTGGGGAGGGGATGCGCTCCACTTGAGCGTTACGCTCGCTTCCAAACCCTTCGCCAGAGGTGGTGTTAATCCGTTTCGCTAGCCAATTGGGCGGGCCCTGGAAACCCTCGGAAAATCTCCCCGCAGCGAAGCTTTCTTCCCCGTTTATGCATCATATAAAATGCCGTGCTATACTTCTGAAGGCCACGGCAATCTGAGCCCCAGGTGAAGGAGCAGTCAGAGCATGACAAACCGGATTCGAGCCACACTCATTTCCATTTCCCTTGTACTAATGTCCTACGTCGTCGTAGGAGGGTTGCTGGGGAAGAGTGAAACCTCCTCTGAGAAGACTTATCGTGACCTGGGGGTATACAGTGAAGTCCTGAATCGCATTAAACAAGAGTACGTGACCGATCCCGACCTGAAGAAGGTTACGGACGGCGCCATTCGAGGGCTGCTCGAGTCGCTGGATCCCTACAGCACATATCTAACACCCGAGCAGTACCAAGACTACCTCCAACACCCAGACCCGGGACCGGCGGATGTCGGAGTCTTCATCTCGAAACGGATGGGATACGCCACGGTGGTTGCGGTTCTTCCGGGGAGCCCGGCGGAAAAAGCGGGCGTCAAACCCGGCGATCTGATTGACGAGATCGAGGGGTCTCCTACCCGTCAATCATCGGTGTTGCAGCTTCAACGCATGATGGGGGGACAACCCGATACGACGGTGAAGCTCACGCTGGTTCGTGAGGGACACGTCGATCCGCTGAGTATTACGGTCACACGTGGCGTCATAAATTACCCGCCGGTTTTCACCAAAATGCTGGATGACGGAAACGGCTACATCCGCGTGGCGGCCTTCAACAAAGGGAAGACTCGCGAAATTGCGGCTAAGATTAAGGAACTCGAAGCGCAAGGCGCTCACAAGATCATTCTCGACCTGCGCGACTGCGCCGGAGGTGATGTTCCGGAGGCAGTCGATACCGCCAGTCTCTTCTTAAGCAAGGGTCTGGTGACTTATCTTGCCGGGCAGCGCTTTCCCCGCGAAAACGTGGAAGTTCATCCCACCGGCCAGGTGTGCCCCTTGCCCCTGGCAGTGCTTATCAACCAGTCGACGGCTGGCCCGGCGGAGTTGGTGGCCTCGGCAATACTGGGGAACAAACGAGGCGAAGTGGTAGGGGTGAGAAGCTTTGGCGTAGGCGTCTATGAAAAGCCTATCCCGGTGGGCGATGGCTCAGCACTGCTCCTTGCCGTGGCCAAGTACTATGCGTTTGATGGAAAGGCCATCAACGATAACGGTGTGACCCCCAGTGTGGTCCAACCTGCCAGCGGGCAGGCTGAAAGCGCGGATGAAGATAACCAGCCGGAAGAGCCCGAACAATTCGGAGGCAAAGATGACCTGCAGCTTCGCAAAGCCATCGAGGTCTTGGGCCAATCCGCGTCGGCCAAGGCCGCTTGATGAGTGCCCAACTTCGACGTCGAGACTAGAAACTGGAAGCCTCAAAATCGAAATCTGAAAAGCGAATACCGCCTCCTGGGTTCCGGCTCCTTGTTATTGGGCGAATCTCCATCTTTCTCTTGTTGGCGTTTGTATTCCCCGCCTGCAATCGGTCCCATCCCGAACGTGTAGTTGAATCCGATCGTCGCGAGTTGGCCCTGCGACTTAAGAACGTGCTGGTGGACGCCGGCGGCGCCCAGATTTGGATCAAACGTCCAGCCCGACGATATCCTCGGGCAAGTCCCAACTCGTCTCTGCAAGTGCTGGTCACTCCGACCGCATATCCGTCAGTGCTGTCTCGCGTGCAGGAAGAAGCGGACAAGAACAATCTGAATCTGACGGCTTCCGAGGCGAACGCCGGCGGCGGACTGCATGCGGTCACTCTCAATATCACGCAACGCGGGCAGCGCATTATCCAAATCCACTTGCGTGAAGTCTCCCGCCTTCTGCGCGCCGCCATCGTGATCGATGACATGGGCAGTGACCTCGATGCAGCGCACAGAGTTCTGGCGCTCGATTATCCTCTGACTATCTCGGTGTTGCCTTACCGGCGTTACACGCAGATGACTGCGCAGGAAGCCCACAGCAGCGGCCATGAGGTAATGCTGCACCTCCCGATGGAACCCGATTCGGGCTCGCGCGTCTCTCCTGGTGAAGGCGCCATTCTCGTAGGGATGAACGCGGCGGATGTGCAGCGCGTGGTCCTGAATGATTTGGCTTCCGTTCCCTACGCGGCGGGCGTGAACAACCACATGGGATCGCGCGCCACCAAGGATGCGGCGCTGATGGCCCATGTTATGAAGACTCTGGCAGGTCACAGGCTTTACTTCATCGACAGTCGCACCACGCCCGCCACCATGGCGCTTGACGAAGCTCGGCGCCAGCGCATTCCGGCGTTTTACCGAGCGGTGTTTCTGGACAACACGGAAAGTGTCGCTTACACGCTGGGCCAGTTACAGGAATTCCGCCGCGCGGTGGAACAGGAAGGTGTGGCGCTGGCGATCGGACACCCACACGCAACCACCATTGCGGCGCTGGCGAAGTTTCTGCCGGAATTGGAACGGGCGGACATTCAACTGGTCGCACCTTCCCAAATCGTCCGCTTACCAGAAATCGCGCGCGTGCACCCACCCAGTGGGGCAAATTGAAAGTTGGCTTAGGGTCCGTTAGGGTCCGCTAGCGTCTGCTGGGTGCTACTACGAGTGGCTATCAAGTGGGATTTCTCTGATACCATTTGCCAAATGCCATGTGCCATAGTATGATGGCATTATGAATGACGCCGTTACCGTCGACAAGGCGGGCCGCATAGTTCTGCCTAAGCCTCTTCGGGACCGACTGCACCTTGGTCCCGGCGACACCCTTGAAATTAAGGTCGAGGGTGAGCAGGTCACGCTGACCCCGCGGCGAGCCATCCCACCCCTACAGAAGGAGCGAGGAGTCTGGGTGTTCCGCTCAGGCGAGCCCTTAAGCGAGGCCGAAACACTCGAAACGCTTCGTAAAATCCGGGAGCGAAGCGAGCGTCACAACCCCGAGGACGCCCAGTGAACGCGTTCCTCGACACCTCCGTGCTTGTCGCCACCTTTTACGGCGATCATGAGCACCACGCCGCCAGCCTCGATCTGTTCCTGCGCTTTGGCAAGGTGGACGCCTGTTGCGGAGCCCACAGTCTTGCCGAGGTATACGCCACGCTCACGGCGATGCCCGGCAAGCGGCGCGTCGGAGGCGACGCGGCCCTCCTGTTCCTGCACGACATCCGCGAAAACCTGACACTCGTCTCCCTTGACCAACGCGAATATTTTCAATTTATCGAAGAAGCCACCATGGCGAGGCTGGCCGGTGGCGCGATTTACGACGCCCTGCTCGGTCGTTGCGCGCTCAAGGCCCAAGCCCAAGCCCTCTACACTTGGAACTCGAAGGATTTCCTGCGCCTGCCCCCACAAATTGCGGCGCTCGTCAGACGCCCCGATCAATGACTGGATGCAGAAGCGTGCCATGGCCATCCTGGCCATGCCCCGGCACGGGCAGGATGCCCGTGGCACGTCGCCGGCGTGACACACTCCCCCGCTTCGGTTATCGGCACTCTTTCCCGCGAAGATGGGGTTATTTGGCGAAAGCCGCTGTTATCGGTCGAACGCGACAAGGTAGATGGCTGCGAACGCACTCGCGTGGACGCCGTCACGCGCAGAACCTGCCCTTTCGCGGAGCTAAGAGCATGCTCTGCGCCTGCCGAAACGGTGCTCGTCGCACACCCAAAGCTGAGTGTCCTTTCGGCAAGGGTGCGTGACTTGAGCTGACGGAAGTTGCTAACGTCTGTCCATTGCCCCACGGGGCGAGGAGGGCAGACGATGGCCAACGAGATTCCTGTTATCCCCCAGACATGCGGAAGGTTTACCTGCGTCTCACGTGGTGGCGGAGTTCGCACGCCCGCCGCGTGCCGATTCCGGAGTCTTTGTGGGCGGCGGCGGGAGAACTGGCCCGCGCACATGGGATTAATCCCACCGCGAAAGCTCTGCATCTGGAGTATGGCAAGCTCAAGCAGCGGGCGGAAGCTGCAGTGCCGACAGTGAAGAGGCGTATGGTGAAGGCCCTGGCAGCGGGCCCGCGCCGTGCACGGCGCACCGCACCGCCGACGTTTGTGGAACTGATGGCACCGCCTGCCGGTAGTTTTCCTGGAGCCGTGGTCGAGCTGGAAGGGCCGCGGAGCCGGATGAGGATCGAGCTCAAGGGTGTGGCAACGGCAGAGTTGGTGGCGCTGAGCCGGGCGTTGTGGAATTGCGAGCCATGATCCAGATCACCCCGCAGATGCGCATCCTGGTAGCGGTGGA
>Ga0187852_1003944_pt1 | contig 10434 bp, 10 predicted proteins | sample June2016WEW_6_40_FD_134511 | JGI IMG/M metagenome (GOLD analysis project Ga0187852, IMG submission 134511) | Peatland microbial communities from SPRUCE experiment site at the Marcell Experimental Forest, Minnesota, USA - June2016WEW_6_40 | ecosystem: Environmental > Terrestrial > Soil > Wetlands...
GGTCCCACGGCTCACGCCGTGGGCTACTCCCTGTCGGCCCTCCGGGCCTGAATTTAGTGGCGAACGAGACCCAAATTGCCACCACTTGACCAGTTGAGGCGTTAAGTGAACGCTTATGGGGCGAAGCCCCTGCCGCTTCCGCCAATTGAGATCACAAGGGTGAAACGTGCGAAGAGTCGTCATTACCGGTGTAGGCGTCTTTGCTTCCATGGGCAAGAACGCGCCAAGCTTTTTCAAGAACCTGCTGGAAGCCCGGTCGGCGGTTCGCCGCATTTGCCAATTTGATCCCTCTGCCCTGACGGTTCAGATTGCCGCCGAAGTCCCGGACTACACGCCGACTGACTACTTTCCCGCCAAGCGGCTTGATTTGCTGGATCGATTCAGCCAGTTTGGCCTGCTGGCCGCGCAGGAAGCTATGACCTCGAGCGGAATCCAGGTACGAGAGGAGGAAGGCCCCCGCTTCGGGGTCGTGACCGGCAGCGGCATGGCGGGCGCCAATACCCTGGATAACGGCTATTTCAATCTCTACGCCCAGCAGGCGACACGCCTGCATCCGTTTACCATTCCGCGCATGATGCACAATGCCGCCACTTCTCAAATCTGCATGGAATTTGGCGCGCAAGGGCCCTCCTTCACGACTGCCACTGCTTGCTCCTCTTCAGGCCATGCGATTGGCGAAGCCTTTCACCTGATCAAGTATGGGATGGCCGATCTGATGTTGACCGGGGGGTGCGAGGCGCCGATTACCGTCGGCATGATCCGTTCCTGGGAGTCGGTGCGGGTCTTGGCAACGGGGAACGGCGATCCCAGCCGGGCTTGCCGGCCCTTTTCGGCGGACCGCGAGGGTTTCGTCATGGGCGAAGGGGCCGCTTTGCTGCTGCTGGAGGAACTCGAGCATGCGAAAAAGCGCGGGGCAAAGATCTTCGCGGAAATCTCCGGCTATGGCTTGAGTTCCGATGCCGGTCATATCACGCAACCCTCCATCGATGGGCCGGCCCGGGCGGTGCGTATGGCCCTCGAGGAAGCCGGGGTTGCGCCGAATGAAGTGGACTACATCAACGCCCATGGCACCGGCACGCGCCTGAACGATGCCACTGAAACGCAGGTGATCAAGGCGGTGTTCGGCGAGCACGCTCGTAAGCTGCCCATTAGCTCCACAAAATCCATGCACGGCCACACCATGGGGGCCACGGGGGCAATCGAGCTGGCGGCCACGACGATGGCCATCGAATGCTCTGTCATTCCGCCCACAGCAAATTACACCGCGCCGGATCCCGAGTGCGATCTGGACTATGTTCCCAATCAAGCGCGAGAAGTGCCCGTGCGGGTTGCCGTCTCCAATTCCTTCGCCTTCGGCGGCCTCAATGCGGTGCTGTTGGTGCGAAAATTCCAGTAAGGCAGGAGTCAGGATTCAGGGGTCAGGAGGCGACGCGGTTTTTTCTGAATCCTGAATCCCGAATCCTGAATCCTGGTTTTCAGTGAACTCTAAACGTATCTTCATCCTAACTCTCAGTGTCGGTACGGGACACATTCGCGCGGCGGAAGTGCTCCAGCGGGCGCTCTACGATTGCATTGACCCGGTCGAAGTTCACCTCCTGGACGTCCTGAAGGTAGCGCACTCCTGGTTCCTTATGTTCTACGTTCGCTCCTACTGGTGGTTGCTTCGCAGCGCCCCGAGTCTCTGGCGATGGCTGTTCGAGCGCCGTCAGAGGAAATTGCACCGCGCCACAGCTCCCCGCTGGGTCTTTCGGCACGGCTGCAAGAAGGTTCTCGAGCAACTTAAAACGTTCGCCCCCCATCTGGTGATCGCCAATGAAATCGGCGCGGTTGAGATCGCAGCTCTGGGCAAACGCGAAGGGTGGTTTCACGCCCCCATCTTGGCCGTGCAGACAGATTTTCAGACAGAGCCGCCCTGGGTACAGGCGGAAGTCGATGCTTATTGTGTGGGGAGCGAAGAAGCGCGTTCGCAGCTTGTGAATTGGGGAACCTCGCCCAACCGGATTCTGGTTTGTGGGATCCCCATAGATCCCGTTTTTTCGCTTCCCCAGGATCGGCGTGAACTCCGGCAAGCTCTGGGTTTGGATGCTCGCCGGCCCGTCGTGCTGGTGATGGGTGGGGGCATGGGTCCGGCCCCGCTGGACGCGATCGTCTCACGGCTGGAACTGTGCCGGTTTCCTCTTCAAGTATTGGTGGTGGCCGGGCACGACCGGGGCATAAAGCGGACCCTGGAGCAATTGAAGGGCAGGGTGGCGCTTGACCTGCACGTCTTTGGCTGGACAGACACCATTCCGCAATTGATGGCGGTAGCCGATCTTCTGATCACCAAGCCGGGCGGATTGACCGCTGCGGAGGCGCTCTCCGCCGGCCTCCCCATGATTGTGACCCATCCCATTCCGGGACCTGAGGAGCGGCACGTCCAATACCTGGTGCAGCAAGGTGTGGCAGTCGAGGCCGAAACCCCCGAGGAGATTCCCCAAGCCGTAACGAAATTGCTAAGCAAACCCGAAAGCCTCGCGGAAATGAGCCGCCGCCAGAAGGACTTGGCCCGGCCGGATTCCGCCCATGCCATCGCGCAAGTGGCCCAGGCGCTGCTCGAAAAAAGTACCTATATCGACTTGCTGGCAACCCGGCCCGCGCGGGCCGGAGAGTCGACGTACTTGATGTAAGACGTCCCTGGTCAGTTGTCAGTTGTCCGTTGCCTTTTGTCAGTCCTCGCATGTGTCGCCCTCCCCCAGGCGGCGTACTCCCTCTCCCCCTTGGGGGAGAGGGTGGCCTCCGACGGCGCTGTCATCAGCCGTCGCAGGCCGGGTGAGGGGGTCGCCTCGGAGCAAGAACGACAACCGCGACCGCAGAAAGCTGAGAATGTTAAGCAGTGCACGCAAATTGTTCGAACGCACCGTAATCGGCGATTCCGTGCCGAGCCTTGTTCGCTGGGGGAAATACGTTCCTCGCGCGCTGATCGAGGGCATCCAACGCGATTCGTTTCGCGAGTTGGTGTGCTATGCCGCGAAGCGGCAAGCGTTTTTCATGCGTAAGTTGCAGGAGAGCGGCATAAAGCCGAGCAGCATCCGCCGCCCGGAGGACCTGGGAGACATCTTCACTACCCCCGAGGACTTGCGCAACCTGCCGGCGGAAGACTTCCTCTGCCGTGAACCACAACTGGTGTTTGAAACCACGGGCACCTCCGGGGGCCCCAAGCGCGTCTATTTCGATTACGATGAGTTGGAGTTCACGGCGCGCTACGAGGCGGCGGCCATGTGGGAGAACGGTGTCCGCCCGGGCGACCGCCTGGTCTGCACGTTCGACGCGGGGTATTGGATTAGCAGTTGGGTCACGTTTTTTGCCTGTAAACGCATGGGAGTTTTCTGTTCCGCGATCGGCAAGCCCCATCCGCGCGAAGTCTATTCCCGCATGCCGATTTACAAATACAACGTTATCGCCGCCGATCCAACTTGGCTTGTGAGCCTGAGCGAGATAGCGGAGACGGAAGGTGTCTTCCCGCTCAAGCTGATCGTCGCAGCCGGAGACCGCATGACCGAGGTCTACCGCAGCTACGTCGAGCGCATCTGGAAATGCCCGGTAGTCCTCGGCTACGGATCCACCGAGCAGGGCGGCGGCACAGCGATGGAATGCCTTAGGCGCGAAGGCTATCACCTCGACGAGTACAACTACTTCATCGAAATCCTGGACCCGGACTCGGAGGGTTACGGCGAACTCGTGGTGACCACGCTTTCGCGGCGCATCATGCCGCTGGTCCGTTACCGGGTGCGCGATGTGACGCGGTTCATCACTGAGACTTGCCCCTGCGGCGCCACGATCCGGCGCATGGCCAAAATTCGCGGCCGGGTTGACGAAATGGTGGTGATGGGCGCCGGGAACATGTACCCGGAAATCTTCGAACGCGTGCTTCACGATGTGGAAGGGATTTCCGAGAATTGGCAGGTGGCGGTTCGGCAGGAAGGCCTCCACGATATCCTGGAGTTCCGGCTCGAGCTGAGGAACGGCACGAACCCCTCGACCGTCGAAAACGCGGTGCGGAAAAACCTCGAAGCACGCTATCCGGACGTCTGGGCGAACCAGGTCTGTGGGATGTACCGGCTTGAGTTTCGAATCGTCCCGCCGGGCGAATTGACACAGGGGAGGAAGCCCCGGCGATTGGTGGATGAACGGAAGGGATAAACAGCCAGAAGAATTTCAAATGGCAAATGGCAAAGAGCAAATGGCAAATGTTCAACCCGTCGTCTTTACAGACTTCGACGGGACGATAACTCAACGCGATGTAACGGACGAAATCCTCGCGCAACTGGCGCACCCTTCCTGGCGGGAGGTCGAGCTGGAGTGGACGCGCGGATTGATCGGCTCGCGCGAATGCCTGGAGCGGCAGATTGCGCTCGTGGACACCTCCGCGGAGGAGCTCGACGCCTTAATTGATGCGGTTCCGATCGACCCAGCCTTCGCGTCCTTCTACCGCTTCACGCACCAGCGAGGCGTTCCGCTCCATGTTCTGAGCGAAGGGTTCGACTACGTGATCGCTCGTGTCCTGAAGCGCGCCGGGATGATCGACCCGGTTCGAAACGGCATGCAGGTCTTCTCGAGCGCCTTGCGGGTCGAAGGCCGCCGCCTTATACCTTCCTTCCCTCATTCTTCCCCGCTCTGCGAGCATGGCTGCGGCACTTGCAAGGCGGCGCTGCTTCGGCGCCTCGGCGAAGGAATGCATCCGATCATCTTCGTGGGCGACGGGCTCTCCGACCGGTTCGCCGTGGATGAGGCGGACGTGGTGTTTGCCAAACGGCAGTTGCTCGCCTATTGCCAGGAGCATGGCAAAGCGTGCCGTGCGTTCAATACTTTTGCGGATGTCGAGCAGGCTGTGGCGAGTTTGCTGGACGCTGCCCTGTAAGGGCAGAAGATAGTATCCGGGGGCGACGCCCGAGGCGTTAACCTGAGATCGCCACGACCATCGGAGCCCGTCAGCCGACGGGCGGCAGACTGTGGCCCATGACGACAGCGATGGGATGAAGCGTACGCGGCATGAGCAAGCCCTGTATGGGCGACAGAAATATCGGATGGCGCGAAGGGATTCTGTCGCCCGTCGGCTGACGGGCTTGATCGTCGACCAACAGGCCGTCTCACGGCTTTCGCCGTGGGCCACAATCTTTCGGCCCTCCGGGCCTGCGAGAATAGCGGCGACAAGCATTTTGCAGACGGCGGCAGGCTTAAGTTAAGACCTATGCGGTGCCGCCCCCGGCTACTCAATTGATCCCCTGCGGGGATCCGGGAATGCCGACTGTCGTGTGCATCTTTCACGGAGGCAATAATCCTTTGGCTATTTCTGATGCAAGTACAAGAACTGACGAATTATTACAACTCGAACGGAAGTACTGCTCCTTCGGTGATACGGTCCATTACCTCGAGCCGCCGAAGATCTTTGTCGATTGTGAAGGCAGCTACCTTTACGACGATCGCGGCACGCCCTACCTCGATCTTCAGATGTGGTATTCCGCGGCAAGCTTCGGTTATAAGAATCGCCGATTGGGCGAGGCCCTGAAGCGGCAAGTGGACCGCCTTCCACAGCTTGCCTGCCAGTACCTGCATGCGGAAAAAGTGGAAGTGGCGGCGCGCATCGCTCAGTACTGCGAGAAACGATTCGGAGTGAAGGGACGGGTCCAATTTAACGTGGGCGGATCGCAAGCCATTGAGGACTCGCTGAAGCTGGTGCGGAATTACACCGGCAAGAGCCTGATGTTCGCCTTCATGGGCGGGTATCACGGGCGGACGCTCGGCGCTTCCGCCATCACCTCGAGTTACCGCTACCGCCGCCGCTACGGCCACTTCGGCGAGCGCGCCCAATTTGTGTTTTATCCTTACTGCTTTCGCTGCATCTACGGGCTCAAGCCCGAAACCTGTAATCTGTATTGCGAGGACCAGTTCGCGCATCTGTTCGACAACGAATATCACGGGGTGTGGGACGCGAAGGCGCAGAGCGCGGAATACGGCGCCTTCTATATCGAAGCCGTGCAAGGGACCGGCGGCTACGTGATTCCGCCGCGCACGTATTTCCAGCGCCTTAAGGAAACCTGTGATCGGCGCAAGATTCTGATCGTCGATGACGAAATTCAAATGGGCTTCTATCGCACCGGAAAGTTCTGGGCTATCGAGAATTTTGGTATTACCCCGGATATTATTGTCTTTGGTAAGGCGCTCACCAACGGCCTGAATCCTATTTCCGGGATCTGGGCGCGCGAAGAACTCATCACGCCGGAGCTTTTCCCTCCAGGCTCGACGCATTCGACGTTTTCGTCGAATACCCTGGGCACCGCAGTGGCTCTTGAGACGCTCAAGATGCTCGAGGAAGAGGACTACGAGAAACTGGTGAACGAAAAAGGCGCCTATTTCCTGGCTGGTCTTAAAGAACTGCAAACCCGCTTCCCCGGCATTATCGGAAACGTCGACGGGCTTGGACTGGCTCTGCGCATCGAAGTTTGTAAAGAGGACGGCGTGACGCCTGACCGTGATCTCGTTGACCGCATTTTTGCCGAGGGCTTGAAAGGCGACCTCGAGGTTGCCGGCCGCAAGTACGGCCTGGTGCTCGACGTGGGCGGCTACTATAAGAACGTCTTCACCCTCGCCCCGTCCTTCACCATCACGCGCGAAGAAACCGACCTGGCGCTCGATTTGCTTTCCCAACTCTTCCGGCGCTGCCGTCAGTAAGCGCGACGAGCGTGACAAGGCGTCCTGAATCTCGTAAGATAGCGCTGTTACGAAGAAGAAGCAGCAGCCATGACACTGACTCTGAACCTGAACCCTGAAGCAGAAAAAAGCCTGAGGGCGCGAGCGAGCGCGCGGGGCGTCTCCCTAGACGCCTACCTCCAGGAACTTGTCGCCAAGGAAGCGGGATTGCCCATCGCCCCAGAGCCACGCCCAATTCATAAGCAGTTCGATAATCTTTCCGACTTGCTTCTCAATTCTCCCTTTGCCGGAGCCAATCTCGATCTGGAGCGATCAAAGGACTATCCGCGCCCGGTTGATCTTGCATGAGCGGCTTCCTGATCGATACGAATGTTCTGTCCGAGTACAATCGGCCGGGAGGCCCCGACGCTGGCGTCAAGCGCTGGCTTGAAACCACGGATCGCCAATCCCAGCATGTGAGTGTCATCACTCTGGCCGAAATTCAAAAGGGAATCGAACTGCTGGCCGAGGGCAAGCGCCGCGCCCAACTTGATCAATGGCTCAGGCAAGACCTGGAAGCATGGTTTTCTGGTCGCATAATTCCAGTGGATCGCGAGGTGGCGGGTCGCTGGGCATCGCTTGTGGCACAGGGAGCACGGGCGGGGAGGCATCTGCCCACGGTGGATTCACTGATCGCGGCGACCGCGCTTGCCTACGATCTAACCATAGTTACCCGGAACACGCGGGATTTCGAGGGCATCGGTGTGACCATCATCAATCCCTGGGAAGCGGCATAACTGGCGGGCACAGTTTCGGTCGGTGGCGCATCGTGGTTTTGTGGCGTCTGCGAATTGTGCTTCCCCCTCTCGCTGTGGCCTCATCACCGTCAAGCAGCCGTCGGTTCTATCGCAGACATGCAAGCTGCCGCATGTCTGCGCCACCCTGCGTGCCGAACGTGACAAAGCGCCCTCAATTTCGTAAGATAGCGCTATTACGATGGGTGTGGGAGATGTCTCATGACTGTGATCGAGCTTCCTGATGAACAGGCGGCAGCGCGGAAAGCGAAAGCTGCTGCGGAAGGTCTTTCTCTTGAGGCGTGGCTCCAAAAGCTCGCTGAACAGGAGCGCCCAGCCGGCCGCTCCCGGCGGCACATTGCCGACGTGATCCTCGAAAATATGCAGGATGTGCCGCCTGAAATCATGGCGACCATGCCGGAGGACGGCGCCAGCCAGCACGATCATTACATTTATGGCTGGCCCAAGAGAGAGGCATGACCGCGCTTTTCGCTGATACGTTCTATTGGATCGCCCTAGTCGATCTCGCTGACAGTGCCCACCAGCGTGCGTTGGCGCTTACTTCCGAGCGCGCGGACTCTACCATCGTCACCACGGATGAGGTGTTGGCCGAGTATCTTACCTTCCTTTGCGACGGCTCCTGAGCAGATGCGCCGCAAAGCTGTTACAAACGTCCAGCACATTCTCGACGACCCTGGAGTCCAGGTCGTTCCGCAGAGTCGGGAATCGTTTCTCTCCGGCATCGCTCTCTACGGAGCGCGGCCCGATAAAGGTTACAGCCTGACGGATTGCATCTCCATGCAGACGATGCGCAACAAAGGCCTGACTGAGGCTCTTACTAACGACCGCCATTTTGAGCAGGAAGGGTTCCGGGCGCTGTTTCGCGATTCGTGAGACGGTTTTTTGACGCCCCAATACGGTTTCAGCTCAGAGTCGCTCACCGGTAAAGCAGAACCCCCTAGCCGCCTCCTTCACCATCGCCCGCGAAGAATCACCCGAACTACTCACCGAATTCCTCCGCCGCTTCCACGCCCGGGCAGCGCAGGCTTTTGCATACTGCAAGCAAATCGGAGTATGCTGTTAATCGGAAACTGATTTAAACAGTCTGTCATTCGGGCGGCTGTCACCAGAGTACTCACGCTCCTGGGATCTCCGGGCGCCCACCCGCTCATTTTCGGAATAAGAAGGAGGACCGCATATGAGAATGTCTAAATCTGTCCGTCGACCGCCTTTCATTGTTTTATTCCTGCTTGTCATTGGAGTGATGATGGTGTTGCCGCGCCGCGCCGGTGCTCAAGATCCTCCCGGAAGGGTGGCGCGGCTGAACTTTATGCAGGGCTCCGTATCAATGCAATCGGCGGGAACGCAGGATTGGGTTGACGCCAATCCCAATCGTCCGCTCACGACTGGGGATAACCTCTGGTCCGGCGACGACGGCCGTGGGGAGCTGCATGTGGGAAGCACCTCGATGCGTTTGTCGAACGACACTGGAATTTCCTTCTTGAACCTGAACGATCAGGCAGTCCAGATACAACTGGCCCAGGGCTCGATGAACATCCGCGTAAGGCATTTGGACGCGAGCGAGGCGTACGAAATTGACACGCCCAATCTGGCCTTCTCGGTTCTACGCGAAGGCGAATACCGGGTGAACGTTGATCCGAACGGCGGCACAACTGCGATCACGGTCATGAGCGGATCGGGCCAAGTAACCGGGGGGGGAAGCGCCTACTCATTGGACCCCGGCCAGCAAGGCATCTTTTCCGGAACGTCACCGTTGTCGTTCGACAACGAGTATGCTCCGCAGCCTGATGACTTTGATAATTGGTGTATAGCGCGCGATCAACGCGAAGACCAATCAATGTCTGCGAGGTATATCTCGAGAGACGTCATTGGCTACAACGATCTCGATTCGTACGGCAACTGGCGGACCGACCCTGCGTACGGCCCCGTTTGGGTGCCCTCCAACATGCCATCCGGGTGGGCGCCCTATCACCAGGGACACTGGGCATATATTGCGCCTTGGGGCTGGACCTGGGTGGACGACATGCCCTGGGGGTTTGCCCCATTTCACTATGGACGCTGGGCGTATGCAAGCGGCGGTTGGGTGTGGGCTCCCGGTTCAGTGGCTGTTGTAGTGGGCCACCCTTATGTAAGGCCAATGTACGCACCGGCTCTGGTGGCCTTTGTCGGAGGCGGCGGGTTTAGTGTGTCGATTGGTCTCGGCGGCGGAATGGCAGGCGTTGCGTGGTTCCCGCTCGGGCCGCGAGACGTGTGGGTTCCCAGTTACCACTGCAGTCCCGCCTATGTACAGAACTTGAATATCTCCAACTCGACAGTGATTAACCGAACGCAAATTACGAACGTCTATAACACCACAACTGTAAACAACGTCAACGTCACGAACATCACGTACATGAACCAGAATGCTCCCGGGGCAGTCACGGCGGTGCCCAGAGATGCGTTCACCAACGGCAGGTCGGTAGCAGCGGTAGCGGTCAAGGTGACCCCCCAGCAGATTCAACACCCCCAGGTGGTGCAACGAACCGTCGTCGCTCCACCCAGGAATCTGGTGCCAATGGCGTCGAAGACGGCTTCCGTGAGACCACCGGCGGCGCTTGCGAACCGGACCATTGTCACCAAAATGAGACCGGCGCCGCAGGTGGTGCCCATCGGGCAGAGGACCGCAATCGCCAGTTCCAATTTTGTCAAGGCGGCGCCGCCCGCTTCTGTAGTGAAAAAGCTTCCGCCGCCGAACCCGGCAAACCGGCCCGGTGCTGCCGCTCCCGGAAGGCCCGCCCTCGGGACGGTGAGGCCAGCCACGCCGCCAACGAACCGGCCGGTCACGCCTCCGCCCAGCAAAGCAGCGACGCCACCGGCCAACAGGCCGTTCGCGCCGCCTCCCAAAGCCGCTGAGCCAAGGCCAAATACGCCGGCGCCGGCCAACAGGCCTTACACACCACCGGCCACTAAGGAA
>Ga0187852_1003949_pt1 | contig 10419 bp, 8 predicted proteins | sample June2016WEW_6_40_FD_134511 | JGI IMG/M metagenome (GOLD analysis project Ga0187852, IMG submission 134511) | Peatland microbial communities from SPRUCE experiment site at the Marcell Experimental Forest, Minnesota, USA - June2016WEW_6_40 | ecosystem: Environmental > Terrestrial > Soil > Wetlands...
CTCCAGGATCCAGTCGTACAGCGGGCGGTGCACCTCGAATTCCAGCGTGCAAATGCTGTGCGTGATGCCTTCGATATAATCGCTCAGGCAATGCGCGAAATCATACATGGGATAAACACACCATTTTCCGCCGGTGTGATGATGGTCGGCGTGGCGGATGCGGTAAATGAGCGGGTCGCGCATCCAGATGTTTGGCGCGGTAACGTCAATCTTCGCGCGGAGCGTGCGCGTGCCGTCGGGGAACTCGCCGGCCTTCATCCGGGTGAACAGGTCGAGGTTTTCCTCGATGCTGCGGTTGCGGAACGGGCTTTCCTTGGCGTTGCGGCGGTATTCGTCGGTTTCGTCCGGCGTCAGGTCGCAGACGTAGGCCTTGCCCTTCTTGATGAGCGCGACGGCGCATTCGTAAAGCTGGTCGAAGTAGTCGGAAGCGTAGAAAGGTTCCGTGGCACAGGTCTCTGACCTGTGTTCAGTGGTCTTTGCTCCTGACTTTTCACACAGACCAGAGGTCTGTGCCACGATAGGTCCAAGATAAAAGTCGGATTTGCCATTGGAGGTGACGGTTTCGGGCGTTTTGCCTTTCGGTTTGAGTCCAAGATTTTTGTCGGCCCAGCCGGCGATAAGCCAGTTCACGTCCTCGATGATGGAGTCCACGTATTCGACGTCTTCCTTGGTCGGGTTGGTGTCGTCCATGCGCAGGTTGCAGACGCCGCCGAACTCGTGGGCGATGCCGAAGTTGAGGCAGATGCTTTTGGCGTGGCCGATGTGCAGATAACCGTTGGGCTCGGGCGGGAAGCGGGTGTGGATGCGCGGATATTTTTTCTCGGCAACGTGCTTGGCGACGATGTCACGGATAAAATCCGAAGGCGTCGGTGCGGCGGCGGCATTGTCGGTCGTGGGCTTGCTCATGTTGTCAGGTGCAGGCTAACAAATGCGTGCCAGCTTGTCCAACGATGGGAAAACAGGTGGTGGGCCAGTTTGAGCCAGGATAGGCGGGGCATCTGGAGACAGAAATCACAAGCAAAAACCTAAGTCCTAAACCATAACGGGGCAAGTGACACAAACCTATGAACATTTAAGTGACAGAAACCTGTGAACACCTCAGCCCCGGCTGTGAGGGAGGCAAACCCCACTGGGTGGCACAGCGGAGGCGAGCGAAGCGAGCTGGAGCGCAGCCGCCCAGTGGGGTTTGCGCCGCCAACAGACCCGCATTTTTTAAGCCGCTGCCGACTACCGCCATGAGGGGCGGGCGGCGCACACCACATCGAGTTGGACAATTCTGATACCGTCAATGACGGCCAGACGTCATCCACATCACCAATGATCCCACGGTACAAAGGCTGGCGGCCATGACCAGCATGATGATGAACATTTGGTGTTTGCGCTGATCGCGCGCCAAATGCGGGAAAAGCAGCTTCCCCGTGCGTTGAACAAGATATTCAGTCATAGTTTTAAGTTGTTAAGTTTTCCAAGCCCTCCCCAAATACCCGGCTGCGAATCATGCCTCCCCAAGCAAACCTCATACCAGCATGACCATGAACAATAACTGCCTTTCTTGAGCAATCTTCCGCAAAAAATTAGAAAAAAGGAGGGGCTAAAAAATGTCCACCCGGAAGACACGCTGCCTTGAAATCAATCCGCGGGCAGGTCAGGAAGTGATCGTTTTGTTTTTGGCGCGCGATTCTTCGGCGAGCTTTTCTTTGAACTTCGACAGCGCCTTTTGCAGCCGCTGGTTGCCGACGGCCAGAATTTGCGCCGCCAGAATGCCGGCGTTCTTCGCCGCGCCGATGCCGACCGTGGCCACCGGCACGCCCGGCGGCATTTGGACGATGGACAGCAGCGAGTCCAGGCCGTTCAGTGATTTGCTTTCAATCGGCACGCCGATGACCGGCAGCGTCGTGAGCGCCGCCGTCACGCCCGGCAGATGCGCCGCGCCGCCCGCGCCGGCGATGATGACGCGCAGGCCGCGTTCGTGCGCTTTGCCGGCGTATTGCTCCAAATCCTTCGGCGTGCGATGGGCCGAAATGACTTTCGCTTCATAATCAATTTTGAATTGCGCGCACACCTCGGCGGCGGCTTTCATCGTCGGCCAATCGGAATCGCTGCCCATGAGAATTCCAACCAAAGGTTTGGTTTCACTCACTTTCATTGGCGGACAAATTACCTATTCCAATACCGAAAGTCATCATTTGAAAATTAGAGGTGATCAAGCGGGGCACTTGACACTACCCCCAGTGATGGTAGGGCAAACCTGCCGGTTTGCCCCAATCTCACCGCCAGCAAGCGCAGCATTGCTGGCGGAACCATGGGCTACGCACGCCAGAACATCGCTCCGCTCGTTCTGTTGGAAGTTTGGGCGGCGCGGCAGCGCCGCCCTACCTTGGTGGCGGTGAAATGCTCCGAATTGAATTGGTGCAAATCCGCGGGATTCGTGTCATACTCCGGTGTCTCCGGCCATGACGACCGCCAACAAAATCACGATCCTGCGAATCCTGCTGATCCCGTTTTTTGTCGTCGAATTGATTTATTACCTCCAAACCGGCAACGAAGTTCACCGGCTGCTGGCAATCCTTTCGTTTGCGGTCACGGCGATTCTGGACGGTGTGGACGGTTACATCGCGCGGCGTTACAACCAAAGGAGCGAACTCGGGGCGATTCTCGATCCGCTCGCGGACAAAATGTTGCTCATGTCGGGCATCGTCACGTTGAGCTTCAACCACGCGTCGTACATCGGGCAAATTCCGCTCTGGCTCACGGGCACCATCATCGGACGCGATTTGCTGGTGCTCATCGGCATTGCCGTCGTTCGATTCATCGTCGGCAAGGTTGTTGTGCACCCGCGCATCATGGGGAAAATCGCGACGGTGTTGCAAATGATCGTGGTCCTTTGGATTTTGCTGGACTGGGATCGCGATTTGAATGCGCGCTGGCTCACGGTCTGGACGTTTGGTGCGGCGATATGCACGGGCGTGTCGGGGCTGCTTTACATCTGGGATGGCGTGAAACAGCTCGGCTCGCATCCGGCAAGTTCGCCGACGGTGAAGAGCGGGAGAACTGGAGTGATGGAAGAAAAAAGTGGCGCACCTTAAATCCCAATACTCCACTCTCTGATTTATGGCAAAGGAACTGGAATTGAAATTAAAGGAAGGCGATGTCGCGCCGGAGTTTTCGGCGGCGACCAGCGGCGGCGGAAAAGTTTCGCTCGCCGATTTCAAAGGCAGGAACGTCGTGCTGTATTTTTATCCGAGGGACGACACGCCGGGTTGCACGAAGGAAGCGTGCGCGTTCCGCGACCATTTCGCCGGGTTCAGGAAGAAGGGTGCGGTCGTGTTCGGCGTCAGCACCGACCCGGTGAAGTCGCACGATAAATTTGTCAAGAAGTTCAAGCTGCCGTTCACGTTGCTGGCCGATGAGGACAGAAAGATTGTCCAAGCTTACGGCGTTTGGGGGGAGAAGAGTTTCATGGGCCGGAAATTCCTGGGCACGCATCGCGTGACCTTTCTCATCGGGCCGGACGGGCGCATTAAAAGGATTTGGCCGCAAGTGAAACCGGACGAGCACGCGGAGGAAGTGCTGGCTATGTTGTGAATTAAAGTCCGGAGAGTCGAGTTCCACGAGACCCTGACTTTTTGAGCTTGGATTCAGGGGCTTCGCAGAGCTCGCCCCTCCGAAAAAATTGAATGGGCGACGTTGTAACGTCGAACTCGACTGCACCCATTGTTAATTGCCGCTTGAACATGGATTCGGAACGTGCAGTCTAAAGCCCATGCGTCCGAATGAATTAGCGATGAAGCATTGGTTATGGTTCCTGGCCTGTGTCACCCTCGGTTTGGTGATGCTCGTTTGCGGCTTGCTGGTGCCGGTGCACCTGCGGGCGGTGGATGTCAGCGTCATCCAAAGGGCCGGGAGGAACACGCCGGTCTTGATCGAACAAGGGCTGGCGCTCGTGAACGAAAATGAGTTGGGAGCGGCCCAGTTGCTCTTGCCGGTGGCGCAGGCGGAGAAACTTTCCGGCTGGGAGAAACTCGGCCTGGCAATTGAAAATTCGGCGCGGCAGCATCCCGACTGGCTGGTTTGGGGTGGTGACAGCGACCTGCGTTTGGAGCGTCTCTTCGAAAGTGATGCCCGACTGCCGAAGTCCGGCCCGGAGCCATTTACCGAATTCGTTGTCCGACAGGAAAATCGGGGGTTGATACTTGAGCTTTTGCATGGCTCGCCGCGTCCCGCCGTGCAGGAGTTGCTGCAATGCCGCGCGCTGAACAACACCGTCCTTTTCCCGCCGTCGCAGTCGGCCTCGGGCCAGGCCTTCGATACGGCGCTGTCGATTTGCGGACTTCTATTGGAGGGAGGGCATTTGACGACGGGTTTAAGCGACAGTGTGTTCAGGCTGGCCTCGGCCGCCAACCGCGGCGGAAGTTCACTGCCGTTGGAACAGATGCTGATGGACCTGATGTCGCTGGGCCAGCGATTCAACTGGAGCCAGCTCGTGACGTTCATCGGCCGGATTGAGGATGCCGGGACGCTCCACCTGCTGGCCGATCAAGTCCGCAATACCGGCGGACAATTGCCCGTGCTTTTCTCCGCCGTGTTGCTTTCCGGCAAACCGGCGGACGTGGCGAAATACTTCGCGGACTTCCGACAAACTGGTTTGACGGACCTCGGCTCCAGTCTCCGCTTCGGCGCGGGCGGGGTGAACGAGCTTTTGCAGCGTGACCAACGTCTGGACCGTTCGAGTTTCCAATTTGCGACGGACTTTTGTTTCCGGATGCCGGGACTGGCAATGGCGATGAAATGGTTTTTCTACCTGTTGAGCGGATTTTTGCTTGCCGCGGCTTTGCATTTTGCAAGACCTGCCGTATCATCCCTGGAACGACCGTTGCAGGTGCGCGGGTTTCACGTGGCCCGCGAAATTTTATTTGCGCTGGGTTTCCTGCTGGTGGTGCTGCTTCTGAGCGAGCCGTTTCTCGCCCAGGAGAGCCAGAAAGAGGAGTTTCCCTTTCGACTGCAACTGCCCACAATGGGCAATGTGGTCCCGGCTGGATTCGCCCGCGCTCATCCAACCATTATGAACAACATAATTCTGCTGACACTGCTGCTGTTCTTCGTGTTGCAGGGTCTGATCTACATCGCCTGCCTCGTCAAGCTGGCGGAAATCCGCCGGCAGAAAATACCCCCGCGCATGAAGCTGAAACTGCTCGAAAACGAGGACCACCTGTTCGACGCCGGCCTTTACCTGGGCTTCGTCGGCACCATCATTTCGCTCATTCTGGTCTCGATGGGCATGATCAAATTCAGCCTGATGGCAGCCTACTCGTCCACGTCGTTCGGCATCATCTTCGTGTGCGTGTTCAAAATCTTCAATCTGCGCCCGGCACGCCGAAGATTGCTGCTTGAAGCCGAAGCCGAAGTCGCCGCGCCCGCCGCCACGCCAACGCTCGTCACGCCGTCATGAACCGCAGCATCCTTATCGTCATCTGCGATTTCCTGCTGTTGAGCCTGCTGACGTTTTCGACGGACCTCAGCAAAATGGCCGGCGAGAACGAAGGCGCGCAGCCGGGCGTCAAGGTGGACGTCGCACCCAAACCGTCTGACACCGGCGGGAAGGACCTCGCGGCGGTCATGAAGCTGGCGCTCAACGAGGAGCAAAAAAACCGCGAGCAGTTGCAGGCCGAACTCGCGAAGGCCCGCGAGGCTGCGCAAAAACAACAAGCGGACTTGCAGCAGCAGTTTGCCGCGGCCCAGGCCAACATCCAGATTCTAGACCAGAAATTGCAGAGCAGTTCCGCGGAAGCCTTGATGTCGAAGGAAAAACTCGCGGCGATGGAAGCTGAAGTTAAAAAAGAGTCGGATCTGGCTGCCGCGCTCCAGCAACAACTCGCCCAACTCGCAAAAAACAACCAGATCGCCCAGGACGAAAAGCAGAAGCTGGCCGGCCAGCTCCAGTTGGCCCAGGTCGAGGAGCGCGCCGCCACCGAACGGGCCGCCCTGATGCAGCAACAGGTGGAGGCCGAGCGCGCGGAAAAAGCCCAATTGGCCGAAGGTTTCAAGGCGCTGGCGACCAATTCCGGCGCCTTGACCCAGGAGATCCGGGAGAACCGTGCCCTGGCTCCCAACACCATCTTCAGTGACTTTGTCACCAACCGGGTCCAGGCCCGGTTGCTGGCTTCCCGGTCCGGCCTGTTCGGCATGGATGCCAGCAAGAGCAAGACTGCCGAAACGGTGCTGGTCACCGACGGCGCCAAAATTTATGCGTTGTGCCACGTGCAGGACACGCCGCTGACCTTGTGGGACCCTGGCACGGACTGGGCCGGACTGGATGGAACGCTGGTCCACAACCAGGCGCAGGTCCCCATCCATTCGTTGTCCTTTCACCTTCAGGATCCGCGCGTGGTGTTCATGCCGGTCACACAGTCGGAAGCCCGTCAGCTCGGCTGCAAGGTCTATCCGATTTCGTCGGACCCGTATAAATTCCAGGATGCAGTGCTGGTGGGCGCGCAGGAAGGCTACTATGGTCAGTGCAGTTTCCAGATGGATTTGAACACACCGCAATACGTCAAACTGGACCGCAACCTGTTGAAGGGGCTGTTCGGAAAATTCAATCCCTCGCGCGGCGACCTGGTTTTCAGCCGGACCGGCGAGCTGTTGGGGATCATGGCCAACAGCACCTACTGCCTGATGCTGCACGACTTCACGGCAACGGCGACCTTCCAGTTTGGACCGGATGTGCGCGCCCAGCGCACCGGCGACGCCTTGTCCCGGCTTTATTCATACGTATTCAACTTGCCCCTCAAGTTGAAATAACCGGGGGCCATGCTGCGGCCGGACGCGCAATCCTTGTTTGACAGGGACGCGGCAAATCCTGAAAATGTCCGTAACGAAAACAAATTAACCAGATAACCAAAAACGATTATGCCAATTCCCACTGGAACAAAAGCTCCCGACTTCAACCTTAAGTCCAAGCAGGCGACCGGCCTGGTGGACGTGAAACTCAGCAATAACTTCGGCAGGAAGAACACCGTCGTGCTGTTCTTCCCGCTCGCGTTCACGAGCGTTTGCACGAAGGAAATGTGCGACCTGACCGCCGGTCTCAACGCCTACAAAAACCTCGGCGCGGACGTCATCGGCATCAGCGTGGACAGCCCATTCACGCAGGAAGCGTGGGCGCAAAAGGAAAAAATCGGCATCACGCTCGCCAGCGACCTGAACAAAACCACTGCCAAGGCATATGACGTTATTTTTCCGATGCTGGCCGGCGTGGGCGACACTTCGGCACGCGCGGCGTTCGTGATTGATAAGAAAGGCGTGGTGCAATACAGCGAACAGACGCCGACGCCGAAAGACCTGCCAAACTTTGACGCCATCAAGGCGGCGCTGGCGAAGTTGAAGTAATTTCCGGCCGCCACCGGACCCGTTCAGGCCGCTCATTTGGGCGGCCTGAATTTTTTGGGAGAATTTGTAGAGCAGACATTCCTGTCTGCTGGTGGCGGAACTTTCCAGTTCCGCCTTTGGGCGACTGGAAAGTCGCCCAAACCCGCAGGCTGGAAAGCCTGCGCTACCGTGGTTGTTTATAATTTCGGCGGAACGTTGGCGGAAGCAGCCCACTCGCTCATGGGGCGCAGATTGCCGCATTCCGGGCAGGACGTTGCGGAAAATTGAGCTCCGCAGTTGGGACAAACGCCCTGCGTTTCAAACGTGTCAAAGGCTTTCCGGCATTTTCCGCAACCCCAGAATGCGCCGCGGGGCGGGGCGACTTTGCAAACCGGGCAGGCAAATCCGTCGTGACGCGGCACATTGGCGACGCGGACCATCGCCCGTGCTTGCATCAAACCACCCCAGCAATTTATCAAAATGAAAGCGGCCATGATGCCGATCCAGACGGATTGCGCCCAAATGGCAAACAGAATCAGGCCGGCCACGCCCACAAAACCAATGCTGCTCGCGATGAGCAGGCTGCGCGCCCGGCCAAACACAAACCAAAGTAACGACCGCAAAATCTGGCCGCCGTCGAGCGGATAGACCGGCATCAGATTGAAAATCAGCAAAATGGTGTTGATATACCAGAGGGTCACGACGAAACGATAAAGATCCGGCAGGGATTCAACCCAACCCGCCGAATGACCCAACCACCAGATTAATGAAAAAACAGGAAAGAGCGCGACATTCACCAGTGGTCCGGCCGCGATGCTCCACAACATCGCGCCCGGTCGTTGGGGCGGGGAGACATACGCCACGCCGCCGAGCGGCCACAGGACGATTTGGTTTGCCCGGCCGCCCACCTGCTGGCAGGCGAGCGAATGGCCGAACTCATGCATCAGCACGATGAGGAACAGCGACAAATATTCCAACACGTTCCAGGCGATGGAACCGTATTGGTGTCCCCGGCTTTGAATGCCATACATCGCGACAACAAACCACGACCAGTGCAGATAGACTTCGATTCCGAAGAGCTGGAACAACCGGATGGAGCCTCGATGGGTTGGCATGTTGCATGGACTTATCACACACTTGCCCCCAGCAAACAAGATTTTTGGCAGGGTCGGCCATCGTTCGGGCGTTTGACACTGCTCCGGAGCGCGAGTTGTCTCAACTCGCAGCAGGTGCGACTGCCAAGGTAACGTTCAAAAATATGAGTGCATGGTTTGTATTTGTGAGAGCTGCGGTTTGGGACAAACCGCGCTCCGCATCGGATCGAATACCGGTCGCGGGAGGCGGGGCCCGGATGTGCCTCCATCGTTCGTTTCCATTTCGTAACACCACTTTAACCGGACCGTCATTGAGCCTGGCTCGAGGCGGGGTAAGTTATCTCAAATGGTGCCGCGTATTTTGATTGTGGATGATGAACTCGATTTCGTCGAGCTGGTGCAATATCGCCTCGCCGGGTTGGGTTGCGAATTCATCGTGGCCAGCAACGGGGTGCAGGCGTTGAGCCAGGCGCGGCAGTTCAAGCCGGATTTGATCCTGCTCGACATCCTGCTGCCCGACCTTGACGGTCTGTCCGTTTGTAAAATTCTGCGCCGCCAGCCGTCCACCAAAAAGACCCCGGTGATTTTCATGAGCGCGCTTTCCAGCGAAGTGACCAAACGCACCGTGGCCGTGCAGACCGAGGATTTTTTCATCAAGCCGCTCAACCTGGAACGACTCGAACGCCGCATCGCCGATTTGCTGCATCCCGAGCCGGCGGTGAAGTGACTCGCCAAACCAATTTCAACCTCGGTAAAAGAGGACAGAGCACCGCTCCCGGTGGGCATTAAGTGTTCCGTTTTTGGTCACAGAGATCTTCTGTAGGACGTTGACTATTGCCAAGTCTAATTCGGGCCATGATCCAATCAGATACACATTCAATTCTGACAAATAGTTGCATGGGAATCGGTTCTCTTGGCTGTGCGGCCCGGATTTTGCGTTAACGAATACGTCAAACACGACTAAAAACCAAGGGCATGAAACATGTCATCAATATTGCGGGTTATCTGTTGGTGCTGGCCGGGTGCAGCTTCACCGCCTGGTCGACCTATGTCATCCTCTCCGAGTCTTATGTCACCGTGGGGGCCGGGGTCACTTTAGGTTTCGCACCCCGGCCTAGGATTGTGATTACCAGCCCGGACACGGATATGGTTTCACAGCCCATGATTCAAGTTATTGGCTACTTTCCAACAGAAATCAAAACCATTATTTACGACTTGGCCAATGCTGCAGGAACAAATATATGCCAAACGGATCGGCAGTATAATGCAATGGTAACCAGCCGGTTTCTTGACCGGGCAAAAGAAGACCGCATATGGCAAGAAACTTTAAAAAATCGCAATAAACCTTGGAGGGCAGGTTCACAAAGTTGGCAACCTGAATCTGCATTCACCACCAACTTCTTCCAGTTATATGACATCAATTTAGCCAAAGGGAAAAACCGCATTACGATTCACGTAAGAGACGCGAGTGGCAGGCAATATTCAACGAAAAGATTCTACACGCTGGATTATTCCAACGACAAAACCCCGCCTGTGTTGACGCTGATCTGGCCCACGAATAATTGCGAAGTGGCGGGCGACGACTTTGAGTTACAAGCCAAAGTGGATGATAACAACGCTACCATTAAAACGACCATCAAGGACACTCAAGGCAGAATTCATGAAGGATATGCCATAGTTGAGCGCAATGGATTGGTATGGGTCAAAAAACTGCCAGTCCACCCGGGATCGAATGAAGTGACCGTCGTGGCGACGGATGCCGCCGGCAATTCCAGCACCAACCGTTTCAATGTTGGCAGATATCCCGTAACGGTTACCATGCAGCCGCTTGAAAACGACCAACTAAACAAGCCGCTCGTTAAAGTACATGGAACGATAAGCGACGCCTCTTGCGGGGTTACCGTCAATGGTGTGGAGGCAACGGTCCATACGAATGGCACATGGGAGGCCCAGAAAGTGC
>Ga0187852_1003952_pt1 | contig 10408 bp, 3 predicted proteins | sample June2016WEW_6_40_FD_134511 | JGI IMG/M metagenome (GOLD analysis project Ga0187852, IMG submission 134511) | Peatland microbial communities from SPRUCE experiment site at the Marcell Experimental Forest, Minnesota, USA - June2016WEW_6_40 | ecosystem: Environmental > Terrestrial > Soil > Wetlands...
GTCGGGAAAGAATGGCCATAAGTGCGACGCGAATTCAAATCGAAAACGCTCCGTTTGACGGATAAGTACATAAGCTAAAGCAAGTTACAACGAAATCTGAAATCAATGACCGGACAGTTCTGACCCCAAGCGCCTTGCCAACCTCGAAGGGCACTACGAAACCACCGAAATGTGGCACGAAACCAATGCAGTAGATGACGGCACAATCCGGCGCGAGACGTGCTTTCCGGAGTCCGCCGGCGAGTGGATCCTCTCCGGGCCCTACATCCATATTGCCAACCCGCTGTTCAAGACGCCGCGTCGAGTCTGCGAGGCGAATGGACATTATGACGCTCTAGACCTGACGATGCTGCCCGAGGATTATCTGCCACGCACCAACTACGTCCCCGCCTGCGATGCCGAGACGTATCGCGCCCGCACGCCGCGGGTCCCATGGGGTGATCAGAAACGCGTCACAGAGTTCTACAGCTGCGTCAATCGCGAAATGTTGAGCCAGGCCGGCGAACGAACCTTGCTAGCGACCATCGTTCCTTCTGGTGTGGGACAGGTCCACACGGTTTTCTCGAACATTTTCGAGTCTACTGAGCGACTTGTCGAATATGTCGCGATGGCCTTGTCGCTTTGTGTTGATTTTCGGGTGAAGTCCACAGGAATGGGCCATGCGAACAAGACCCTGATGGATCGACTGCCATACGCGGCGGATCACCAACTTACATTGCGCGCACTTCTGTTGAACTGCCTAATGACCAACTTCGCCGACCTGTGGCTCGAATGCTGGCATGACGACTTCCGCAACCAGCGTTGGTCGAAAAGCGATCCGCGATTGGACAATAATCGGTTCGCCTGCCTCGGACCCGAGTGGCGCTGGGAGACTCCGCTGCGCACAGATTACGAACGCCGGCAGGCGCTTGTGGAAATCGACGTTCTGGCGGCACGTGAGCTGGGCCTGACGCTGGCTGAAGTCTGCACCATCTACCGTATCCAGTTCCCGGTACTACAGCAGAACGAAAATGATACATGGTACGACCAGCGCGGTCGCATTGTGTTTACCTGCTCTAAGGGCCTGCCCAACGTGGGCTTTTCGCGTCCGGAGTGGGAAGAAATACGGAACATGACTTTCGGCACCGTGTCGCGGACCATCACGGATGACACGCTCCCCGGTGGCCCGCGCGAACGTGTAATAACATACGTGCCGCCTTTCGACCGCTGCGATCGCGAGCAGGACTACGCCACCGCCTGGAGATTCTTCGAGGAGAACGGCGCATGATCCCGTCAGTGATTGCCCGGCAAGTGGAGCGCGGAGTGAACGATTTCCTCCGCACCACGTTTCCCATCACCAATCCCTTTTTTGCCGGCGCGCTTGAGAAGTTGCTCGCCACGCCGGGTATGCTTTTTCGCGGGCCTTACCTCTCGCTCAGGCTGCCATTTGTGAACGCCGAAAACGTCCGGCGCCTATTCCCGGAGGCGACGCCCGAATCGTTTTCGCCTTATCGGCACCAGCAGCAAGCGTTCGAGCGGCTGGATACACGGGCGGGGCGTTCCACCATCGTAGCGACAGGAACTGGCTCCGGCAAAACAGAATGTTTCCTCTACCCTGTCCTTGACCACTGTTTTCGGGAGCGCGGACGGAGAGGCATCAAGGCCATCCTGATCTACCCCATGAATGCGCTCGCGACGGACCAGGCGCAGCGGCTGGCCCGGATGATCTGGCAGAATAAGAACTTGCGCGGCTATGTGACGGCAGGCCTTTTCCTGGGGGGAATGGAGCGCCAGCCTCCAAAAGTGATGACGGAACAGGACCTGATCACGGATCGCGACATTCTGCGGGCCGCTCCTCCGGATATCCTATTAACCAACTATAAAATGCTCGACTACCTGCTGGTGCGGCCACGGGATTACGGGCTGTGGCGCCTGAACCAGCCGGAAACACTCCGCTACCTGGTGGTCGACGAACTGCACACCTTCGATGGCGCGCAAGGCGCGGACGTCGCTTGCCTGATACGCCGCATCAAGGAGCGGGTGAAAGCGCCTCCGGGACGGCTCTGCTGTGTGGGCACGTCAGCCACGCTGGGTGAAGAAAGCTCGGAAAGGCTGGCCGAATACCCGGCAAAGGTGTTCGGTGAGCCGTTCGAAGCGGGCAGCGTAATTGGAGAATCGCTGCTGGCCCCCGAGGAGTTCCTGAAAGGGTGTCTGGTAACACGCTTCGAGACACCCGTTCCGGGCGACCTCAACGCGATGGACCCGCTGATCTACGAATCGGCGGAACAGTATCTCGCTGAACAAGCCCGGCTGTGGCTGGGCCAGAACCTCTCTCAGGACCCCGTCCGGCTGGCGCACGAACTAAAACACCACGCCTTTTTCCGCAACCTCCTGACGATTCTGGGCAACCGCGCCGTAAGCGCGGGCGACCTGGTTCAGGAGCTGAAAAAACGGCTGCCGGGGTTTGGTGGACACGAAGAAGTCTACCTCGACCGCTTGCTGGGGAGCTTCCTGGCGCTGGTTTCGAGGGCCAAGGTCCTGGGTCCGCTAATCGACGAAGAGCAGAAGTTGAACCCGCTGGTGCAGGTTCGTCTGCAACTCTGGGCGCGCGAGTTGCGGCGCATGGTTGCTCCGGTAAGGCACGAGCCTGTAGTGGCCTTTGCCGACGATCTTAAACCCGACGAATTGAAAAAGGCCCTTCCGGTAATCCATTGCCGCGAGTGCGGTTTGACAGGCTGGGGCGGAACGGTACGCGATGCGGACATGCGCGTGAACCCGGACCTGCAGACGTTTTATAACAGCTTCTTCACGAATTCCCCTCATGTTGCTTTCCTATATCCCCATGCCGAGGACGAGCGCGGCGATCAAGGCAAGTTCCAGAACTACCTTTGTACCGATTGTCTGGTCATCATGATGATGGCCGAGCCACACGACTGCTCGCACTGCGGGGCAGGTTTCGACAAGATGCTGAAGGTCTGGATCCCGGAGACAAATTACACGGAGCGACGGCGTAACGGCGAGGAAAAAAGGTTAGGCTCCCACGATTGCCCAGGCTGCCATGGGCACAACTCGCTGACGATCCTCGGCTCGCGCGCAGCCAGCCTGACCAGCGTGATCATTTCGCAGTTGTTTTCCTCGCCTTTCAACGAGGACAAGAAGCTGCTGGCATTCTCCGATTCCGTGCAGGACGCCTCGCACCGGTCCGGCTTCTTTGCGGCTCGCACCTACACTTTCAACCTGCGGGCCGCCATCCAGCAGACGGTTCGCGCGGCCGGCGCGCCATTGCCCTTGGCGGACCTCCGGCACCGGTTTCTTGATGACTGGCGCGAGCGACTCGGCTTAGAAGGGTTCCTGAGCACCTTCCTCCCGCCGGACATGGAATGGTTGGAGGACTACGAATACTTTCGGGAAAAGGGGAAACTGCCGGAGGGATCGGATTTGATGGTCCTGCTGGACCGGCGGCTGGGCTGGGAGATCTGGAGCGAGTACACCTTTGAATGCCGTATCGGCCGCTCGCTCGAAAAAACGGGGAGTTCCACCGTCCTGGTGAAACCAGAGCTTTGGCAACGAGCGGTAGGAGCACTACTGCCCCGGTTAAAGGAAAAGATCGGGGCGCTGCGCGGGCTCGATGAGGCCACGCTGGAACGCTTTCTTGGCGGGCTTGTACAACACCTGAAGAATCGCGGGGCGGTCCGGTACGAAGACCTGAACCCGTATATCGAGACGCTTGGTAGCTATTTCCAATTAAGCAAGAAAAAAGAAGTATGGCGGCCGAAATGGTCAAAGAAGGCCCGCGCGCCGCTGTTTCTCACCTCGCGGGGCGAGGGCGACTTCCAGACGCTGGTACGCCAGCCGGGCAGCCCCACGGCGACGTGGTATGAAGAATGGCTGGTCAAGTCGTTTTCTGGGTTGGATCCGGCAGTCAAGAACCTGGCCGAGGAGATCTACCAGGAAGTGCTGGCGGGGCTCAAAGAAAGCGGCTTGTTTTTCGAATGCTTGACGCACGGCGCGCGCGTTTGGGGAATGGAAATGGGCGCTTTCGAAGTGACCAGGGAGGTTGCCCAATTCCGCTGCAAACGCTGCAGCTTCGCCGTTTCCGTTGCGGAGGCCGAGGCAATGCACTTTGAAGGGAGTGCGTGCCTGCTGTATGGATGCAGAGGTCGTTTTGAGCGGCAACCCGCGACGGATGACTATTATTGCCGGCTATACGCCGCAGGCGATGTGCAGCGGATTTTCGCTTCCGAACACACCGGGCTACTCGATCGCGACACGCGCGAGCGCATCGAAGATGGCTTTCGTAGGAACGAGAAACCGGGTGACCCCAACCTGCTTTCCTGCACGCCCACACTCGAGATGGGCATCAACATCGGCGATCTTTCGTCCATCTCGCTCTGCTCGGTTCCGCCCAAGCCAAGCAACTACTTGCAGCGCGTGGGCCGCGCGGGCCGAGTAAACGGCAACTCCTTTGTGCTGACGGTAGCGAACGGCCGTCCGCACGACCTGTTTTTCTACTTCGAACCGGAAGAAATGATCCAGGGATTGGTGGAGACGCCGGGGTGCTTTCTTAACGCGTCTGCGGTGCTGGAACGGCAATTTACGGCCTATGTGTTCGATCGCTGGGTGGAAACTGGCGTAGCTGAGGGCGCGTTGCCGGCTGAGATGCGCCCCGTGCTGGACGCAGTCGAATCGGGAGACAAGAGCAAAGGCTTCCCCGCCAACCTGCTGGCATATTTTGATCAGAACCGAACGGCGCTGGAGGACGGCTTCCTGGCCATGTTCGGAAAGGAAATGGCCGATTACACGCGCGATCGGATCAAGGTATTCGCGCGCGACACTGACGCGGAGGCGCCCGGCCTAGCGCGGTCAATCTGGAGGGGACTCGAAGAGGTCGTGGTGGAGCGGAAGACGCTGCGCAACCGCATCCGAAGCATGACGGACAAGATTCGAGAGATGAAACAAGACCCGGCTCGCGACAAGAACTTCGATGCTACTCTTCAGCAGCTGCTGCGCGAGAAGGCTGCGCTGAACGACGTCGTGCGAGTTATCAATGCGCGGCAGGTATTGAACTTCTTTACCGATGAGGGGCTGCTGCCGAACTACGCTTTTCCGGAGGCTGGTGTCATACTGCGTTCCGTGATCTACCGGCGCAACGAAAAGGCGGAGGACGAAGAACGGACGTATGAAACGCACACCTACGAATACGAGCGTCCCGCGTCAGCCGCAATCATAGAGCTTGCCCCTGCCAATCACTTCTATGTGGAGGGACGCAAGCTGGAAGTGGACCAGGTGAACTTGCAGGCGTCCCGAATTGAGCCGTGGAGGTTCTGCAGCGAGTGCTCGTACCTGGAGCTTGAAGGCAAGTCCGAGCCTCGCGCCTCCTGCCCCGCATGCGGCAGTGCCCTGTGGGCCGACGACGGCCAGCGGCGCAACATGTTGCGGATGCGGCAAGTTGTCTCAACCGCCGCGGACCGCGACAGCCGGTCGTTCGATGAGAGCGACGAACGCGAGCCGCAGTTCTACCAGAAGAACATGTTCGTGGTGAAAGATGATGGTGACATCACTGACGCCTATTTTATAGACCAGGAAGAGGTGCCCTTCGGGTTTGAGTTCTTTCGCAAAATCACGTTGCGCGAGGTGAACTTTGTCGAAAAGGCAGCGGGTGGCCCTCAACTCCGCATCGCCGGGCGCGAGGTCGCCGACCGGCCCTTCGAGCTGTGCGGGGCGTGCGGCAAGGTGAAGAGGAACGGCGACATCAATCATGCCATCTACTGTCGCTACTGGGGCAAGGAGGAGAAAGAGAAAGTGGTGGAGGCGTGTTTCCTCTACCGCGAGTTTCCCTCAGAGGCCATCCGTATGCTGCTGCCCGTGGCAAGTTTTGATGTGGAACGGAACGTCCACTCCTTCCTGGCAGCATTGGACTTAGGGCTGCGAAAGAAGTTTCAAGGTGACCCGGGACACTTGCTCACTACATTGAGCGATGAGCCTGTGGCAGGGTCCGATGTGCGCAAGCGCTATCTGGTTTTATACGACGGCGTACCTGGCGGAACAGGGTATCTAAAAGAGCTCATGCGGGATAGACAGAACCTTATGGACGTGTTTGAGCAGGCTTACAATGTTTTGAAAACCTGCACCTGCCAAAACGATCCTGAGAAAGATGGTTGCTACCGCTGCCTGCTTGCCTACCGCGGCCACCACGATCAACTGAATACGTCCCGCCAGGCGGCGCTCGACCTGTTGAAGAGCATCCTTGAGAATCGGGAGCACCTGAAGCGCACGCAAAAGCTGGACTTCATTCGCATTAACCGCTTGCTGGAGAGCGATCTGGAGAAGCGGTTTATCGAGGCGTTGCGGCGGTTTCCTGAGGGCGCACCGCCGCGCACCGTTACCCCGCAGGTGGTCAACGGTAAGGAGGGGTTCTACTTTCGGAACGGCGCCTACAGCTATCTCATTGAGCCCCAGGTGGAATTGGGGCCGGCGCATGGGGTGGCCATTCCCAGTCGGGTTGATTCTGTTTTCTATCCGGAACGCCCGGGCGATGGGCAGCTGCCGATCGCGATTTTCACTGATGGCTACGAATATCATGCTGACCCGAACGGAAACCTACGAACTGGATTGGACACCGCGCAGCGATTGGCGCTAATGCGCTCCGGCCGGTACCGAGTCTGGTCGCTGAACTGGGATGACGTGCAGGAACAGCTGCAGAATCCGGTTCCGGCGTTCCAACCGGAGTTCTTGAGACCCGGGGCGATGTTCGGAGGCTTAATCAACAGCCTCGACCTGGCCAACGCCCCCAATTGGCAAAGAGTGCCAGGTAAGTCCTCTTTTGAATCACTGCTGCTCCTGCTCGGGGATGGCTGGCAATGGGGGTGGAAGCGATTTGCCCAAGCCTTCGCGATCAGTCTTTTGGAGAGAGACGCGTCACGGCCTGACCGCCTCAGGCTCAAATGGCAGCGCAACCATTCCGACGGAAGCCCGTTGCTGTGCGCCGGGGGCGGAGTGGAGGCTGCGGCCTTACAGACACGCGACTTTTCGAACCTCAGTGTGCGATTGAACTTGTTCGACGATTACGCCCAGCACGGTCCGGTCGAATGGAAAAGAGCTTGGCGGGAGTTCCTGCGATTGGGCAACCTCCTACAGTTTCTGGACGGCTTTGAGTTCGTGACCGCGATTGGCTTAGTTACCGACCTCTATGGGTCGCTGCTTGAACCTGCGGAGACACGAGGTGAAGCGGCCCAGCCCAACCGTCTTGCTGCGCTCCTGGAGCTGGTGGCGCCCCAACTGCATTCCCTCTGCCGAAAGGTTGCCCAGCAAGAGAAAGCTCTGCCAGAAGCAGGATTTGAGCTGGCCGGCAAAGCAGGGGAGATTATCGCCACTGCCGAGCTTGCGTGGCCTGACTCACGAATAGCCGTGCTGCTCGAGGAAGAAGCGGACGGCGCCGCGAGATTCGAGGCGGCGGGCTGGCGAGTTTTTCAGGCCGATTCGATGACAGATGCATCGGACTTGTTACTGAATCTGCTTCCGAGCGAGGTTACTTGATGGCTATAGCTATTTCCAATGATTTTCTACTGGCTTTTTCTAATGTACAGAAGGGCCAGCAGAAACAAGTGAGAGAGTTTATAGAACGTTTCCGCGAGCGGCCTGACGCCCCAGGAATTCACTACGAGCCTGTTAGCGCTGCCAAAGGCAAGGATCTGTATTCCGTACGTATCAACCAGGCGTACCGGGCAGTCGTGTTTCACCCTTCGGGCTCGTCAGTATTTGTTTTGACTTGGGTCGATCATCACGACGAAGCCTACCGATGGGCCGAGCGTAAACAACTCCTCGTGCACCCTGCGACGGGAGCATTGCAGGTTGTGAGCGCCGAAGCAGCGGAAACGGCGGTTGCGCCAGCAGAGGACGTGGTTACCAAGGCGGGCCTTTTCGCGAAAGTGAAGGACAAGTACTTGGTCCGCATGGGAGTACCTGAGCAGCTCTTACCTTTGGTTCGAGGGATCAGTACCGACGCGGAACTCGAAGCGCGTGAGAGCAAACTACCGCAGGAAGCTTACGAGGCGCTCTACATGCTAGCTTCCGGCTACAGCCTAGAGGAAGTCTTTACCGAGTTGAAGAGGCCGAGCGAAGAGATCTCGATCGACCAGAAGAATTTCGCGGCAGCACTCGAAAACGCGGATTCCAAGCGCCGCTTCTATGTGGTGGACGAGGCGAAGGTCCTTGCCGAGCTTCTGAATGCTCCGCTCGATCAGTGGCGTGTCTTCCTGCATCCCAAGCAACGCCACATGGTTTCCATGCAGGCGAATGGGCCAGTGAGGGTCCTCGGCGGCGCGGGCACCGGAAAGACGGTAGTTGCCATGCACCGTGCGCGGTATCTGGCGGAGGAAGTCTTTAAGAATAAAGAAGACCGAATCCTGTTCACAACCTTCACGCGTAATCTGGCTACGGATATCCAGGAAAACCTTCGGAAGATCTGCTCCGTCGAGGCGCTTTCCCGCATCGAGGTTGTAAATCTCGACGCCTGGGTATCGAATTTCCTGCGCGGACAGGGCTACAAGCATCAAGTGGTGTTCGACGAAGACGAAAACGAAGCCTGGTCTTTTGCTCTAAATCAGGCCCCTTCTGATCTCGGCCTTACCCCGAATTTTTATCGGTCTGAGTGGGAGCAGATTATTCAGGCGCAGAACATCACGGAGGCCGAAGGTTACTTGCACGCGTCCCGGATTGGTCGAGGAACCAGACTCAGCCGGGACGCAAAGAAACGCATCTGGCCTGTCTTTCAGGAGTACAGGGCCCAGCTGAACGAACAAGGGAAGAAGGAATACGTTGATCTGCTACGCGATGCCCGCGGACTGATCCAAGCCAAGGGCATACCCCTGCCCCACCGGGCAATTGTCGTAGATGAAGCCCAGGATATGAGTGCTGAGGCTTTCCGCCTGCTCCGCGCGATTGTGCAGGAAGGTCCAAATGATTTATTCATTGTTGGCGATGCCCACCAGCGCATCTACCGCCATCGGACCACGCTGGGGAAATGCGGCGTCAACATCAAAGGTCGTGGGAAAAAGCTGAAGATCAATTACCGCACGACGGACGAAATCCGGCGCTTTGCAGTTCGTCTCTTGGAGGGCCGAGAAATAGATGACCTGGATGGTGGATTAGACGAACAGAAAGGCTACGTATCTCTTACCCACGGCAGCCCGCCATTGGTGCGTTCGTTCGCCACCTTTGCGGAGGAGATCGCCTTTCTGAAGCAACACATTGGAGAGCTTCAGAAGGAGGGCGCCGCCTTGGAGTCCGTCTGTCTCGTGGCAAGAACCAAGCGTCTGCTGGAAGGCTACATGTCACAGCTGCACGCCGCTGGCTTTGCCACATACGAAATCAAGCGCAATGCCGCAGACCAGCGAGACAAACCCGGACTTCGGCTTGCCACCATGCACCGAGTGAAGGGGCTGGAATTCGAGCATGTCGTTGCAGTTGCTGTCAATAAGGGCATAATCCCACTGGAAGCGGCAGTTGACGAGGCCGAGGACGCGGTAGCAATGCGCAACGCTGAGACTGGGGAACGCTCCCTATTGTACGTTGTACTTACGCGTGCCCGTAGGTCAGCAACCATCACTAGTTACGGGCCGATGAGCCCGTTTCTATCTACGGCGTCATGATGGTTTGTCCCCGCAGGTGGGGCCGCGGACATGGGAGCGGGTTGAGCCCGTCACACGCCGAGGTTCTGAACGGCGGGATAGAATCCGCCCACATCGGGACGATCAGCACGGAATCGCAAGCGATAGCCGTGATCCAACGATCATCGAGAAGAGGAACGAACACTGAGCGCAAATAACAGCATGTGATATTGGGACCACCCAATCGAGCCACCACATCTAGCCTATCATAGATTTTTCCGATGCCAGCTCCCGCTACTCGCGAAAGGTCAACCGATTTTGCGCTTCGCCGTCGCTACCTATTTGTTTTCAATGACTTAGTTTCCCTTACCATTCCCCATGCCCAGGTCTCAACGTGCCTCTACGAGGAGCCTAGCGCGATTTCCCGTAACTCCTTCCGTCTATTATACTTAGTGAAAACAGCAGATCCAGTATAACCTCTCTTGCCGACAATTCAATAGCCAAGCACATCGCCCCAATCCGTTGATAGCGACGCAGAGCGGTTCACTCGGCAGCAATTCCCGTTGTTTAGCGGGGCCGTGGATTAGAGTGAAGCGTCTCCCTGGCGCTTCGGCGGTTAGTTATGGTGCTCGGCTCAGCGGAATACTCCTTACAGTTTCTGCACCGCGCAAAAGCGAGACGCGCGGAGAGAGTTCTGGAAAAGTGGCTTGCAAATCCTTCGATAACTCGGCCATTTTGGCACCTGCTTCAGGTTGCTGCCAACAACTGCAGCCCTTCCCGGTAGGCGGCAATACCCTCGGCTGCCGCTGCCAACCGCAGCA
>Ga0187852_1003954_pt1 | contig 10408 bp, 11 predicted proteins | sample June2016WEW_6_40_FD_134511 | JGI IMG/M metagenome (GOLD analysis project Ga0187852, IMG submission 134511) | Peatland microbial communities from SPRUCE experiment site at the Marcell Experimental Forest, Minnesota, USA - June2016WEW_6_40 | ecosystem: Environmental > Terrestrial > Soil > Wetlands...
AATGCCACGCCTGGCAATTGTTATCACTTGCCTGCCGGGGTCGCCTTCTTGTGCTCCACGAAGATGTGTGCTTGTTGACAGTTCACACACGTCGCGCCTTTCATGAATGGATCGGACTTCAGTTGTGCCACCTGATCGGCGTGACAGGCCTCGCATGTGCTTAACGCCGGCGTCGCCGCGAAGTCCTTTGCTGTTGTCTCGCCATGGCACACGGTGCATTCGACACCGTTGGCGGCATGCGGGCTGGCTTTCCATTGGTCATACACCACCTTGTGGCAGCTGGCGCAGGTATCCCCGGCTGGAATCAGCCGATGGAAAATATGCTTGGCTTGATCCTGCTGAGCAATGGCAGGTTGGACGGCAATAGCCAAAACGAGAAAAACCAACAGGGTGAGACCGAACATGCGCGCACAGAAACTATTCACGGACAGACCTCCTGGGTACGGTCTCCAAGTATCGAACCGACGATGGCTGCAATCAGTGATACACATCACGTTTCGGACACTATCCGCGATTATTGTGTCTTGCGCCCTCAATTGTTGCCAACGAGCTAGGTCACTTGTCGGGCTTTGGCTAAAACCCAACAGCCGGATAAGTAACCGCTAACGCCCTAGCTTTCAGGAATCGGGTTGTGGTTGGATCGTCGCCGCTGGAGAAACTACTCCGTTTCCGCGGTTCTACTCCACCTGGATTGTGGTGTTGAGCGGGAGATTCGCCGACGAGTCGCCGATCAGCAGGCGGACGGGTTCGGATTCGACGCGGAATGCGTGGGTTTCGAGGTCCCAATAGGCAAGCTGCGCGGCCTTGAGCTCGATGGTGACGGTTTTGGTTTGGCCGGGGTCGAGCGAGACGCGCGCGAAGCCTTCCAGTTCCTGGTGCGGACGCGAGACGGCCGAATGGAGATGCTGGACGTAAAGCTGAACCACCTGATCGCCGGCGCGGCTGCCGGTGTTGGTGACGTCGACGGTCACCGTCACGGAGCCGTCTCTCGCCAGCTTCTCGGAACTGGTGCGGAGGTTGGAGATTTTGAAGGTGGTGTAGCTGAGGCCGTAGCCGAAAGGATAGAGCGGCTCGCCTTTGAAGTACATATAGGTGTAACCGTCGCGAATGTTGTAATCCATGCGCGGCGGGAGCTGATCGGCGGACTTGGGCCAAGTGCGCACCAGATGGCCGCCGGGATTGTAGTCGCCGAAAAGAACCTGGGCGAGCGCGGTGCCTTCGTCCTGTGAGGCGTGCGCCATGGTGAGAATGGCCGGAACATGCTCCTGGGTCCAGTTGATGGTGTAGGGGAAGCTGGTGACGAGCATGACCACCGTCTTGGGATTCTTGATGAAAACCTGCTTGACGATCTGCTCCTGATAGAGATCCATGATTTCGCGATCGCGGCCTTCGCGTCCGTCGCCGGGATCGGTGCAGGGCAGAGTGACGCCGCCGCCATTGCCGGGTTCGTCGAACCATGCCTTGCCCTCGTCGCCGCAGGTGGGATTGTTGCCAACCACAACCACGGCGACATCGGATTCGGCGGCCGCCTTGAGGGCGGGGAATTCGCCGTCCGGAGTGTCATAGGGCGCGTAGTTCACCTTCACGTCGGGGCCGACCGCGTTGCGAATGCCCGCAAGCGGCGTGATGGTGTAGGGCGGCGTGCCGCCGTACCAGTCCCAATGCACGACGTCGGCCAGCGGACCGATGACGGCAATGGACTTGATTTTCTTTTTGTCGAGGGGAAGAAAGTTGTCCTGGTTCTTGAGCAGCACGACGGACTCGAGCGCGATTTTCTGAGAGACGGAGCGGTCGCGGTCGGTGTTCCAAGGAACAGGCGAATCCTTGATCGCGGTGTAGGGAACCATCTCGGGCGGATCGAGGAGGCCAAGTTTGATGGCGATGCGGAATTTGCGGCGCAGCGCCTCGTCGAGGTCGGACTCTTTCAGGGAGCCGTCCTTGAGCGCCGCTTTGACCTCGAACTGATAGCGATCGAGAAACTGATTGACGCCGGCCTTGAGACAGGCGACCACGGCGGCTTCCTGGTTGGGGAAAGTGTGGCGCGGATTGACGAGCAGCGTGACGGCTCCGCCATCGCTGGAGATGACGTCGACACCCCACTTGTCGGTGACGATGCTGCGCATAATGGGGTTGATGGCCATGGGGGTGCCGTTCCAGGCATTGTAGGAGGCCATAACGGCCTTGGCGTCGCCGTCTGTGAAAGCCATGCGGAAGGGGACCGAGTAGTACTCCCAGAAAAGCCGCTCGTCGAAGTCGGAGGAGGAGCTGTTGCGGCCGTCTTCATTCTCGTTGGCCAGAAAGTGCTTGAGCAGCGGAGCCGTTTGCCAGTATTTCGGATTGTCGCCCTCGAGGCCGCGGGCGAAGGCCGTCGCCATGGTGCCGTTGAAGAAGGGATCTTCGCCGTAAACCTCTTCGCTACGGCCCCAGCGCGGGTCGCGGCCGAGGTCCGACTGGGGGCCCCAGAGCATCAGGATCTGCCGGTCGTACGAGGCGGTCTGCGAGATAAAGCGCGCCTCGTAGCCCTCCACTCCGGCAGCCTCGCGCACCAGCGCGGGATCCCACGTGGCGCCCATGCCCGGGGGCTGCGGGAACTGCGTCGTTGTGATGGGTTTGCGCCCGAAGCGCGCGTCGCGCTGCACCACGCCGTGAATGCCTTCGGAACCGCCGATATTGGGAACCCCGAGACGCGGAACCCCAGTGAACATGCCGAGACAGTCGATCTTCTCCTGGACGGTCATGAGCGACAGCAGATTGTCGATGCGCTGCTCCGCGGGCAGATTGGGATTGTCAAAAGGGAAGTGCTGAAGATGCCACTGATCGACTTGTGCCGGTTGCGCGGGCGGCTGCGCGGGGGCGCTCTGGAAGTGCGCAGAAACGGTGAGCACAAGCGCGCAGACCGGAAGGGCGAAATGCATTTTCATCTTCATGCCGGCTCTCTTTTGGTGCGGGGAAAATCCCGGAATTTGGACAACCGATCATTCTAGTTCAGCGACGGGATGCTCCATCAACTACGGGACTGTGGGGATAAGGGGGTCTGTCTTTGCCTATCGATCGGTTCCCAAATAGTAGGACCATGGCCTCCCACCCATTTCCGCACAGAACGCGGAAATGGATGGGGCACGGAGTCTCATCTTGTTGGGCCGGATCGATAAAACAACAACCCCGGCCGGAGCCGGGGCTGCTTTTCTGTGCCGGATATTTTCGCCGGGTGCAGATCTCTCGTCACTGAAACCTGACCCCTGAAACCTGTCCTTACGCGCGGACTTTGCCGGTCACGCGGTCCACTTCCTTCAGGCGGGCGGCCTTGCCGCGCAGTTCGCGGAGGTAGAAGAGCTTGGCGCGGCGCACCTTGTAGCTGCGAACCAGCTCCACCTTGTCGACAACCTTGGAGTTGAAGGGGAAGATGCGCTCCACTCCCTGGCCAAAGCTCATCTTGCGCACGGTAAACGTGCCCTGGGGGCCTTTGTTAATGGCGATGACCAGGCCCTCGAAGGCCTGCAATCTTTCCTTATCGCCTTCTTTAATCTTCACTTGCACGCGAACTTGGTCGCCGGGCACAAACGCCGGCAAATCGGTGCGCTTCAGCTTGTCAGCTAGGCGCTGCATTACGGGATGGATAGACATGGATTCTTCCTACGATGGACTTTCTTCAGTGATTCCTGCGAAGAAACGCAGAATACTCAGTTTATCAAAGACTGGCACAATGTACCTAATTGATTGGCGCATTGTGCCTAATGTCCTCGGCCCCTCGATTGGCCGGTCAGTCGGCCACGCTACTGCGCTATATTTTCCTCATGGACGAAAAACGCGACCTGCTCCGCCACACTCTCGCCACTCTCGCTTACCGCACCGCGCGCGCACTCGAAGGCGCGCCTGCGACCTTCGCCGGATTCGACGGCGCTGGGCGGACGCCAGCCCAGATTCTTGCCCACATGGGCGATCTCTTTGACTGGGCGCTTTCCATGGCGCGGGGCAATCCCGCGTGGCACGATTCCGGGCCCCTCGCCTGGGCCGAGGAGCAGAAAAGGTTTTTCGGCGCTCTCAGCGCCTTCGACGCCTTCCTCGCCTCGCCGGCCGCGTTGCAGGCGCCCATCGAGCGGCTCTTCCAGGGCCCTGTCGCCGACGCGTTGACCCACGCTGGGCAACTCGCCATGCTAAGGCGGCTCGCCGGCGCGCCCATCCGCGGCGAAAACTACTTCGTTGCCGCCATCGCCATTGGCCAGGTCGACTTCGCGCAGCCCGCCCCGGTCAAGACGTTCTAAGATTTCTTCGGAGATGGTCGAGTCCCAGCGCGGATTCAGGTTTCCGGTTCTTCCCGCTCCCAGCGCACGAACTTCAGGTCGAGGACGGCAATGGAATAGAGTACGGGGCCTCGCGCCCTGCGGCATCTTGCCGTTCAGCACCTTGAGCTTCAGATCGATGTTGCTGAGTTGCTCGCGGGTGCGGCGCGCCCAGGGTGTTTTCCGCAACAAGGCTTTCCAGAAGATCGTTCGACGTGGAACCGGAGTCGTTTTGTGTGATGCTCATTCCGCGACTCGCAGGGAGATCCAATAGTACCGCCGCCAGCAAAACTTGCAACGGATGGGGCGGAGAAAGAATAAGGCGAGAAGGCCATCGTATGGACGCGACTCGGCCGGCTTGAATGCGACGCTCGTGCAGGAAGGGCAGATGCGCCGCATCCACAGCACCCTCGGTAACCAACGCGGCCAGGTCATGGTTGCAACGTTCATCGGGAACTTCCTTTCATGGGGAAAATGGTATGCATCACTGCTCGGTCCCGTCTCCCGCGCTGGAATTGGCGTCCAGCCACGTGAGAAGACAACGTATGCTGCCCGTGGCTAAAGCTACGCTCGAGTCGGCGGCTCCGTAATAGAGGTTGATCGTATCGCCATCGGCGCCGATGGTTTGGCCGCAAGGAAACACGACGTCGTGCACATCTCCAACGCGCTCGTAGGGGGCGTCGGGACCAAAAATCCATGAGTTCCCTCGTTGCAGGCAGATCTCTGGATGTTCGAGGTCGAAGAGCGCCAGGCCCAGGCGATAGATGCTTCCCGAGGCCGTTACCCGCACGCCGTGGTAGATCATCAGCCAGCCGTTCGGCGTTTCGATCGGTGGAGAGCATAGGCCGATTTTGTTCGCGTCCCACCATCCCCCGCGCCGGGCTTGAAGGATGACTTTGTGACTGCCCCAATGCCGCAGGTCTGGAGAGTACGAGATCCACATGTGAGCGCCGGTCGCGGTCATCGGGCGGTGGATCAAGGCCCAGTAGCCGTTGATCCTTCGCGGCAACAGAGCGGCATCCTTATCCTCGGGCGGCATGATCACACCGAATCGCTCGAAAGTCCTGAAGTCCCTGGTCAGAGCCAGTGAAACGCCGGGACCGCCACGCGCGAAGGAGGTATAGGCCACTGCATACTGTTCCAGCTCCGGGACGTACGTGATGCGCGGATCTTCGATGCCCCAGATTTCTTCGGGGTAATCGCGCGGATTGGCCATCAACGTGGGCTCGGCATCGACGCGCCATCCGTTGATTCCATTCGCTGAACGTGCCGCGCACAAGTGCGAGAGGCCGCTGCGGTCTTCCACGCGGCAAAGCAATAACGTGTCTCCGTCGGGCAGGAGCACGGCTGCCGGGTTGAAGACGCTGTTCACGGCGTAGGGCCAATCGTGCCCGCTAAGAATCGGATTGTCGGAATAGCGCGTGAGCAAAGGAAGGTCTCTGCATGCTCCCGGTTGCGGCTGCTCTAAGGCAGCAGCCTCTGGCAAGTCCGGTGGATGAATGACTGGATTCAATGGGAGATACTCATTTCTTGTTGCGTTTCTTCATCGTGGGTCACTTTCGCTCCTTGCATTTCGAGGAGCGCCATCAGGAAGGAAAGCGTCGATTCCGCGCCCTGGTTCTCATTCACGCGATCGGGATGGAGCCCGTCTCTGCATCCACCGGTGGTTGCATCGTAAAGCGGAACTTGCAGATCGTTCTTGCCCAGGAACCACTGGAAAACATGATCGGCTTCTTCGCGCCAGTGTTCTTCCTGCGTCAGCCTGTATGCCTCAAGACAAGCAGAGACCGTGGCGCAGGCTTCGACTGGCTGCTGATCGAAGCGGGCTCTCTCGGCGCCCTCGGCGAATGTTCCACTGGAACCAATGGGCACAAAAATGCCGCTGTCGCCGCAGTGCTGGATGGCTACGAGCCATTCCAGAGACTCAATTCCCGCCGCGAACATTCTCTTGTTCCTGCTGCGCCGGCCAGCCAGGATAAGCGCCTGCGACAGCCTTGCATTGGAATACGAGAGGCTCTTCTCAAACCAATGCCAGGCCGCGGAGTGACTGCGCTCGTAGATGTCCAGAAGGCGATTGGCGAGGGTGTTACGAACTCCTTGCATCGCCCTGTCGCCGGGAAACCAGTCCAGATAGGCTTGTAGCCCCAGCACACTGAATGCCCAGGCACGCGGACTGCTGAAGGTCAGCAGCGCAGGAACAGCGGCTTGAAAAAGCCTTCCTGCTGCCCCCCGCAACCCAGCATTTTGCGAGCGGCCGAGCACATTGCCCAAAGCCCAAATTGCCCTGCCATGGCTGTCTTCCGATCCAACTTCCTCCAGCCATTTGCGATCGTAGGCCAGAAAGTTCCTGAACCGTCCTGTATCGGAATGGAATGCGAGCCAGAGAAAACTGAGATAGCGGCGGGAGAGCTCGAGTTGCTCTGCCCTGCGTTCCGGCGAGACTGTCTTCTCCAGATAAGTGGACACGATGAGCGCCCGCGCGTTGTCATCGGTGGTGTAGCCCTCACGCGTGTTGGGCACGGAGAAGATGGCGTGCTGCAACATGCCCGTATCGTCAGTCATGGTCGACAAATGAGCAGTGTTCAGAAGCGGCAAGGCATCTTTTGAAGCCATCGGATCCACAGCCGCATCGTTTGGTTGAGCTCCTCTTGGCAGCAGCGATCGTCCAAACCGCGCACTTTGAAAGCTTGCCATGTAGGCCCGCGCCGTCTTCGGCCATGTCGTTCCACGGGAGTGAAGGTAAGCGCGCTTGCGCATGGCGTGGCGTTCAGCATCGTTTTCCAGCAGCGCCACAACAGCCTCGGCGATGGCGCCGGGACTTTCGAAAGGAACAATGACGCCTCTTTTTTCTGCGAGCAGCTCTTTGGCGTGCCAGTACGGCGTGGAGACGATTGCCTTGCCTGCGCCAAGCGCAATGGCCAGCGTGCCGGAGACAACCTGCGCCTCCTGCCGGTAGGGCGTGATGTAAATATCGGCGGCGCCTACGTGCTCCACAAGCTCTTCCGCACTCACAAAGCGATTATTCAAAATCAAATGGGAGGAAACGCCGAGCTGCTCGGCCAGAGCCTGCAGTTCTTCGCGATAGCGCTCGCCTTCGCGCCGTCGAATATGAGGATGGGTTACTCCGGAGACAATGTAAACCACATCCGGATGCCTGGCAAGAATCGCCGGCAGCGCCCGGATGACGTTTTCAATCCCCTTGTTGGGAGAAAGCAAACCGAAGGTGAGCAGAACAGACTTGCCTTCCGTACCAAAGCGGTCTTTGAAGTAGTTAGGGTCCATGAAAGGCAGGTCTGGAACGCCGTGCGGAATCACGTCGATCTTCCCGGCCGGAACCGCGTACACTTCGCGCAAGAGCTGGGCAGCCAGTTCGCTCATGACCACCAGACGGTCAGAGAGCTGGGCTATCTCTTCGAGCACAATGCGTTGATTTGCGTCCGGCTCACGGAGAACCGTATGCAGGGTGGTAACCAAGGGCATCTTCAATCGGCGCAGCAATGCCAAGATGTAACGGCCCGCAGCTCCGCCGAAGATGCCATATTCATGTTGCAGACAGACCAGATCGTTGCCATTGAAGTTGAGGAATTCCGCGGCTCGCTCATAGGAGGCAATGTCCTCCTGCGCGAGTTCCAGGCGCACCTGCTCCGGGTAGTCGTAGCTCGAATCCGGCTCGTTGACGGGAATCGCAAACAGACGCCCTTCTCCGTATTCGGCGGTGAGAGCGTTGCAAAGGTCGGTCGTGAAAGTGGCGATACCACACTCGCGTGGCAAGTAATTCCCAACAAACGCAATACGCGTGGGCAAAGGCGGCGTGCAGGCTTTGAGTACGACGGGGGTCGCAGCCAAAGGAGCGGGTACTTCAATTGGCCCGAGCGAACCTATGGTTTCATGGAGAGTCATCGTATCCTGCTTTCAATTGGGAATCAGGCCGCTTGGATGCATTGTGCATTGCCCTTCCGGATGTTCTGCGAACGCGGTCGAGAACCAGCCTCTCCTTTTTGCCTCGCGAATCGGCTTATCTTGCCGGAGCGAACTGCGGATGCTGCCCGGCAGCGATGTTCAGCGAGGCCTGTTGCTGAATCTAGAGGGCCTGTACTGTGACATGCGCGATCTGAAATCCCAAGTACTGCGTGATCTGAAGAGAATCGAGCTCCGCGGCGTTGAATTGCTTCGATACTCCTTTGAGCGCACGGGACAAGGCTCGGCGGATCGCCGCTTCTTCCGTTAACCCAATGGCCCTTCGGGAACAGGCATCCTGCAGCCACATGAAATGCCAACCCGCCTGGCGGACCATGGTGTCGAAGACGAGCGCGGGAATCTCTTCCACAACGGACCACTCTTCGCCGACGGGCTGCCGGCAGGGGTTTAACCGATCCGGCAGAATACATTCGCTGCGCAGGAAGACAGAATGCAACTTCAAGATTGCACGCATTTCGATGATGCCGGCGCCAGCGGGACGATGGAGCCAACCACCGGCTTGCGCTGCGCGAGGGCGCTACCTGAGAACGAATGTTCTCGAACGAAATCCTCATTAAAACTCAATGGACTTGTCTGGATTTCATCCGGTTCGGCCACGGAGCAGCCGGTTGCATCGGGCGCGCTTTCGGGCTGGCACAAGTGTATTTTTGTGCGGAAGCGAGGAGACAGATGGTTCTTGACGTCGCTTTTTTTTATGAGGCTCATGGCGGCTCCAGTGGTCCGGTTGCGTGCCTGAAAGATGCTCGTCTGGAGCGAAGCCTGGAATGCCGAAGGCGAGAAGGGGGAAAAGAACTGCTGTTTCAAGCATACGCCTGACAGAGTCTGCGTGCCGGCGTTTCTCCCTTCATCTTGCCCAATAGGATGGCAGATGGAATCAGTGCCAGGAGTTCGATCGCAAGGACGCCTGCGAGCAGCAGCCCTGGCCTGGCTCGCATACGCATCGTGTTCTTTCCAACTCCACCCGCTCAGCATTTCTTCTCCAACCTGTGAGCGCTGACTCCCCAGGATGCGGTAGGATTACCCCGCCTTGAATGGGGAGACGCCGCTCTTACTCCCTGCTTGACTCGGTGGTCTGATATGCCTCGCGGGCAGCCTCGGCCGCTGCGGCTACCCGGTTCGATTGGTCAGCCGCGAGGCTCCGGCCACGCTCCACATACTTACCAACCTGCTCCTTGCCCTTGTCCACCAGCGCGCCCACATGCTCGACGGCCAGCTTTGTGCGAGTGCTCAAGTATTCCGTTCCCTCGCGAGCACCACGAGCAATATCCTCTCTGGTTTCGCGACCGCTCTTGGGGGCAAAGAAAATCCCCACCAGTGCACCGATGCCAAGTCCCGCCACCAGCCATGCCAAACCCTGTCCCCTGCTATCCTCAGCCATGATGAAGCATCTCCTTTCGCTCATTTCCTAGAAAGCCCAAACGTGCCAGATTCCACGGCGCGCAGCAAATTACCAGCAGCTTGTGCAGCCAATTCAGCGGTCTGGCGCATGCTCTCACCGGGAAGAATCCGCACCAAATCCCATCGCATTGTGATGCAACTTCAGAAGCAGCAGTTGTAAAACCGGTCCTGATTCTGCTGCGCACTTTTCTCACATACGCAAAAATATACCGACTGCACTTACGGCTGTCCTGTGAGGCTAATCGAGGCAGAACCTCTGGGTCGCTTCGGATACCGGTGGCTCATCTGAAGGCTAAATCACCAAATGCGCAGGCTCCTGCACCGAGGGTCTTCCATCTCAATCTCCACCCTCTTGCACCGGGGATCGTCCATCTCGATGGCTACACCCCTGAGCATTAAGCCGTTGCGCAGGCCCTTGCACCGGGGGTCTTCCATCTCAATTACCACGCCCCGGAGCAAGCCCTTGCACCGAGGGTCATCCGCCTCAATCGCCGCGATCCTGCACCGAGGATCTTCCATCTCAATCACCACGCCATCAGGCAGACTCTTGCCTCCGATCGCTCTGCCGGCGAACTGGAGTCAGGTTAGCGCGATCTGCGGGACGCGGACTGTCCAATATTGACCGATCAGGCAGACTTCGCGCGCTGGGGAAGACAGGCGGCTTCTCGGAGTTGTGCTCGGGCAATTGATCGAGCAGGACCACATTGAGCAGCGACTTGTGCACTTGGATCCGGCCGTTGTAATCGATAAAG
>Ga0187852_1003958_pt1 | contig 10400 bp, 9 predicted proteins | sample June2016WEW_6_40_FD_134511 | JGI IMG/M metagenome (GOLD analysis project Ga0187852, IMG submission 134511) | Peatland microbial communities from SPRUCE experiment site at the Marcell Experimental Forest, Minnesota, USA - June2016WEW_6_40 | ecosystem: Environmental > Terrestrial > Soil > Wetlands...
CCGGTAATTCTGGGGGCAATATCACTTGACCTTTTTGCCGTTCTGCTCGGCGGCGCCACAGCGCTGCTTCCGGTATTTGCAAGGGATATACTTAAGACAGGGCCGTGGGGATTGGGGATTTTGCGCTCATCGCCGGCGGCCGGGGCGCTATTAATGTCATTGTTCCTGTCAATGAGGCCGTTGAAAACCGGCGTAGGCAAAAAGATGTTCACTGCTGTAACGATATTCGGCCTTGGCACAATCCTTTTTGCTCTGTCAAAAAATTTCTGGCTATCGGTTGCCGCGCTTTTTGCTCTTGGAGCCGCAGATGTAATCAGTGTCGTTATAAGGTCGTCGCTTGTACAGATAAAAACACCGGACAATATGCGCGGCCGGGTCAGTGCGGTCAGCTCAATGTTTGTCGGAACTTCAAACCAGCTTGGCGAGTTTGAATCAGGTATAACAGCGGCGTGGTTCGGAACTGTTCCGGCTGTTATTATAGGTGGTATCGGCACTATAATAGTGGTTTTTTTATGGACGCGTTTTTTTCCGGCGCTTTTAAGCGCTGATAAAATAGAAAAATGACAGGTGAGGCAGAAAATTGGGAAAAATCATATGGCCGGGCGGCGCTAAAGCCGCCATCACACTTTTGTACGAAGACGGTCTGACAACACAGCTTGAAAAAGCAATTCCGCAATTAAATGAATCCGGGCTGCGCGGTACATTCTTTCCTTCGGGGGACGGACTTAAGGATCCTTCAAACGCCGTATTGTGGAGTGCGGCCGTTACGGCCGGGCACGAGATAGGCGCGCATACTATAAACCATCCATGCGACAGGGCCCATGATTTTGTAAGGGAAGGCTTTTCCCTGCAGGATTATACGGAAGAAAGGCTCAGGGATGAGATAAGGGAAAACCTTGAAATAATAAAAAAATTCGGCGTACCGGCAGGCCGGCCGGTTTTCGCATATCCGTGCGGCGAGAGTGTATACGGTGAAGGCTTGAAAAAGAGTTATGTCCCGATAATAAAAGAGATATTCCTGGCGGCAAAAGGGGTGAATGGAATTATTGCCGATCCCGAAAAAGTGGATCTTTATGACGTGCCGTGCTTCGGCATCACCTGCGGGACGCAGGGTATGATTGACATTGCGGAAAGGGCGGTGCAGTGCGGCGGCTGGGCTCTTTTTCTTTTTCACGGTGTTGGCGGCGATTATATCAGCGTTGAAGCCGATGCCCACCGTGAATTTTTACGTTATCTGGCCGCTGAAAAGGGCAATCTGCTCGTTGCCCCGTTCGGTGAAATTTCCACTGTAATTGAGAACAGCAGGGCCAAATAACAGCGCACCGGTTGCATTATGGAAAAAATAATTTAAATAATTCTTGACTTTTTCGCTATAAACATATATATTTAGTCTACCTAATTATTAGGAAGCTAAAGTATAGCGATTACAACAAAAAATTCCCATTTGAGGTGAAAATTATGGCTGAAAAAAAGGAACATCACGCGCAACATGAAACCCACGCACACGCGGCACACACTCCGCATGCGGGGTCAGCGGCTTCGGAAAGCAAGGGCGCATGGTACCAGAATAAAGGCGCACAGACGGCCGGAAAAATAATCGGAGGGCTCTTTGTGGCCGCCCTTATAGGCTGGCTCATATTTTTTATGCCTTATGTATCTACGGACGACGCGACAATCGACGCGGACGTTGTAAAAGTATCAAATCAGGGTATGTCCAACCAGATAATGAAGATTTATGTCAAAGAAGGCGACAGGATTAAATAAGGGGACATGCTCGTGGAACTTGACCACAGCATGGCCGAGAACCAGCTTGAAAAGGCCGAGGCCCAGGCAAATTTTACCTCCCTTGACCTTAAAAGGACAGAGGCGCTTGCTTCGCAGCAGGGAATCAGCCGGCAGCAGCTTGACAAGACAAGGCAGGCGGCGCAGATAGCCGAAGCGGACCGCAAGATAGCGCAGCTTAACCTTGACCGTACATACATAAAAAGCCCGGTTGACGGCACGGTAATCCAGAAAACAGCCGTTGAGGGAAATATGCTTGAGACAAACCAGACCGCTATAATAGTGGCATGCACGGAGAGCGCCTGGGTTACCGCAAATGTGGAGGAAAAAGAAGTAGCTGATATTAAAATCGGGCAGAAAGTTTTTATATCGATAGACGAGGGGGGGAACCTCACCGGCAAGATAGTGGATGTCAGGCAGGCGGCGGCTTCTGTTTTTGCGCTGATACCTTCGGATAATGCCTCCGGTAATTTTGTGAAAGTGGCGCAGCGCATACCCCTTAAAATTGCCCTTGACCCGCATCCGGGCAAAGATTTAAGGATCGGCCAGTCTGTTGTCATCAAAGTAAAAGTAAGGTAATAAATAAGTATCAGGCGATAATATTTTATATAATCATATATTTATCATAATCAGAAGGGACGTTTAAATGCCGCAGGAACATCCGGCCCAGCAAACTGAGCAGCAGCACCCAGAGGGTTATAAATGGGTGGTTATGAGCGTCATAATGATAGGAATGGTTATGGCGACCATAGACTCTTCCATTGTCAATGTCTCCATACCAAAAATTATGGCGGACTTCGGCGTCAACCTCGATGATATCGAATGGATATCAACGGGCTATATGCTCGCATTCGCCACATTCATGCCGCTTACGGCATGGCTGCGCGAGAGGATCGGATATAAAAATATTTACGTCTGGGCGCTTGTCCTCTTCACCCTTGGTTCGGTTCTTTGCGGACTCTCCTGGAACCTGCCGACCCTTATAATAGCGCGCGTAATTCAGGCAATTGGAGGCGGCGCAATGCAGCCTACGGCCATGGCAATGATGACAGAGGTTTTTCCTGCCAAGGAGCGCGGGAAGGCCATGGGAATGTTCGGAATAGCGATAATGTTCGGGCCTGCTCTGGGGCCGACGCTCGGAGGATATTTGACCGATTATTTTGGATGGCGCTCGATTTTCTTTGTAAATCTGCCCATAGGTATTATAGGAATTGCGGCCGCAATTGAACTGCTTCTTAAGGATGCCCCGCACAGAATGACAAAAAAGCCATTTGACTTCTGGGGATTCGGATTTCTTTCCATGTTCCTTGTGTTTGCGCTGCTTGGCATGTCGAAAGGGCAGAGGGAGGGATGGACGTCGGCTTTCATACTTACCTGTTTTACATTATCGGTTCTGGGATTAATCGGTTTCCTGCTGGTGGATTCTTTTATAGAATATCCGATAATAGACCTGAGACTTTATAAGATACCTGTCTTTGCCAGTACTTCTGCAATAACTGTGGCGCGCTCCGCCGGCCTGTTTGGTTCAATATTTTTGATACCGGTCTTTGTACAACAGCAGCTTGGATACTCGGCCCTGCAGAGCGGCGTTTTAATGCTTCCTTCATCGCTTGTTATGATCCTGATTTTTCCGGCGGTCGGCATAATGGCGGACAAGGTCGGGCCAAGGATACCGTCGCTCATAGGCATGATAATAGTGGCTTACAGCCTGTATCTATACGTTACCCTGGATATAAACACAAGCGTATGGGGCATGGTCTACCCCATGCTTATCAGGAGTCTTGGAATGGGTCTGCTTATGGCGCCGCTTACCACCGCCTTTATGAACTCTGTGCCGCAGAGTAAGATAGGCGTAGCCTCGTCGATGAATAACATATTACAGCAGATAGGGGCATCAATGGGTATAGCATTTTTCACGGCTATCCTGTCAAACCGTTCAGTCTACCATATAGCGATGACCGGCCAGGATGTCCAGGCGGGTAATCCGGTTTTCCTTCAGTCCATGAAAAATATAATGGAACATGTTCACAGTCTTGGTTATGGATTTGGCACATCAATGGCGGCGGCAAGGGGGATGCTGATGACCACGGTTATAAAGACGGCCGTGGTAAAGGCGTTTCAGGACACATTTTTTGTGGCTACGATAGTTATTGCCCTTGTAATACCACTGGCATTTATGCTCCCGATGAATGTAATCAGGCAGCCGCATGGACACAAATCCGAAGAGCATGTAATAGCCGACTGACAATGGAATAATACCCGGCTTTTTATCTACCCGCCTGTTTTCGGGCGTGATAATTTCAAAACTTGCCTTTTAAACCTTTTTCTATTAAAATAATCCTGTTTACAATAATATATTATATTTTCAGGAGGCAGAAAAATTAACGCCCTTGTAATTCTCGTTATATCACTTTGCATTTTTGCCCTGGCATACAGGTTTTACGGCGCTTTTTTATCGGCAAAGGTGCTGGTACTGGATCCGGCCGTTGTTACGCCTTCACACAGGCTCAAAGACGGCCATGATTATTTGCCCACAAACAAGTGGGTCCTTTTCGGCCATCATTTCGCCGCAATTGCCGGGGCCGGGCCGCTCATCGGGCCCGTGCTTGCGGCGCAGTTCGGTTATTTACCGGGGCTTATGTGGATACTTATAGGCTCGGTTCTTGCAGGCGGTGTCCATGATTATGTGATTTTATTCGCCTCAGTCAGGCATAACGGGGTGCCGCTCCACAGGCTGGCCCGCGAATATGTGGGTAAAATTACCGGCGGTTCCACAGCAATAGGCGTGCTTTTCATAATAATCACCGCGCTTGCGGGGCTATCCATTGTAGTCGTCAACGCCCTTTCAGAGAGCCCGTGGGGAACTTTTACCATTGCCGTTACAATACCGGCGGCCATATTAGTGGGGGTTTACATGAATGTGTTACGCAGGGATAAAATAATAGAAGCTTCCCTTATCGGCGTTGCGCTGCTTTTATTCGGAGTTATATTCGGCTATACCGTGCAGAATTCCGCTATTGCCGGTTATTTTACTTTTGACAGGAAGCAGCTCTCTATCATACTTGCTGTTTACGGATTTTTTGCGTCTGTGCTGCCGGTCTGGCTGCTTCTTGTTCCCAGGGATTATATCAGCTCCTACCTTAAAATAGGCACCATAGCCCTCCTCGGAATCGGCATACTGATTGTAATGCCGAAGATACAGATGCCGGCGCTTACGCCTTTTATAAACGGCGGCGGGCCCGTGATTCCCGGTAAAGTCTGGCCCTATGTCTGTATCACGATTGCCTGCGGCGCCATTTCAGGATTTCATTCGCTAATATCATCTGGAACTACCCCGAAAATGATAGAAAATGAAAGGGATATACTGCCGATAGGATACGGCGCGATGCTGGTGGAAAGTATCGTTTCTGTTATGGCGCTTATCGCCGCAACTTCGCTCATACCGGCGGATTATTTCGCCATTAATTGCAAACCCGAAGTTTTTGCGAAGCTTGGCCTGGTTCCGCAAAAATTAGCCGAACTATCCATGATGGTTAAGGAAAATGTGGCCGGAAGGCCCGGCGGCGCGGTATCTCTCGCCGTGGGCATGGCCTATATTTTTTCCGGGATTCCCGGCATGAAGGGGCTGATGGGGTACTGGTACCATTTCATTATAATGTTCGAGGCGCTTTTTATACTTACAACAATAGACGCGGGAACAAGGGTGGCGAGGTACATAATGCAGGACATAGCAGGCAGGGTATCAAAACCATTCAGCGACAGGAACTGGGTTCCCGGGATTATTATTACAAGCGCGGTTATAGTTTTTTGCTGGGGGTACCTTGTTTATAACGGCGATATTTCCACTATCTGGCCCATGTTCGGCGTTGCAAACCAGCTGCTTGCCACCGCGGCTCTTGCGATCGGTACTTCAATAATAATGAAGAATAACAGCCGCAGAATATACGGGCTCGTGACTTTTATACCGATGGTATTCATGTTTGCGACTACTGTGACGGCTTCTTTTGAAAATATTTTTGGCAGCTATATGCCCCAAAAAAACTTTAACGGCAATCTTAACGCTGTGCTGTCGGCTGTTATGCTTGCCCTTGTAAGCGCCATAGTTATTGACTGCTCATTTAAATGGTATGCCGATATAAAAACAAACGGATGGCTGCATGAAAATTTATAAGGAACCGGTAAAAACGGGCCATGAATATTTTATGGGACAGGCGCTTCTTGAGGCAAAAAAAGCCGCGTCAAAAGACGAGGTGCCAGTTGGCGCGGTAATAGTAATTGACGGAAGAATAATTGCCGGGGGGCACAACCTTATTATAAGCAAAAATGATCCTTGCGGCCACGCTGAGATAATTGCGATAAGAAAAGCGGCAAAAAAAAGAGGCAGCGAGAGGTTGAACGGCGCTATCCTTTATGCTACAATTGAGCCCTGTCCGATGTGCGGCGGCGCAATTTTGCTCTCAAGGATAAAAACCCTTGTTTATGGCGCTGCTGACATTAAAACTGGGGCTTGCGGAAGTGTACACAGGGTCATAAACGACCCGCGCAACAATCATCAGGTTGAAGTGGTTTCCGGAGTGTTAAAGGACGAATGCGGGGCAATAATAAAAGATTTTTTTAAAGATAAGAGAAAACAGAAATTAAAGTAGTATTGCGGAGAGGTGTCAGAGTGGTCGATAGTACCTGACTCGAAATCAGGTGTCCTGAAAGGGACCGTGGGTTCGAATCCCACCCTCTCCGCCAGTAAAAAAAGGGGTTTTAAATGAAAAACACTATCCTGAAATTCCAGCGAAATGAAATCACGGAACATTTTGTATATCTTAATTTGTCCGGCACTCAAAAGGGGCATAACAAAGAGGTTCTTGCAAATATTGCCGGCGATGAACTTTTACATTATAATACATTCAAAAAAACAACCGGTGTGGACTTAAAACCGGATATGCTTAAAGTTTTCTGGTATACGCTTATGGGAAGAATGTTTGGTATAACTTTTGCGGCAAAACTTATGGAGAAGGGCGAGGGCAGCGCTTCAGAGGCATATTCCGGGGTAAGGCGCGGGTACAGGCAGATAATACCGATAATTAAGGACGAACAGCGCCATGAAAAAGAGCTGATTGCCATGGTAGAAGAGGAAAAGCTGGGTTACATAAGCTCAATGGTTCTGGGATTAAATGACGCCATTGTTGAACTCACAGGCGCGCTTGCCGGGTTTACTTTTGCCCTCCAGAATACCAGAATAATAGGGGCGGCGGGATTCATAACAGGCATAGCCGCGGCGCTGTCAATGGCATCAGCCGAATATCTCTCGCAAAAATCGGAAAAAGCGGGCAATGACCCTCTTAAGGCCGCTTTTTATACCGGGATGCTTTATATTATGGTCGTGGCCGTGCTTGTGGCGCCTTATTTTATTTTTTCAAACTGTTACGCGGCTTTCGGGGTTACTATCGCCGGAGTGCTGCTGGTAATAATACTTTTTTCCTTATTTGTGTCGGTTGTGCAGGATTCTTCATTTAAGGGAATATTTGTTGAAATGACTTTCATATGTTTCGGAGTTAGCCTTGTGGCTTTTTTGATCGGGCTGGCAGCCAGGAAAATTTTAAATATACAAATATAGCGGTTCAATAATTATTTGTATTCAGCTCCCATATGGTTTTCCACCGTTCCCCTGTAAATAATTCCCCTTTTGTTACAAGATTAATCATGTCAAAAAGACGGGCGTATCTTGGATTTTTTATAAGATTTGTTCCCTGTATCAATGATTCACTATAACCGTCAACCTTCAATCGGCTGACATGGCCCGGCCTCCAGCGTGTGCCGTCAAAAGGGATCCTTGCCAGGAAAGCGTCGGCAAGCGCGGCGTCATCTATTACATAAGAACTCGGGCCGGCGAAGAAGCTTCTCATTCCGGCGGCTACGGCGTTTGAAACCGTCCTTTTGCCTCCGGCATATTCTTTAAGGCGCAGGCCGTCAAGGGCAAATCCGGCAAAATCCAGCGTTGTGTTGCCACGCCTGATTACTTCCGAAAGCACGCTTTTGATCCCATAGTCATCCAGAAAATAGAACTGCCTTTCATCCGTCACATTTGAAAATTTGCCGTAAAAATATTTTTCCGGGGTAAAGGCCCTGGAAGCCGAGTAATAGGGCGATATAAAACCCAGAAAAAAGATGGCGGCAAAGGCGGCGGCCCATGAATTTTTCACCCTGTCAAAACCAGCGCCGGCCAGAAGCAGGGCGCCGCAGAATTCAGCCGGAGTGAAGAACCTGCCGCTCATAAAATCACCGCCGGCTTTTATTACATATAATATGTAGGCTATGATACCTAGTGAAAAGAGCCTTTTTTTTGCGGCCTCACTGCCTTTGCAAAAACCCGCTGCCGCTCCCGACAGTGCCAGGCAAAGCGTCAGAGGATCCATAGCAAGGGAATTTCCCGCATATTTAAGCCCCTGTATTAATACAGATATTGAAGGCACTCCGGCGAACAGTTTGGCGTAAAAGGTGTTCGGAAGCGGGAACCCGTAATAAATAATGGAAAAGATTTCCCAAGCCGCAACCGGGATAAAACCCAGAAAAGCCGGAATGACGGCTTTTCGTTTTTTTGATACAAGTTCATATGCAAGCGGGAAAGCCACAAGAAGAATAGTATCGGGTTTGTTAAGGAATATTAATGATGTTGTAAGCGACAGCATGAAGATCCTGTTTTCTTGCCGGCCCGGTTTAAAATATAGCATGTAGAAGAATCCAAGCAAACAGAAAGTAAGCGGGTTTTCGAGCCCTGATGTGGAGTAATCGATAAATGCTTTTGACATTATCAGCGCGAAAAAAACGACTATGAAACCGGCTTTTCCGGCAGAAGATTTTTTAAGGCAGTAAAGGGCCAGCCACATGAAGACAGTGCTCAGCGCCATTGAACTGATAAAAATAGAGCCTGTGACAAAATAAATGGCTGAAACAGCGAACATCCACAGGGTGTTAGTGTACGCCTGAATCCTCTCTTCAACGTTCCATGTCAGGCCGTAACCGTGAATAAAATTGTCAACTGTTCTGAATGTTATAAATGAATCATCCCCGAGCCACGCTGTTTTTAGAACCAGCGCGGCATAAAGGACGGCAAGCAGCGCCGCCAGTTTTCCAAAATCAGCGTTTTCTTTCCCGCCGATAAATAAATTATCCCTTTTATGCAAGACGTAAAAGGCCAGCCCGGCGCCCGAGGCTGTGTAAAGCGCCAGTAAAGCGGGGTTTACCCCGGGGAAGATATCTATTGCAAGCCAGAATATAACTGCGCCGAGCGATATTACGGAAAAAAAACATGCGGCCCGGTTTTTTAAATTGTTTTTATAAAATATGAGGGTGAAATATACGGCTGTTGCGGCAAAGAGGCAGACAAGTGTAATGTCATTTGTAAGCAGCAGGTATATTAAATTAATCGCAGAATGCATGGTTTCTCCGGAATTTTATTCAGGAAGATTTATATAAACCTTTCGAACCGTTCCCTGTTTGCCTTGCACACAGGGCAGGTATCCGGCGGGTTTTCCCTTGCGCACAGGTATCCGCAGACCTTACAGCGCCATACAGGCAGTGACAGGCTGGAAAAAGCTTCTACAGCTTTTTTCTGCTCTTTTTCCCTCAGTTGCACAGGCGGCCTGCGCTCGGGTATCGAATGCGCCTTTAGAGTTCCTGTCATGACATCCTTTGAAACATACAGGGCGCAGTAACAGGCGCCGAATTCAGCGACATCGGCGTCCCGGTAATCGCAAGGGCAGATTATATCAAGATCTTTTTGCTTGTCGTTTGATGAGAGCCGGCACGGGCAGTTCCAGTAGCCGTAGCGTTTTTCATTTATTAAAAGCGACTCAACGAGCCCTTTTGTGAATTCAACATCAGGGTTTAAATTATATCCGCCGGACGAGGCTTCGGTTTTCAGCTTCGCGTATAATTTATCCGTATCTTCCGCAGGAATGACAATTCGGTCCTTCATTTTCCAAACCTTTTTCTCATGATGGCCTCATCGAAACCGCTGTGAAAAAACTTTCCGTTTATTATTATAAGCGGGAACGAGGGGTTATCCGTGTATTTTTCCATTTCATTTTCGGTTTTTTCTGACTCTTCGCCTTCAAGAAGGTCCACGTCCTCGTATGTGAAATCCACGCCGAGTTCCTTTAAAAGGGCCTTTGTTTTTTTGCACCATATGCATGTGCTTAAAGTATAGAGGAAGACCTCCCCCATTTTTTTACCTTTAATATGTTCCATAAGAGCCTCCTTAAATTGGTTGTTTGGATATTATAATCTGAAATATGACATAATGAAAGTTAAATTTATCTTGATTTTAGGGGGGTTATTATGTAAAATCTAGTTCCATTAAAAACCCGGCAAATATGGGGCAGTAGCTCAGTTGGGAGAGCGCGGCGTTCGCAACGCCGAGGCCGTCGGTTCGATCCCGATCTGCTCCACCATTCAAATAAAAACGCGGCAGGAAACTGCCGCTTTTTTATTTGAATTAAAAAATCAAAACTCAAAACCAAAAAGTGGTTTTTCCATCCACGGCCACGTCAATTTTTTTGTCAAGTATTTGACTTTTTATGACTTATAGGGTATATTATACTTACAGGTTTACTTGACTAAAA
>Ga0187852_1003961_pt1 | contig 10390 bp, 8 predicted proteins | sample June2016WEW_6_40_FD_134511 | JGI IMG/M metagenome (GOLD analysis project Ga0187852, IMG submission 134511) | Peatland microbial communities from SPRUCE experiment site at the Marcell Experimental Forest, Minnesota, USA - June2016WEW_6_40 | ecosystem: Environmental > Terrestrial > Soil > Wetlands...
CCGTCCGCATCCCACGGCTGGCTCGCCGTGGGCTAAACGATGCCGCCGCTCCGCGGCTCCGGCGCTTGTACCCCCCGTGTCCAGCCAAAGAGGTGGGACGCGCTCAGCTGATTCAGGAGGGGCGGCGCGCTCACGCCGGGGGTGGTTACAGGCCCCGCGCGCTTGCCAGCATGCCCGTCGCACATCGGCAGGCTGACACACTCCCCCACCTCGGTTATCGGCAGTTTCGCCTGACAAGATGACCCTCTTTGCCGACGCGGCCGGCGAGCGTAGCGCGGACCTGTCCGGTAGGTCCGCAGTTGGCCCCCGGCGATGACCGGGAAGTCCGCCATTTCCAGACTTCAGACATGGATAGCCAGGATGCACAGGATTTCCCAGCGAGCCCCAGAGACAACGCCCGTACGGGGACGAACATTTACAGCCTTTCATCCTGCCCATCCTGCCAACCCATGTGAACTCCGAATGCCTCAGCCTCGAACACCGGCAAGAGTGCCTGTGCCACTGCTCCCAACAAGCACTATTCACCATTCATTATTTACAGGCACGGCGGGTGGCGCCTATACCGTTTTTGTGTATGGGTCCCCCAGCATCGGCCTCACGGCCCGAGTACGTGATGCACTCTCCCGCATCGGTGATCGGCAGTTTCGATGCCGCGGATGAGAGTTTGATCGGGAGGCGTGACCCCTGGCGCGTCCGGCAACGTGCCATGGCCATCCTGGCCATGTCCCGGCACGGGCAGGAGAAGCCGTGAAAAAATCGCCGGAATCATTATCACCGCGGAGGCGCAAAGGCGCGGAGGTTAGAAAATATTAGAAAATAAAGGATCTTTTCTCTGCGGCTCAGCGCCTCTGCGGTGATAACAGTAATTTTTTCACACCTTCGGATGCCCGTGGCACGCTGACTCTGATAACTGATAGATGACTGACGACTGGTCCGTGATACACTGCCGCTCCGTCGGCCGGAATCTGTGCCTGGAGACGATGGCGGAGGAGCTCAGTCCCATGAAGATGGTCCTGCGTTTCTTCTTCCTCACTACCCCAAGGATCAACGCGATCGCCCCGTGACTTGCCCATTGCTGATCAGCGCCGTCGGCCTCGGGCTGGGATTCTATTGGTTCTTCCAGGGATGGGGGATTTTGCCAACCTCGCAGGTGCAAGTGGCGAAATCGCCGGGACTGGTGATGGGCAGCGCCTGGGAGGACGATCGGCCCTCCAGCGCCGGCCTGCCGGTGTCTTCGTCCGAACTACGCAGATATGTTGCGCGCGCGGCGTCGGGCACGCGAACCGCCCTCTATCAGGGAGCGGACCTCACGGCGCCAGGCCTGGTGGGATCGGAACAAAAGAAGTCGCCGCGTACCTATCGGGGTGCAGCCGCCCTCGGGTTGGCCCTCCTTTCCGTTCGTGCGCCCATCCCGCTGGGCGGCACGTCCAACGCCTCTCCCGGGGACTACCGATTGACCGAACAGTGCATCGTTCCCGGCTCGTGGTACGCGATTCTTGGCACCTGCGCAGAGAATCCACGTGTACTTAAAGTCCGACCATACTGAGGAGAGCACCAACGACGGACAAAGCTTCTCTGCGACAAAATGACCTGGCCGCCACCCCATACGCCCCCTGCCGACCCCCAACTCAGCCTATGAGGACTTCCCGGGATCAACTTCAACCGGGAAAACCATACGGAATTTTCAAAAAAGCTGAAAAGTTAGGCAAGGGCCTCGCCGTTCGGCGCGCTGCGGGACCGTGTCCCACGTGTTCTTGGTCGTCGGCCACTCTAGAAGTCTTAGGCCAAAAAGGAAGGCAGGGGCAGCGGCTGGATGAGTTGAGGTGCCTGCCGCCTGCCCCTGTTCATGGGTGAGACTGACATCGAGAGCTTAACGTCTGCCACCACTGTGGCCACCACCACCGCTGGAGCTGTGCCCGCCACCGCCACCGCTGCCTCCAGAGGTGTGCCCGCTGCCACCGCTGCCTCCACCGCTGCTCCGGGGCGCCGAATTGCTACGCGGGGCGGAATAACCGCGGCCACCACCAGAATAGCCGCCACCGGGAGCGCGTTGGCGCATGATCGGCCGATTCAGTTCGAGCGACGGACGCGAACCTGCACCATACCCTCCTGAACCGCGGCCATAGTACGCTCCGCCTGAGCGTGGCGCAGCAGCGTTCCATCCGCTCGATCCGCGCCCGTAGCCGCCTGCCGGATTCGAGTAACCTTGCCCACCGCCGCGCTGAAAATTCGCGGGAGCTCCCGTCCGTCCGCCGCTATAGGGGTTGGGGCTCGCGAACCGACTCCAATTGTGCTCGGTCCCTTGCGGGGCTGTGCTTCTGCCTTGCCCTCCCCCACCCGGTTGTCCACCGCTGGCGCGACCGGGAGCCATCGCGTTGGAACGCGCACCGTAGCCTTGCATGTTTCCGCCAGCGCGCGGGGTCATCTGGCCCCCACGTGCGGCACCGGAAAGGTTGTAGCTGCGCGCCCCCGGGGCTGCGCTGCTCCTGGAGAAGAAGTGCTGATTGCTTGAGCCGAAGCGATTGTTCGAGAAGTTGCCAGCCCGATTACCCATGGCGGCCCGCGTGGCCGTTACGGGCAAACCACCTCGCATCACGCTGGCGCCACGAAGCATGCCCTCGCTCACGGGCCCACCGCGCGTCACGCGCCCGTTGGCAAAGTCCTGCGAGGAGACGTGCATCACGGCATTACGCATCCGGGCGTCAGTCATCACGCGTTCCAGGTTCGAGCCGAAAGCCCGGCCGCCAGGACGAACCCATCCGGCTCCAAGATGGTCGAAGTTCACGGCGCCAAAGCCGCGGCCCCCCCACCAAGGATGGAAGATGTCACGAGGGCCCAGCGCCAACCAGCCGATCGAACCGAAGCCGAGACCCACTCCGAAGCCCCTTCCGCCAAAACCGAAAAACGAGACGTAAGCAGGCGCCCAGATGGGACGTGGTCCGTAGAAGCCCGCCCCCGGCCACCATGCCCAGCGGTTTCCGTACATAAACCAGCGGCCATAGTGGTATGGCGCCCAGCCCCAAGGCTCGCGGGAAATCCAAGTCCAGCCCCAGTAAGGCTCCCAACCCCAATTGCCGGCGCTGTAGGGCACCCATCCGGCATCCACTTGGGGCGTCCAGCACCAGCCGTAGTCCGGAACCTGCTCCCATTGGCCGTTGTTGTCGAGATCGTTGGCTCCTGTGTAATAACGATCGGTGTGCTGCCACGCTTGCGCGCTTTGGATCTGGCGGTCGCGGTCACTGCACCACTTATCAAACTCGTCCCCACCGGGGGCTGGATCAATCTTGTACTCGGGATTGTCTGCGCCATGAATTTGGATCATCTGACCGGCCTCAACCTTGGTACTGCCTTGATTGGTCAGGACCTCCGCTTCGCCTTGGCGCACGATCAGCAGAGTCTCAGTGTTAGAATTCACCTGGACGCGATAAACTCCCGGCGCCAGAGGATGTACGCCCATGTTGGGGGTGTCAATCTCGGCATCCGCTTGTGTGCCGTTTGCAACGGTGAAATTCACCAAGCCGGAGCCCAACTGGATCTGAATTCTGTTCTGTTGCAGATCCGACACGGTGGCTTCGGTTCGCTGGTCGAGCCGCATAGTGTTGGCAAAGTCGAGCTGAACTTCCGCCCGCGACCGATCCGCCGTAGCGACTTTGTCACCCGGCACCACGGGAGTATTCACCGTGCCCGTGATCCACTCTCCGGCATCACCGTGCATGGTGGAAACGTCTCCATGAATCACACTGATGCGCCCCACCGCCGATTGGGCCTGAGCCTGGGGCTGGGACGGGGCTTGAGACGGGCCTTGAGGGGGAGCCTGAGGCTGGACTTGTGCCTGAGGCGGTTCTTCAGGCTGATCCTGAGCCCGGCCGCTGCACGTGACAAACAGCCCTGATGTGAGAATTGCGAGCGCGATCAAACGGAATCGGTTTTTCATGGCCCACCTTCCACTCACGACTTCGAAACTTACGTCCAGCCTCTATGGGGCAAGACCGATGCCAAACTCCCGAACGGGTAATATGCTGTAAATTGAAGGCCTTAGGCGAAATCCCATGCCTGCGGCCGGAGGAAACCTGCCCTACGCCCTGTCTAAATTGAGCCGCTTGGTGGCCCATTTCAGCCAGCGGGAGACTGAGCAGGTGTGGCTAAGCTCCGTCACCTCTATCGCGAAGCCAGTGAAGCTTCTGGGATGAGGCAAAAACTACAGGGGTCGTTCGCCCAAAATGCGGCCTCAGGAGACAGGCGCCTGCGACCTTTTCCGCAGCCCGTGAAACCCGGCGCTTCACCCCAAGGGTTGCGAAATGCGGCTCGCCCCGATTGTCATTTTACCGGCATTGGAGGAAAATGCACACCGTACACTGCTGGCCATACGCGCCGGCTGAAACTCTGTGACACGGTGATACTGAGGCGGTTATGCCCGGTTTTGATCTTAAGTTCTATCTCGACCGTTTCCCCGAAGTTTGCAGGCAGAAGTTCGGGCGCACTTATTCCTTCCACGCGCTGGAAAAGAAGTTCGAACCGCTCTGTACGGGCAATCGATGGCTGGCAGCGAAGGACGTCCTGAACATATTTGATCCCACAGCCACGCCGTTCGGGCGATATTGGCCCAGGCCCAGCGAAAAAGAGTTGGACCAGGTACTGAAGAAGGCGAGGCTGGTGCTCGGCCCCTCACCCGCCGATGCGCGCGAACTTGTCCGGCGCGCCCTCGACGTGCTGCACAGCACGGGAATTGTATCTCTTGTTCTGCGTTTTGTTCATCCCGATCGCTTCGGGGTTTTCTCCACGCCCATCATGAATTTACTCCAAGTACATCGCCCGCGCACCATCGACCTTTACCTGGCCTACTGTGACGAGCTGCGCGCCTGGAGGGAGCACTTTCGCCTGGATTCCGTGGCCGACACGGAAACGGCGCTGTGGACCTACCACGAACTGGTGGCCGGGGAGACGCACGGGAGCGAAATTTCTTCCGCGCACGTGGAATTCGACGCCGACATTTGGATTCAGCGCCGCCGCGTGGCGCAGGTGCTTCGGCCCTTTCTGCGTAACTACGGGCCACTCGAGCTGGCGCGCATCCTAGTGGAGGAAGAACCCAAGCTGGCCGGGAAAATCGCCGGAGAGGAGTATGAGCGCCTGCTTCGCGTCGCCGCGCGCGAGCTCTGCGGCGGGATGAACCTAAACGTCCGCGGCGCCATTGAAATTCTCTTCGATCGCTTGGCGGAGGATGACTACATTTCGCTGGAAGACAAGGCGCAGCTCGATAAAGCGTGGAGAATCCGCAACGCCGCCGTGCATGCTGGACGACCTCCCGACCCCGAACAGGTCGATAACATGATCGACACGATCGAGCGCATCTGCCGGCCTTGGGAAGAACCGCGGTGAGCGTCGCCCACGAGGGCAGAGCGAGAATGGATTGCCCCAACCCGTTCTGCAGGATTGGTATCCATAATGCCGACGCGCCTGCCCTCGCTAACCCCGCCATGCGCCGGTACCTGGGAAGGACTTGACAACCTGAGCGGGACTGATAACATCCGCACCCGACGCAGTTCTAAAGATTCGTTCACAATCTTTTTTATAGGGAGTCCTTCGATGCTTGCCCCGCGTTTCCTGATTGCTCTTGCCCTTGGCGCCTGCCTGCTCGGCAATCCTTGCAAGGCAGCTCAGCTTACTTCCAACAAAATCGAGTTCGGCACCGACTACTACCCGGAAGACTGGCCGCCGGAGCGAACCGAAGTCGACGCGCAGCTCATGCAACAGGCGAAGTTCACGATTGTGCGAATTGCCGACACGAACTGGGAGCGCATGGAGCCGGAAGAAGGCCACTACGATTTCGCCTGGCTCGATCGCGAGGTGGAGATTCTGTACCGCCACGGCATGCGGGTGGTCATGTGCACATCCTCTTATGTGCCCCCCGCATGGCTCATCCAGAAGCATCCCGAGTTCTACCTGGTGCGGGAGGACGGCCTGCGCATGCGCTGGGGAGGAATGGGATTTATCTGTTTGAATAACCCCACCTACCGGCAATACGTGGGAAAACTGGTGACCGCTTTAGCCAACCACTTCGGGCACAACCCGGGCGTGGCCGGTTGGCAGATCGACAATGAGATGGGAGGCTGGGGATACGACTGCTACGACGAGGATTATTGCGTGCCCAAGTTCCGGGCGTATCTGAAGCAGAAATTCGGAACGCTGGACGAACTGAACCGCCGCCTGCTGACCGTCTCCTATGGCCATATTTACAGTTCCTGGGACCAGATTCCTTTGGCCGGCACCAGTTTGGCCCCCAACCAACAAGCCCCGCTGCTCTTCGAGGCCAAGAAATTCTTTTCCGACAACATCAACCAGTTCATGGCCTTTCAGGCCGATCTGTTGCGCCAGAATACCAGCGGGCAATTCATCTCGCACAATGGACCAGCACGGACGCTGAACTGTTTCGATCTGGCGAAATCTCTCGACTTCCTCTCGGAGGATAGCTACCCGCGGGTGGGAGACTTTACCACTCCGGCCTTCAGTATTGACAGTACGCGCGGGTTCAATCGAGGCCAGCATTTCCTGGTTCTCGAACATCGTAGCGGTACTTTCGGGGGGTTCATGCTGGGCGATGCCACCGCTCCTCCGGGCTTGTCTCGCCTGTGGGCTTGGCAAACGCTGGCTCATGGCGCCGACGGCGTATTGTTCTTCCGCTGGCGCATGAACAATGGTGGCAGCGAACAATATTGGCAGGGGCTGCTGAATTACGATGGGACTCCGGGGCGGGCTTACCCCGAAGTCAAGCGCATGGGAGCGGAAGTGGAAAAGGTGGGCTCCGACCTGGTTGACGCGGCGACCCCGGCCAGCGTCGCGCAGATCATGTCGTTTGACAGCGATTGGGCGCTGCACATCGGCGACACAACGTTTCCTTACTCCGATCAGCTCAAGGTCATGCAAAATTCCTTCAGCCATTGGGGGTTGAATGTTGACTACGTCGAGCCCACGGGCGATCTGGACAAATACAAAGTCGTGGTGGCGCCCTCACTTCACGTCGTCGACTCCACGGTCGTCGCGAACCTCGAGAAATTCGTCGAGCGTGGCGGCGTCCTGATTCTCACTGCGCGCTCGGGCTTCAAGAATGAGGACGACCTCTCGACCCAGGTTCCCCCCGGGCCCTTGGCGCGTCTCGCCAAAGTTCACGTTACGGATTTCACTTTACTCGACAAGGGCGCGCCATTCACCGCCTTGGGCTTCCCATCGGACGAGGGGACATACCGGCCCAGCACCGAGAATCAGATCAAGTCCGGTGCAGCCGGCTGGCCCGGAGTCTATAAGGCAAAAGGCTGGGCGGATATTCTCGACCCCGACGGCGCCCAAACCCTCTTTAGCTATCAGCAATACTATTACGCCGGACGTGCTGCCGTCACCGTTTCAGATTACGGCAAAGGCAAAGTGGTTTACGTGGGAACGCTGCTTGAGCCCCGCTTCTACACTGACCTCGCCCGCCACGCGTGCCAATGGGCGAAAGTCGAACTCGGGCCGGAGATCCCTCCAGGAGTGGATTTCACCACGCGCCAAGGCACGGAGCACACATACACCTTCGTCATGAATTTCACCGGCGGCCCCAAGTCCGTTACCCTTCCCGGCAACTATCGCGACCTGCTCACGGGCAAGACCTTCACCGGCCAGGTAACGGTGCCGTCGCGCGACCTCTGCGTGCTGGTGCAGGAAAAGCCCAGCACACACTGAAGCCCCTTGGAGTGCGGTAGCAGCAGCTACCGCCTTCCGCCGTAAGTTCATACGGGAATGCTGCACTCCGCCGCGGGTTTCTGCGGGAATGCTGGATGACTTTGTGCTACAGCCCTTGTCCGTTTGCCGTATTTGGCGAAGTCGGAAGGCGGTAGCTGCTGCTACCGCACTCCAAAAGAGGTTCTCCTATGGCCGATTGGCCGCACAGCCCGATGCACCGGTTCACTGGCTCGGGGGCTTACATGGTCAGTTGCGGAACGTATTTGAAGGTGAACCATTTCCACGGCACGGAACGGCTGCGAAATGTTTGCGATTACTTCTTACGCCTGGCCGCCGACTACCAGTGGGATGTTCAAGCCTGGGCAGTCTTCCCCAATCATTACCATTTTGTAGCCTTGGCCTCGCCGCAATCAAAACCACTCGTAAGCCTCATCCGAAAATTCCACTCGGACACGGCGCTCGCCGCCAATCAATGGGATGGAGTTAAGGGGCGCCAGGTCTGGTATCAATACTGGGAAACCGAACTTACCTATGAACGGTCGTACCACGCACGGCTCAGCTACGTGCACCGCAACGCCGTTCATCATGGGCTGGTAACCGAAGCGTCGCTATACCCGTGGTGCTCAGCCGGCTGGTTTCAGCGAGAAGCAACAACCTCGTTTTACAAGACGATTATGAATTTCGGCATCGAAAGCCTGAAGGTCCCGGACGAGTTTGAAGTCGAGTGGGCGCCCGATCAAACCTGAGGACCGCATGTGGAGTGCGGTAGCAGCAGCTACCGCCTTCCGACTTCGCCAAATACGGCAAACGGCCAAGGACTGTAGGACGACGTAATTCAGCGTTCCGGTATGAAACTACGGCGGAGCGTGGCATTCCCGTATGAACTTACGGCGGAAGGCGGTAGCTGCTGCTACCGCACTCCAAGATTCCTCCAATAACGCTCGATTGCCTCCAGGCTTTTTCCTTTGGTGTCGGGGACGAAGGCGTAGCAAAACACAAAGGCCAGTGCACAGATGACGGCGTAGGTCCAGAACGTTGCCGTGCTGATAAGAAGCAGAAATCGCCGGCCCAGCCGGTCTGCTATCCGCCGATCTCGTCGAATCGGACGGAGCGCGTATCTCGCTCTTTTCCGGTGGGCACGGTCAGAGGTCCATACAGCTCGGGCCGCCGCGTCCTGATCCAGCGACGTCCGGTGCTCTCTTCCAAGAGAGAAGCGTCAAGGTCGGCCACGACCATGTCGTCATCAGCCTTCCAGGTTTCCGCCAGAATCCGGCCGTAGGGATCGAGGATCATGGCATTGCCCGTGCGCACCTCATCATCGTCGATGCCCACGCCATTACTGAAAACCAGGAACAGGCCGTTGTCGTGGGCGCGAGCGGGAAGCCAACGCATCAGCCAACCTCGCCCCTTATCGCCGCGGAGTTCAGCCTCAATCGCCCCGGAGTTGCTGCAGCGGTTATCCCACAGCGAGCGATCAATGCGCCCCATCAGGTGAGGGTTCTTGGATGTGACGCCGCCGGTTTGATGAGGCGCCAGCAATATCTCGGCTCCTTGCAGCGCCTCGATCCGGACGTTTTCGTTGATGTTGACATCGTAGCAGGTCAGCACTCCCACCCGGCACCCGTGTGGTGTGTCAAATACCGTGAATTCTGATCCGGGAACAATATCGTCGTGTTCGAAGGCGTGAATTTTGCGGTGAAGTCTCCACTCCCCGTTGGGCATGGCAACCACGTAAGTGTTGTGAAGTTTGCCGTGAGGATCGACCTCGATAAGCCCTGCACCGATCGTCATTCCCAATCCGCTGGCCAGGGCGAGCAGGGCTACAGAAGACGGACCCTGAGGTACGGGTTCGGCCAAGGCGCGTAGTTCCTGACCGGAAAGCTTCCGCAAGAACCAGTAGCCCGTGATGCAGCACTCGGGAAAGGCGATGATTTCCACGCGCTCGGCCGCGGCCCTCTCCGCAAACCGTCGAACCTTATTCAAGTTCGCCTGCTTATCTCCCGGGCTATGCTCGAACTGCACGGCACTCACCCTGATGTCCCGCATGGCGTCCTCCTTTCGCGCTTGTCTCGAGCGACGAATGTCGCCTTGCCTTTACCTGCCCCTTTTTACTGCACGCGCCTCGACCCGTGCAACGCATTTTTGGGACGGGCTTATTTCTTCCTCAATCAAGCGGGGATTGGCCACGGGCGCCCACACTTCGGGTACAGGGTCGAAAGTCCGGCGATCTTCATGAGCTTTTGCGGGCCGTCGGCCCTAAACGACAGGTCAGAAAGATGGGACCGGTTGCGTTGAATTGACATATCCTATAGGATGTTACATCTTATAGAGGGTCAATGGTGCTAAGGGTTGTTCTCGACACTTCGGTCGTAGTGGCGGGGCTGCGCAGCCGGTGGGGAGCGGCAAACGCTCTCTTGCGCCTGGTGGCTATCCGGCGCATACGGCTTCTTGCTACACCGCCCCTCTTTCTGGAGTACGAAGAGGTGCTCAAGCGGCCGGAACAGCGGCTGACCCACAAGCTGACCCTGAAAGAGATCGACGAATTGCTCGCCGAATTGGCGGCGCTGATCGAGCCAGTGGAAATTCATTTTCAGTGGCGCCCCCAAGGACGTGATCCGAGCGATGAGATGGTGCTGGAAGCAGCGGTGAATGGCCGGGCCGACGCCTTGGTGACATA
>Ga0187852_1003966_pt1 | contig 10380 bp, 6 predicted proteins | sample June2016WEW_6_40_FD_134511 | JGI IMG/M metagenome (GOLD analysis project Ga0187852, IMG submission 134511) | Peatland microbial communities from SPRUCE experiment site at the Marcell Experimental Forest, Minnesota, USA - June2016WEW_6_40 | ecosystem: Environmental > Terrestrial > Soil > Wetlands...
CCGCCCATACCGCACCTCTACTTCCCATGTGCCATTCGCACATGCGATCTTTGCATTCAGCTATGGAGAAGTATCGGTCCTGAAATTAAACCGCGAAAGATGGGTTCACCGGACGCGTACGAATTCGACGGCCCCCTCCCGGAAGCTGAGCCCTATTTCAACATCAGCAACAGGTCTTGGAAGCGCCCGCGCAACTGGGAGGAACTCATCGCCGCGATCCGCTGGGCGGCCAATGCGGATTTGCTCTTTGAGGTCTCGGGACCGGATTTCCTGGTCGCCAACCTTGTCGCGCAAGACACACAGAAGCGACGGCTTCTCCACTTGGTTAACTACGATGCGGCGAAGACTGCAACCCTCTCCGCGCTGTCATGCACTGTTCAAATCCCCAGTGGGAAAGCGGTGAAAAACGTGAAGATGTACGAGGTCAGTGCCGAGTCGCCGCTGCCACTCAACTTCACGCCGGGTCCATCGTCAGCGACGTTCACGGTTCCGAAGATGAAGACCTACGCGATCATCGCCGTAAGTTGGTAGCACGAGGGCGCGACCCCCTCACCCGGCCCGCCCCGGCTGATGAAGACGCCGGCGCGGTCCACCCTCTCCCCCAAGGGGGAGAGGGGACGCTCAGTTTCATTGGGTAGTCGTCGAATATATGCGCACTGGACCCAGCAACCCCGACGGCAGCAAGGGCGAGTTCGCTTTGTACGGCTTCACATCGGCAAAGGTATACTTCGTCGTGGCGCCGGGTTGCTGATCGCCGATCAGACGGTTCACCCAGGCATTGATCACCTTGATGCTCAATTCGTTCGCGCCCGGCTTAAGCGCGCTCGTGGCATCCACTCGATACGGCGTGTGCCAAACGATACCTAGCGACTTGCCATTCACTTTCACCTCGGCCAAGTTCTTTACGTCGCCCAGGTCAATCCAAAGCTTCGCGCCCTTCTTGAACCACTGCGGTGAAGCCTGAACGGTCTTGGTGTAGGTTCCCGCACCTGAGAAGAACTTCACGCCCGCGTCTGTACTGTCAGGCCAAGAAATCAACTTATCCAGCGTGACGGACGCCGGCGCGCCGCGGCCCGGTTGGAATGCCACATTCCAGGGGCCTTCGATCGTTTCCAAGTCCGTCATCTCGACTTTGGGCAGCGCGCGAGAGGTTTCCTTCGTCGGCTTGCGGAACACCACAAACACTGTGCCCCAAGGCTCGAGGTGCAACGGCACGGTGGTGCGCCCGTCGGCGATAGTGAAGGACGCAGGCTCTGTCAGGCCGGAATCAGGATGCCAAAGTTCCGCCGCCTTGCCGGTAACGCGGAAAGTCGCGTCCACCGGTTCGTCGCGGTCGTTGCGATTGTCTATGAAGTAGACATCGCCATCCGCCACCTTGCGGTGTACGAAGAGAAGGCGCGTGTCGCTCTCCGGCTTGGTGTGGTCGAAATCCGGCGCAAGGTTCATGGCGGTTAGCGCGGCCTCGGCGTTCTGCCCGGCGTATACCTTTCCCTGGCCCACCGTATGCACGCCCGTGCCATCGCCGAATAGCTCATCATTCATGCGCTGGAACTCCGCCTGATCGTCGGCAAGGCTGGGATCGTCGATCGGCTTCTGACCAGCCACGACCGCTCCTCCCTCCACCAGTTTGTGAATAGCGCGCAGCACCGGCAATGACATGTGCCGGCTGTAGGGATCGAGCGCGAGCAATCGGTATTCCATCCCGCTCTTGGTGGTAATCAGTCCGCTAGCCGCACTGAACATATGAATCAGGCCATCGGCATTGACATAATCGAAGCCATAGCCTGCCGGCACATCCGGCGCCTTGTCCCTGAAGATCGCCGTCAGGTTGGAATCTTCGCCGTAGAAATAGAGCACGTCGGCGCCGAAGTGGCCTGCTTGAAGAAGATAGCTGCAGCGCGCAATATACTTAATCCAAGGGCCTGCCTCTTCCGCCCAGGTTTCGTTGCGGTTGAACCACTGCCCGAAAGGCCCCAGCGTCATTCCCGGAGCCTTGCCCACCAGAGGCTGATGCGCTGACTCGTGAATCACGAAGCGGTTGATGCCGTTCAGCAATTCCTGGTCGGCCGTCGGCTTCAAGGTAGCCGGGGACCAGGCCCACGGTGCGGCGGCCGCCGTCATCGACTCCGCGGCTGCCAGGTTTTGACCATAAATGTGGGCGACGGACGCCGATTCACGATCATCTGCGTTATAACCGTATTGCTCCTTGTTGACTCCCGGGGTCTGGGTCCACATGGCGCTCATGGGCACTTCGTTGAACTTTTTCACTTCCATGCCATCCGCCACAAAGGCGCGGCCGCTCTCGTGAGACTCGCCGTAATGGCCCATGTGCCACTCGTGCAGCGTGGCTTCCAGTTGGCCGTAATGCTCGTTGGCAATCAGATCGCTGATGGTCTTGCGCAAGTCCCAGAGGAAGCGGTCGCTGGCTTCGGCGCTCTCGACGACCCTTCCGGCGAGAACCGGCAGCCAAGGCGTTGCATCGTAGCCGCGCAGCTTTTTAAACTGCGCGAGCATGTCATCGGTCCAGTTCTGCGAACCCGCCTCCCAACTATCGTTGACCACATAGCGGATGCCGCGCTTGCCCATGTAATCTGCGCCCACGGTCTGCTTGTAGCTGTCCAGGTAAGTCTCCATGTAGTTCTTCACGTAGGTGTGGTTCAGCTTGTCGACTTCGAGGCCCGTGGCCTCAGCGGTCGCGGGATGGTTGGTGATCCCTAACAGCGAGTAGCCGAACCGGAGAACGACCCAACGGCCGGCGGGGGGAGTCCAATCGAGCCTGCCGTCCGCGCTCATCTTGGACGTCAGGTCGAGCACTTCGGACTTGGATACGGCGTCGGCGGAATCGACCGAGGGCGTTGCGAACTCATAAAGGTCCTCGAGGGAACTGAAAGCCGCCTTGTCTTCGAACCGGCTGACACGCGCTCCCGGATGCAGCGCCAATTCGGCAATTTCGTAGTCGGTGGGCGGCTTGCCAAATCTGATCCCCAGGGACGCGGGGTCGATGCCGATCGCCCAGGCGGGCAAAGGAGGAGGAGGCGAGCGCTTGAAAACAACCCGGAAGAACTTCGCCTTCACCGCCGGAAAAGAAACGGTGCGCTCCGCAGCTCCATCGTCAGGAAGCTTCACCACGGCCCGGAAGTCTTGCCCGTCGTCACTCGCCTCGAGAGTTTTTTCCGGACTGCCAATTCCAGCCAGCATCGCGGCAATGCGGCCAGGGTTCTTCGTCACGATGCTGACGGCGTGAATTGTCTGCGGCTCGGCGAATTCGTATTGGATCCAGGAACTCTGGCCGGCGGCCGGAATGGGAAGCTTCGTGGCCTTTTCCAAGTCTCCGTCGCTCAGCATGGCGAAGTCAACGTTGCCTCCGCTCGCCGTCACTTTGGCGTGCAGGGATTCGAGCGGCACATCGCTCTCCGGCGCCCGAAAGGCAATCACCGCCGCGTCCGCATAGAACTCCGGAATCGGCTTCGAGCCCTCGGGCCTCTCGAGAAGGTCCTGAATCGAGAGGTTCTGAAACGCTCCGGTGTTGGGGGGAGGATGAACCACCGTGCCCGTGAAGGGCTGGCCGCCTTCCACCGCCGTCTCGCTCCATACATATTTCTTCATCCCCTGCGACGCTGGAACCCATGGTCCTCCCGATTCGCTCCAGCCCGGCGAACCCGCGATGGCCTCTTCCAATCCCAGTTGATCCCCGAGGACCACAGCGTACTTGAAGGCGTCCTTCCATTCCGGGGTCATGTAGGCCAGACGCTTGGGCACGACCTGCGGCGTTGATAGCGCGGCATCGAAATTCTGGTAGCCCCCCAAACCCACCCGGTGCATCCACTCCAGGTCAAGCTTGATGCCTTCCTTGCTGATGTTGCCGTTCATCCAATGCCACCACACGCGGGGACGCGCGCCCTCGGGCGGGTTCTCGAAGCCACTCCTGAGCGCATCAGTTTTCGTTTGCGCAGTTGCGGCGGCAACACCAAGTAGAAGTGCTATGACTGCATAGACTGCGTTGGCTGCGTAACGATGCGTGTGGCGCATTGGTTCCTCCCTCAAAAAGGCCAATTGGAACGCGGGTGGCGCATACGTCCCGACGCTGGGTGTCGGGATGTATGCGCTATTCTGACGTTTGGAGGGCGCAGACATGCCGAAGATCGGCACGTCTGCGCCACCCACGTTTATCATGAGCTTTCGCGGGCCGAGGGCCCGTGGGGACAGGCCTGAAATGCCAGGTCTGCGCTATCTGAACGTGTCACACTTCCTCCCGCACAGTGAACGGAGCGCGGTAGCCGCGATCACCGTCGCGCAACAGCGTATCGGCCTCGGGATCGTTAATAACCTGCTGAGTCTCGGGATTGAAGTTCAAGGTCCTGCCCAATCGGTAGGAAGCGTTCGCGAGATGCATCAGCGCCATGGACTTATACGCTTCCTCGATGGGCGCATTCAGATCTTCCTTCTTCCGGCTCACCACGCAGTCGACGAAGTTCTTATAGTGGGCGAGTTCAGTGCCCTCGTGGACCTTGGGCTGAGGTTCCTGATCGGGGCCAAGCCACACGCCGTAGGTGTCGGCATCCTCATCGCCGGTGGCGAAATATCCCTTCGAGCCGTAGAAGATGTCGCCGATGCTGTTGTGGCCGCCTGACATGGGCCCGAGCGCCGGGAGGCCGGCCTTGCGCTTCGGTTCCGGGGTTCCCATCTCCGGAGTGCCAATCTCCGCTTCGTGATTGGTCATCCAATGGCGGACCTCAAAGGTTATCATCTTTCGCTTGCCGTCCGGTTGGTCGAACTCGAAGGCGCAGGTCAAGTCGTTCGGCGTCTCCTGGTCGTCGTCGAACATGAAGTGGCCCCCGATGGCGCTTACCTTATTGGGGAACCCGACCCCCAACCCCCAGCGCGCGACATCCATCTGATGGGTGCCCTGGTTGCCCATGTCGCCGTTTCCGTAATACCAGAACCAGTGCCAGTTGTAATGAAAACGATTCTTGGTGAAATCATGCAGGGGCGCCGGACCCGTCCAGAGATCGTAATTCACTCCCGACGGAACCTCGCTGACAGGGGTACGGCCGATGGTGTTGCGCCATTTATAGCAGATTCCGCGGGCCATATAAATGTCGCCGATCAGGCCCTCGTGGAGCTTCTTGATTCCGTCTCGGACCGCCGTGGCGGAGCGGATCTGCGTGCCGTGCTGGACAATGCGGTTGTAACGGTGCGCCGCCGCCACAAACTGCTTGCCTTCCCACAGATTGTGGCAACAGGGCTTCTCAACATACACGTCCTTGCCCGCCTGGCAAGCCCAAATACCCATCAAGGTGTGCCAGTGATTCGGCGTGGCGATGGAAATGGCGTCGATGGACTTGTCCTCGAGAAGCTTGCGGATGTCCACAAACGTGGCGGGCTTGGGGATGCCGTGTTGCACCATCGTGGCAATGCGCTTTCCCATAACGCCCTCGTCGATGTCGCAGACGGCGGCGATCTCGACGTTCGAAAGCTGTGCGTAATTGTGCACGTGATCCATACCGCGTCCATGCACACCACAGACGGCCACACGCACCCGATCGTTCGCGCCGAAAACTCGTTCCGGCCGCGTCAAGAAAGTGACTCCGCTCGCAGCGGCCAAACTCGCGGCGCTAGTTACACTGCTCTTCAAGAAACTCCTACGGCTTAATTGCGAATCATTGGACATGAATTATTCTCCTCCTGAAACTTCACCCAGTCTGTCATTCCGAGCGTAGCGAGGAATCTTGCTCTGATTCCTTCTTCCGGAATTTGCCCCGAAGAAGGGCGAAATTCCACGCGGAGTTTACCCTGAGCACACAGAGCGAGATCCCTCGCTTCGCTCAGGATGACAGCGAAGGGCTCGGAATGACAGAGCCAAGGTGTTTACCGTTCTTGAGCTGAGTATTCCTGATAGGCCTCAGCAACCTTGGCTTGCTTGTAGTCCCCGTGATGAACGAAAACCCGATAACGAAACCTCAGGGTTTTGCCTTGTTGAATAGTCCAACTCCCGTCCTTGTCCGGGTCCTTGAAAAACTCTCTCCAGCCGAAGGGATTTGCAGCCAGCAAGCCGTAACCGCGCGCGTGCCAGGTTGTCGGATGCCGGAAACTCTTCGGGCTGTCGAAGACCGCAATGCCCAGTTCCTCGCCCGCAACCGTTCCGTCGTAGTCAACCCAATCCGCCGGCTTGCCCCAAATCTCTTTCTCTCCCTCCGCGCCGGAAGAGTTCACCATGTGGCCGGGGGGCGAATTCAGTTCCTTCGCCAGGCGGATTGCGAAAGTTCCCTCTTTGGTGTCGCCCATCACCACATCCGAACCGTGATTGGCCACGAGTGTAATCTCGCAATCGATCCACCTCGTGTCCAGACCGCCGCCGAAGACAAAGGATTGTATCTCGTCTGCGATCACTCGGCCACGTGGGTCAGCGAGTTCAAAATCGGCCTTCAGCGCGCCTGATTCGCCGCTGCGCATCTCTTCCAGCTTTTTGAGTGCTGCCCGTCCAAAGACCGTGTCGTCGCTGTATTGCGGGAACACCGCCTCGCCCCAGAAGTCAATGCCGTCGATGTCTCCGTGACCGAAATACATCGGACGCTGATGCGGTTCCAAACCGCGATCCTTCAGGTGCTCCGGAGGGATAGTGTTTCCGGCCGGAAAGTCGCGGGTAACGACGGTGCCTTGCGCAGTGCGCAGAGGTTGAAAGTAAGGTTTAGCAATGTCAGCGGGAAAGAAGTACGTGGTGAAGGGCCGCCCCCCGATGGTCACATCAATCTGGTCGCCTTTTCTGGCGAGTTCGACCTTGTCGGCCGCTCCCGCTGTCGAAACCATAAGCAGGCATGTGATCAGCGCCGGCCAGAGTCCGGATTTGAACGCACTCATCTGCAATCGCCCCCTCACCCGGCCCGTCCCGGCTGGAGAAGACGCCGGCCCGGTCCACCCTCTCCCCCCAGGGGGCGAGGGTTTCGTGTTGGATCGACCGTCGCTACTACCCCCGACGACGCCCAAACTATGTCAGACACTTCAGCGTCTCTTCCATCAGCCTTCGGGTTCCGCTGTACGGGTCGCCGGGTCCGCCGTCCCATTCCATCATGTAGTAACCTTTGAACCCGCTAGCTTTGGCAAGCTCGAACATCCTGGGCAAGTCGACGTCGTAGGTCTTGCCGTTGTCAGCCACCACTACATCCTTGACGTGGCACACGCCGTAGGCGTGCTTAAGCATGGCGGCCACTCCACGTTCATTATATTCCACGTCGCCGCGGCTGAGCGTATTTCCGAAATCGGGCAGAGCGCGCAGATAAGGATTGCCCGTCTTTTCGATCACCTTGACGATGAAGAAAGGGTCCTCATTGAGCAGGTCGTCGTTCTCGAGGTTCACCAGCGTGTTTTTCGCTGCGCCATATTCGGCGAGCTTTCCCAGAGTTTGTGAGGCCAGGTCAACGTCAGGTTTTACACCCCTGGGAGCGCCAAGATGCTGGCGGACGCTGGGGGAACCCAATTGGACGGCAAGGTCAATCCAGTGTTGCCCGGAGTCAACCGCGGCCTGGCGCTTGCTCGGGTCGGGATCCCAGAAGCTACCGGCCCCGAGGCCCAAGTCAACCAAGTGCGAGCCAGCCTGTTGCACCGCTTCGCGAAAAGCTTCGAGATACTGAGCGTCTGTTGAACGGAAGTGGGCGGCCAGAGGGCAAATGTTGTAAATTCCAAATTCCTTCGCCGCCATCGCCGCAAATTCCTTGACGTCCATCCCTGGCTTTTGTCGGTTCCGGTAGGGATTGTGAGGACTGTCGATGAACTCGCGAAACGGCCAGGAGGTTAACGCCAGCCGGTCGCGCGGACTTGTGGGAAAGTCCACGTGTGGCCCTTGGGGAGCAACCTGGGTATTCTGAAACGCGGCGGTCCCTGATCGGGGATTGCGGAGGACGGCCACAAGGGTTGCCCCTACACCAAACGAGAGAACGTCACGGCGAGAGTATTCCTTCATAGGTTTGTAGGGGGACGGCTTCCCGTCCCCTGCGGAAGGACGATCGATGAGCGCAGTAGCGCGGACCCCCGGGGTTGAGGTCCGCGGTTCTTTCTCAGACTGTAGGTACGATCACGGAGAAGCCGCGGACCCCAACCCCGGGGGTCCGCGCTACCCGACCGTTTTGAGCACGCGCAGCAAGCCCTGCAGGGAGCGCTCGGTGGTCTCCCGGTGTGTCATGCCCGGCGCGCTCGACTCGCATTCGAGTGACATCGTCTCAGTGTAGTGGTCGCGCAGGAGCGCGCGCAATTGGCCCGCTAAGTCAATCACGCCCGTGTCCGCGAAGGTTTCGTGACACTGCTTGAAACCCTGGGCGCACTGCATTCCTTTAATGTGCATATTCCAAACGCGGGTCTTATCAAGAGCGCTATAACCTTCGGGGTAGGCCGCTTCGCCGTGGACGTAGCCGTTGCCCACATCCCAGTTATAGCCGAGATTGGGCGCAGCGGTCATCTTAACAATCGCAGCGAGTTCATGCCCGGTTCCAGCGTTGCACGCTTCTTCGTTTTCGATTACCAGGCGCACGCCTCCACTCTGAGCGACGCCGGCCGCCTTGGCAAGGTCTTCCGAAATGCGGGGGTAGATTTCTTCGGGATTGGCCACGCGCCAGAAGGTGAAGATGCGGACCTTGTCCGTGCCCCAGGCATGACAGCGGTCCATGGCGCGCTTCAGCAGGTCCATCTGGCCTGAGTAAGGGATATGGTAGCCGCCCTCCATGCTGGCGGGTTTGGTTCCCGGCAAAACGCACTTGTAGAAGCCGGAATCAACCACCGAACATTTGAAGTTGTACTGGTCGAGCAGGCTCTTTGCGCGCTTGATCTCTTCCGGCGTCGCTTCGGTATTGTATTTCCCCCAGAGGCCGCGAATCTCAACCCAGGAGAGTCCATAGCCCTTCATGATCTTCAGCGCCTGCTCGAAATCCTGCGTGAAGCCGTCGCTGATCGCTGCCAGCTTGAAGTTGCCGAGAGGCGGTGCGGGTGAGCCTTGCCCCTTCTCGCCACAGAGTGCACAAGCGGCGCCCACGGCCAGCACAGCGGATTCGAGGAAATCACGGCGGTGCATGATAATTTCTCCCCCCATGCTGTCATTCTGAGGCCCCGTTCTTTGGTGCCGAAGAATCCCTGCCGTTCCGGTGGTCGATCACGGACTGCGGAGATCCTTCGTCGCCCCAAAGAGCGGGACTCCTCAGGATGACAGGCACGAAGTTCAGAACGTATACTTCAGCGCAAACTCCAGGATGCGCGGACTCACGTCGCCAAGAATCTGACCGAAAGTGTTGTCCTGCAGATTATTGTCCGGCGTGCTGAAGTTTACATCATTCCCTATATTGAAGAATTCGAAGCGGACCTCCAGCTTTTGCTTTTCGTGAATGGTAAAGTAGCGGCTTACGTCCACATCGACATCAAAGTACTTGGGGCCGCGTAGCGAAGTCATCCCGGCGTTCCCAAAAGCGCCTAAAGCATTCGGGGTGAAGGCGCCGGGGTTCAGCCACTGGAGGCTGCCCGTGGTGCTCCTGATGTAAGGATTTCCCATCACATTCGGCCGGTCATTGCCGATGCCGGTCAGGGAGTTGTCGAGGCCGGTCACGGGCTCAAACCACGAACCGCTGTGAGTTGAAAGGATCGGAGCGAATTGCCAGTTGCCCAGCAGCCGGTTCGTCCACACGCCGGCAAAGTGGGGCGATTGGGCGACAAGGGATAAATTGAAGATGTGACGCAAATCAAAGGCGCAATTGCCCCGGTCCGCATTTCGATTGAAAGGTTGCTCAGTGTTGGCGCCTCCGAGGTCGCCCCCGAAGTCCGCCTCACTTATGCAATGCGAGTAGGTGTAATTGGCAAGAATGGTGTAATTCTCAGTGAACCGGTGCTCCACCTTCGCGAGAAACGCGTTGTATTCGGCGTTAGCGCCGTCGTCGGCCTGGTAGATGTCCGAGTAAGACGCTCCGGCGACGGGATTTTGCAGGTAGAGGAGCCGCCTTTGGTTGGTGTTTGAAGTCGTCGAGCAGGGCGCGCCATTGCACATCCCGGGAATGTAGATGCCCGGATCGACGTCCTCTCCCGTCCAGATGTGAGTGCTCTTGTTGCCCACATAACTCGCCGAGACCACCCAGTTGCTGGCGAACTGACGCTGGTAGGTAAGGTTCCACACATCGACGCTCGTTGCGTTGACATCCAGCGGGTAGTTAAAATAGAAGCCTTCCGGCACAAAGGTCAGTGCCCCCGCAGGACGGGGAAAGGGATTGCCGCCGGGGAATCCCAACCAGGGATTCGTCAGCCCTCCTGGAGGACTGGGCAAATCCACCCCACTGGCCCAAGGAGCACCTTGGTTTTGGTCTTCCGAATAGGCGGTCGGCATGACGTTATAGAAGACGCCGAAGCCGGCGC
>Ga0187852_1003970_pt1 | contig 10365 bp, 10 predicted proteins | sample June2016WEW_6_40_FD_134511 | JGI IMG/M metagenome (GOLD analysis project Ga0187852, IMG submission 134511) | Peatland microbial communities from SPRUCE experiment site at the Marcell Experimental Forest, Minnesota, USA - June2016WEW_6_40 | ecosystem: Environmental > Terrestrial > Soil > Wetlands...
CCAAACACTCACGACGCTCAACGACAAGGCCAACGCAGTGCTTCCAAAAAATGAATCCGCTTCCGTCAACCGCCAAAACCCAATTCATAAAGCGTGCCCAATTCCTTGCTAAGGATTCGGGACTTGCCGTAAACATGGCAATAAATAGTTGCCCCCCCCATTCAATTGTGTTTAATTTGGCTGCTAGGAACTGCGACCATGAAAAACAAACTCCAATCCCTGTTTATCGGGCTGGCGCTTCTCGCTGGCGTTCATTCAACCACGGCGCAAGTGACGAATCTGGGCATTGCCCCTGCACCGGGCGGGCAATCTGTCCTTTACTGGCCGGTGAGCAGCACGAATTACGTGTTGCAGACGACCACGAATCTGGCCGCGCCGAACTGGGTGACGGCGAGCAATGCGGTGACGGTCAATGCCGCGACGGTGACGAACTCGGCCCCGGCGGGTTTTTTCCGGTTGCTGGCGACGACGAATACGACAGCAGGCATGGTGCTAATCCCGGCGGGTTCGTTTACAATGGGCAACTACCTTTTCTATAATAGTGCCACGAATGACCTGGACATCACGGATGCCAATCCGACGAATGTGTATGTGTCGGCGTTTTACATGGACGTGAATCTGGTGAGCTACGGGCAATGGACGAATGTGTCTGCGTATGCCACAGGCCACGGCTACAGTTTTGTGCATGCGGGTTTGGGCAAGAATAGCACCGCGAATCAGCCGGTGCAGACGGTGGACTGGTTTGACAGTGTGAAGTGGTGCAATGCGCGCTCGCAGCAAGCGGGTTTGCCGCCGGTGTATTACACGGATGCGGGCTTTACGCAGGTGTTCACGAATGGGGACAATGGCACGACGGTTTATCAAAATTTGACCACGAACGGGTATCGCTTGCCGACGGAAGCGGAATGGGAGAAAGCGGCCCGGGGCGGGTTGGCGGGCAACCGTTTTCCGTGGGGTAACAGTATTTCAGAAAGCCAAGCCAACTACTACGGAGCGACCGCCAGTTACAGCTATGATTTGGGGCCGAATGGCTATAATGCGGTCGGGAGTGTCGGAGGAACGAGTCCGGCGACAAGTCCGGTGGGTTCGTTTGCGCCGAATGGCTACGGGTTATACGACATGGCGGGGAATGTGTTTGAATGGTGTGGGGACTGGTATGGCACGCCGTATGGTCAGCCGACCACAAACAACCCAACGGGAGCGGGGTCTGGATCGGGCTTCCGTGTGGTGCGCGGCGGCTTTTGGAACTACGGCGCCGACTACTCGCGGTGCGCCTATCGCAACGACGGCTACCCGGACAGTGCCAGCCACAGCATTGGGTTCCGTTGTGTGAGGGGGCTTTAGTTTTTGTTCTTTTACGCTTTAAGCCTTTTGAACCGGAGCGCGGGCGGTCATGCTGAGGGGCGTGGCAAACAAAAACCAACTCCGCGCAGCGGTGAAATTATTTTTGGGTAAATTGACATGGCCGAGAGCGACAATATCCTGACCAAACTGCAAGACCTGCTGGTCTATCTCATCCCGCAACTGAACAAGTTTCCGCGCGACCAGAAGTTCGTGCTGGGCGACCGGATTGAGACGAAGCTGCTGGACGTGCAGGAGGATTGTCTGCGGGCCTACTACAGCCGGGACAAGCGCGGGCATCTGCTGGAGGCCAATCTGCAACTGGAAGTAGCGCGGCATCTGGTGCGGCTGGCCAATGCCTTGAAGTTGTTCAGCAACCACACCTACGGCGTGCTGGCCGAAAAGATGGATGAAGTGGGCCGCATGATTGGCGGCTGGCTGAAATCAGTTTCGGGCGTGCGAGCCACGCCGGGGGCAGTGGCCTGATCACGCACAATCGGCTTTACGCGGAGATTTGCTCGTTTGAAAATCTGCTGCTGGCGGCGCATCGGGCGGAGCACGGCAAGCGGATGCAGGATACGATTGGCCGCTTCCGCACGGATCTGGAGGCGGAGTTATTGCAGTTGCGCCGGGAACTGTTGACACAAACCTACACGCCCGGCTCCTACCGCGAAACCATCATCACCCGCCCGAAACGCCGGATGATCAGCGCCGCGCCGTTCCGCGACCGGGTGGTGCATCATGCGTTGTGCAACGTGGTGATGCCGCTGTTTGAGCGGAAGATGATTTTCGACCTGTATTCCAATCGTGCCGGCAAGGGAACGCACGCGGCCATCCGGCGGGCGCAACAGTTTTGCTGTAAGTTCAATTACGTTCTGAAATGTGATGTGCGGAAGTTTTTCCCGAGCATGGATCATGCGGTGTTGAAGGCGACGATTCGCCAGACCATTGCCTGCCGCGACACGCTCTGGCTCTTGGACAAAATTGTGGACGGCAGCAACTATCAGGAGCCGGTGTGCCAGGTATTTCCCGGCGACGATCTGGCGGAGGCGGCCGTGCGGCGGGCGGGACTGCCGATTGGCAACCTGACCAGCCAATGGTTTGGCGGGGTTTATCTGACGGCATTTGATCATTGGGTGAAAGAGACACTGCGGTGTCCGGGGTATGTGCGTTACGTGGATGATTTTCTCTTGTTCGCCGATGACAAGGCGCAACTTGCGGAATGGCGGGCGGCCATCGTCGGGCGATTGCTGGAGCACCGGCTGCACTTGAACGAACGCAAGTCGCGCAGTTATCCCACAAAGGACGGCGTGACTTTTTTGGGACAAAGGATCTGGCCGGGGCAGCGGCGGCTATGCCGCCAAAATGTGGCGGATGCCCGGCGCCGGTTGCGCTGGAATGTGCGACAATACAAAAGCGGCAATTTGAGCAAGGACGCTTTGCTGTGCCGTTGGAACAGTTGGCGCGGACACGCGGCACAGGCCGACTGCGGACCACTGATTGAAAAAATCAAACAGGAATTGAGGGCCATTTTAGGTGCGACCGGAACGCGGGCAACCGTGTGTTGCGCGGCGGCAATTGGAACAACAACGCCAACAACTCGCGGTGCGCCTATCGCAACAACAACAACCCGAACAATGCCAACAACAACATTGGGTTCCGTTGTGTGAGGGGGATTCGAGAGGGGGCGGGTGGCAACACCGGTCCGCTTCGAGCGGGCGGAGTGCGCCAGTCCACGGACTGCCGCAGTGTCCCGAGCGAAAGCCCACCGGACGCAGCCTGTTTCCCGGAGTATTTGCTGGGGAACAAATACGCAGGAGTCATCGGGGCTGGTAGCTGGTTTGCCGGCGAACGTCCCGATGACGTTCCGTTTTAACCAAAACGCGCTTGGCAACTTTTATCTGATGTGGCCGGTCAGGCGGATACCAAAAAGCAGCTTGAAGCTGCTATGGTTCAATTTGTGAAGCTGGCTGTGCAGCCTACCTCATGTTAGGAGGCTCTACATTCATTATTTAATTTCAACATCGGGTGGAATACGCGAATCCGTCACTCGCTTCCAACGACGCGCGGCAAAGGAATTCTCGAATGTCTCGTCTCCGACACGAACATACACGAGATCATATTTTTGATCGTTTGATGGAATGTAGAAAGTGGCGGTCTGGCCTATCAGGCCTTTGCTTGGAGGCTTGAATTTTGAAGAGATAATCGCTTTGCCGACGACCGAGACGGAACGCCCCTTAAGGTCGTAATTTTTGGGATACTGCAAATAGTTAATCAAAAATGAAAATTGCTGCGCAGGAATATCGTGCGGAAACGTGATGCGGATGGAGCCATTGTCGCGTCCATGGACTTCGTAATCGAAGTGAGGACCTAGATCGCGATCATATATATCGGCGAAATCAGTCAGGATTCCCGGCAATTCTTCGTTGGTCCACCCACGCACGACAACTTCTTCCCCATTCGCCGGATCTGAAATGGTCGCCGGTTCGCGCGGAGCTTGTATGATTTTCACTCCAACATCCTTCCCACCCATTGCGCGTTGCAACATTTTGGCGATCTGGTCAATCCCCCTGTCCGATCTGATTCCGGTCATTATACGGACACGACGCCCAAACTCCGTCTTGGTCTTAAATACGATGGTAATAAAATCAGGGTCTCTGAATCCGCGATGTTTGCCAATGCGCTCGATCTGCGACACAGGAACACGCGCCTCCCGTATAAAACCACGAATGACCAAGGTCTCACCGTTAAGTGTGACCTGCTTAAAAGTCGAAAGCCACCACAAGATGAGGACTGAAACCGGGGGGAGAATGTAATGCAGGACGTCAACCCTGTGGTTCCCTTCCGCGTAGGCTTTTATTGTTATGCCCCACATGAAAGCAAGGAAGATGTAAGCCAACCATTTGTGAAACGCAGTCAAAAACGCTGAATCGAGTCGTCGCATAGTGATTCTTGCCTAGGATTTAGATCATGGAATTCCCGATGTTTTGAATCAAGAAAAACCGCACCGATTCATGATTCAGAAGCAAATACCAGACGGTCTTTCTTAGCGGCATTTCGCTTTTGCCAGTGCTGGTTCAACGCATTTGTGACTTTTGCCAGCCAGGCCCGGTCTTGGACCTGTTCCAGCAGTTCCGACGCGGCAAAGAACTTCACGTTGTATGGCGACGGATTGCCCAACGGCTTGAGCAGGCGCGCGGCCACGAGAATCGGCACATCATGCGGCTGGCAATTCAGCACCCATGCCGCCTGTTCCGCCGTCAGGCGGGCAGGCAACTGGTTCAGCAGCCGCAAAAAATGATGTTGTTCCTCTCTCATTCCAATTTGAATTGCTTGAACACCGGATGCCGCTGGCCGAGCAGATTGACGCCCCACCAGGTATTTTCCTTCGTCACATACTTGGCGCAATAATCCGCCACATCATCCCGGCTGTTCACCGGCTCAATCCGCGCCCGACCGTAACGGTGAAACCATTTGTCCCAAATTTCTTTGCGCCGCATATTTTTGCAGTCGCACCACAGCGCATGGACATGATACCCGTCCCGCCCCGGATTCTGCTCCAGCGCGTAGAAATACGACACGCCCCGCATTTCCGTGCGCATGAATTTTTCGTAACAGCGTTGCGCCGACCAGATGGACGCTTCCCACGCGAACGTCATGTGGGAAATCACCTGCCACGGTGCCAGGCCGTAAACCCAATCGCCCATTTCAATATTCAACTGCGCGGCTTTTAACCGCAAATCCGGCTCAATATTTCGTGCATTGTTCATATTTGACCTTCACTTTTCCGCGTCTGGACACACCTCTCGGACAAGGATGGGTTGCCAGCCCGCGCGCTGCGCGCGTGGGCTGGCAATCCCAACCACGGGGTCGCCATGCGTGACCACGTTACGACTACTCCAAGGGCAACACGGAAACCGCCCGAATGATGACGCCGTTTTTGGCATCAAAACTGTTCGGTTCCATCAGATCGAACTCGACCACCAGTTTTTGCCCCTCCTTGAACGTGCAGGGGCATTCCTTGGCAGCCTGCTCGACCGTCTGGACGTTGCGCGGGCACCACGTTTGGACCGTGGGCGCCTTCCCGTCGGTGCACTGAACTTCGTAAAGGTTCACAATGCCGACGACCTTCTTGGCCTTGTTTTGAACTTCCTTGTGGCGATGAGCCACAAACTTGGCGATCACCACGCGGCGGCCTGCCAAGAATTGATTAACTGCTTCTGTTTGTTTCATGTTTTTCCATTTGGCTTAACCACGCGACAGAGGACGCCACGCCCTTCGCCGTTGAGTTTCACAACGATTAGTCCCTTGCTGACTCCATCCACGCCGGACAAGCGGGCGGAGTGGCCGGCGAACGTCTGGTAACGTCCAAGCGACCTGTTTGTGTGAAGAATTACGATCACGCTATAAATTAGCGTGTATCGTGAAGCTGCGTTAGTGATTGGGACAGGACGCCAAGGCACGGCGTCCTAAACTATTGACAAGCCTATTTTTTTGGCGACCCCGGTTCCCGTTTCGTGGTAAGGCCAAGCCGTTCCCGACGCTTTTTTATGGCATCAGGAGTCAGCCATTTGAGTATCCGCTTGAAGATTGAATGCGAGAGCTCCTCGGCAGTCAGCAGGTTGTATTTCTGGCGCAGCCAGTTGAGGGCGAGTTCATGATTGATCGAATCTATTTGCCGCCGAGGTTCGTGAAAGACGCTGGCAAATTCACACATCCATCCCGTTCCGACTGGATTGCTGCGTTGCCAGGCTAAAATCTCATCTTCCGTCCAATAGTGCGCCAGTTCCGCGAAATACGACTGGACCGCTTCGCGCTCAACTTTCTGACGTTTCTCCGGGTCCTTTGTTATGTCAGCAATTTTTATCAACTCAACCGTTATCGGCTGCAAACCAGCCAGCACTTTGAGCCGCGCCTGATATACATCATACTCGTCTGTCGCATTGGGATCAGGCGAAGACTGATAATTTGGATAATTGTCTTCAATGTAAGCATAATCATCCTCAGTCGCCTCAAACAACCTCGTCAACTTCAGCAATTCCTGCCTGGTCATGCTATAAAAACGTTTCATATCCTCCATGCTTTTGCGTGCGTCTTCTTCAGTATGGGGTGAACGTAGATAATTTATGCCGCCTCGCTCTTCGTGTCCGTCCTCATATCTAAACCACTGGAGGACGGCCCAAATGTCCTCATCTGGGTCCAAATCATCCCAGATCGGTTCGGCTTTGCCGTCTTCCGATTCATCGGTGGCTTTGCTGGCCTTTACTTTGCCATAACCGTAAAAAACACGAAACGCAGGCACCGGCGCAAGCTGGAGATGATCCCGGCATTCGACAAGCCGAACGCCTGAATAAGGCGGGATGTAAATTTTGCCCGATGACTGCGTCATAATTTTCTTGAACACCGCAGGCTCAATTTCGTTGCACGTCCGTTGTCGTGACCAAACTTCGCTGCCTCCATTCCGGCAGCTCGTTTCGTCACGATTAAAAAAAGACCGACCGTCACTCGCAAAAGCCGATTGACCGTCGGGACCGCTTCCCCCTGGTGCAAAGACTTTCGCGCTGTCCGCTTTGCTCCCATCACAAAAGACTTTGCGCCAGCCCGATATTGGCGCGACCAAAGCAGCGTAACCGTTCTCCGAACCGCCTCCGGCTAATTCTCCGCCCGGCAACGCCGCTTCCGTCGCAAGACGTCTTCGGTTTCTGATTGGTAGCGGAGGCCGGAACGACTTCGTCGGCCTTTTGCATTTCGCTGTTAAGGTGACGCTGGTAAATTTCCAGCGCGCACAGCCAGCCCTTCAATGGCTAAAATATTCTCGACACAGTTTTGAAATGGGCGTATTCAGCGAACAGTTGGAAATGCAGGCGGCAAAGCATCAGCAACTTTGCAAATTTGGTGAAATGTTTGGAGCGTTGGAACTGAGTTTGGCTTAATAATCAAGAAATGATAAACGAAACCCGCAAATTATTGATTAAGAAAAGAATTATTTCTTTCGACGATATTTCCAAGTTGACCTCGATGGCTTATGAGGAATTTCTTAAAGAGAAAGATAGTGAAAAAGATTACTTTTCTGATTTTTCGCTATCCGCTCTCTGTGATGATGCTAGTTTTGAGAGCGGTGATATTAGTCTGTTAGGAGAGAATTCACCGCTACGACATAAACATCCCATGGGAATTGAAGTTTCAGCGCGCGGGTTAAGACCCGCAAAATGGACACTTGAAATTAAACTTTACCAAAGGAAATGGATAGACAGCTATCCAACGCAAAAACCGCAAGCGCTGCTCGAACGCATCATCGAAACGAGCACCAATCCCGGCGGCCTTGTGCTCGATCCGTTTTGCGGTTGCGGCACGACGGTTCACGCGGCGCAAAAAACGGGTCGCCAGTGGATTGGCATTGATGTCACTTACCTCGCAATCAATTTAATCAAACGCCGGCTCAAAGATGCTTTCGGCGATGACGTTCAATTTGAGGAAAAAGGCCAACCCACGGATTTCGGGGGTGCACAACAGTTGTTTAAGAACAACCCTTGGCAGTTCCAGCAATGGGCGCTGTCGCTGATTGACGCGCGCCCGCGCACGGAAGGTGACGGCAAAGGAGCGGATCGCGGCGTGGACGGAATGCTTTATTTCTACGAAAGCAAAGACAAGCGCGAGAAAATCCTCGTGCAGGTCAAAGGCGGCGGCGTGCAGCGCAATGACGTGGCGACGTTGCTCGGTGACGTGAACAATCAGAAATTTGTCGGCGGCATTTTGATCACTTTGGAAAAATCGACCAAGCCCATGCGCATCGAAGCCGCCGATGCTGGTCGCTACACTTCCAAACTTTGGCATAAAAAGGATTATCCGAAGATTCAGATTCTCACCATTGAGGGTTTGCTTGACGGCACGGAGCGTGTGGATTCACCACCGCAGGAAAATCCGTTCGCTAAGGCCGGGCTGGAAACTATATCGGGGAAACACACATCCGGGAAGCAGACGGATTTGATCTAATCCTTCGAGCGGACACCAAAACGGACACCAAAGGAGTTAAAAAGGGTATAGCTGGGTTATGTCGAATTATGTTGAGTAGCCAATGAAATCGAGTATATTTGGCCTGCAACAGCGGGGTAAATTGACCGATTCCGACCCTCGCCTCCAACTCAAACGCCTTATTTTTCAAGGTGTTCGTGAGTTGAAAGTGCGGAATGTCAGCAGAAATGTCAGCAGGTTTCACAGGCCGGTCAAAGTGAACCCACTGTGCCGCCACAGGACACTCACTGCTCATTAACGCCCAGGAAGTCTTCGGGCTTACGCTTACAACTGAAAGGTAAAAGCGTATGAAACAAAGATTCCGCATGTTCCGCCGGGGCAATTATTTTTGGTCGCACGACGGCCAGACCGGCAAGCAGGAGACCCTGCACACCAAAGACAAGGCGACCGGGCGTCGCCTGCTTCACGCCAAGAACGAGGCGCACCAGCAGCCCGTTTTCAACCTGCAAATCGCCCGCACCTATCTGGCGGCCAGCGACCCGGAAATCGTCAAGCGCACCTGGCAGACGGCCATGAATGAAATCGTTCGGACCAAGCGCGACGCCACCCGCGTCCGTTGGGAGCGGGCCATCAAAGACCATGCCTTTGATTTAATCCGCAACCTGCCCATTCTGGAAACACGGTCGGAACATTTTTTGAAGGTGTTGGACGAGGGAACGGTTTCGACCAATGCCTTCCTTCGGAAGCTGCATAATTTCACTCTGGACATGAATTGGCTGCCGTGGCCGGTGCTGGCAAAACGGCACTGGCCTAAAATCGAATATGGCGAGAAGCGCGGTGTCACCGGCGAAGAACACCAGAAAATCATTGCAGCGGAAACCAATGGCGAACGCCGCGCCTTTTACGAACTGTGCTGGCATTTGGGCGCGGCCCAAACCGCGATTTTGTTCATCGGCTATGCTTTGTCCCCCATTTTCATCGGGATGCTGGCCTTTCCATCGCTTCAAAACGTCGGGCGTAATTATCTGCTCAACTTGCTCGGTATAATGATCTGGCCGTTGGGTTGGGGCGTGGCCGGTCTGATTACACAGGGCATGATTGATTTTATGACTGACCAAAGCTTTTTAAGTGCTTCCTCTGCACCCAACACGCTTTATTCTTTGCAAAATCTGATGGGACTCGCGTTCCTGGGCATCTGGATTATTTTCAGCACCATTGCTGCGCCCATCGCCATCCAAAGAGCGATAACGACGGGACAGTCTGCCGCTTCAAGTTTGTTCAGCGGAGCTTTTTCTGCGGGCCGGGCGGCAGCAACGGCTGGCGCGACAACTTTTGCCGGAAATGCCACGACGGGCATTAAAACCGCGATTGCCGCCGCCGCCGCCACAGAAGCATTGGTGAATTCTTCAATGGGCGAAAATGCTTCCGTGATCAGTTCACTGGCTCAAATGAATTCTCGAAATTCCGGCCAAGAACGCGACCAACCAAAAGAAAAACAATCCGAAGGCAGTTTCCCGTCAAATGATCCGACGGGCGATAAAACCGTGTCTGATTTGCTTAATAAAAGCCGTGACCCATAATCATAAAATGGGTGAAATCCAAAAACGATTGTGCTAGTATTACAGCGTATGGCACTCGTGTGGATATTGGGAATTGGTGCGATGGTTGTAATTTGGATGGCGGCGAACCTGCCGAAAACGCCCGCCAGACCGAATAGGCGAATTTCTTTTGATACCAAGCCGCCCCAAACTCCCGCTTGGAGAAAAGAGATGTACGAGGTTTATTCAACGGATGGTTTCGATTATTTGAGAAAATTGGACCGTCATCAAAATGATCCGAACCATTGGCCTTGTCCGTTCCCGCCAGAGTAATAAACGACGGCAGCAACGTGGGTTTGCGAGTGTCCCTGACGATGGCTTTTCCAGCCTCTTAATCCACAGGAAATCCTCCGGCTGTGCCGGAGGACTCCCGAAGTTTGACAGCTCCGGGAGTCGTTTGTGAGTCTGGCTTTCGTGAACCGCTCAAAGTTTACGAAAGGAGCAGACCATGCAA
>Ga0187852_1003981_pt1 | contig 10334 bp, 8 predicted proteins | sample June2016WEW_6_40_FD_134511 | JGI IMG/M metagenome (GOLD analysis project Ga0187852, IMG submission 134511) | Peatland microbial communities from SPRUCE experiment site at the Marcell Experimental Forest, Minnesota, USA - June2016WEW_6_40 | ecosystem: Environmental > Terrestrial > Soil > Wetlands...
GCAGCGTGGATATGTCGGCCAGTATCGGCAGCCGCACCAGCATGCCTTCGTCGCACGCGGCCAATTGGTTTGCCGCCACGATGATTCTTTTCATTTATTACCGGCGCAGCCTCTGGTTCATGCTGCCGATGGCGCTCGCCGTTTCACTTTCGCGCGTCTATAACGGCGTTCATTATCCCAGCGACGTGCTCGTCGGCGCGATTCTGGGCGCGGGTTACGCGGCGGCGGGAGTGATTGCGCTGCAAGCGGGGTGGCGGTGGATTGGAAAAAAATGGTTCCCGGTCTGGCACGCGCAATTGCCCTCGCTCTTGAATGCAGAATGCAGAATGCAGAATGCGGAATCCGCCAACTCCGAACTCCCGCCTTCGCCTTCGGCTTCGTCGCGGCAAGCCACTTTAGAGGCCGCGTCGAAGCGTAGCGAAGACGGGCGAACTCCGAACTCCGAAATTGAATGGCTGCGCCTCGGCTACATCGCAATCTTCGTCATGCTTATCGCGCGCTGGCTTTACATTGCCAGCGGCACGATTGAGTTGGAAAAAGACGAAGCCTACCAGTGGCTTTGGTCAAAACACCTTGCGCTGTCGTATTACAGCAAACCGCCGGGCATCGCGCTGATTCAATTCATGGGCACGTCGCTGTGGGGCGACACGGAGTTTGGCGTGCGGTTTTGTTCACCGTTGTTCGCCGCGATTCTGAGCGTGATGGTGCTGCGCTTCTTCGCACGCGAAGTCAGTGCGCGGGCGGGGTTCTGGCTGTTGCTCATCGTCACCGCCGCGCCGTTGCTTGGCATCGGCACGATTTTGATAACGATTGATCCGCCGATGGTGCTGTGCTGGATGTGGGCGCTGATGGCCGGCTGGCGCGCGGCGCAGCCGGATGGCAAAACCCGCGACTGGCTGGTCGTCGGCCTCGCCATGGGCCTTGGTTTTCTCTGTAAATACACCGCGGCCTGCCAGATTGCGTGTTGGGCGATTTTTTTCGCGCTTTGGCCCGCAGCACGAATGCATTTGAGAAAACCCGGCCCGTGGCTGGCATTGCTGATTTTTTCGCTTTGCACCCTGCCGGTCATCATCTGGAACGCACAACACGGATGGATCACCGTTCATCACGTCGCGGGCAATGCGGGACTGGGATCACCATGGAAGCCAACGCTGCGCTTTTTCCGGGATTTTCTGTTTGTGGAAGCCGGGCTGCTGAATCCGATTTTCTTCGTCGGCGCACTGTGGGCAATGTTGGCCTTTTGGAAACAGCCCCGACACAAGATGTCGGGGCTGTGGCTTTACTTTTTCTGCATGGGCGCGCCGGTTTTCTTCGGCTACTGGCTTTGGTCGTTTCATTCGCGGATTTTGCCCAATTGGATTGCGCCCGCCGTGGTGCCGATGTTTTGTCTGATGGTCGCGTATTGGGACGAGCGGCGGCGCATCGCCAAACCTTTTCTGGCGACTGGCCTCGCGCTGGGCTTCTTCGCCGTTGCGATCCTGTTCCAGAGCAATCTCATTGGCAAAGTCGCCGGACAATTATTGCCCGGTGAAAAAGACCCCTTGCGCCGCGTGCGCGCGTGGAAACAAACCGCCGCGCTCGTCGAAGGCGAGCGCGAAAAATTGGAGGCCGGGGGCAAGCCCGCGTTCATCATCGCCGATCATTACGGCATGACCGGGCTGTTTACATTTTATTTGCCGCAGGCACGCGCGGCGTTGCCATCCGGGCCGCTTGTTTATTGCGTGGATTCGGATGAACCGGAAAACCAATTTTACTTTTGGCCGGATTACGACTACCGCGCCCGGCGCCAGGGCCAAAACGCCATTTACGTCAGCGAACTTGATCCCTACCCGCTCGAACCCGGCTGGTTTTGGAAATGGCTGACGCATCAAACGGTCGGTTACGGCGAAGTGTCGCCGCCTTTTCCCCTGCCGCCGCGAATGCTCCAGGAATTCGAGTCCGTCACCGACCTCGGCGAATTCGAAATCAAAATCGGCGACCGCGTCTTCCGCCGTGTGCATCTCTGGGCGTGCCATAATCTGAAGTGAGAAATAAGAAGTGCGAAGTGAGAACTGAAAGCCGAAAGCCGATGGTCGTGACTGCCTCTGATTCCTCCTCGTCCTCGTCCTCGTCCCCGATTCGAGCTGTTCGAGGACGAGGACGAGGACGAGAACGATTGGAAAACGCTTCAACAGAAACTCTTCTCCGCGTTCGCGATTATGATCTGGCCGCGACGCTGGACTCCGGCCAGGCATTCCGCTGGCAACCCTGCAATGATTCCTGGGTTGGCGTCATCGGCCAACGCTGGGTGCGCCTGACCCAAAGACACGACGGTATCCTCGCCGAAACCGCCGGGCCGGTCGCCGGCTGGCAATGGTTGCGTGACTACCTGCAAACCGAAACGGATTTGGACGCCGTGCTCAAAACTTTTCCCGATGATGCGCCGATGCGCGATGCGGTTGCCGCGTGTCGCGGTTTGCGCGTGCTGCGGCAGGACCCGTGGGAATGTCTCGCGTCGTTTATTTTGTCTTCGACCAAACAGATCGTCCAAATCCGGCAAATCGTCGCCCTGCTCTGCGAACGCTTCGGCGAACCAATCATCCGGCCCGCAGCCACCCCACCCATGGACCTCGTAGCAGCGGACGTGAGTCCGCTCCATCTTATCCAAAGCAATGTCAGAGCCGACTCACGTCGGCTGCTACGGTTTGGCGGTTCTGGTTTGAACGAAAATCATTTATCCCATTCCTTTCCCACTACCGAACGGCTTGCCAGCGTCACCGAAGCCGAACTTCGCGCGTGCAAAATGGGTTTTCGCGCGCCGCATTTGCTCGCCGCCGCGCGGCAGATTGCCAATGGCCGGTTTGATTTGGAACGCCTGCGCCATTTGCCTCTGGCGGAAGCGCGCGAGGAATTGATAAAACTGCGCGGCGTCGGCGGTAAAATTGCCGATTGCGTCCTGCTCTTCGCCTATGGTTTTGACGGTGCCTTTCCCGTGGACGTCTGGGTTGAGCGCGCTCTGCGCCAGCTTTATTTTCAGCGCCGCCGGGTCAGTGACAGACGGCTGCGGCATTTTGCCGCAACCCATTTCGGGTTTCACGCCGGCTACGCCCAGCAATATCTTTTTCATTACATGCGGACGAAAATGAAATGATGATGCGAGTCAAATTTGACGAGTCTTCCGACATAGTTGGAGGTTTACACGTAAAAATAAAATTTGCTTCCTTGATGTATTCAGTGGGTGACGTGATGTGAAAACAGGACTCTTCGGGTACAGCTACGAAATCAGCGATACATCCGCCCTCACCCCGGTCCTCTCTCCCAGGAGAGGGGGAATCGTTCGCCGCGTTTTGAGCCACGCGATGGGCTGGGTTATCTTGTGTCTCACGGCAAACGACACAGAATCGGCGACTGCCATGAGGATCGAGAAATTGTCCAGCGACGTGAAGTACTCTCCCTCTCCCCGGGGGAGAGGGCCGGGGTGAGGGCGAGCGTGAACACCAACTCCACTGAAAACGTCGAGCAACCTAAAATGGCTTTCCCTTGATAGAAATTGGCAGATCGGCTTTCATTAGCCCACGATGAAGGCTGTAGATGGAAAAGTCAGCCATGCACAGAGTCGTGCATGCTCTGCGGCATAATAATGATAGGCAATATGAGATCAGAGGCCCATGCAGGAGCAACCGTGTTTCATGTGTCGGTAGTTTCTCTCCTTTCCATCATGTATCCGGGAGGCTTCTTGGTTTTCATGGGCTTGGTCGTCCTCGACGAGGGGCTTCGCTTCAATGGAGCTGCTATTTGGTTTGGCCTTCTTGTCTGCTTGCCTGTCGCGTGGGTTGTGTCTTGGATGTTATCCAGATGTTTTCCCGACATCATCTCCACAGACGGCATTCAGGGACACTCGTTCTGGGGACTGCGCCGGTTCGTCCGCTGGCAGGACATCAAGGAAGCGCGAGATTTAAGACTATTTCATCTCAGATTTCTCAGATTGTATTCGGGGCAGGATCAGAAGGTCACCTGGATTGGTCTGTCCCAAGCGCGTAACCGGGATTTTCGCCGCGAGATCCAGAGGCTCGCACCTTCGGATAGTCCTATCCTGAGGTTTGTTGTATGATGCCGATCCATTCAGTCCCGCGAACGCGGGCTAACGCCTGCGTCGCTGACTTCCATCGTTAGACTGAAAAACCCCTTCACCGCCTTCACATCCTTCGCGCGACATAAAATGAAAATTGATGCCATTCTTTCACCGGCGGAACTGCCCGCGCTCGCGAAACGCGATTTGCGCGACGCCACCTGCGTCGTGTTCGACGTGCTGCGCGCCACGAGTACGTTTGTGACCGCGCTGCACCACGGCGCAAAGGCCATCGTGCCCGTCTCTGAAATCGCCGAAGCGCTGGCCCTCCGCCAAAGACAGCCGGACATCCTGCTTGGCGGCGAACGCGACGGCGTGAGAATCCGCGCCGCGCAGACCGGCGGCATTGATTTTGATCTCGGCAACTCGCCGCGCGAATACACGCCGGAAAAAGTCCGCGGCAAAACGATTATTTCGACGACGACGAACGGCACCCGCGCGCTGCGCGCCTGCACGGGTGCGCAAACGGTTTTGGCCGCCTCGTTTCTGAACCTCGGCGCCACCGCACAATTCATCCGCCAACTTCAACCAGCGCAAATCGTCCTCGTGTGCGCAGGCACGCGTGAAAACATTGCCACCGAGGACGTGCTGGCGGCGGGCGCATTGGGCGAAATGTTGTTGCGCGATTCCGGCGGGCGCGCGGTTTCGGATTCGGCCGAAATCGCCCTCAGCGCCTGGCGGAAGGCGAAGTCCAACCTGCTCGAAGTTGTTTCGGAGGCGGAAAATGCGCGGCGATTGCTGGCGATTCCCGAATTGCGCGATGACGTCACGTTTTGCCTGCAGCAGGACAAATATCCCCTCGTCGCCCAAATGGAAACTGGCGCCATAATTCAATGCCCATAGAATTGCGGGTGTGGTTTTCGCAGTTGCCCATTTACGTTCCGCCGGGAACCAAATTGTTCTCGACAAAAAGGAAGGAGCGAAATATCCACAAGCATCGTGAAAAATTGAACCGCATTTTTGCGGTTTAAAAAAGTTGGGCCCAACCATGCATTCGACAATACAGCTCCTGATATTCTGGGCGCTTGCCTTTTTGACTCTTTGTACCGCTCTGGTGCTGCTGAATATATTTTATAACCTGATTGGTGATGGCCTTGAGTTGCTCAGCCTTGGCAAGGAGATTGCCATCGCCGGTGTTGCCTCACTGGTTGAAGCTGCCTGTTTATGGCTGGTCGTGATTTTCGTCCCGACTGCGTCCCGGGCGATGATTATTCCCGTCATCGTCGTGGCCCTGATTTACAAGGTCGCCCATCATGAAGATTGGAGTCGCTATGAGATTCTCCTGCTTCTGATGTTCCAAGTAGTCATTGGTTGTTTGGGCGCATCCCTGATTTTCGGCCATTTTGAGACAGCCATCATCATCCTGTTTGGCTTTGGCATTGTTTTGGCCATCATCGCCGCCTTTGCACGGAGTCTATGACACCAAACATGCACCGTTCCGGCAACTATCCGGGGAGGTGGTCTTGAGATTGGGACAATCAGTCCGTTTTCGACCTTAAAACTGCACGCCCAGCGCCTGTAACTTTGCCTTGATTTCGGGGTCGCCGGGTTTGAGCCGCAACGCTTCCTGATAACACCGCACCGCTTCGGTGGTTTGCCCCTGCTTCACCAGGGCATCGCCCAGGTTGCTGTAAATCTGCGGGTTGCCGGGCGTGATGCGGAGGGCTTCGCGGAAATGCCGGACGGCTTCATTGAAGTTTTTTTGGATGAACAAAACCGTGGCGAGATTGTTGTGCGCGTCGGCGTAATCCGGATTCAGTTTCAACGCCGCCTCGAAACAAACGACGGCATCGGCAAATTGTTTCTTCGCCGCGAGTGCGAAGCCAAGGTTGTCCAGGACGTCGGGCTGGTTCGGAGTGATTTGCCGGGCACGTTGATAATTGTTTATGGCTTCGTCCCAGTTGCCGAGCTTGGCGAAGGCGTTGCCCAAATTATACAGAACATCGGAATTGTCGGGATTGATTTGCAGGGATTTATGGAAGCAGTCCATGGCTTCGGCGATTTGCCCCTTTTTTGACAGCCAGGTGCCGAGGTTGTTGTAGGCGAGATAATTATTTTCCGTCACGGCCAGTGTGTGGCGAAAAAGGGTTTCATTATTCTGCCAATAACTTAACTGGTTTCTGGTTTGCAGGGCGCTGACAATGAGAACCATTGCGGTCAAAACCGCAATCAATGTTTTCGGCACCTGCCGGCTCATGCCTGTCTCCGCGAGGCCCCAAACAAAAATAATGAACAAGCCGATCAAAGGAACATAAGTATATCGGTCGGCCATGGATTGAACTCCCACTTGCACCAACCCAATCACCGGAACCAATGTTCCGACAAACCAAAACCAGCCGGTGAAGAAGAATGGAAACCTCCGGGCATACAAAACGGCAATCGCGGACAGGCCGGCAACCAACGCCACGGAATAAATCACCAGGGGAAATCCCCAATGCCCCGGATGCGGATAGGGATTGGCCAGCGGAGACGGCCAAAAGGTCTTGTCCAGATAGCGGGCGTAGGAAACGAAGGCATTTTCAATCCGGCCAGTCATTGAAATCCCTGCCAGTTTGGTGACCGCGCCGCCTTTTTGCTGTGCGATGAAGGTCACAACGCACGAAATCATGCTCAGGACAAAAAACGGAATCTTTTCTCGAGCCAGACGTAAAATCGTAAATCGTAAACTCCGATGAATCGCGAGCACGCGACAGGAGTCGGTGTCGTAAATCGTAAATCGCTTCAACGGCCACCAGTCCAGCAATAACATCACCAGCGGCAGTGTCACCAGCATCGGTTTGCTCATCAAACCGAGGGCGAAAAAAAACAACGCCAGGTAATAGTCGAGGGTCGAGCGTCGAGGGTCGGGGGCCAAAGACTCTGTTGTTGCGCTCGACGCTCGGCCTTTGTCTGTCGACCTTTTCTGCGCGTATCGCGTGTAGAAAACAAGCGCCAGCAGCCCGAAAAATGTGCTCAAAACGTCCTTGCGCTCCGAAATCCATGCCACCGATTCCACGTGCAACGGATGCAAAGCGAACAGCGCGGCCACGAAGGCGCTTCGCCAATTCACCGCGGCCGGCGTGGACGACCCAGGCTGCGCCGGAGGCTTCGCCGAGGCGAGAGCCCCAATACCCGTGTCAGGACGAAGACCCGTCATCTGTCGGAGCAGCAAAAAAAGCAGCACCGTGTTGGCGAGGTGAAACAACAGATTTGTGAAATGCGGCCCGGCCGGCCCGGGGCCGGACAATTCCCGGTCGAGCATCAAGGACAGCCACGTCAGCGGATGCCAATTGCTGGCGTATCCCGTGCAAAAGGCCCAGACCACATTGTCTGATGTCAGACCCGCCTGGACATGGGTGTTGGACGAAAAATAGTCCGGGTCATCGTAATTCAAAAAATCATAACTTGTGACCGGCCAATAAACCGCCAATGTCACCGCGACCAGCAGCAGGCAAAGACAGACAGGGTTGGACAACGCGCGGGCAAACTTGAATCCCAAGCTCGCGTTGTTTTGATGTTCAGGCAAAATCATTGGGCTCAATCCATCAAACCACAAATTCCAGTTCCTGCCGGTGCGGAATCAGGCCGCGCTCGAAGGCCTGGCCAAGAAAACGGCGAATCGCTTCCCTGCCCTTGTCGCCATAATCGAGCGTCCAGTGGTTCACATACATCCCGACGAATTTGTCGGCGAGATCGTGACCCATGTCGCGGGCAAATTGCAGCGCGTGCTGCACCGCCTCGGCCCGATGGTCGAGGCTGAATTGGATGCTCGCGGTGAGAATGTCGGAAATTGTCCGGCGCGCCGCCAAATCGAATTTCTTGTGAATGACATTCCCGCCGAGCGGCAGCGGCAGACCATCGTTTTCCCTGCCCCACCAAACGCCCAAGTCTTCGCAAACGACCAGCCCCTCGTTTTGATACGTCAACTGGCCTTCGTGGATGATGAGCCCGACCTCGGCCTGACCGGAGCGGACCGCCTGGAATATTTGATCGAACGGCACCACAATGTAATCGAAGTTTGGCGGTTTGTTTTCAGCATTGTAGGAGACGACGTGAGGAGTCTCTAATATATTTTTAGTTTGAGCCTCGTCACCTCGGCTCCTACGGGATTTTTGCAACACGGCGTCATCAAGCCAGAGTTGCAACGCCAGAAACGCACTGGTCATGGTGCCGGGGACGGCAATTTTTTTCTTTGCAATCTCCGCCTTGGAAAACTTTTGTTTCGCCACCAGCATCGGGCCGTAACCATCGCCCATGCTCGCGCCGCTGGGCAGCAACGCGTATTTATCGCTCACATGGGCATAGGCGTGGATGCTGACGGCGGTGATGTCGAGTTCGCCGCGCGTGGCGCGTTCATTCAGCGTCTGGATATCCTGCAAAATGTGCTCGAACCGGAAGCCGTGCGTCGGGATCAAGCCCTTCGCCAGCGCGTAAAACATGAAGGCGTCGTCGGGGTCCGGTGAGTGGCCGAGCGTCAACGTCGTTTGCTGCATGGATGAAGGCTAATCCACCCGGCGCGGGCTGTCACGATGAGAAGAAATCTTGCTGTAGTGTGGCACTGCCCCGACTCTGGGTCGGGATGACCGTCGCCATTGATTCCACCGGCGCTCACCGAGGGCCGTTGCAAAAAATGCCGTAAATTCAATTCTTTTTTCATCATTTTTCTCTTTCTTTTTGGCCGGGTAGTCATAAGTCTCTAACAACTATGAACTCAAAAATACTACTGTCCTCTCTGGTGTTGGCTTCCGGACTGGTATTCACCTGCGGGCTGTTGGCACAGACACCCAAGGTTGATTTTCCGGCTGCCAGTCCCGTTTGCACGCTTAAACAGCACGTCGGTCTCACCGACATCGAGATTGTCTATTCCCGGCCGGGTGTGAAGGGCCGTCCGATCTTTGGCGGCCTGGTCCCTTACGGCCAGGTGTGGCGCACGGGCGCGAATGCCTCCACCAAGATTTCCTTCAGCACCGCCGTCAAGCTCAACGGCACGGAAGTTCCCGCCGGCCAATATGCCCTTTACACCATTCCCGGTAAAAAAGAGTGGACTGTGATCATCCACAAGGACACGGCCGCGAGCATCTTCAACTACAACCCGACCAACGACCTGGTGCGGTTCAAGGCGACGCCCGTGAAACTTGCGAAACCCGTTGAGACGTTCACGATTGACATCAACGACCTCCGCGACGAGTCCGCCACGCTCAATCTCACCTGGGAAAAGACCCGCGTGCCGGTGAAGCTCGAAGTCGAACTGGTCAGCAAGCTGGTGCCGCAGATCGAAGCCGTGATGGCCGCGCCGGAGGGCAACAAGCCCTATTACCAGGCGGCCCTGTTTTACTATGATCACGGACAGGATCTGCAGAAGGCCGGCAAATGGATTGATGCCGCCATCGCCGAGCGCGAAACTTATTACATCGTCCACCTGAAGGCGAAAATCCTCGCCAAGCTCGGCGACAAGGAAGGCGCCATCGCCGCAGCCAAACGTTCGACCGAACTCGCGATCAAAGCCAAAGATACCGGCTACGTGAAGCTGAACGAAGACCTGATCTCCAGCTTGAAGTGATGACGCCGGTTGCCTCCGTCCAGACCAAAACTTCAACCATAGATAACCAACGAAACCATGAGAAAGACCATGAATAAATTAAAATCCACACTCATTATCGCCATTGTCATTGCCAGCGCATTACCGCTGATGGCCCAGCGAAAACGCATCAGCCCTCATGAAACCATCAGTTCGGCCATTGATGGCAACAAGGTCACGATTGTCTATGGGCGTCCTTATTCCAAGGACCCCAAGACCGGCGAAGTCCGCAAAATCTGGGGGACGCTGGTGCCTTACGGCAAGGTCTGGCGCACGGGGGCCGACGAAGCGACACTCCTCACTACGGAACAGCCGGTCGTGATGGGCGGGACGACGGTTCCGGCAGGCACCTACTCGTTGTTCACCCTGCCCGCCGCCGACGGCACCGCGAAGCTGATCGTCAACAAGAAGACCGGGCAGTGGGGCATTCCGTATAAAGAACAGAGTGAAGCGACGAATGAGCTGGCGCGGATTGACCTGAAGAAAGACACGCTGGACAAGACGGTGGACCAGTTCACGATGGCCATCGATCAGAATCCTTCAGGCGGAGGCGTGCTGAAAATGATGTGGGAAAACACCCAGTTCTCGGTGCCGTTCACCGTCAAGAAATAGCGCGTAGAGACAAGCCCGGGCATTGCCACCTATGCACGATGCCGCGCCCGCGTGGAA